>Ga0123328_1001469_pt1 | contig 22879 bp, 20 predicted proteins | sample BioC12SIPDNA_2_FD_89702 | JGI IMG/M metagenome (GOLD analysis project Ga0123328, IMG submission 89702) | Anaerobic biogas reactor microbial communites from Washington, USA - Biogas_R1_A C12 SIP DNA | ecosystem: Engineered > Bioreactor > Anaerobic > Unclassified | place: Washington, USA...
CCGGCCTGTGCGGGATCGTGCCCGGTTCGATCGTGCCGTCGTACCTGGGCCTGGAGGCTGGGCAATCGGCGGTGGGCGATATCTTCAACTGGTTTGTCGGGCAGTTCTGCCGCAAGGCCTACGGTTCGGACGCCGCGGCGCACGAGGCGCTGACCAGGGAGGCGGCGGAGTTGAAACCCGGGGCGTCGGGCCTGGTCGCCCTCGACTGGAACAACGGCAACCGCACGATCCTGGTCGATCCGCTGCTGACCGGCCTGCTGGTGGGCCAGACGCTGCACACGCGTCCGGCGGAGGTGTATCGGGCGTTGATCGAAGGGACCGCGTTCGGAGCGCTGACCATCATCAACCGGTTCGAAGAGTACGGCGTGAAGGTCAATGAGATCGTCAACTGCGGCGGCATCGCAGAAAAGAACCCGCTGGTGATGCAGATCTACGCGGACGTGACGGGTCGGCCGATGAAGATCAGCCGGGCGTCGCAGACCTGTGCGTTGGGCGCGGCGATCTATGCTGCGGTGGCGGGCGGCGCGTACGCCAACGTTCCGGCCGCGCAGGCGAAGATGACTGGGACCAAACCGCGGGTGTTCGAGCCGAAGGCCGAAGCCGTCAAGACCTATCGCCAGTTGTACGAAATCTACCAGATGTTGCACGACGCCTTCGGCACCCGGCAGTGGCAGTCCAGCCTGTACGAGGTGATGAAGCAACTGATTCGGATTCGTGAGCAGTCGCGCCGTTCCTGAAAGGACCACGATGTTGATCGAAGCCCTTCGCAACGAAGTTTGTCGCGTCAATCGTCTGTTGCCAGCCACGGGTCTGGTGACCATGCATTCGGGTAACGCCTCGGGTTACGATCCCGAGCAGGGCCGGGTCGTGATCAAGCCCAGCGGCGTCGATTACGACTCGCTGACGCCGGAGATGTTGGTCTGCGTCGATCTGGACGGCAACCGGGTGGCGGGCGAGCTTCAGCCGAGTGTCGATCTGCCGCATCACCTGTACCTCTACAAGGCGATGCCGGAGCTGCGCGGGGTGATCCACACGCATTCGAACTACGCGACGGCGTTCGCCGCGGTCGAGCGGCCTATTCCGTGCTGTTTGACGGCGATCGCCGACCAGTTCGGGGCTGAGATTCCGTGCGCTCCGTACGTGGACAATCAGGGCGACAACATCGCCCAAGCGATTCTCAAGTATCGCAATTCGCGTGCTCCGGCCGTCCTGTTGGCCCGGCACGGCGTTTTCGCGTGGGGCAAGTCGCCGGCTGAGGCCCTCAAGGCCGCGGTGATGGTCGAGGACGTGGCCCGTACCGTTTTCCTCGCCCTGCAATTGGGCCCGATCTCGCCGCTGCCGCTGGAAGAGATCGAGAAGTGGCACGACCGCTATCAGAACCGCTACGGCCAGTCTCGGCTGTAGAACAGGTGTGAGACGCAGCGGCAGTCCGACGCGCCGAAACGCGGCACGGCAACCGCCAGCCGCTTGGTCAACTCGGCGGCCAGCCGGCACTCGGCCTCCTTCGGCTCTTCCATGACGATGGCTCCGAGCATCCGCGCCTGGGTTGAGAGGTAGTCGATGTGCCACCGCAGAGGCTTGTCCCGCCGCCCGTGCCGCTCCAGGCGTGAATCGAGGTTCCGCTGGGCGCTGCCGACGTAGTAGTAGAATCCCTCACCGAACGGAAACGTCCCCAGCCGGCCGATCTGGATCTCGCGTCTCTCACCCAGATAAAACACGGCGATGTACACGCCGTTTTCCATGGTTCCCCGTCTTCCGGTCAGCGTCTTCGGCGCAGTAGGCCGAACGTCCCGAGCACCAGCAACACCAGGCTGGCCGGCTCCGGTGTTACCTGCCACGCCAGTGCGTAGTCCCACTCGAATGTCCCTTGGTCTATACCGGGCGCCACCTGCATCGAGTACCGATGGCCTGTCGTCAGTTCGAAGAACAGGTTCTCGGTGTTGTCGATCAGGCTGCTGGACGCGACGATCGGTTCGGTCCCGCTGGCGTCCAGATCGTAGAGCAGCAGGTCCAGGTTGTACAGCGTGGCGTTCGTGCTGAAGCCGGTATCCCCGCCGACCACGTCGAGGTTCCAGACCAACGATGCGATGAGGGTGTGGTGCCCCGCGCCGGCGGTGAACTCGTACGAGGCGGTCGCGTTGCTGGCGTTGGCCCCGCCGAAGGCCGGATCGTAGTCGAAGCCGAACCGCCCGATATCGGCTGGGTTGCCGTCCTCGGCGCTGTCCTGCTCGCCGGCGGCGATGATGCGGTAGCTGTTGTAGACGTTGAGCTGCCCGGCCCCGTAGGCGCGGCTCAGGCCGTTGGCGGTATCGACCGCATAGTTGGTCAGGTCCGGTCCAACGGCGTTGTCGACGGCCCGGTCAGCCCCGGCCATCAGCGCCGCCTTGATTGCTTCGGTGGTTTCGGCGTGGTGGACCGTCCGGCCGGTGCGCGGGCCAAGGTATGAGCCGTTGGAGAGGGCCGGGTTGGCCGCGGTCTCCAGCAGCACGGCGGTTGCGGCGGCGACCTCCGGAGCGGCGTAGCTGGTCTTGGTGTCGATCGCGTTAGGATCACCCGAGTAATTGCCTGGAGCCACCAGGGTCGGGCGGGTTCGGTTCGCGACGTACAGAGTGTCGACGGCGTACGTCCCGCTGTCGTGGACACCGCTGGTCACGCCGACGGTGATTGCGTTGAAAGCGTCGGCGAGGACCGTATAGCCACGCCGGGAGTTGTCCAATCCGGCCACTTGCAGAAAGTCATCCGTTTCCACGACGTAATCGATACGGCTCAGGATCGATCGATCGCTGGAGCTGTTACCCGCGACCCAACTGTGGTTGGCCAGCCGGTCGTTGACCACCTGAGGGGCGGTGGTCTTTCCGTGATTCAGGAAGCCGCTGGCCATCCAATTCGATGCATCGTAGCCGTTGATCTGACTGATGCCGGAAGCGATCGAGTGGGTATTGCCGTAGAAGTTCCAGGCCACGCGATCGGCGTGCCAGGAGAGTGCCGAGGAGGTTCCGCTGACGTTGGTGATCGTCTTGCCGGACAGCTCGGCGTTGCCGGTGTTGGGCATGTAGCCGCCGTTGGTGACGAGCCCCTCGACGTGCTGGACCGCGATTCCCGTCCCGTCCGGAGTGGCTGAGCCCAACTCCGCCGCCAGTCGGTCGTAGCCGACCAGCGTGTCATAGGCGGCACTGACGCTGGACGTTCCGACCAGAAAAACCAACCCCAGGCAGACCGTAAGTCGTAGTGACGCTTCTCGCATCTCTCCCTCCAATTTCTCTCTCAGTTTCGCAAGTCGCTCAGTGCGGCTGCTGCATCCATTATAAGCAAATCCGGGTGTATGGGGCAAGGGCTTATCCTGGGTCAATTCGGCCGGCTGGGGGCGATAACTGCGGCTTTGGCAAGGATTTGTGGCGTTATCGGTCCCCATGGGCGTTCCCGGAGGCCCTTATCCAGTGGGTATTGCCCCGGTCCTTGTCGTGTATTCGCCGTTGGGCTGGCGAAAATGCCCGCGTTTTCTGGACTGACCGGGCCTGCGTCCGGTATTATCCTTCGGACTATGAAAGTTGTTGGAGACAGTCTCGTGGCACAAACCCACATGTTAGGCACTGATCGCCGATACCGAACCACGCTTGCCGGACCGATTGCGGCCGCCGATGATGGGCGGCTATTGTGGTTGGTTTCCGGGCCGGTGTTTCCGCGGCCGGGGATTTTTCATCTTTGCCGGGCCGAGTTGAGAGAGTCCGCCGACGGCGGCCGCACGTGGGACGAGGGGCGCGTGCTGCTTGCCGGCACGCGAGAGTATGCGCAGATTCCTTCCGCCATGCTGAGGTTGCGCAGCGGGCGGATTCTGCTGACGTTTGTCCGCTTCGGCGGGTTCAGTCCCGATCTGGACCCGGCCAAGTCGCTGTGCGAAGGCTGGGCCATGTTTTCCGATGACGGCGGCGGGACGTGGTCGGCGCCTTCACGGCTGCCCGCGCGGGGGCGCTATCAATGTCCGCCGCTTTCGATGACGCAGCTTTCCTCCGGCCGCGTGGTCTATCCGTACGGCCTGATGACCGGGCAGGCTGGCAAGTCGGTGGTCTCGGCCCTGGTTTCCGATGACGAGGGGGCCACGTGGCAGGTCTCGCCATCGGTGCTCGACGTGGGCGGAGCGGGGATGGAAAGCGGAGCGCTGGAGCCAAGCGTCGTCGAACTGCCCGACGGGCGGGTGTGGATGCTGTTGCGGACGCAGCACGGCTGCCAGTGGGAGTCGTTTTCGCACGATGGAGGTCTGTCGTGGAGCGCGCCGCAGCCGTCGTCGGTTCCTTCCGGCAATGCGCCGGCGGTGCTGGTCAAACTCGCCGACGGGCGCATCCTGTTGGCGTGGAACCCGTGCGTCGATTCGGCCTACGCCCGCCATAGCCTGATGCTCGCGGTTTCCGACGACGGCCGAGCGTTCTACGGCGGAGACGAGATCGCCCACACCGACTATCCTCTGACCGCCACCGACGTCTATTGGGGAGTCATGTACCCTTACGTGGCTCAACTGCCAAACGGCGATCTGACGGTGGCATTCAACGAGGGCGATTGGAATTTTCAGCAGGCCCACCTGGTTCGAGTGGACCGGGCGTGGCTCGGCCGGCGCGAGATCGTCGAGGATTTTCGCGACGGACTGACCGCGTGGTGCAGCCTCGGCTCATCGTCTGGCTCGGCTCAGTTGGTCGATCCCGACGACGATCAGGCGGGCGCGGCGTTGCGGGTTGAGGATTCCGGCGCCGGACCGGCCGGTATCGTCCGGGCGTTTCCGCTGCTCACCGAGGGCAAGGTTACGCTGACGCTTTCGGTTCACAAGCCGTCGGGCTATCTGCTGTTTGGCGACGTCTTTCTCTATGCGGGACAGGTCCGATCGGCCCGGCTGCGCGTCCGGTTCGCCGACGGCGGCAGGATCCTGGTTGGTGCGGGCTCGGCGAGTCGGGTCGAGACTTCAGTCGCTGACCACGTTCCGTGGTATGCCCACACGGCTTTTCCCATCGGTTATGAGGTCGAATACCCTCAGCCGTGGCCTCAGGACCGGCGGTTTGACCTGGTCCTCCAGCTCTCCAAAGGTCAGGCCGGGATCACCGTCGATAGCGGGCCTGAAGTCGCCCTGGAACTTGGCTCAACGCTGGGCCTCTGGCACCTGGGATTGGCAGCGGATCAGCACGGTGCGGTGACGCTGCGCCGAGCCCGCTGGACGCCCTGATTTGACGGTGATAATCCGAACCGGGCTCTGGAAATCCAAGTTGCTGATCACTAAAATACAGATGATCCGGGGCGTAGCTCAGTTTGGCTAGAGCGCCTGCTTTGGGAGCAGGAGGCCGGAGGTTCAAATCCTCTCGCCCCGATTAAAGCGGCTCCGGAGACGGAGCCGTTTTCAATAAATGGGCGGCTCAGGGAAGGGTGCGGTCGGGGTCGGCGCGCCAGCGTCTCGGCGGTCTGCCGAAGACACGGCGGAACTCGCGGCTGAGGTGGAACTCGTTGCAGAAGCCGGTCGCCTCCGCGATGTCCGCAAGCGAGGCGTCGCTGCCGGTCAGGAGCCGGGCCGCCCGTTCCAGCCGCAGTTGCTTGAGGTGCTGCATCGGGGACCGTCCCAGGTATTTGCGGAAAAGGGCGTGAAAGTGCGGCACCGAGAGGTGCGCCAGGCGGGCCAGGCGGGTTACCGTCAGCCTCTCAGCCAGATGCTCGCGCATGTGGTTGAAGACCGGCTGCAGGCGATGCCTCCTGAGCCACAGGTCGTCGGCGTCGGTGCGCAAGGGGGCCAGTTCGCAGAGCATCGCCAGGGTTCTGAACGCCAGTTCCTGCTTCCTTGCCAGTTGTACGAACGGGGGACATTCCTGAACACGCGTCAAGGCGCTCATGATGTCCGCAAAGGGTTCGCACTGCTCCGCTGACACCCGTAGCGGCATGTCAAGCAATGACAACAGGTCGACGGCGTCAAAGAGCGTGACGTGGATGTGAAGCCAGCGGGCGCGCATTCGACCGCCTTCCCGCGGGTCGCCGTGATGGACGATCCGCAACGGCTGAAACGCCGGGACCAGGAACGCCTCGCCCTCCGCCAGGGACTCATGCCGGTTAGGGCCGCAGTGGATCTCGTATCGCCCCTGCACCGCTTGGGCCAGGATAGTGTAGGGGCACGTCTTGCAGTGCACGTGCCTGTCCACTCGCACGTCAAAGCTGCCCGTTTCGAAGAAACGCAACGAAATCGCGTCATAGGGGATCCGATCGATGTCCATGGCGTATCATAGGATTGTATATGTTTTCCCGCCTTCAGTCAATGCTTTAATGGATATGGGCAGAGTATGGTATATTCAGGAAGCTTTTCCGGGCCGGGCGCGGGTCTTGCCTGTTCCGGCCCTCAGGAGACGCAGGGAATGAGCGAGTTGGTATCAGGAGCCGAGCGAGCGGCTATGGGTCTGAAAGGTTCCGGCTTTGGCGTGGCAACGCCCTTTCGTGGCCAAGCGAGGCTCAGTCGGGCCACGCGGGAACTGGCGGCGCACTACCTGTCCGGTGCGGTGGGTCGGACGATGGGCGAGGCGACGTTCGGCCTGGGGCCGGAGTTTCTGGCTGGGAATCCGTCGCCGCATCGGCAGGCGGCGGAGGCGGTGCGGTTGATCGCCCTGCATGCCCCGCTGCGCCATTTTCCCGGGGAGAAGCTGGCGGGTGCGGCCACGCTCAGGGAGGCGACATGGCACCGCATACCGCTGACGGAATTCAGTTCGATCAGCCACACCACGCTGGGTTTTGAGAAAGCGCTGCGGATCGGCTATCGCGGCATTCGGGCTGAGATTGACGCGCGTCTGGCGCGAGGCGATCTGGAGGCGGAGGGTCGCGATCTTCTGGAGGCGATGGGTATCTGCCTCGACGCCGCGGGTATCTGGCACGGTCGGTATGTGAAGCTGCTGGAGGAGCGGATCGCGAGCGCGGGCGGCGCGGATCGGTCGAATGACATGGAGGTGCTGGCGGCGCTGCGCCGCGTGCCCGAGGAACCTCCTGCCTCGTTTCGGGAGGGTGTGCAGGCGCTGTGGCTGCTGTGGGACTTTCAGCGGTTGTGCGGCAACTGGAGCGGCATCGGGCGTTTCGACAAGATGCTGGGGCCGCTGCTTCGGGCGGACCTGGAGGCGGGGCGGATCTCGCTCGATGAGGCGCGGGAACTCGTGGCACACTTCTGGATCAAGGGGTGCGAGTGGATCACGGCCGAAGGACGGGGCAGCGGCGACGCGCAGTTCTACCAGAACATCGTGCTGGCCGGCGTGGACGAGGCGGGACGGCCCGTCGCCAACAAGGTGACCGATCTGGTTCTGGACGTGGTGGAGGAGCTTCACATCAGCGATTTTCCGATCGCGGTGCGGATCGATTCGCGGACTCCGTCGCGGTTGCTCAATCGGATCGCCGCGATTCAGCGGCTTGGCGGGGGCATCGTGGCGATCTACAACGACGAGCGGATCATCCCGACCCTGACCGGTTTCGGGTATCCTCTGGCCGAGGCCCGCGACTTCGCCAACGACGGCTGCTGGGAGGTCATCATTCCCGGCAAGACGGCCTTCGGTTATCAGCCGTTCGACGCGCTGCGGTTGCTGCAGGAGACGCTCGGGCTTTCGGTCTCCGCGTCCGAGGGCGAGACGCTGCCTGCGGCGTTTGCGGACTTCGAATCCCTGTACGCCGACTTTCGCGGGCGGCTGGAGGCGGTTTTGGATCGGCTGTTGGACGAGCGTTTCTTCAACGATCAGCCCGCGCCGCTGGCCTCCCTCCTGGTGGAAGGCTGCATCGAGAAGGGGCGCGGCTATCTTGCGGGAGGGCCGAAATACACCGTCTGCTCGCCGCATGCGGGCGGGCTGCCGGACGTGGCCAACAGCCTGCTGGTGATCCGGCGTCTGGTCTACGAGACCGGCGAGTTTACGCTGCCGGAGTTTGTCGCCGTACTGCGTGCAAACTGGGAGGGGCAGGAGGTGCTGCGTCGGCGGATCGGCAGCCGGTTCGACTTCTGGGGCAATGACAGCGTCGAAGCGGATGCCCTCCTGCGGCGGGTCTTTGACGACTACACCGGCTACGTATGGCGTCACCGGGAGCGGCACGGTGTGCTGCGTCCGGCGGGGATCAGCACCTTCGGTCGCGAGGGTTCGGACTACCTTTCGCACCGGACGGCCAGCGCCGCCGGCCACAAGGCGGGCGCGATCCTTTCCGCGAATTTCTCGCCGTCGCCGGGCACGGACCGGCGCGGCCCGACGGCGGTGATCCGTTCGCACTGTTCGGTGGATTTGGGCCGGCTGCCGGGCGGGACCGCGCTGGATCTGAAGATCGCTCCCGACAGCGTCCGCGGCGAAGTCGGCCTGGAGGCCCTGAGCGGCCTGATGCGCAGTTTCGTCACGTTGGGCGGCGTCTTCATGCAGACCGACGTGGTGGATACCGAACTGCTCCGTCGCGCCCAGGAGCATCCTGAGGCGTACCCGAATCTTTCGGTTCGCATTTCCGGCTGGTCGGCCCGCTTCGCCACGTTGACGCGCGAGTGGCAGGAGATGATCATCGCCCGGACGGAGCAGCAGGGCGGAGGCTGATGCTTCATGGCCATCACCGGCACGATCTTCGACATTCAGAGGTTTTCGCTACACGACGGGCCGGGCATCCGGACGACGGTGTTCCTCAAAGGCTGTCCGCTGCGTTGCCTGTGGTGCCACAATCCCGAGTCGCAGAAACGGGAGCGGGAGATTTCCTTCATTCCCGACCGATGCATCGGCTGCGGCTGGTGCTTTGAGGCGTGTCCGGGCGCGGCGCACGTTTTGCGGAACGGGCGGCACGTTCTGCTTCGAGAGTTCTGCGGCGGCTGCGGCGCCTGTGCCGAAGGATGCTACAGCGGCGCGATCGAGGTCATCGGGCGGGAGATGACCGTCGAGGACGTGCTCGCCGACGTGGTCAGGGACAGACCTTTTTACGACGGCGGCGGCGGGGTCACCATCTCCGGCGGCGAGCCCATGATGCAGTTCGAGTTCACCCGGGCCTTGTTGCGGGCCGCCCGTGAGGCCGGCGTGCACACCTGTCTCGACACGTGCGGCTTTGCGCCAACCGGCAGCTTCATGGAACTGCTCGATGGCGTGGACCTCTTCCTTTACGATCTGAAGGATACCGATCCGGAGCGTCATCTTCAGACGACGGGCGGGCCGCTGGAGCCCATCCTGGCCAACCTTGCGGCCATCGACGCGGCCGGTGGGAGGATCATCCTGCGCTGCCCGTTGATTCCCGACGTCAATGACGATGAGGGTCACCTGCGCGGCATCGCCGACGTGGCGAATTCTCTGAAGAACGTGATTGCGGTCGACCTCCACCCGTATCATCCCTTCGGCCGTTCCAAGGTTGCGCGACTTGGCGCCTGTGATCCGTCTGCGGGCATCAACTCCGCCGACGCGAAGGATGTCAGCCGCTGGCTCTCGGTCGTCGAGGCCGCCACGCGTGTACCGGTCCGCGCACTGTGACGCCACCGGGCAAGACCGACATGCATCCTCGATCGCGGCGAGTCTTGCGGGCGGTCGGATCGCATCATATACTGTCGCGGTGATCCCGTCGCGACGGACATTGCGGCAACTGGCCTTGCACGGGCGTGAAACGCTCGTTGAGGCGGTGTTGAGACGCGGCTGCGATTCTCGCGAGGTGGCGGTTGAGACCGCTCTTGATGTCTGGGTACTGTTGATCGCGGCCTCAATGCTGCGCGGGCGGCGATGCGGCGCGGCGGTTGAGGAACTGACCGAGCTGCTCTCGGTCCTACTGGGCCAGCCGTTTTCGGTCGCGGATCAGCTTCTGGCCGCGGACCAGACGGCGGAGTTGTTCGCCCGGATGCAGTCGGAGGCGTATTGGGATGCGTGGTCCGATCCAACGTCCGCCGCTGCGGCGTACCAGTATTTTTCGGAGCCGGATCTGGAGGTGTTTCGGACGGCAGGGGGGGCGAAGGTGCCGCCGGAGCTGATCGGGCGGCGGACGCAGCAGTTCACCGACCGGTGGATCGCCGAGTTCCTGGTCCACAACACGGTCGGCCGATGGTGGCTGGCCATGCATCCGGACAGCCGGCTCGCATCGGCCATGGCGTATCTGGTGGACCAGCCGGCAGGGCGTCAGACGCCTTTGACGTCCGTCGGCGAATTGAAGATCCTCGATCCGGCGTGCGGGACGATGAACTTCGGCCTGGCGGCGTTCGAGCTTCTGGAGGCGATGTACCGCGAGGAACTCGATCGCGCCGGCGCGGATGGCTGGCCTCAGTCTCCATCGGTCCGATCGGAGCGAGAGATTCCCCAAGCCATTCTGCGAAACAACCTGTTCGGCGTGGACGTTGACCGCCGGCCGCTGGTTTTGGCCGCCGTCGGCTTGTACGTGCGAAGCGGCGTGTCCGAGCCGTTTGCCCTCAATCTCACTTTGGCCGACGCCCTTGCCGAACGGCACCCAGCCGGTGACGGCCAATACGACGTGGTGCTGCTGAACCCGCCGTACCTCGATCGCCGCGATTATCCGCCGCCCCTCAAGACGGCTATGAAACGCCGCTTTCCCCGCAGCGGGAGAAATCTCTACACCGCGTTCCTCGAACGCTCGCTGGAACTGGTGCGTCCTGGCGGCCGGCTCGGGGCGATCACGCCGCAGACGTTCATGTTCATCAGCTCGCTCGAGCCGGTCCGCCGGTGGCTGACACAGCACGCCGCCATCGAGACGCTCGTGCACACCGGGCTGAACACCTTCGACGAGGCGGTCGTCGATTGCGCTTTCTACGTGCTTCGACGCAACGACCCAGCCGATCCGCCCGCGGACGGGGCGTGGTTCGTCCGCCTCACGGAATCGGACCAGAACGCCCAGGCCAAGGCGCACTGTCTCGGGCGCATCATCGACGAGCAGCGAAGCGGACGTTCGCATCCGCGGCTTTTCCACGCCCACCAGGCGGCATTCGATCGGATTCCCGGATCGCCGTGGGTCTACTGGGCCGAGGCCGAGTTGCACGACGCCTTCACAAAGTTTCCCGCGCTCGGCGATCATGCCGAGATCCGCCAGGGTCTGGCCACGACCGACAACTTCCGGTTCGTTCGCTACTGGTGGGAGATTCCCGACGATCAGATCGCCTGGAACTGCCGCAACGCCGAGGAGGCGGCACGGTCCGGCAAACGCTGGTTCCCGTACGCCAAAGGGGGCGGTTTCAAGCGGTGGTACTCGCGTCCGGAGTATCTGGTCGATTGGGAAGACGACGGCCGCGCGATCAAGCGGGAGATCCTTCGCCGATATCCGTACCTGCGGGGCAAATGGCAGTGGGTGGCCAAAAATGTCGAGTGGTACTTCCAGCCGGGCCTGAGCTACTCGTACCTGACGTCCAAGACGTTCAGCGCCCGCATCCTGCCCGGCGGCTGTATCTTCGACGTTGCCGGCTCGGCGGTGTTTCCCAAGAATCCCGCCCTCGTCCTGGCCGTGCTGAACTCGACGGCGTGCCGGCGGCTGCTCGAACTGATCAACTCGACCGTCAATTTCCAGATCGGCGACCTGGCCCGGCTGCCGATCCCGCGGCGGGGCACGGACGAACTGGCCGGTCTGGTCGCCCGCGTGGCCGCCATCCAGAAGCTGCGTGAAACGTTCGATGAGACCTCGCTCGATTTCGTCGCGCCGCCGCCGTGGGGCGGCGAGTTGCGAGGGCTGACGGCGATGGCCCGCGAACAGGCTGCACTCGAACACGAGATCGACCGCCAGGTGTGCGGATGTTACGGTCTGGAGGTTACCGAGCCGGATGAAATCGGCGATGGCGTCTTGCCCGGGATGGACCTGCGGCAACTGGCCCATCGGTGGGTTTCCTACGCCTTGGGTGTCGTCTTCGGCCGTTTCGCGCCGGGCCTTGCTGATCGACCGGGCAGCGGCCTCTACCGTCTGGAGGGTTTCGACGTTCCGCCGGTTCTGCGTCTCGATCGAGTCGCACTGGCTGGCCTTGTCGATCGCCACGCAAGACCTCTTGAGCCGTCATGCGATGGTCTGGCATCCGCCATATGCCGCGAAGGCCGCCTCTCGGCTGCCAACGCCATCGAGCGAATCCTGCACGTCCTGACGGCGATCCTGGGCGCATCCGCCGCCGGTGAGGTGGTCAGCGCTCTGACGCCGAAACAGCATCTCAGCGACTATCTTCGCAGCGGGTTCTTCCCAGACCACGTGAAGCTCTACCGAAATCGACCGATCTACTGGGTCGTGAAAGGGGAGGGCACCTCGCCTGACCTGCTGTACTATCATCGCCTGAGCGTGGAACACGGTTCAGAGACCCCTTGGAGATACTTCAACCCGCATGACGGGATTCTGCTGAACATCCTTCCGTTCCAATCGCGGCTGGCGGATGCGTCCTACAGGGCGTTCCTGACCAAGCACGCCAAGGCCTTCGCCGCCGGACGGTACGGTTGGGCGGGTTCGGCTGGGCGTTCCCGCAGTATCGGATCGGACACCTGAGGCCTATTGGCTTTCCGCCAGCACCAGCGTCTTGAGCAATTCCAGACGTTTCGAGGTCACATCGTACATGTAGACCCCGATCGTCCGGCTGCGGGCGTCCATCACCCACACCGCCTCTTGGGAATCCGTCTGCCGGGCCATCGTGATCGCGTAATCGCCGCCCCGATCCTGCATGCTGCCCGCCAGCGCCTCGGAAGTCAGCATGCCGCGATCCAGCACCAGCAGCGCCATCGTCATGAGCAGGGCCGAGCAAAGCAGTGCGATTATCAGTTTGGTTTGTTTGTCAGTAGTCATTATGGTCCTCCTTGGCGGTTATGTCGCCTCGCCGCCGCTACCTTCTTCGCCTTCGCCGATCCGGCTCTTCTTCCGTCGTCGCGCCGTAGGCCAGGTCGCGGACCAGGTCGCGACGGCCTAAGATCCTGACCTCGTCAATCTTCGACTTATCGTATATCAGGGCCAACAGCTCGCGGTTGGTCAGATCGACCACGTAGACCGCGTCGGACGTGGTGCCCAGAATCGCGCCCGCGGTCATCAGGACATTGCCCGACATGCCCATCGGCTGGGCGTGAGCCGTTTCCGGTTTGAGGAAATTCCCCACCAGCATGACGGCCAGGATCGCGTTGGTCGCGATCAGGCCAATGATCGCCAATTTTCTCATATCACACCTCCCAGAGTGTACGAATTTCAGTCCAGATGGGTCCGGCCGGGGTGTTTGAACCCGGCGATCAGCACCATGACCAGAATGCCCGTGCCAACCAGCCAGGGCAGGACCATTCGGTCGTCCCGCAGCAGCACATCCTGGGTTGCGCCGTTCGGGTCGGCCCCAAACGCCGCCTGGCTCAGCAGGGCCGCCGACAGCGTCCCTCGCCACATCATCTTCCTGCACAGCGTCAACAAAGCTTCTCCTCCTTGTAAGGCCTTGCACCATCATAACATGCTTGTCGCCCGCGTCACAGCTTTTTGTTCGCCGGCGGGCATCGCAGCAGCTCGTCGAATTCGAAGGCCAGCCGGCCGAACACCTCGCGCGGGATCGTGACGGTGTCCCACCGGTCCGACCGCTGACGCAGATACGGGCGGTAGTCGTCCAGGTAGACCACGTAGAACCGGTAGTAGCGTTCGCGGAAGGTGAAGGTTTCAAACAGGCCGACCTGGTCGAGGTCGCTGAGCCAGAAGGCGAACGCGAACGCAGCCCGGAAGCCGTCACCGAAGACTTCCTGCCAGGTCGCCAGGGCCTCCAGGTCGCTGCGGTTGACCCACGGGTCGAACGACCAGCGGCGCTTGCCGCCGGCGGCTTTGCGGCCTTTGACGTCGATCAGCAGGTTGCGCCGTTCCGGCAGGTACAGCACGAAATCAAAGCTTTTGAGTTGGGTGTTGGCCAGGAGAGCCCGCTTGGCCTCGTCCACCGCCACGTAAGGCAGCGCCCGCTCGCGCAGCAGGTGCTCGAACGCCGCCTCGTAGTGGTTGGATCGTTTCATGCCTCAGCCGCCGACAAAGGCCGCCGGGTCCTCGAGGAACTTCTCGAGATCCACCTGCGACTGCGTGCCGTCGTCCAGGTTCTTGATCGTCAGAAGCTTCTGCTCCCTGGTCTCGCGGCCCAAAACCACCGCGGTCCGGGCGCAGCGGGACGCCGCCTGCTTGAACTGCTTGCCCACCGCCTGACGCTTGTAGGACATCTCGGCGGCGATCCCGCGCATGCGCAGCCGGCCGACCATTTCCAGGGCCGTCTGAAACATCTCGGCGTCCGCGTCGATGACGAAGACCTGTGGCCCCTGCGCGCCGTCCGTCTCCGGCAGCAGCTTCAGATCGGCCAGCAATTCCATCAGCACCGGATCGCCCATGCCGAACCCCACCGCCGGCATGTCCGGCCCGTTGAACAGGCGGATCAGGTTGTCGTAGCGTCCGCCGCCGGCGATCGCGCGGAGCTTGGAGCCGCGGTCGAACACCTCGAAGACAATTCCCGTGTAGTAGGCCAACCCGCGCACCACGTCCGCACGATAGCGGAAGTAGTCGCCGACGCCGAAGTGGTCGAGGCAGCCCTTCAGTTCGTTCAGGCGGTCGAATTCGCATTTGGCCTGATCGCTTTTGACCAGATCCTTCATCGCATCGAGATCGGGAATCCGGATGATCCGGGTGATCAGGTCGAAGTCCACGTCGGTAAAACCCTGGCTGAGCACGAACTCGCGGAAGGCGTCCGGTTCGAGCTTCTGGTAGCGGTCCATCACGGTGAAGACCCGTTCGTGGCGGTCGGGGCTCACGCCCTCCTGTTCGAGCAGCGCGCCGACGATGGTGCGGCTGTTGACCTGGACCTCGACCAGGTCCGGGCCGAGGCCGACTGTCCGCAGGAAATCCAGCATCACGAAAATGCACTCGGCGTCGGCCAGGACGCTCTCGGAGCCCAGCACGTCGACGTTCCACTGGAAGAACTCGCGCAGCCGTCCGCGCTGGGGCCGTTCGGCGCGGCACGCCCGCGGCATGGAGAACCACTTGATCGGCCGGGGCAGAGCAGCCGCCTTCGCGGCGATCATCCGGGCCAACGTCGGCGTGATCTCCGGCCGGATCGCCAGGTCCCGTTCGCCGCGGTCCTGGAAGCTGAACAGCTCCGAGACGATCCCTTCGCCCGATTTTACCGTGTAGAGCTCCAGGTGTTCGTAGAGGGGGCCTTCGTATTCCTCGAATCCGTGCCGGCGGCTCACCTGGCGCCAGTGGTCGAACAGCCAATTCAGCCGGGCCATGTGTTCCGGGTAGAAGTCCCGCGTTCCGCGAGGGGCTTGGAAGTCCGCTTTGCGTGGTTTGGTATCGCTCATCGTTCGCTCATCTCTACCGCGTCTCGACCTCGGTCTCGACCTGGATGGTCTGGCCTGGGGCTCCGGGCACCGTGAAGACCGCCCGCGTCTTGCCGCTGCGGCGGACCTCGTCGAATTCCGGTTCATAGTACACGACGTATTCGCCGCCGAAGGCCTCCGGACCCAGCACGACGAATCCGTGCCGGCCCGGCTGGCCGTAGGCCACCCTCACCGCCTTGCCCGTTTCGTCGAACAGCTCGAGCGTTCCCTGCCTCCAGTCCGGCGCCGACCGGCCATCCGGCGTGAACTTGATGACCACTTTGCTCTGGTAGCACTTGATCATCATCGATCCGGCGCCGAGCAACTCGTCCGACGGGTCGGACGCGGTCGAACGCTTGACGATCCGCCCGCGCGTCTCGACGTAGTCGCGCCGGCCCTGCTGGCGATACGCCTTGGCCTGGGCCCGCAGCGTCTTGTTGAGCAGGGCCTGATCGAAGTGCTTGCTGAACGCGTACTGGCCGGTCGTGACGCGGTTGAGCAGGTGCGCCTCGCCGTTGATCTCCAGCACGACGTAGTCGGCAATGTCCGGCTCCACCGTCACCCGGAACTGGGCCGTCTCGCCCACGTGCACGTAGTGCGGGCTGGTCTGCGTGTAGTCCTTGGGATTGAGGCTGTCCGAGTTGCCCCAGACGCTGACCTGTGCGGCGCAGCCGCCGGCGACGGGCAGACCCGCCGCGGCGAACCACAACGCCAGTGCGGTTGAACGGGGGAATCGCTTCATGACCTGGTGTTCCGTTTCTTTTTCGATCGCGCCCTGCTCTTGGCGCGTTTCTTCCGCAGAAACTCCTGGGCGAACTCCTCGACCTGCTCGGGGGTCTCGAACAGATGCTCGTGGGCGTCGCCGTCGCCGTGGAATTCGCAGTTGTCGGTGTCGTAGTTGCGGCAGATCCGCGGGCGACGCTCGTAGGTAGCGCAGCGGTTGTCGGACCCCAGGCTGTTGCACTTGGTCTTGAACGCGACGTACCAGTCGCCGTCCTCGACGAAGACGTAGACATTCCGGTGCAGCACGTACCACCGGATGTCGTCGAAATCCCCCGCGGTTTCCGGTTCGTCAATCTCCAGTGCCACGTGACGGCAGCAGATCGCGTTGCAGCCGTCGCACGTTTTCTTGCTGGCCTTCCTGCTCGCCATGCTCGAGTCGTTCTCCTTTCGCACCACAATGATAGCCGGTCAAAGACCCGGATTATAGTGCTTCGGCGGAACGCAGGCAACCATTCGGCAACCGGCGCTTTCGGATTTGCCCTGATGGGCTTAGAATGGTCTCGGCTGTTAAAACGAGGGCAGCGACCATGACCGGACAGATCGACCACACGAGCGACGCGCCAACGCGGGCAAAAGCCATCTTCAAACGCCTCAGGAAACACTACCCGCGCGTCACCACCGCGCTGAACTGGTCCAATCCGCTCGAACTGCTGGTGGCCACGATCCTTTCAGCCCAGTGCACCGACCAGCGGGTTAACCAGGTCACAGCGAACCTGTTCCCAAAGTACCGGACCACGCGGGATTACGCCCAGGCCGATCCGGCCCGTTTCGAACAGGAAATCCGCACAGCGGGTTTCTTCCGGCAGAAGACCAAGTCGATCATCAAGGCCGCACAGGAGATTCTCGATCGGTTTGACGGCTGCGTTCCGGACACCATGGAGGAACTGACCAGCCTGCCGGGCGTGGCCCGCAAGACCGCCAACGTCGTTCTCGGCACCGCCTTCGGCAAGAACGAGGGCATCGCCGTGGACACCCACGTCGGTCGGGTCTCGCTGCGTCTGGCCCTCTCGCCCGGCGCCAAGGACTCCAAGGACGCGGTTTGCATCGAGCAGGACCTGATGAAGCTGATCCCGCGGAAGGACTGGACTTTCTTCAGCCACGCGATGATTCTTCACGGCCGACAGGTCTGCCACGCCGCCAAGCCCCAATGTCCGATCTGCCCGCTTCTGGACCTCTGTCCGGCCGGCCAAGAGCGCGTGTCGGGTTGAGTCTCGTCGCCGCCGCGCAAGGAAAACCGACCGGAGAGCGTCCGGTCGGTCAGGCGACAAACGTAAAGACTTGCTATCGCGTCCGGCGTCGGCGGAACATCGCGGTAGTCAGTCCCATCACCAGCAGCGAGATCACGCTCGGCTCCGGCACGTCCTGCGTTATCGCAAAACCGGCGCCGAACGAGAGCTCCCACAGCGCGATGCCCATGTTGTCCGGCACGTACATATCCGGCAGCACGAACGAGATTCCCGGCTGGGTGTAGTCCTGGTAGGGCGTGCCATAGGCCGCGCCGTACGTCGCGAACTCCGGGTCCACTCCGTCGATCAGCGGGGCCACCGGCGATCGCTGCCACTGGGCCGAGCCCGGATTCACCGGAATATCGCCCGGCAGGTGCATCGGGATGTACTCGCCGTTCTGGAAGCCCACGTAGTAGATGTGCGTCACCAGCGGGACGAAGTCGAGGTCGTCGTTGGTCGTATAGACCTTGCTCGGGTTCTCGCTGTCGTAGAACCGCATGCCGGAAACCCGTATCGTCAGCGGACCGCTGCCGCCGAGCAGCATCAGGTTGTCCGGATCGTCCCTGACCGCCGGGGCGTTGACGTACCAGGTGTATTCGCTGACGATTCCCGGCCGCGCCACGTTGATTTTCTCCATGTAAACATCGACGTCCTGGCCGCCGACCTGGTAGAACGGCTGCGACATCGGGAAGGGCGCCGCCGTGATCAGCCGCGACTCGGACCACCCCTGACGCTCAAACGTGAGCGTGTAGTCGTGGTAGGCGATCAGACTGGCCGTTGCGGGCGCACAGACAAACAGCAGAGACACGATAAGCGTGCAGATTCTCTCTCTCATCTCTCTCACTCTCCCTCCAAGTTTAAACCACTACCCTCTCTGTGCGGTCGCAGACAGGCTCTCTCTCAGCAATCATACTAACAGAAGTCGTGTCACTATGCAATAGCCAACTGCTTGTCTTTCATAGGAATCTGTCCCGCCCGGCCTTGTTGCCCAAATTGCCTAGTTTACCAGCTTTTCTCTGATTGCCCATCTCCGGCAAAAGGCCGTTGTCCGGAGACCGCTTGGCGGGTATAGTTCTGGAGCGGAAAAAGTGGCATTCCCGCAGCCGTTTTGGAGGATACTCATTGTCGAAGCGCGACGGCAAGCTATGGAAGGCTCATGCCCAGGCGGAGTTTGAGCGGTGGGCAGAGACGTATGACCAATCCGTTCTTCAGCGCCTTTTGTTCCAGCGATGCTACTTGAAGTTCATTGAGCTTATCCTCGACGGCGGGTCGGCTAACGGCAACGGCGAGCTTCGCCTGCTCGATATCGGTTGCGGGACCGGCACGTTCATCTCGATGCTGGCCGAGACCAGCCTTCCGGTGCGGGCCTATGGCCTGGATATGGCGGTCCGGATGTGCCAGATCGGGGCTGAGAAGACCCGGCGGCTTGGCATTGACGATCGCATCGGGTTCATCGTGGCCGACTCGGAGCACCTTCCGCTCGAGGAGGGCGCGTTCGACGTGGTCACCTGTTCCAACTCCTTTCACCACTATCCTCACCAGTCGGTGGTGGTCGCCCAGATGTACCGGGCCCTGCGGCCGGGCGGTCGGCTGATCATCCTCGACGGTTTTCGCGACAACGTGATCGGCTGGTTCATCTTCGACGTCTGTGTCGCCATGGTCGAGAAATCCGTTCATCACTGCACCGCGTCGGAGATGTGCGATCTGCTGGAGACAGCCGGTTTCGAGCGGATCGTGCAGCAGAAGTTCGGCTTTTGGGCGCCGGTCCTGGCGACGGTGGGAATCAAGCCGGGCGGCGATTCGACGTAATATCCGAACCTTGAGGAGAACCGGGTGGCGGAGCCAATCGAACTGACCGGGGCTGTGGCGATCCTGGAGGTTGCCCGTCGGCTTGGGGCGACGATCGACCTGGACGAGTTGCTCGATCTGATCGTCAACGAGACGATCAAGGTCTTGGCCTGCGATCGGGCCTCGATTTTTCTCCACGAGGCCGACGCGCACGAATTCGTGACCAAGGTGGCCCACGGCCTCGGGCTGGTGCGGCTTTCCGCCGATCGCGGGATTCTGGGCGCCTGCGCCCGACAGCGGTGCCTGGTCAACGTTCCCGACGCCTACGCCGACGACCGTTTCAACCCCGATGTGGACCGCCAGACCGGTTACCGGACCCGCAACATCCTGAGTTGCCCGCTGATCGGCTACGACGGACAGCTTGTGGGCGTCGTCCAAGCCGTCAACAAGCACGACGGTGCGTTCGGAGCCGGCGACGAGCGGCTTCTGGAGGCCCTTGGCGCGCAGGCCGCGGTCGCCCTTCAGCGGGCGAGGCTGCTGCAGGAATACGCCAAGAAGCAGCGGATGGAGCAGGAACTGCAGTTGGCCCGCGAGATCCAGCAGGGCCTGCTGCCGCGGGACAATCCGCGGATCGACGGTTACCAGATCGTCGGCTGGAACCGGCCCGCCGATGAGACCGGCGGCGACGGCTACGACTTCATCAGCCTTTCGGACGATCGGTTGGGCGTGGTGCTGGCCGACGCCTCCGGCCACGGGATCGCCCCGGCGCTGGTGGTCGCCCAGCTTCAGGCGATGTTCCGCGTGCTGCTGTCGAGCATGGACCTGGGTCACTGCCGGGTCCTGCAATGCGTCAACAAGCGTCTGGCCGCCGACCTGCCGCCGGACCGATTCGTGACCGCCTTCTGCGGCGTTCTGGATACGCGACGCCACATCCTGCACTACTGCAGCGCGGGCCAGGGCCCGATCCTCCACGTCCGGCGCGGCGGACGTCTTGCCCGCTTCGACGCGACCGCCTGTCCGCTGGGCATCCTGCCCGAGATGGAATTCCACACGGACGCCCCGATCCACCTCCAGGTGGGCGAGAGCGTCGTCCTGGTCACCGACGGCTTTTACGAGTGGAGCAATTCGCGCGAAGAGCAGTTCGGCCTCGAACGCCTGGAACGCCTGGTGGTCGATCTGGCCGAGCATTCGGCGCAGGCCATTCTGGAGGGCATTCGCCGCGACGTGAACCGGTTCGCCGAAGGCACGCTTCAGCGGGATGATCTGACCGCCATCGTCATCAAGCGCACGGCCTGATCCGCGGCTACGGCGTTGGCGGCGTTTGCGGTTCGAGCCCGACGTTCGTGTCCACCGGCGGGATCGCGGGCAGGGCTCCGGGTTGCGGGACCACCGGCGCCGCCGCCTTCGGCTGGATCAGCATCAAGCGCACGTCCTGGAACTGGTTGAGCACGGCGATCCGGTGTTCCGTATCGATCGGGATCTGCTTGAAGGCGTCGCTGTCGTTGGCCAGGTACATCATGCGGCCGGGAAACTCCGACCAGGTGCCGGTGAACTCGCCCAGGTGGTCCAACTGCCGCACGTCTTTCTCCCGCACCGGCGACAGGTAGAACGGCAGCGACCATCGCTGTTCCGGGCTGATGAGGATCGGGTCGTCCGGCTGGCTGTACTTGTAGACGCTCGAGGTCAGACGGCGGGTCGAGTGAACGTCGGCGATCTTGGGAATCTCGTTGTACGAGAGGTCCACCGCCACCAGCAGCGTCACCGCCGCCGCCACCCACGCCACCCGCTCCAACTGGCGGCCCCGCAGCAGCGACAGCAGCACCAACCCCAGCGCCGCCGCCCCGATCAGCCGGTAGAACGCCCGGATGATCCACCCGTATATCCCCCAGAACCCCTCGAACAGCGGCGGCAGCTCGCCCCAGTTGGCCCAGAAGTGCACGTAGATCGAAAGACCCGCAAACGCGATCAGCAGGGCCACCATCAGCCCGGACGCCGCCGCGGCCAGCGGGTAAGCCCACTGCAGGCTCGTCTCGCGGCGCCGCGCCGGAAAGTCGCTCTGCCAGTAGTCGTACATGTACCGGGCGCCGATGATCGCCAGCGGAACGATCGCCGGAAACCCGTAGTGCCACAGCTTGGTCTGGCTGAAGGCGAAAAACGCCACCACGAAGATCGCCCAGATCAGCAGGAACTGCGAACGCCAGTCGTTCTCGTCCCTTCGCCACGCGCTCCGGAACCGCCGTGCCGCCGCCACCGCGATCAGCCCCGTCCACGGCAGCAGGCCGACCGCCAGACCGCTGAAATACTCGATCAGCGAACCGTCGGCGTGGCCGTGCTTGTCGCTGTTGAACCGCTCCACGTGTTGGCTGTAGAAGAATTCACGCAGGAAATTCGGTTGGCCGGGCTCGCCGGGAAACTCCCGGGCCATGTAGAGGAACCACGGCCCGGCGATCGCGATGACCACGGCCAGGCCCAGGATGATCTTGAGACGCCAGATCAGGCCAAGCCGCCGCTGGAGCAGCAGGAACAGGAGAATCACCGCCGCCGGGATCAGCAGGGCGATCGGTCCCTTGGTCAGCACTCCCAACGCGATCGGCGGATACATCAGGATGAACCACCGGCGGCGCTGCGGATCGGAATAGCCCTTGATAAACGCCCACATCGCCAGTGTCACGAACGCGATCAGGTAGACGTCCATGCGGACGAACTTGCCCAGCCCGATCATGGCCGCGGTCGAAAGCAGCGTTCCCGCCGAGATCATGGCCACCAGGTGGTTAAACAGCGCCGCGGCCAGCAGGTAGGTCGCCAACACCGCCAAAACCGCTCCAGCCGCCGGCACCAGGCGGGCGGCGAAATCGACCCCGAAGTCCGTCGCGCCGAACAGCTTGAACGAGGCGGCGGTCAGCCAGAAGTACAGCGGCGGTTTGTCGAAGTAGGGGCCGTCGGTCTGCGGGACCAGCCACTCGCCGGTCAGGAGCATCCGTTTGGCGACCAATGCGTAGCGCCCTTCGTCCGGATCGGTCAACGCGGTGCGCCCGGCCCCGGAGAGGAAGACCACCATCGCCACAATCGTCAGCAGCGCCACCTGAAGCGCACGCTGGGCCAGTGGCTCCTCGAACGGAGAGGGATACTTGACGCCGCCATTGTCATTCATGCCGCTGCGATCCTTCGCGTCACACGAAATCGACCGGGAGAGTCGGCGGGATCAGCCGCTCGGTCTCCGCCCGGTAGAGCAACTCGTTGATGGCCTTCGTTCCTTCCGGCCCGCACCGGAGCGTCCACTGGTTTACGTACATGCGCACGAACGTCTCGAGCTGCTGCCGGTCCAGCCCGCGCGCGTAGTCCTGGGCGAAGTCCAGGGCCTCCTCCGGGTTCTCCATGCCGTACTCGATGCTCCGCAACACCAGACGCGAGAGGTCCTTCATCACCGCCGGACCCAGATCGCGCTTGACCGCGTTGACCCCAAGCGGAAGCGGCAGCCCCGTCTGGTCGGACCACCACTTGCCCAGGTCCAGCACGTTAAGCAACTCCATCTGCCCGTAGTTCACCTGGCCCTCGTGAATGATCAGTCCGGCGTCGACCGACCCTCCAGCCACCTGGAACAGGATCTTGTCGAATGGGATCACCTGGTAGTCGAAATGCCCCAGCACCATCCGCAGCACGAGAAACGCGGTGGTCATCGTGCCCGGCACGGCAATGGTCGCCCGTTCGAGTTCCTCAATCGTCATCGGCTTGGTCGCCACGATGATCGGACCGTATCCCATCCCCATACTCGCCCCGCACGCCATCAGGGCGTAATGCGACTTGACGTAGGCGTAG
>Ga0123328_1001474_pt1 | contig 22869 bp, 19 predicted proteins | sample BioC12SIPDNA_2_FD_89702 | JGI IMG/M metagenome (GOLD analysis project Ga0123328, IMG submission 89702) | Anaerobic biogas reactor microbial communites from Washington, USA - Biogas_R1_A C12 SIP DNA | ecosystem: Engineered > Bioreactor > Anaerobic > Unclassified | place: Washington, USA...
CATACTTCTCTCCAGACGGGCATTCTTTCCCTGCCACCGCAAATGATGGCGCATGCAACCCTTTCAGGGTTGATCTGTGCTTGCCGGCATGGATCCCGGGGTGCGCTGCGCGACCCCGGGCTGCGTTCTGGAACCGCGTTGCGGTTCGGAATGCGGACCGCAGACGACGCCGAGGAGGCTACACACGTGCCTGCTCACAGAGCAGTGCCACGCGGATGAGGCCTGCGCCTCGACAAAAGATGTACCCACAAGATCGGCGGCCTGTTCTTCAGGCAATGGGACGATTATGCTAAAGACCGTCTGGTGTCCGTGCGTACCGCCGGCTGTCGGTCGGTGGGCTCACGGGTTGGATGCTCACGGCATTTCCAGTCCAAAGGGAGGTTGACAGGTGGAGAAGGCCAGCGAGTTTGGAAATCAGCTTCATGTGGTTCGGCATCCGCTCGTTCAGCAGAAGCTCAGCGCGGCGCGCGACGCACAAAGCAGCAACGCCACATTCCGCCATCTGCTCTGCGAGATCGCCATGCTGATGGCCTTCGAGATCACGCGCGAGTACCCGACGCGGCCGGTGGAGGTGCGTACGCCGTTGGGGATCGCGAGGGGAGCGGTGCTGGAGAGCGAGATCACGTTGGTGCCGATCCTGCGGGCGGGGCTGGGTATGGCCGATGGCGTGCTTCAGCTCATCCCCCAGGCTCGGATCGGGCATTTGGGCATCTACCGGGATGAAACCTCGCTGGAGCCGGTGGTGTACTACAACAAGCTGCCGCCGAACGTGGCGGACACGGAAGTGATCGTGATCGATCCCATGCTGGCAACCGGGGGGTCGTGCACGGTGGCGATCAGCGCGGTCAAGGCAGCCGGTGCCGCGCGAATCAAGCTGTTGTGCCTGGTGGCGGCACCGGAGGGCATTCGACACATGCACGCGGCCCACCCCGACGTGGCGGTCTACACGGCGGCGGTGGATGAGCGACTCAACGAGCATGGTTACATCGTCCCGGGTTTGGGCGATGCCGGGGACCGTATCTTCGGCACGGAGTGAGGAGTTCCAGCGGCAACGCGAGTGAGGTCACGAGGCGACCCGTTGCGAGGGAGTGCAGACTGATGAGTTATAGAGGCTGGCTGATTGTGGGGCTGGCGGCGTGGCTGTGGGTGGGCGTTGGCGCGGCGATGGCGGACCCGGCGAGCGAACCGACGGCAAACGAAGCCGTTGTCGACGCGGAGACGCAGGCGGCCGAGTCTGTGACGACCACCCGGCCGGCTGGCAGAGCGCGCGGCCGATCCGCTGCTCCGTCGTCGCCACAGATAGCCGTTTTCGAGATGCGCGGCCAGATTCCGGAGAAGCCTTCCAGTTTCGGGTGGAGTTTCGATTTTGAGGCGGCCCGGTCACTGCACGACTGGTTGACGCGGCTGGACAAGGCGGCCAAGGATGACCGGGTCAAGGCGGTCGTCTTGCTCTTCGACGATCCGGCGATCGGGTGGGGGCAGATGCAGGAGTTGCGGGCCGCTTGCCAACGTCTGCGGAATGCCCAGAAGGACGTGTACTGCTACATCGAGGAGGCTTCAGCGGGGACGTATCTGCTAGCGACGGCGGCGTCACGGATCTGCATGGCCCCGGCCGGCGGGCTGAACGTGGCGGGCCTGCACACTGAGAGCGTGTACCTCAAGGGCCTGCTGGACAAGATCGGCGTCGAGGCGGACATCGAGCACGTCGGGCCGTACAAGGGGGCGGGCGAGCCGTTCACGCGGACCGGTCCGTCGGATGAGGCCCGGGAGATGCTCGACTGGCTGCTGGATGACCTCTATGCCCAGATGGTGGAGACCATCGCCGAAGGCCGTCGGATGGAAGTCGGGCACGTGCGTGCGTTGATCGACCAGGGGCCGTTCAACGCACATGAAGCCCTGCAAGCCCAGTTGATCGATGAGATTCTCGACGCGGGCGAGTTCATGGAATCCCTGCGAGAGCGTCACGGCCGGGCCCTGGAACTGGTGCACAACTACGGGGCTCGTGAGACGCCGGAGGTCGATTTGTCGAGCCCGCTTGCGTTTTTCAAGATCATCGGCGAAGCCATGGGGGCGGCGAAGGCCAAGGCGACCCGCAAGAACAGCGTCGCGTTGATTTACGTGGAAGGCCTCATCAGCACGGGGCGGACGCAACCCAGCCTGTTCGGGGACGAGAGCGGTGCGGGCAGCACGACGCTGCGCCGGGTTTTGGCGGAGGCCCGGCAGGATGATTCCGTGAAAGCCGTCGTGGTGCGTGTGGACTCGCCCGGTGGGTCGGCAACCGCGAGCGACATCATCTGGCGAGCGACGCGCGACACGGCGGGGGTGAAGCCGACCGTGGTATCGATGGGCAACATGGCGGCCAGCGGCGGGTACTACCTTGCGGTCGGTGCGCCGACGATCTTTGCGGACCCGGCCACGCTGACGGGGTCGATCGGCGTGATCGGGGGCAAGCTGATTACCAAGGGGCTGTGGGACTGGCTGGGGGTGGCGTTTCACGAGCAGTCGCGCGGCCGCAACGCCGATTTGTACAACACGAACCGGCGTTTCGATGACGCCCAGCGGGTACTGATTCGGCGTCAGCTTGAGCAGGTCTACGACACGTTCCTGGACCGCGTTCGGCGGGGGCGTGAGGATCGCCTGGCGGATGATCTGGCGGACTTGGCGGGCGGGCGGGTGTTCACGGGGCGACAGGCTCTCGAACACGGCTTGGTGGACCGGTTGGGTGGACTGAACGACGCCATCGCCTATGCCGCCGAGCGGGCCGCCCTGACCGACTACGAGGTCCGCATCATGCCTGAGCCGGGCGACTTTCTTAAGCTTCTCATCCAGAGCCTCACCGGCGAGGAGCAAGGCGAAGGCGGCGAGGGAGTGGAGGTCGTAAGTCCCGGTCGGGATGGGTGGGCGAGTCTGCCGGCGGTCCGCGAGTTGCTTGGGGTTCTGCAGCGGTCGGATCCAGCTCGGGCCACGGCGGCGGTTCGGACTTTGCTGCGTCTCCAGCTTTTCCGCGGGGGCGAGAGCCTGCTGCTCATGCCCCAGGAGGTTCTGGTCCGCTAACCGCGGGGCGTTGGACATCGGGCCGCGCCTGTGTGATGATAGGGTGCATGGCAGATCGAACACCGACATTGACGGATCTGGCTCAACGTGGCCAGATCCAGGTATTGGAAGACCTTTGGCTGGCGGCCCTGGAGGATGGCGAGCGCGATTCCCAGGACCTGCTGGGGGCCTTGACGGCGTTGACCAAGCGGGGGCAAGGCGAGCGAGCCGCGGCCTTGGGCTGGACTTGGCTGGCGACGTACAAGGAACAGGCTGAGCCGGCGGCCGTCCTGGCTGTGGCGAAGGAGCTCCTGGTAGCCTGCGGCGACAGCGAGGAGCTGCGGCAGGAGATCCTGGGGCTGTACCGCACGGTCTACGAAGATCGGCCGGACCTGGAGTTGCTGCTGGAGACCTCGGGGCTGGCCGGGGGCAAATCGCCGCGTCGCGCCCTGCGAACGTTGGACCTGTGCCTGGGGCTCGAGGTGGGCGATTACCTGGTCCACCGCTCGGATGAGCAGGCGGTCCAGGTCGTGGCGGTGGATACGGGGACGTGCAGCTACACCGTTCGCGGAGCCCGGGGCGAGGAGTATCTCGACGGCGACACGCTGGCTCTGGCTTACGACGCGGTCGCGGAGACGGACTTTCGTGTCCTTCTGCAGCTTCGCCCGGAGGCGTTGACGGAACTGGTGACGGGCGATCCCGTACAACTGGTGATCGGCATCCTGCAAAGCCGTCAGGGCAGAATCGACTCGGATCATCTCGAAGAACTCTTGTCGCCGCGTTTGGTTCCGGCGGGGCGATGGAGCACCTGGTGGTCGAAAGCCCGGACCGCTCTGCGCCGCTGTCCGCATGTGGTGATCGAAGGTCGCAACCCGGTGATCCTGACCTACCATGCGGCAGGGCAGACCCTCGAAGATGAGATCGAGCCTCAGTGGGCCAAGGCGCAGACGCCGGTTCAGCGCATGGCCGTCGTAGAGAGCTATCTGCGGGAGTTGAAGGCTCGTCGTTTGACCAGCAGCCCGTCGCTCGTCGGCAAGCTGCATCGGGAGCTCGCGCAGCGGGTGGAGGTGGCCCGGAAAGGCGCTCCAGCCGACGCTCTGGCGGAAGCCCTGGTGATTGACCGGATGGTGCGTGGGGGAATGCTGCCGGCGGAAGCAGCCAGCCCGGCCCGGGAGATCCTCGCGGCGTCGGACGACTGTGTCCATTTGCTGGGCGAGCTGGCCGACTATCGTTGTTACCTGCAGGCGATCGAGCTGCTTCGCGAGATCAAGCCGGATGGCTGGGCGGAGGTATACATCCGGCTTCTGCCCGTCGCTCCGCAGGAGGCGTGCGATGCGATTGCGGGGGCATTGCATGCGGCGGGTCGCACCGAGGACGTTCGGCGGGTCGCCGCCGAGGTTTTGGCGGACTTCAACGGTCGGCTGGGAGCTGTTTGCTGGCTGTGGCGGGGGCCGGCGGTAGAAGCCCTGGAGCCGATTCCGCGGGCGGAGTTGCTGCCGCGGCTCGTTGAACACCTGGCGATGTTGACGCGTAGCGATTACACCCCGGCGGCGGTGCTTCGCGACGCGCGTACTCGGATCCGGGCCGCGTTGAGCACGGAGAATTACCGGCACTACCGGGAGATCATCCAGGGGATGGACGCGGGGATGGCGTCAACGATTTTCCGCACGGTTGACCGGGCGGAAGGTCTGGGGCAAGTGGTTCACGCGACTCTGCTGAGAATCGTCCGGGAGACGCATCCGCAGTTGTTCGCCAAGACCCGCGTGGATCCGTGGTTCGATGATGGGTTGATCTACTGCACCGCGGAGGGCCGGCAGCGTCGTGAGGCCGAGTTGCACCACTTGACGCATGTGAAGATTCCCGAGAACGCGAAGGCGATTGGTGAGGCGGCGGCCCGCGGCGACTTGAGTGAGAACTCGGAGTACAAATTCGCCCTGGAAGAGCGTGATCTGTTGCAGGCTCGCGTCCGGAATATCCAACAGGAGATGGCCTTGGCTCGCCTGCTGACCGCCAATGATGTATCCACGGACAGCGTGAACGTCGGCACTCGGGTCACGTTGGCGACGCAGGACGGCGGCCATCGACGGGCGTTCACGATTCTGGGGCCGTGGGAGGCGGACGGCGAACGTGGGATCTACAACTACCGTGCGCCGTTATGTATCAAGCTCAAGGGGCTGCGGGTTGGAGAGGCGGTGGCTCTGGAGCTGGATGGCGTTGAGCGCGAGTACCGTTTGGAGCGAATCGAGAACGCTCTGGATCGTCAGCGTATGCCGGTCTGACTGGGGGCGACCAGGATGGTGCCAGGGTACGAGCGCACACCGGCCGGCTTGACCGCGGAGAGTCTGCGGGCTGGGCGGACGCCGCGTCGGGTGGGGCGGCGGATTCTGGTGCTCGACGAGGTTGACAGCACGAACACCGTGGCCCTCGACGCGGCCGCCGAGCCTGACGCCGACGGTTTAGTGATTTTTGCCGAGGCTCAGACGGCCGGTCGGGGCCGGCTTGGGCGATCGTGGATTTCACCTCGCGGAGCAAGCCTGCTCACCAGTATTCTGTTGATCGAGCCCCGCCACGTGGCCGCCTCCGGGCCTGCCGGTGACTCAGCCAAGGTGGGGGCGTGGTTGACGCAGGTCACGGCGGTGGCGGTGTGCGAAGCGGTTCGTGAGGTTACCGATGTGACGCCGGCCATCAAGTGGCCTAATGACATCCGCGTGGGCGGCCGCAAATTGGGCGGCATTCTCATCGAGTCCCGCCGCGTCGGGCCGGACGCGATCGCCTGGGTGCTCGGCATCGGGCTCAACTGCCTCCAGCACGAAGGCCACTTTCCTCCTGAGCTTCACGGGCACGCCACCTCGCTGGATTTGGTCGCGTCTCATGGCGTCGATCGGACAGCGGTGGGGCGGGAGCTGCTGCGCAGGCTGGACGATTGGCTAGCTTCGCGTTCTTGGGGAGAGACGAAAGAGGCTCATGCCGCGTGGATGAGTTTCGCTGAACCGTTGGGGCAGAAGGTACGTGTCCGTCGTCAGGGCTGCGAGTTTGCCGGCTGGACCGTCGAGATCGACCCGGTTGGCGGGTTGATTGTCAGGCTCGAAGGCGGCCAACTCGAGTGGTTCGATCCCATGCTGACCATGTTGCTGTGAGAAGCCGGTTGCCTGGGTGATCGCCGATGGCGAGTACGTGTTCAGCGTCCTTCCTGGATACTACCTCGTCCGCACCAGGCCCGGCATTCGTGCCGGGTCGGCCGGGTTCGACCATATGTCTCCTTGTAGCCCGCCTCGGCGGGGTTCTCGATGTATGGGTTTACCCGATCGTGGCACCCGATCGGCTCTCATGGCTCAAGCCGCCCATCGAGAAGCCCGATGAACCGGGCTTACGCATTGACGCAGCACACTTCGAGAACCCGGCGTGAACGCTGGGCCTAGCGCTTGCTCCGTGCGACGCTGAGCGCGTACGATGGCGGCCGGGTGGCTGGCTGGGTCATGGCTCGCTGTCGGGCGAGGGCGGGGTATTGAGGCGCGCGGCGATTTGCAGGTGAGCACATCGGGCGAAGTTGTCCGGGTCACGGGCCAGCCGTCGCTCGATTTGCGCCCAGCGGCGTCGGTCCGCGGGCTCGGCCAGTTGCTCGCGATATCGCCGCATCGGCAACACCGTTTTGCCCAGCATCTCCAAGACTTCGAAGCCGCCCGCCTCCGCCAAGCGGCGAAGCTGGCGGGGTTCGAAGGTGTGAATCTCGAACCGTTCGGCCGCGTCCCTGGTGAGCCAGCGGGTTCTGCCGTTTCGCAGGAACTGTTCGAGTTCGCGAGATTCGCCCCGCTCGGCATAGTGATCGACGCAGGCGATGCGGTTGTCGAAGGTGGCGACCAGCCTTCCGCCGGGTGCCAGGCAACGGGCGATCTGACGCATGGCCAGGGACGGATCCGCGGCGAGCCCGATCGGCTCTCCCATGGCGACCGCCAAGCCGAAGTGGTTAGCGGGCAGCGCGGCAAGGTCCACAAGATCCGCCTGGACGAACAGAGCTCTGTCCTCGCCGCCGCTTTGGGCGACTTGCAGGCGGGCCGCATCGAGCATCTGGTGTGAGAGGTCCACGAAGGTGACGCGGTAGCCGCTCTTGAGGAGCTTGCGCCCCCACTTACCCGAGCCGCAACCGAGATCGAGCACGGGCGAACTCAGATCCGCAGGCAGATGCGGCTTGAGGTAGTCCCAGGTCAAGGCGTCGTGCCACTGCCAGTAAGCATCGTCGTAGATCGCCTCGTAGCGTCCGGCAATGCGGTCGTGATAGCGTTGGTTGGCGTCGCGTTTGCGGGCCATGTTGATGATCTCTCGCGACTCGCTCGCCCCGTGGGCCGAGGCGCGTCGTCCGCTCAAGGGTTCGTCATGATCCATGCACGGTTGAAGCGAGCCACCGCGATTTTCTGGTGGTACGCTCGCTCTCCGCACTCGTACAGACACAGGATATGCCCATCCCGCGTGACGGCAAGGTCTGAGTAGCCGGACGGCCCGGGATCGAGCACCCGTGAATGGGGCCAGGTCCGCGCGTCGTCACGGCTTAATCGGATGGTCAGATTGGCTCTGGTGTCCGATGCCGGATTGGAGAAGATCACCTCGCGAGGCGAGAGACGCAGAATGCTCGCTTGGCAGGTTGGGCAGGGGAGGTTCGGGTCCGGGACGGGCGTTGTCCATGTTTGGCCGCCGTCGGCGCTTTCGCTGACCACGCGGACGCCGTGCTTGCGGCCTCGCAGATTCATGCTCAGCGAGCCATCCGCTCGCTGGAAGACGGTGTTCTCGTTGAGGCGGTCGAGGGCGGGCGGCACGAGTGTTCCCGCGTGCCAGGTCACGCCGCGGTCATCGGAGTAGATGACGCCCGCTTGGTAACGGGCATAGGTAGGCTCTTTGTTGACGTCAGGCAGAGGTCGATCGCAGACCCAGACGGGAGCGATAAGCCGGCCGGACCTCATCTGGATGCCGTGGCCCGGACCGGTGGCCACGCGGACCAGGGGATAGGCGAAGCCCGCGAGGATGCCGGTATGCTCGATGGGCTTGGACCAGGTGTGGCCGTCGTCGGTGCTGCGGGTGTGGAAGAGCCGCTGGTTGTTTCGGGTGAAAAGCAGATGGACGATGCCTTGGCGATCGACGATGGGGCAAGGGTTTCCGATGGTGATCTCGGCATCGCCCCCTTGCTCGTGGACGACGATCTGCTGGGACCACGCAAGGCCGCCGTTCTTGCTGCGTTTGAGCAGCAGGTCGATGTTGCCGTAGTCGTGGACACTGTTCTTTCGTCCCTCGCAGAAAGCGAGCAGGGTACCCTTGACGGTGACCACGATCGCGGGAATGCGGTAGGTGTGGTATCCGTCCTGTCCACCCACGTAGACATCGACGCGTGAGAGGGTCGGCTTGCCGTTGGAGCAGCCGATGGCGGAGAGAACGAGGCCCGCGATCATCGCGAGCATCGAAGAGCGTTTGAATGTCATGGCAGACTCCCGGTCAGGGCGATTACTTTCTGGCGCCGCGTTTGGTTTCCGCAGCCGGCATGCTCTGCGGAGCAGGCTCGAGCATCAGCATCATGCCCTGTCCGGGCGCCAACCACGCCTGCTCGCCGGCCAACGGGGCGGGCTGGCCGGTGTAGGCGCTCACCTGCCACACGGCCCCCGGCGACCGAAAGCGGATCGTGAAGGGAGTCGATCGCCGCAAATCCTTATTGACCAGAATAACAAACGGGCGGCCCAGGGGATCCTCGAGCTCGCCGACCAGCAGGTCTCCGCCGGTCAATTCGGCGACATGGCGGCTGACACTGATGCCCTCGCAACCCTCGGGGATGTTGGGATGGTGGAACACGCCAATGCTGCGCAGGGTCAAGTAGGTCGGGCCGAGACGATGGATTTGCAGATTGACCCGCCGGAGCATGCTCCAGGTGGGTGTTTCCTGCCCGAACTGATCGATCGGCCCGTGTCGGAAGTTGCCGATGGTCGGTGTGAAATACGTGAACCAGCTCAGGCCGCGTGCGCCGTAGGCCAGCGTGGTATAGGCCTGGAACCTCAAGCCCGCTTCACAGGGCTCGGCGTAGTTGAGGCAGGCGGTGGACATCACGACGTTCCAGAAGCCGATGTTGTGTCGCAGGGCGGCCTTGCGCACCAACTCCAGATTGGCGAAGTAGCCGTCGCGTAACGATCCGTCCTCCATCAAGGCGTAGTGGTCGTAGCTGATGTAGGGGAGTTCAGTCATGCGGATGAACGATTCGATGTACCGCGCGTAGTTCTCGGTGCCGAGCTGTTCGATTGAAGCATAGTTGGGGAACAGGTTGACGTAGGGAAGCTGATTGGGGGCGACGGCGCGGAACGCCTTCGCCCATTTGGCCAGGGTAGGAAACGCCTGGGCCGATGGTTCGTCGGCGAGGAAGTAGCCGAAGACCGCGGGGTGACTTCCTGCCCGGCCGGTATAGGCGGCGACGTGTTCGTTGATATGGCTCTCCGGCAGGGTAGCCTCGTAGCGGACGGGAATGCTGGGATCGTGCACAAAGCATTTGAGCCCCGCGGCGGCGACGGCGTCGAGATCCTGGATGGGTACGAAGCCGGCCAGGTTGAAGCCGCAATCCCACATCCGGACGAAGACGGCCGGGTTGCCGCGTGCGACGTTCCAGGCCAGTAGAGGGAATTGCTCCGGCGTCAGCCTGGGCACATCATCTTGTGCCCGCAGCGTGGGAACGGTGATGCACAGGCAAGCCACGATCAAGAGTGCTGCCGAACGTGCTCTGGGGACAGGCCGATCCGAATGAAGTTCGCGTCCGGTTGACGAAAATGTGGTAAGGCTCATGCTTCACATTTACCAGAGTGGCTGGCGAATGCAAGCTCGGTACCTGGTGGACCTGCAGGCTGCACGCGAGGTATCGGGTTGACCGGTCCAGATGGTAGCGGTCGCCCGTTGCCACGGCGGGCAGGCTGTGGCGGTAAGAAGTTGGGGTTGTTTCGCCTGCATATGTGGTGCGATTGCCTGGGGTGTTATCGCCTCCCTCGCGGCCGCCAGGGGCGGCGGCCGCTACGACGGGATGCCGGCCGCCAGGGGCGGCGGCCGCTACGACGGGATGGCGGCCGCCAGGGGCGGCGGCCGCTACGACGGGCCGGCGTGGCTTCAGAGGGTGAGTCGGCGGATGAGGTCCATGATTTTGGGGCCGGCGGAGCAGCCGATGCGGGTGGCGCCGGCTTCGGCCATGGATTTGATACTGGCCAGGGTGCGGATGCCGCCGGAGGCCTTGACCGCCAGGGGCGCAGCCGCCCGGTGCATCAGCCGAACGTGATCGACCTTCGCGCCACCGGAGGCATGGAAGCCGGTCGAAGTTTTGACGAAATCCGCGCGGGCCTCGACGGAGCACTTGCAGCCGGCCACGATTTGATCGTTGGTCAGCGTAGCCGTTTCGAGGATCACCTTCAGGATGTAGCCTGGGCTGGCCGCGTGGACGGCCTCGGCGACGGCGGCGATATCGTCGCGCACAAAGCCGGTGTTCCCGCTCATCAGTTCACCCAATTGCACGACCATGTCGATCTCGCATGCGCCGTCGTCGATCGCGCGTCGGGCCTCTTCGACTTTGATGTCCGTGCGGTTGGCTCCGAGCGGGAAGCCGACGACGCTGGCGATCTTGACGTGTGTGCCGGCCAGGCGGTCACGGCAGCGGCCCACCCACACTGGGTTTACGCACACCGCCATGAACTCATATTGAGCGGCCTCTTCGCAGAGCTTGTCGATATTAGAGCCTGTCGCGGACGGCTTCAGGACGGTGTGGTCGATCATGGCCGCCAACTGCTGGGGTTGCATGGTACGGTTCATCTCCCTGGCCGGCCTGGTATCCCGCCGGCCGAAACACGACTGGGTAGGGCGGCACTAACCGTGCCGGCCTCTGGTCCGCGCGCCGGACGACGGTGTTACCTGCATCTTGCCGGCCTCGACGTATCCCATCTTCTCGAACAGTGCGTACAGCTCTTCGACCGAACGTACGACCACGTTGGCGGTCTTGGTGACGAAGGGCGACGGCTCAGCGGCCGGCTTCCACACCACGTAGACCTCCTTGGTCGTTTCGTATGCGTGTTGCAGTTCACGCTCAACGCCGCTGGAAAGGCCCGGCTTGCCGTTGGGCAACTCGGGTACGTAGCTGACGATGATGTCCGACTGGTCGATCAGCTTGAAATCCCGTGCGTAAATCTGGCTGTCGATGTCCGCTTCGACGGCGAGCACCTCATCGATGTCGAAGGGCAATGATCGCCCATGGATATCGAGTACCAACTCGCGTTCTCCGCGTTTACGGGCGGCGGCGGCGGCAAAAGGCAACCGCTTTTCATCCAGATCGCCGGGGTCAAAGGTGATGAAGTGCGCGGCGATGGCGTCGCGAAACGCGTCGATCTCCGCGAGCGTATCGGGCAGGTCCATCACGTGGCTCATCGGGAAGGACGGGTAGACGCGTTTGCGCTGCGGCTCGAACATGAGGCGGTAGACGCACTCGGCCATGTCATGGTGTTCGAGGCCGCGGGCGATGATGTAGAAGTGCCCGTGGCCGCGTACGATCGTCGAGAGCACTTCGGTAGCGAGCACTTCTTCTTCCCGCCACACCATGATGTCCTTAAGCGTATGCTTGAGGTCGTGCTCGCGGGTAAGTCTCTCGTGCACCGCGTCGACGTTATCCACCAGGGTCATGAACAGGTCGAGGTTGAGGTCAACCATCTGGTCATGGTCGAAGGCCGGGAAGAGCCCGTGTTTCCATCGAAAGGTTGCATGGGTGTTGACCAACAGGTTATCGGCCTTCTCGGCGATGCGAAGGATGTCCTTGAAGACGGAGCGTCGCAGGCCGTCCAGGCGTGGGCGGGGCAGGTCGAGAATCCGGCCCGGCCGGATGTCGGGGGCTTCTTTGTACATCATGTCGCCGACGTGACAGACGGCAAGGTCCTTGCCTCGCTCGCGGGCGATCTGGGCGACACGCTCGATGAAGGGCTTCTTGTCCACGCCCACCTGGCCGGTCATGACCGCGCGGACGCCGGGCTTTCTCGGGGCATTGTGGACACTGTGAGCCTGGCCGGCCGGCATGGACAACCTCCCTACGTACGTTCGAAAAGGGCATGTTAGCGAGCCGTTGCGGGTGGGTCAAACCCTTGCGGAACCGTACTTTTCCGCCTCTTCGTCGAACGCGAAGGGATGCGGTTTCATGAGGATGGGACGGTCGCGGGCGACGCTGATGAGCAATCCGATGCTCACGAAACTGGAGACCAGGCTGCTGCCGCCGGCGCTCATGAACGGCAGGGTCACGCCGGTGATCGGCCCCAGCCCGACGGTCATGCAGAGGTTCGTGAGCGTCTGGACAGCGAGCATGGTGGAGAGACCCACCGCCAGGAGACGCCCGAAGGGATCATGGGTCACCGTGGCCACGTCGCAGCCAAACGCCACAATGAGCGCATAGCACAGGATGCAGAAGAGGCAGCCCAGTAGCCCCCATTGGTGCCCGATCATGGCGAAGATGAAGTCGTTGTCGTTTTCGGGCAGGAGGTTGTGCTCCACGAAGATGCCCTGGCTCCAACCCTGCCCACCGATGCCGCCGCTGCCGATGGCCGTTTTGCTGTGCACGAGCTGATAGCCGGCCCGGGCTTCCCAGTCGGCCAGTTCACGCCGCCACTCGTTGGGATTCTCGCTTTGCGGTCGCAGTTTGTCCCAGGCCTCCGGATGGTTCGCGAAGTAATCGCGGATCTCGGGGCTCTGCAGAACCACGCCGGTGATACGCAGACGCTGGTAACTGCGAATCTTGAGCCAGAACACCGGCAAGCACATCAGACCAAGCAGGGCGATGACCAGCAAGTGCCGTAGCTTGGCCCCGGCCACAAAGAGCATGGCAAAGAGTACCGGCAGGAACAGGAGCACGGTGCCCAGGTCGGGTTGCACGAGGATCAAGCCCATGGGGACAAGCGTGATGGCGAATGGTGCGAACAGCCCCCCGAATGTACGGTAGTTGCGGCGATACCGCAGGTACCAGGCGAGGGCCAGCACGTAAGCGATCTTCATGAGTTCGGACGGCTGAAGCTGGGCTCCCGGCAGGAAGATCCATCGCCGTGAGCCGCGCCTTTCGGCAACGAGCGGTAGGTCGATCCACTTGTCGACGACCAGCCACAACAGCAAGACCAGGCTGAGGGCAAAAAGCAGAAACGACAGCCTTCCGAGCCGCCGATACCCGACCCAAGTCAGGGCCAGCACGGCTACCAAACCTGCGGCCGCGAACTGTAACTGCTTCACCGCGGTGGGCGCGAGCAGGCCGGTCGCATCCGAAGCACCCAGGGCCTGCAACGTGAGAATCCCCGCCGTACACAACGGGATGACGGGGAGGAGCAGGCCCCAGCCTCGCCAGGTTGAGGATGCTGTACCCGGCCACATCAGAAGGCCTCCCGCCGCTCGGGCTCGATTCCGCGGAAACGCAGTAGCACGGAGTTGATCATCTCGCGAGCCAGGGGAGCGGCCACCTCGCCGCCGTGCCCGCAGTACTCGACCACGACGGCGATGGCAAAGGCTCCCGGCTCGTCCGTGATTGCCTGCTGGTAGCGTCCCTTCGGCGCCAGGTATCCGACGAACCAACTATGCGTGGGAGGGTCGCCCGGGGGGTAACGCTTGTGCCACCGCCAACCGGTGATTTTGGGTTGTTGGTCGCCGGGGTAGCGGGCCAGCAAGCTCTCGCGGCTGCCGGCGATAATCTCTTCGACACGGCCGTCGGGGAAGTGGCAGACGTAGGTCCACTCGACGGTTTGCCCGCGAGCCTCGGCACTGCCCGTCTTGCCGAGGAAGGTGTATTCCGGATCGTCGATGGTTGCCCGGTCGGGGCCGTAGGCTGTCCCGCCATGTTCGTTCACCGCCTTGTACATGCCCTCGCGAACGAGTCGCCAGTGGGCAGACGGTGTTGGCAGGAGGGTCGCGGACTTGGGGGCCGGGTCGTCCAACCACAGGCTTACCGGCTGATAGCTGCCGGCGGCAATGGTCGCGACCATATTGGCGGCCTGGATGGGGGTGATCGTCAATTCGCCCTGCCCGATCCCCGCCAGTCGGGCTTGGCCGTCCGTCACCGTGGTGGGAAGAATCCCGGCCTTCTCGGCGGGCAGGCCGGTCCCGCTGACCTGCCCAAGCCCGAAACGCGACAGCCAATCGCGCAATCGAGGGACCTTGAGCAACTCGGCCGCATGGTAGAAGTATACATTGCAGCTGGCCTGGACGGCACGCACGGGGCCGACAGTACCGTGGGTTCCCGTGCATCGCCAGCGATCGGGGTAATCGAGGAACAACCGGCCGAAGCAGGTCGATGTGGTGTGCTCGCCGACGACGCCCTCGGCTAAAGCGGCGGCCAGGATCATCGGTTTGACGATCGACCCAGGCGAGTAGTAGCCCCGAACAGCTCGGAAAAGGAGGGGTTGCCGTATGCGGTCTTGCCCCAGTTCCAGCCGTTCAGCGTAGGTCGCCGTTGGGTCTACGGAAGGGTAGTCCACCATGGCCAGCACTTGCCGGGTGGGGATGTGCAGGATGACCGCGCATCCCCCGGTGCGGTAGGGGGTTGCCTCCACCGCGGCAGCCAGGCGGTTGTACAGGGCTTGTTGAAGCGGGTAGTCGATGGTCAAACGAAAAGTCCGGCCGTTGATCGGATCGACGGGCGGGCGAATGGCTCGGCCTTCGATGTCCTCCTCGATCCGCCCTCGGCGACCGCGCAGCCAGTGCTCGCCCAGGGCTTCGATACCGCTGATCCCGCGCAGGTCCGTCAGCCGGTAGCTGGCCAACTCGTCATCGGCGTTGGGATCGTTGGCCCGCGCGGCAGCATCGACCGGGCCCTGTTGCCCGAGCAGATGCCCGATTGCCTCTCCTCCGGTGTACTGCCGGGTGTGGCCTGCCTGCACCTCGATCCACTCGTACGGTGCGAAGCGGATACTCGCAGCCACGCCCTGTTCCTGATTCAGATCGCGGACGATGGGGTGGGCCTGCTGCTCCTCGAACACCACCGTGGCCACCCCACGTCGCCGTTCGACGCTTTCCTTCACTCGCAGGACGCTATCGCGGACGTCGTCGGCCCGGCTTTGCAGCTCCGCCAAGGGTGTGCCACTGTAGTCCGAGAGGGCCGACCAGGACTCATTAATCCGGATGGCCAGGGCTTCGTCGGTATCGCGAGCACGACGATAGGTGCCCTTGCGACGAAGGAGCGCACGCAAAGCATCGGGATCACGCGCCAGGGCCGCGTAGTGCACGCAGATCTCCCACGAGGGTTGATCGTAAGCCAGCCGCCGACCCTGGCAATCGGTGATATCGCCGCGTAGGAAGGGGAAGTACGCCGGTGGACGCACGAGCATGCGGCCGGCGTCGTCACGATAAGCGCCCGCCCGCAAGACCTGCAGTTGAAACAGCCGAGCGCTCACCGCCAGGGCAGGGAGAGCCAGGAGGAACAGCAGCACTTTCAGCCGATTCTCGAACATACGTTTACCACGACAGCGATGGATACCATCTCGTAGCGGCCGCCCCTTCCGCCACGGCGGGTAGGTTGCGGCGGCCGGACTCGCGTGCGGTCCCCGCTCCGGCGAGGCGCCGGTGCCATACCCGTGGCGGCTGTTACAATCTGCGGGCCGGCCGCAGTCCCGTCCAGCGTCCCAGCCGGATCAGCAGCCAGTGAAGATAGGGAGCACAGGCAGCAGTGTACAGGGCGGTGAAGAACGCAGGCCACCACACCGCCACGCTCAGCATTTCGGCAGGGGTTCGCCATTGACGATGCAACTCGCTGAGCAGCTCGATGGCCCAGGCAAATACCAAGGTCACCAGGAACTGCGTCAGGGCGTGTTCGCGTACAAGCGCCGAGCGAATCCGGATGATTGCCCAGGCTGCCCCGCCGAACAGGAATGCGTACACCCCCATACTTCCGAAACCTGCCAGGGTTTGCAGGTCCACCGCCAGACCAAGGAACCACGCTCCGATGGCCGCCTCAGGCCAAGGGCCCCATAAGGCATAATGCACGGCCAGCACAAACAACCAGTTCGGCCAGATCGAATGGATGGCGATGATGCCGCTGATCGTCGTCTGGCAGACCAGGGTGATGACTCCCAGAATGATAAACGGCACCCATTTCATGGCCAGACTTCACATCTTCGGTCCGCGAGCGTCACCAGGATCCTGATTGCGAATCCATCGCGACCCGTGGTGAAATCGCTTCGCCACGGGCACGGCTGCGATCGTCTCGCCCCCTTTCCACCGACGCGTTCAGGGCGCGGACGTCCGGTCCAGTATCATCACGATGGCCGTTGCCGCCGCCAACTGTACGCGGGGATCCTCTTCGCTTTGCATGAGTCTGGCGAGCGGTTCGAGAGCTTCTCGCTTGCCGATGTCACCCAGGGCCAGGGCCGCCATGGAGCGAACCCGCATGATCTGGTTTTCCGGTAAATCGTCTGCCAAGCCCTGGATTGGACTGGACCACTTCAAGGAAGCCAGAGCGAGTTCGTAACCGTCGTCATGGCCTTGCATCCCCAGCCCACGGGCCGATGCCAACCGAGCCTCCAGGTAGGGAGCATGTCGTAGTCGGCTGTGCAGCGTCGCGAGAACCTGCTCACCTCGGATGTGCCCGAGTGTGAGCAGGGCAAAAGGTTGCTTGAAGCCTAACCCGCCGTGGGCGTCGTGGATGAATCGGCTCACCGCGTAGCTGTCGCCCAGGTGGGCCATGGCTTCCAAGGCCTGAAGCCGGACTCCCTCATCCTCGTCCTCCATGCTCGCCCGTTCGAGGAAAGTCAGGACGGCTGTGTTGCCCAGCCGGCCAAGGGCAAGAGCGGCATTGCGTCGCACGGAGGGGTCGGGATGACGTCGCAAGGCGTCCACCCATTGCCGTCGGTACGAGAAACCGCCCAGTTGTTCGAGCGCGTAATAGGCGGCCACGCGCACGCTGGCGTCAGGGTCCTCCGCCAGTGGTTCGATCGCCGGGCGGGCATCGGTGTTCTTGATTTCCCCCAGGGCCATGCACGCCGCGAAACGTACGCCCGCGTGTTCATCGCGCAGACCCTCGCGGATCAACACGCTTGCTTCTTGCGGGGGCAAAACTTGTGACACCGCTTCGATACCCTGAGCCCGGACTGCCGGGTTCTCTGGAAAACGGGCGCCGGCGCGGATGTAGCGCACCGCTGTTTCCCGCAGTTCCTCGTCCGATTGCACCACGGGGGTGCTCGCACATCCGGCTCCCAACACCATCGCGATCAGACCCGTCAGGCCGGCGATGCTTCGTCGCGGTGCCCGCTGAAGCGCTCGCGCCGAGCTCTGGCGAACAGATGCGTCGCTTCGTGAGGGGGTCTCCCGAAGCTGTGCGTCTGTGGATGTACGCTGGGTACGCCTTACGCGGCAGCAAAACGCCGGCACCACAATCGCGCACGGCGGACGCTGGTCTGGGATATGGCGGGTCATGACTCGGGCTCCTGTCTGGCCATCGGGCCGGTTTTTGACCTTCGTCGCAACTTGCGCACCCCCCAATCGCTCAGAACAGCCAGAGTGGCAAGCCCGCACAGCGCTCCGAGCCAGTCACCATAACGGCTGTAGACCGACGGACGGGGGTCGATTGTCAACCGGGCGATGCGATGACCGATGCCGCCGGCCTGAGGGCGCCGATCGGGGGCTGAGACGAGGTCATGCCACGAGCCATCCGGTCCGAGGAAGCCGCTGACTCCAGTGTTGACCGCCCGGGCCACGGCCACGCGGTTCTCGACGGCACGGAAAGCACAGTTGACCAAGTGCTGCGGCTGCTGATTTCCGTGGCCGAACCACCCATCGTTGCTGATGTTCAGCATGAAGTCGACGCGCTTCCTGCCGTCACGGTCGCGGACGAATCGCCGGAAGACCTGCGGAATCACGTCTTCATAGCATATCGTCACGGCGAAGCTGAACGGGCGGCCCTCCATCGAGCGAGCCTGCATGGTGAACGTGCTGAACTCGCTGCCGGGCGTCAGGGAGTACTCGACACCACCGCGACCCCAGGGGTTGAACCAACTGTCGTTGAGGAAGCGATAGAGCCAGAACAGGCCGCGCGTGTAGCGGAAAGGCACGAACTCGCCGAACGGCACCAGGTGAATCTTGTCGTAGCGAGCGGGCGGCCCGCCGTCGGGCGAGTAGACAAAGGCCGAGTTGTGGCGATGCGCTGCCGGGTAGGAGCCCTCCGGCTGTGGAAACTCGGACATCCCGCCGACGACGAGGAAACTGCCGAAGCGTTGGGCTCGCTCGGTGAATAGCCGCTGGTAGGAGGTCCAGCCGGGCTCTTGATCCAGGATCTCCGGGTTAAGGATCATCGGCCAGGGCGTCTCGGGAAAGACGATGAGGTCGGGCGACTGGCGGGCGGTCTCCTCGGCGAGCGTCAGGTAGGTTCGCATCTTCTCTAAGTCGGTGACCCCTTGACTCCCTCGGACGGCCTCAAGGAGAAAATCCCCCTGGATGACGGCCACCGTCGGGCCGTCGGTCAGCTCCTGGGTGGCCAGCCGGTATCGCCCGTAGCCGAAAGTCGCGATCACCAACAGGATGGTGGCGATCCCGCCGTCCCAAGCACCGTGTAACGTGTGGCTTCGCGAGCCCGGCCATAACCGCCAACGCACCATGGCCAGATCCGCCAGCCAGCCGTTTACCGTTGCGAGCACGAAGGTCACACCGATCACGCCGGCCAGGTCCGCCACCTGGATCATGCTCAGAACCCGGATCTGACTATGTCCGAGCATGAACCATGGAAAGGCCAGCGGGCCGTGGCTGCGTAGAAACTCGACGGCCGCCCAGCCGATCGGGAATGCTACCACCGCGGGCACGTTTTTATGGCGACACAAGTACCGGATCGGCCATGCCGCCAGCAGGAAGTACACCGCCAGATAAAGCGACGCCGCTACATAGCCGGCCCCCGTCGTGGCGTAAAGCCATCGCAGGTGTATCAGAAAGAAAGCTGTTCCCAGCAGGTAGGCCGTCGCATACACCAGGCGGCTGTTCTGTGCCACGCACAGGCTGACAATCCAGGGAGCGAAAACCACGAAGCCCAACGGGAACCAGGAGAACGGCTCGAACAGCGGCAGGCTGAGCAAGAGTGTCAGGGCCGCGGAGGCGAAAATCGGCCAGCGAGCTTGGGACCAATGAGCGGCGGAATTTTCGCGGGACGGCGCAGCCACATGGTCAGCCGGTTGATGCCGGGAGGATTGGCGGCGTCGTTGAGCTCGTTGTTGCTTCACCCGTCGTGTCCGTATCCGTGACTGCCATCGCGACTTCAGCGGTCGTTATACCCCTGGGGATGGGCCTCATGCCACCGCCAGGCGGAGCCCACGATGGTCCTGATATCCGCGTGTGTCGCTTCCCATCCAAGCGTCGTGCGAACGCGGGTCGGATCGGCGACCAGGACCGGAGGATCGCCGGCCCGGCGAGCGCCTTCTGCCGCGGCGATGGGGCGGCCCGTGATCTCGCGGGCGACGTCGATGATCTCGCGCACGCTGTGCCCTTGGCCCGTCCCCACGTTGCAGGCCGAGAATTCGCCCGCCTTGATCTGCTCGATCGCCAGACGGTGGGCCGACGCCAGATCCTCCACATGGATGTAGTCGCGGACGCAGGTGCCGTCCGCCGTGTCGTAATCCGTTCCGAACACGGTCACCTGGGCCCGTTGACCCAATGCGACCTGCAGGATGATAGGGATCAGATGCGTCTCCGGCTTATGGTCTTCGCCAATCGAGCCGTCGTCGGCCGCGCCGCAGGCGTTGAAGTAGCGCAGCGCGCAGGCGCCCAGACCCCAGGCCGCCGCACAATCCCGCAGCATCCACTCGACCGCCAGCTTGGACCGGCCGTACGGGTTGATCGGCCGCTGCATGGTGTCTTCCGTGATCGGCACCTTGGCGGGCTCGCCATAGGTGGCGCAGGTCGAGCTGAACACCAGCCGTTTGACACCCGCGACCCGCATGGTGTCCAGCAGGGTCACTGTATTCGCCAAGTTGTTCTGGTAGTACTTGAGCGGCTCGTGTACCGACTCGCCGACGTAGGCGTACGCCGCGAAGTGCATGACCGCGTCGAAGTCATTCGAGGCAAAAATCCGAGTCAGCATGTCCCGGTCCGCCAGGTCGCCTTGGATGAACGGCAGACCGTCCGCTACCGCCCCCCGATGACCGTGGACCAAGTTATCATAGACCGTGACCTCGTGGCCGTACTGACTCAAGTGTCGGACGCAGTGACTGCCCACATACCCGGCACCACCCGTCACGAGAATACGCATTCGGACAACCCTCCCTACGCCATCCCGAGAACCGCCATCAGCCCAGCCTGTAGACACACCACCGCAATCCGGTGTTGCCACCCTAATCCGTCAGCACATCCGACAAGGCGGAGATGCTGTACACTGCTTGCCGCAGGACGAAGATCCGCCGGCGGTTCACGCGGATCCCCTCACGGGCTGATTCCACAATGTACTGCTCGCGCGTCGCGTGACCTTCGGACGCGTTGTGCAGGTCGGCGTTTTCAAGGCTGAATCCGCGGTCGTCCTGGGCCACAAGTGTGCCGAGGTAGATGATCGGTCCGAGCGTATCCAGTACCACTTCGCGGCCCACCAACTCGTTGGGATCAAGGCCCACGGGCAACACTCCCGGCGGCAGCCCCCTTGCGATTCAGTTCGCCATGTGCAGGCGATCAAGCGGCCCCGCAAACACACACTTCCGCAATAGTAAGGTGTGTTACGACCGCCGGTCAAGACGCGCGAAAACGTTTGCAGTGCAAAGCAGGGCAATCGCATCTCAATCCAGTCTGCTGTGTCACGTTACCGTGGGCTCATTTGGCATCCCCTCGCATGACACTTTTGGGCGGGTGTTCAGTCGGCTGGACCCGATTCAACTGGAGCGGTGCTTTCTGAACTGGATGAGCGTCCTGGCCAAGGCCAGCAAGGGCCGATTGATCGCCATCGACGGCAAGACGCTCCGCCACAGCTTCGACAAGGCGGACAACCGTTTGGCCATCCGCATGGTCAGCGCTTGGCGTGAGGCCAACCAACTGGTGCTGGGGCAACTGGCCACCGAGGGAAAGAGCAATGGGATCACCGCGATTTCCGGCTCGACGTGGGCCGGCACCCAGCGGCAGCCCGACGAGGACACGTGCCGATGCGGCAAGAACGCGATGATGCCCGCCAGCAGGCCGACGATGGCCAAGCTCTGAATGACCGCCGGCGCGATAGGCCAGTCCGCGCCCAGCACCCAGGCGATCAGGATGCTCGCCCCCATGGCGATCCCCGCGTCCGCCCAGGACCCGCCGGTCTGGCGGATGCCCTGGAACATGACCATGCTCAGCAGCATGACCGCGAACCCGACGGCGATCGGCCCCAGGTTGCGGATCGACCAGCCGCGCTGATACTCCCACCAGACCAGCCCACTGGCCAGGACCAGCCCGACCGCCGCGGCCATGGCCACCGCCGACCGCTGATGGTCGAATCGCTTGCCAAGCACCGCGTAGACCAGCGCGGTGAAGAACGTGAAGGCCAGGATGAAGTCCGGCAAGAGGGACTCGAAGAACGGGCCGATCGAGAACAGCGAACGCGGATCTGCGAAAGCCATAGGGCCTCACCAGAGGCCCAGATATATATAGTTTACGGTCGATCTCGCCGCCGTCTTCTAGTTGTGCCTCGCCCACCCGCCCGCAGTGGGCGCCCGTCCTCCATACCACAGAAGGCAGTATGCCGGTTTTCATCCTCTGCTGGAGGCCCGGAGGCCGGTACCGGCTCGATAGGAAATCTGATTCTGTGAGGCGCGGCGGTGTTGTTCCGGGGGTGGGGGGTTTGCGCCTTCACTTGCCGCCCGTAGCGGTCGCCCCCCGACTTCGGCGAGCTCGCTTCGTCTGAGCTCAGCGTCGAAGACAGCCGAGCCGTGGCGACCGGCGTATGCCTCGGCCACCACAAACGAACCTGGCCCGTTGTCCCATCCCAAGCCTGCTCCGGAGGCTCGCCAATGACCAAATGCGCTCTGCCCCCACTGCCAGAAACAGGTGACTGTCCCGCCGTTCCATGTGGACTATCGCGCCGGCGGGTACGTCATCGGTTCGGGCATGATGGAGTCGACCTGCAAGCAGTGAGTGACCCAACGGCTGAAGGGAACCGGGATGCAGTGGAGCGAGGCCGGTGCCTTGGCCATGACCGGGCTGATCGCCCACTGAATCAACGGCACCTGGGACCGCTTCTGGGCGTCTCGACCCCTTCAAAGGGCGGCATAGTGCCCCTGATCGTCGGATGCACCCGCCCGACGCCAACCCAATCGCAAAGGTGATCGTGTCGAGGGTGCAGTCAGCGCTGGGGATCAAGGGCATCGCCGCCGCAGCAACAGCCCGCCGGCGGCGACAGTCAGCAGCGCCAGTGAGGTTGGCTCCGGCACCAGGAATGGGCCCGACCAGGTTCCTGGCGTATCCGTGTAACCTATGACCACGCCCATCACCGGATCACCCAGGCTGTCAAAGACAAATCCGGGGACTGGGGTGTCGTCCCACTCGGACGCGATTGCGACGTCGCATCCGTCGATTGACGCCACCACGCCCCAGAACGATCCCACCACACTTCCCCCGTTGACTCCGGCAAGCGTCATGACACTGTTACTTCCGTTGTCGGAATAAGTTTGTCCATAGTAAACTTGGTTGAATCGCGTGTTTCCATAGTGGTCGACAACGGAGATGTCTATAGAAAGGATGCCGTTGCCGCCGTACCAATGGAAGTTACCCATGGGCGAGGGGGTTTCGAGGAGGTAGTGTCAAGTCCTGTGTAAATTGCCTCGGGGCATCCTGCCGGTCCAATTCGTTACGCCACTTTCGATTTCTTCTTTGAGGATGAAGAGGGTAGCGGCACCG
>Ga0123328_1001481_pt1 | contig 22796 bp, 23 predicted proteins | sample BioC12SIPDNA_2_FD_89702 | JGI IMG/M metagenome (GOLD analysis project Ga0123328, IMG submission 89702) | Anaerobic biogas reactor microbial communites from Washington, USA - Biogas_R1_A C12 SIP DNA | ecosystem: Engineered > Bioreactor > Anaerobic > Unclassified | place: Washington, USA...
GCCCGGCGTACGTTCCCAGTCTGCCGGAGGCGGCATATGCCCAGCGATGGGGCGCGGATGGTGGGGCCGTATCGGATCGTGGAGCGGATTGGCGAGGGGAGCACGGGCGAGGTGTTCCGTGCGGTGCAGCCCCCGCGCGACCGGGTGGTGGCCGTCAAGGTCTTCGCGGAGCGCTTCGCCGGCGGCCCGGAGGCGTTCGCGCGCTTCGAACGCGAGGTCGGTGTGGCGGCGCGGCTGAAGCATCCCGGCATCGTCCCCGTGATCGACTGCGGCCGGGACGGCGACGCGTTCTACGCCGTCATGGAGCATGTGGACGGTCAGAGCCTCGCGACGGCCATGGGGGCGGGGCCGATGCCGCCCGCCGACGTGATGGACTGCGCGCTCCAGGTCTGCGACGCCCTCGCCTGCGCCCACGCCGAGGGCGTGGTGCACGGCAACCTGAAGCCCTCGAACATCCTCCTGGATGCGGCGACCGGCCGGGCCAGGATCTCCGACTTCGCCATCGCCGCGTTCCGGACCGAGGGCGTCGGCGCCGGCACCATGATGTGGGACATGCGCTCGGCGGAGGCTTTCCACTACATGGCCCCCGAGCTCCAACTGGATGCCCACAGGGCCTCGGCGCAGTCGGAGGTCTACTCCCTGGGCGTCATCCTGTACGAGATGCTGACCGCCACGGCACCGGTCGGGCACTTCAAGCCTCCGAGCATGGTCCGGGATGACGTCCCCATCGCAATGGATGCCGTCATCAGCCGGTGCCTGGCCGAATCGGCGGGGGACCGTTACCGCAGCGTGGACGAGCTGAAGCGGGCCCTGTTACGGCTGAGACGGCCCCAGCGGCGTCGGCGTCGGTCGGAACCGGTGGTGCGGCGGCTGGACCCTCCGGCGGCCGCGGTGCTGATCGTGCTCCTGAGCGTGGTGCCGGCCCTGCTGCTGCGGCTGGTCGGCCGGGGCCGGCTGTCGAGCGCTGCGGTGTCGCACGACGGGCTCATGGCGGCGCTGACGTTCGTCCTGGTCGCGCTGGGCGCCGTGCTGGTCACCCGCCTGATGCTGCGGGCGCGGATGGTCCGCGGGTACATCTGGCTGCTGCCCGTGCTGACGGTTCTGAGCGTGGGGGCCTGGGTGGCGGTTCACTCCACGCCGTTGCGGGGCGGCGGGCTGCTGCTGGGGCTCACCCAGTTCATGGCGTCCTTTTCGGCGTTCGTGTCGGTGCTGGTGGCCGTGGCGCGTGCGGCGTTGCCGGACGGGGCGCAGCGGACGCGCGGCGGTGTGCCGCCGCTGATACGCAAGCTGGCCGTGCTGGTCTGCGCGTTCCTGGGGTTCTTCCTCCTGATCAAGTGGGCGTTTCCCGGCCTCGACCTGACGCCGGTCTTCGTCACGTCCGGCGCCCTGTCGATCGTCGTCGGGCTGGCCGTGCAGGACTCGCTCCACAACGTGCTGGCGGGCGTCGTTCTGAGCACCGAGCGGCCCTTCCAGGTCGGCGACTGGATCCGGATTCAGGATGTCGAGGGGGCGGTGACCGAGGTGAGCTGGCGGGTCACGAAGATCCTGACCCGCCAGAACGATCACGTCGAGGTCCCGAACAGCGTGATCATCCGGGAGCGCGTTCTGAACCACACGCGGCCCACGTCGCTGCATCTGCGCAAGGTCCGGGTGGGAGTGGCCTATGAGGTCCCGCCGGGGCTGGCCGTCGGGGCGCTGACGGAGGCGGCCGCACGCGTCGGCAGCGTCCTGAAGAGCCCGGCCCCAGGCGTGCACTTCGTGGACTATGCGGATTCCGCGCTGATCTACGAACTGCGGGCCTACATCGACGACTACGCCGCTGCGGAGGCCACCGATAGCGAGCTGCGCAAGGAGATATGGTACGCGTTCAGGCGGCACGCGATTACCATTCCCTTCCCCCAGCGCGACGTCAACCTGCGGCAGATCGCGGAGGCACCCCGCCGGCGGCGCGGGCGCTTCGTGGCCGCGGTCGGTCTGCCGCGCGGGTTCGTGTTCGAACTGCTGGATGGGCGCACGACGATCGGGCGCAGCCCGGAGAACGTCCTGTGCATCACCAACCAGCACGTCTCCTCCTCGCACGCGGTCGTCGAGCAGACCGAGGACGGCTTCGTCATCCACGACCTGAACAGCCGGTGGGGTACGAAGGTCAACGGCGAGCCTGTTCAGTCCGCACCGCTCAGCCCGGGCGACGTCGTCGAGGTCGGTCCTATCGGGCTGGTCTTCGAGACCGACGAGGCCCCGGCGGCCGGGGGGCCGCACCGCTGGCTGCACGGGCCGGTGCTGTCCTCGGCGGCCGTCGAGGAGCCCGGGGCGGCTTCCATGGACCGCACGCCGGAACCCCCCGGCTGATCCGCCGGCGGCGTTCGGGAGCTTGCCTTCCGGGCCGGCCTGGGGTAAGTTGGGTACCCGGTGCCGCCGGGTTCTCCCCGGGGGGCCGCGGTCAGCGGACCGTGCCAGGATGGCGGAATAGGCATACGCGTCGGTTTCAAAAACCGATGGGCACTCCAAGCCCGTGCGGGTTCGAGTCCCGCTCCTGGCACCATGCTCGTGCGCGGCTTCGGGCGGAGACGCCGCGTCGGGTTCTCAGAGCGTTCAAACGAGGGGGATGTCGTATGGGGAGCACGGTGTGGTTCGCTCCGTTCGAGGACGGGGCCGATGAGGGCACCGTCTGCCGCCGCACGCGGGAGGTCTTTGCGGCGGCCGGGCTGGGCGCGGTGGTCCCGGAGGGCGCCATCACGGCCGTGAAGACGCACTTCGGCGAGCGGGGCAACGACAGCTTCGTGTCGCCGGCCTGCGTGCGCGTTGTCGTGGAGGAGGTCAAGCGTGCGTGCGGGCGGCCCTGCCTGGTCGAGACGTCCACGCTGTATCGCGGCCAGAGGCACAACGCCGTCGACCACTTCAACCTGGCCGTGGAGCACGGGTTCGGCCCCGAGGCGATGGGCTGCCCGTTGATCTTCCTGGACGGCCTGCGCGGCAACCTGCACGTGGAGCGGCCCGTGAACCTGCGGCACTGCGAGACGGTGGCCGTGGCGGGCGACTTCACGCTGATTCCGGCGGCCATCATCGTCTCGCACTTCACCGGTCACGTGCTCAGCGGCATCGGCGGCGCCATCAAGAACGTGGCGATGGGGCTGGCCAGCCGGGCGGGCAAGCTGCGTCAGCACTCCCAGGGGCGGCCGGAGGTGCAGGCGGCTGACTGCATCGCCTGCGGCACGTGCGCCCAGTGGTGCCCCGAGGACGCCATCATGGTCGGCCAGGCGGCCCACATCGACGAGGGCCGCTGCATCGGCTGCGGAGAGTGCGTCTCGGGCTGCCCCGTGGGCGCGATCGACTTCGACTGGAATGCGCCCGCCGCGACGTTCAACGAGAAGATGGCGGAGTATGCCTACGGCATCCTGGGCGACAAGCGGGACCACGTCGGCTTCGTCACCTTCCTCCACCGGGTCACCCGGCACTGCAACTGCATGGGCACGAAGGGCGAGAAGGTCTGCCCGGACCTGGGCGTGCTGGCCTCGACCGATCCGGTGGCGATCGACCAGGCGGCCGTCGACCTGATCAACGGGGCGGCGGGCAGGGACCTGCTCGAAGAGGTCTGGCCGGGCGCGCAGTACACGGCGCAGTTCGCGCACGGCGAAGCGATCGGCCTGGGCAGTCGCCGCTATGCGCTGGAGCGCGTGTAGCGGCCGCCGTGCTTCGCCGGGGCGTCTGCCTTTCCGACAAGAGGGGCGATCGGCCATGGCGTTCCACGTCCGGTGCGAATGCACGAGCGACCCGCGCCATGGGTGCGCGCCCCGGGAGCGGGCCCTGCCGGACTACCTGAGGCGCGGCGTGGTGGTTCTGGACAAGCCGCCCGGCTGCACCTCCCGCCGCGCCGCCGACCGCGTGCGCCAGGCGCTGGGCGGCACGCGGGTGGGCCATGGCGGCACGCTCGACCCGGGCGTCACGGGCGTTCTGCCCGTCCTGCTGGACGAGGCGACGCCCGCCGCCGCGGTGCTGCTGGGGTGCGACAAGGCATATGAGGGCGCCATGCAGTTGCACGGCGACGTGCCGGACGGTGAACTGGCCGCCGCCATGGACGGGCTCTGCGGGGTGATCGTGCAGAGGCCGCCCCGGCGAAGCCGGGTCAGGCGGGTGCCGCGCGAGCGGGCCGTGCGCGCGTTCACCGTCACCGAGCGTGCCGGCCGGCGCGTCGTGTTCGCCGTCCGCTGCCAGGGCGGCACCTACGTGCGCACGCTCGTGCACGATCTGGGACAGGCCCTGGGCACCGGCGCGCACATGGCCGCGCTCCGGCGCACGCAGGCCGGCCCGTTCGGGCTGCACGAGGCCGTGAAGCACGAGCAGGTCGAGCGGGCGGTCGCGCAGGCCCGTGCCGGCGATGAGGCGCCGCTGCGGTCGCTCGTGCATCCGGTCGACGAGGTCGTCTGCCGCGTCCTGCCGCGGTTGAGCATGGACGACGGGGCCGTCGACGCCGTCTGCTGCGGGGTGCCGCTGGCCGTCCCGGGGGTGTGCGGATTCGACGACTTCCTGGCGGGCGAGGCGGTGGCGTTGATGACGTTAAAGGGGGAACTGGTCGGCGTGGGGCGGGCGCGGGCGGATTCGGAGTCGCTGGCGGCGGCGCAACGGGGTGTTGCGGCCACGCCGCGGCGGGTCTTTCTGGCGCGGGGCACCTATCCATCGCATGGGGGGGCCGGGGGCGCTTCTTGAGCGGGGGGGAAGGGCCGCGGTTTCTTGACGGTCAGGCGGTGGCGGGCTACAATCTGCGCATAGGGAGCGTACCGTGGGAGTGTGCGGATGCCCCCGGAGGCGGTCCGGATGACAGAGAACACGGCGTCGGGCTTCGGCAGTGCGCCCGGGTGCGTCCGGAGGCGCCGCTGCAGGGTGGGTTCCGCGTGCGCGCCGGTGCGTGCCGGACATGGGGCGTCTGGTCGCGTATGGGTTGGCATCCGCCGCCGTCCCCCGGTTCGTGTGTGCGTCATCGGGAGGGGCCGATGCGGTCCGTCCGGTGAGCCTTCTACGGGAAGGGAGGTCCAGACGTGCAGATCCAGATTTCCGGAAGGCATCTGACGGTAACGGAACAGATGGACAGGCACATCCGGGAGCAGATCGCCAAGCTTCCTCCGTTCGCAGAGAAGACCCAGCACATCGACGTGACGCTGACGGCGGACTCGGGCACGCAGGTGGTCGAGATTGCGGCGCGAATCGGCCGGGCGGACCTGGTGGCGCAGGCCAGCAGTCACGACATGTATCATTCGATAGACGAAGCATTTGCGAAGATGGAGCGGCAGCTCGTGCGCCAGCACGACAAGCTGGTGCGCGGCCGTGCGAGGGAGGGCCAGAAGGAGTAGTGAGCCGCACGGGCGGGCCTGCCCGGCGGGCAGGACGCTCCGGTCGGGCGTGCCTGGCACCCCGGCGAGCAGGACCGGTTTTTACCTGGTATGGAGTCAGCCGATGGATTTGGCCGAATGTCTGGCCCGGGGCGCGTTGTGTATGGCGCTCGAACCGCGCAAACGGGACGATGCGTTGCGTGTGATGCTGGATGAGCTGGTGCAGTCGAATGCCCTGCGCCCCAACATCGTGGATTCCTCGCTGGAAGCCGTTCTGGACCGCGAACGCCTCGGCAGCACCGCCATCGGCAAGGGGGTGGCCGTACCGCACGCGCGTGTGGACAATCTGGACCGGATCGTGGTTGCCTTCGGTCACAGCGAAGACGGCATCGAGTTTCGGGCCCTGGACGGCGCTCCGGTGCATGAGGTCTTCCTCGTCCTGGCTCCGTCGGGCGCTGCGGCCGAGTACCTGGCACTGATGCAGCAGATTACCCGGCTGGTGCAGGACGACGACTTCCGGCGGTTCGTCGGTGTGGCCAAGAGCGGCCAGGAGGTCCTGGACCTGATCCGCGAGATGGCCTCCTGAGCGACCTCACCTGCGACTTCCGGCATGCCCCGAGCGAGCGACGATGAGCGAGAATAACGAGCATTGTGCCAGGGTCGGCATCGAGAACCCGATGGGGTTCCATGTGCGGCCCGTGCAGCGGTTCGCGCAGCTTGCACGCATGTTCCGGGCCGACGTGACCGTCAGCGTGCGCGGGCGGACGGTTCCCGGCACCAGCGTCATCAACCTGGTGAGCCTGGGCGGCCGCAGCGGCGATACCCTGACGATCAAGGCGTGCGGCGCCGACGCCCGCCAGTGTGTGGCTGCGTTGAAGTACCTGGCCCAGGACGGGTTCTTCGTCGAGGACTACATGCAGGAGCGTCTCGCTGCGGACCGGCACGTGGAGCGTCTCCATCGGCTCGCCTCGTGCTTCGACAGCGAGATCCGTGTGCGGCTGGACGATCGGACTGCCGACGCCAAGCAGGCGGAGAGCCTGGCCTCTCTGCCGCTCACCCCGGTGTCCACCCCCACCTTCGAGATCCGTGGGCCGGACTCCGAACAGGCACAGGCCGTTCTGGAAGACCTGGTGGCCTCGTGTTTCTACATCGAGGATCGGATGGCCGAGCGAGGCCGGAAGGTGACCTGAGCATGCAGACCCACAGGGGGATACCTGTCAGCCCGGGCATCGCCATCGGTCCCGTCTTCCTGCTCGAGGCGGAGGGCGTGCGCATCCCGGAGCACTTCATCGCCGAGGGCCGCCAGGACGAGGAGGTCCGCCGCCTCCAGAAGGCCATGGACAGTGCCCTGGAGGAACTCGACCGGCTGGTCCGGCAGGTCTCCGACAAGGCGGGGGCCACCATCGCCGAGATCTTCAGCGCCCATGCGGCCGCCCTGCGCGACGACTACTTCCGGAACGAGTTCATCGACCGCATCCGCAAGGACAGGTACACCGCCGAGTTCGCCGTCTCGCGCACCATGCGCCAGTGGCGGAGCGTGTTCCAGCAGGATTCCTTTCTGCTCGCGAAGGTCGCCGATCTGGACGACCTCGAGCGCCGTCTGCTGCACAGCCTGCTGGGCGCCCAGCGCGAGGAACTCGCCTCCCTGCGCAGCGAGATCATCCTGGTGGCCCATGACCTGAGCCCGAGCCAGACCGCCTCGGTCGACCCGGACATGGTCAAGGGCATCGCCATCGACGGCGGCGGGCCCACCGGCCACACGGCCATCATCGCGCGGGCGCTGGGCATCCCGGCCGTGGTCGGCCTGGGGTCGCTCACGGGCGATGTCGGCGGCGGCGACACGGTCATCGTCGACGGCGTGCTCGGCACCGTCATCGTGGACCCCGACGAGGCGACCCTGCAGTTCTACAGGGAACGCCGCTCCGAGGCCGTGCGGGCCGACATGACCCTGCTGGAGCAGCTTCGGGGCCGGCGCGCGGTGACCACCGACGGCCGCAAGTTCAGCGTGATGGCCAACATCGAGTTCCCCCGGGAGGTCGCCCGGGCCTGCGAGCATGGGGCCGAGGGAATCGGCCTCTACCGCACCGAGTTCCTCTACAGCGGCACCGACCGGCGCCCGACCGAGGAGGAGCACTTCGCCGCCTACATGGAGACGATCCGCCAGTTGGACGGCCGGCCGCTCGTGATCCGGACGGTCGACCTGGGCGCCGACAAGTTCCCCGACGTCAACGACATCGCCCCGGAGCGGAATCCCTCGCTCGGCCGCCGGTCCGTGCGCTACTGCCTGGACCACCCGGAGGTTCTGCGCGAGCAGCTCAGCGCCGTCCTGCGGGCCAGCGCCCATGGTGAGGTGCGGGTCATGTTCCCGCTCATCTCCGGCCTGGAGGAGCTCCTGAAGGTCAAGCGGGTGCTGGGCGAACTCCAGGAGCAGTTCGACCGCGACGGGCGCGACTACGACCGGGCCATGAAGGTGGGCATCATGGTCGAGGTGCCGAGCGCCGCCGTCTGCGCCTCCATGCTGGCCGAGCACGTGGACTTCTTCAGCATCGGCACGAACGACCTGATCCAGTACACCATCGCCATCGATCGCGCGAACGAGCACGTGGCGGACATGTACTGCCCGCACCATCCCGCCGTGCTGAAACTGATCCGGATGACGGTCGAGGCGGCGCACCGGAAGGGCATCGAGGTCGGCCTCTGCGGCGAGATGGCCAGCGAGGTCGTCTACACCATGCTGCTGCTGGGCCTGGGTCTGGACCACCTGAGCGTAGCCCCGCCCATCATCGTGCCGGAGCTGAAGAAGATCGTCTGCAGCGTCAGCTACGAGCAGGCCCGCCGGATCGCCGAGGACGTCATGACGCGCTCGGCCGTCAACGAGACGATGGACGTCCTGATGGAGCACAACCGGGCCCTGCTGCCCGACCTGTTCCCCTGAGGCCGCGGGGGGCGCCCTCAGTCGCCGCCGCCCTCCGGCCCCATCCGGTGGGCGCCCCAGCGGATGTCGCTGGTCAGCAGCCGCCGGTACACGGGCTCCGGCACGTACGGTCGAACGATGCGCTCCCAGCCCTCGAAGCCGACCAGCCCCTTCAGGAAGCTGCTGCTGATCTCGCAGATCTCCCGGGGCGGAATCAGTAGCACGGTGGTCAGGCCCGGTTCCAGGTCCGCGTTGACGTTGCGCATGGCGTGCTCGAACCGGTAGTCCTCCTCGCTGCGCACGCCGCGCAGGATGTAGTTGGCCTGGCGGGCTGCCGCATAGTGCACGAGGAACCGCCCCTCGAAACTGTCGATCTCCACGTTGGCGCAGTCCGCCGTGCACTCGCGGAGCATGGCCAGCCGATCGGCCAGCGCGAAGGTGCACTTCTTGTTCGGGTTGACGCCGACGGCCACGATCAGGCGATCGAACAGGGCCGCGCCCTTCTCGATCATGAACATGTGGCCGCAGGTCGGGGGATCGAAACTGCCGGCGTAGACGCCGGTCCTGGGCTCGCGTGGGCTCACTGGTATGTCTCCTTCACTCGGCCGCCTGCGACCGACCAGCCCTCGTGGGCCAGCAGACGGGCCTTCCATTGGCGGCCTGCGCCGAAGCCGCCCAGGCGGCGGCCGGCGGCCACCACGCGGTGGCAGGGCACGAAGATCGGCCACGGGTTGCGCTTCAGGACCTGCCCCACGGCCCGCGCCGCGCGCGGGCGGCCGGCCCGTGCGGCCAGCTCTCCGTAGGTCACCAGTTGTCCGAAGCCGACCGCCATCAGCTCCGTATAGACCCGCAACGCAAAGGGGCCGCAGGCCCCGTGCTCCAGGTCCTCCAGGGCCACCCCCGCGGGTTCCCCGGCGAAGGCGCGGCCCAGGGCGTCGGCGAAGCGCCGCGCGGCCCGAAGCCCGGCGGCCGGCGGCGGCGGGCCCTGCTCCCCGGGGGGCGCCGGGCCGTCCAGCAGTTCCGCACGCACCAGCCGGGTGTTCCACACGTGCAGCCGTATGAGCCCGCATGGCGTCGGGCAGTCCAGGGGTCTCATCGCGGTCACCATGCCGGGGCCGTCAGTGCACGACATTGTAGCTGGCCGGCGGCCGGTATTCGAACGTGCGGTCGGGCACGTCCGTGTTGAGGCGGATCTTGCTCAGGTCGTAGGTGTGCACGATCTCCCCGCCCGGCTCGTGGAGCACGATCCGGCGCGGGAGCCAGAGGCCGTCGGCGATCTCCGCCTCGATCGAGGCGTACCGGGCAGGCTGATCGGGCCGTTCCAGGGGGGTGAACCGCAGCCGGTAGACCGTCTCGCCGGTCTTGCCCTCTGCGGGCCGCCGGACCTCCAGGAGTTCGATGTCGTAGTCCTCCAGTATCTGCTCGGAACTGCGGCCGTACCCGAAGGCCAGGAAGGCGGCCTCGCGGCCGTCCCGGCCCTCTTCGGTCGTCTCATAGACCTGCACCTGCCTCTCGTTGTGGCTGACCACCCACCAGGTGTGGCCGTCGGTGCGGACCTCCTCGTTGTGGGGCCGTTTGAGGTCCAGCACGAGCTTGTCGGGCTTCTTGAAGACGAGGTCGCCCCGGGACCGGCGCTTGTCCTCCAGCAGAGGGATCAGGCGTGTGTAGGTCACGGCCGCGCGCACGTCGGTCACCCCGGCGCTCGCCTCGTCCAGGTGGTTCAGGACGTCGCGCAGCTCCGGCGGTATCTCGGGCCGGGCGGCGGGCGGCGGGGCCTCGGGGGGTGCGGGGGCGTCGTCCGCCCGCGTGGTGGTTCCGGCGGCGGCCAGGAGCAGGGCCAGGGCCAACAGCATCCGTACACGTTGGCGCGCGCTCATGCGGCATCCCCTCGTTCGGGCAGCATGTCGAGCAGGTCCATCAGGTGCTCGATCACGGCGTCGGCCTCCTTCGGGGGCTCGATGCCGCCGTGATTCTTCACGAATGCGGTCGGGGAGCCCGCGGCCTTCCCCGCCTGGACGTCGAACAGGTAGTCGCCGACCATCAGGAGGGCGGCCGGCGGCAGCCCCAGCAGGCGGGCGATCTTGAGCACCGGCTGGGGCGAAGGTTTGGGTTCGGCATGCTCGCGGCTGAGCCAGCAGTCGAAGCGGAGGCCGAACCGTTCGAGCACGATCCCGACCGAATCCGCGGAGTTGCGCGTCAGCAGGGCCGTCTTGAGCCTCCGGGCGGCCAGCGCTTCGATCAGGTCGGCCGCGCCGTCCCGGAGCGTGCAGCCCTCGGCGGCCTCGCGCTCGTGCCGCAGCAGGACCTCGGTGACGCGCCGGCGGTCGTCGCCGGGGGCGGTCTCCAGGTATTCCAGGATGGGCCGTCCGTCCGGCACACCGGCCTCCGCGCGAATGCGGCGGAAGTCCAGGGCGGAGTCGATCAGCGTGCCGTCCATGTCGAAGACGACTCCGCGTACCGTTGCGAACTTCACCGGGTGTTCCAAGTGGATGCTCCGCAAGCTGCGTATGGGCAGTCCTGGCTCCATCATATCGCGAACGCGCGGCAGCGTCCATCGAGCAGCCCGCGGCCTGCGTGGCAGTCGGCGGCCTGCGTGGCAGCCCGCGGCCTGCGTGGCAGTCGGCGGCCTGCGTAGCAGGCCGGCGGCGTTTCGTGTAACATACCGGTTCTGGACGGGACCTGTTCCTCGAACTCCGATGGGCGATGGCCGACACGGACGCACGCGTCAAGAAGGTGCTGCTGGTGGCTCCGCGCATGCAGGCGCGGGGCACGAGCGAGTACACGGTGAACCTGGCCCGCGAGCTGAAGGCCGCCGGTCTGGAGGTGGCGGTCTTCTGCGGCCCGGGGCGCATGCTGACGATGCTGGAGCGGGAGGGCATCCCGTTCCGGACGTTCCCGTACATCGAGGGGTTCGGTTTGCGCTGCGGGGCACGGCGTTCCTTCCTGGCGGCGATCGCCGGTTTCGACCCGCAGATCATCCACGTGCAGGGGTTCACGGTGGCGCGCGCGCTGCATCCTCTCCGGCGGGGCCGCTCCGCGGCCCTGGTGCTGACGGCGCACTGGGTGCCGGCCCGCTGCCGGCGCCTGCACCGTCTCACCCGGTGCTTCCACGGGATCATCGCCACCACGCAGGACGTGCGCGAGGAACTGGTGAACGACTGCGGGGTGGCGCGGGGCAGGGTGCGCGTCATTCCCAACGGCATCGACGTGGCGCGGCTGGAGGAGCACGAGGTGCCGCCCATCTTCCGCAACGCCGTCCCGGCCGTCGGGTCCCTGGGGCCGATCGAGGAGGAGCGCGGGCACGAGCTGTTCGTGCGCGCGGCCGCCATCGTGATGCGCCGGTGGCCGGCGGTGCAGTTCGTCATCGCCGGCGAGGGGCGGGAGCTGCCCGGCCTGACGAGGCTGGTCGGGGCGCTGGGGCTGGACCGTGCCGTGACGCTGGCGCGCGACCTGACGGCCTACGAGGACGTCCTGGACGCACTGGACGTCGTCGTGCAGAGCAGCCAGGTCGACGTGTCCGGCTACAGCATCCTGGAGGCGATGGGCCACGGCCGGCCCGTGATCGCCTTCAACACGGGCACGGCCTGCGAGATCATCGAGGACCGCCGCACCGGCCTGCTGGTTCCCAAGGGGGAGGTGGAGGCGCTGGCCGGCGCCATGGAGTCGCTGATCGGCAACCCCAGCATGGCCCGGCAGATGGGCCAGAACGCCCGGCAGGCCGTCCGCGACAAGTTCGACGTGCGCACGCTCGCCCGCCAGACGCTCGACTACTACACGCAGCTTCTGAGCCGGTGAAGGAGCGCCCATGGCCGACCTCCCCCCTCGCCGCCTCGCCCCCGGCCCGTCCGAGGCCGGGGCCGACGACGTGGAGATCAGGCGCCACGAGTTCGACATCGCCGAACGGCACCGCGGCCGCCGGCTCGACGCCTACATGGCCGGGCGCTTCTCGGAGTACTCTCGCACCTTCATCCAGGCGCTGATACAGGACGGGCGCATCACCGTAAACGGCGCCAGGGTCAAGCCTTCCTACAATCCATCCCCCGGCGACCACGTCGTGGCCCTGGTGCCCATGCAGCGCCATGAGGAGGTGCCCGCCGAGGACATCCCGCTGGAGATCCTCTACGAGGACCGCTGGCTCGTGGCGGTCAACAAGCCGCCGGACCTGGTCGTGCACCCGTCCAAGGGCCATCAGACCGGGACCATGGTCAACGCGCTGGTGCACCATTTCGACCGGCTCAGCAGCACCTACGGGCCCCTGCGCCCGGGCGTGGTGCATCGGCTGGACCGCGACACCAGCGGCGTGATCCTGGTCATCAAGGACGATTCGGTTCACGAGGGCATCGCCCGGCAGTTCGAGGAGCGCAGCATCCGGAAGGAATACGTGGCCCTCTGCGAGGGGCGCTTCGAACTCGACGGCGACCTGGTCGACGCGCCGATCGGGCGCGACCCCTGCCATCGTGAGCGCATGCGCGTGCGCCCGTCGATTGGCCGCCCGGCCCAGACGGTCTACGAGGTGCTGGAACGGCTGGGGGAGTTCACGCTCGTCGTGTGTCGTCCGAAGACGGGGCGCACGCACCAGATACGCGTGCACATGCAGTATGTCGGGCACCCGATCGTGGCCGACGCGTTCTACGGTGTGCGGGACTGCCTGTATCCGTCCGACCTGACCGGCGGCGAGCACGTGCCGGACGAGGAGCCCCTGTTGGCCCGCCAGGCGCTGCACGCGCGGCGCATCACGTTCACGCACCCGAAGGGCGGCGAACGCATCACGGTGGAGGCGCCCCTGCCGGCCGACATGGCGCGCACGGTTGAGGCGCTGCGCGCGCGCCCGTGCGCTCAGTAGTCGTCGGACGCGTGGTAGTCGTCGGCCGCCTGCGCGAGCACGGCGTCCTCCACGAAGATCGGCGCGCCCTTCTGCATGGCCAGGGCTACGGCGTCGCTCGGCCGGCTGTCGACGTCGAGGGTCCGTCCATCCTGCTGGAGGATCAGCCGGCCGAAGAACGTCCCGTTGCGCAGGTCGTTGATCACCACGCGCACCACCCGGGTGTTCAGCGCCTCCAGCACCAGGCCGAGGAGTTCGTGCGTCATCGGGCGGGGAAGGCGCTCGCCCGTGATCGCGCGGTGGATGGCCACCGCCTCGGCCGGCCCGATGGCCACACGCATCGTGCGCTCGCCCCCCTTCTCCTTGAGCACGATGGTCTGGTGGCTCTGCGTCTCGCTCAGGATCACACGGATCAACTCGCATTCGACCACGGACACGGCCTGTCTCCGGCTGGGGATCAACGGTCTGCTGCCGTGGACATTCTAATCCCGGCGCCGTCGGTTCGTCAAACCGGATGCCGCCGTGGGGCCGTCCGTGCCGTTGACGGCGGCGCGGCCATGGATTACAACAGGACGCACCATCAGGGGGAGTGCCGCCATGCGAAGCTCGCCGCGAACGGCCTGGGCCTTCGGCCTTGTGGCGGCCGCCCTGTGGAGCCCGCATTTCTTCATGGTCGAGTCGCTGCGGGCCGGGGGCGTCTCGGCCCTGGCCATCGCCTTCCACCTGCTGCTGTGGCCCGCGGCGGCCTGTGCGGGGCTGGTGTTCCTGGGGGGCGGGGGCTCCGTGCGGGCCGTCTTCAACCGGCGCGAGACGCAGCTCCTGGTCCTGGCCGCGCTGGGCGGATACGGGTTCTGGACGCTGCGGATGCTGGCGCTGGACGCCGGGGCGGTGTCGCCGGTGCGCGTCCTGTTCTGCAGCGTGCCGCTGATGATGGCCCTGATGAGTCTGCTGGGCAACGAGAAGGCGGACGCGCGCGCGCTGCGCGGGCTGGTGCTCGGGTTTGCCGGCTGCCTGGCCCTGATCGCCGCCGGCACAGAGTCGCTCTGGGCCGGGCCCGTGCAGGGCAAGCTGTGGGCGTTTGGCTCGGCTGTCTGCTGGGCGGTCTTCGCGGTGACGGCCCGCCCGGTCGTGCGCGAGGAGCGGGTCCTGCCGATCGTCTCGCTCGTCCTGGGCATCGGCGTCCTCTGCGTCGGGGTCACCTGCCTGAGCCGCGGGGAGAATCCCTTCCAGTTGCGCCCGGCCCAGTTGCGCACAGCCGCCGTGGCGGGCCTGCTTACGGTGGGGCTCATGACGGGCGCCTGGCTGAAGTGCCTGGCCGGCACGCCGGTCGCGCAGGCGGGCGTGTTCTGGTACGTGGCGCCTTTGTTCGGCATTGTCGCCGGCTGGCGCCATCGGCCGGGGCTGGACCTGGGCTGGGCACTGGCGGGCACCGTGCTGATCATCCTGGCGCTCCGCACCGTGCTGCGGCGCCGCAAGCGCGCCCGCCTGACCATGGGCGACCTGATCCGCAGCGGCTGACCGCGCGCCCGGCGGCGCTGGCGGCTACCCGGCCGGCCCGCCGGCGAGCAGCCATTCGGCGATGGCCACGGCGACCTTGCCGCCCAGTTGCCGGTAGTCGGCCGGCTCCAGGTAGTGTCCGTCCGCCAGGCACAGGTAGGTCGTCTCGATCGTGACGGCCGGAGTGCCGCCCAGGCGGTCCCACGCCCAGTTGGTCACCGTATGGTTCCCGTCCCAGCGCGTCTCGGCGCGCGCCTGGTAGCCGTTCTCGCGGCGCAGGGCGTCCGGCTCCACGCCGGGGAACTGCCGCGCCAGCGCCCTCAGAACGCTGCGCTGGGCCTCGCGCTGCTCGGCCGGGCGGCCGGGATGGGCGACGAACTGGTAGAATTGCCGCTCGCCGCCCGCCGGTGCGTGCAGGTCCACCAGAAGGCAGGGGCCGGCCGACGCGACGACCCGCCCCGCGTCTCGCTGGATCGCCAGCACCTCGTGCCGCATCGGCACGGCGTTCCAGGACCGGTTGAAGTCAACAGGTTGCGAGTCCTTGCCGTAGTTGCCCTGCACCACGCCGTCCAGGTCCGCGAACGGAACGACGTGCCACGCGACGCGCCGCAGGGGGCCGCCGCGGCGCTCGGCCGAGACGGCCCGCAGAAGCCCGTCCAGGACCCACGAGCCCGGGGTCTCGCCGGCATGCTGGCGGGCCAGGAAGTAGGCGGACGGCGCCCGGCCGGTGCGCCGGTCCGGGGCGGCCGCCAGACGGGGCAGGGGGTTGCCGGCGGCGGTGGGGCACAGGACGGTGCGGCGCCAGGGGCGGCCGATCTCGTGCAGGGTGGCCGCCAGGTCCGCCGGTCCGTAGGGGTAGCAGAAGGCCGCGCACGTGCGGCGCCGCCCGGCGGGCGTCTCGAAGCTTACGCCGTGTTCGCCGTGGGGCAGCCGGCGCACACGCACCGGGCCGACGCGCTGCCAGGGGCCCTCGTCCCGCCGGACGACCGGGCGGACGTGGGCGAGCAGGTCGGGGCTGTGCAGGCCCAGGCAGGCGCCGGCGTTCTCCCAGCGGAACTCCAGGCGAGCGCCCTCCGCCGCGCCCGTGCACTCCAGGTGGAACCACAGGGGCTGAGGGCTGGTGCGCGCCTCCGACAGGAAGCGGACGACGCACGTGTCGCGCCGCCTGCACACATCCAGCACGACGCCGTTGCCCGACTCGGCGGCCGGGCCGGCCTGCAGCGTTTCGACGGACATGGGGTGTGCCTCACGAAGGGGTCCTCAGGGCTCTTCGGGACGCCGGATCCGGTCCCTCAGTATAGCAGACGGCGCGCGATCATGTCCGCGAACAGCAGGCCGCGCGTGGTGGGGCGGACGGCCCGGTCGGTCAGGGCCAACAGGCCCTCGGCGGCCAGTGCCTCCAGCTCCATGCCGGCAAGCGCGAGGTAGTCCGCGCCGGTGCGCCGGCGGAACTCGTCGGCCGTCCATCCCTCGGCCGTGCGCAGGCCGACGCCCAGTATCTCGGCGGCGCGTTGGGCGGGCGGGAGGCGGTCCTCGGCGGGCGGCTCGCCCCCCAGCCAGCGCTCCAGGTCGGCCGGGTTCGCGTACCGGACCTCTCCGTTGAAGGAACACGCGGCGGGGCCGCAGCCCAGATAGGTGCCGCCGTGCCAGACGTGGCGGTTGTGCCGGCACTCGCGGCCGGGGCGGGCCATGTTGGAGACCTCGTAGCGGCGAAGGCCGTGGGCGCGCGCCTCGCGCTCGGCGGCGTGCCACATGTCGACGGCCAGGTCCTCAGCCGTCTCGGGCTGCGCGCGCCCGGCCAGGCGGGTGCCTTCCTCGACGGTCAGTTCGTAGGCCGACAGGTGCCCGATCCCGCATCCGAGCGCCCGACGGAGGTCGGCGCACCACCCCTGCGCCGTCTGGCCGGGGATGGCGTAGATCAGGTCCATGCCGATGTTGTCGATGCCGGTCTTGCGGAGGGCGTCCAGGACGGCGTCCAGGCCATCGATCGAGCCGCGCCGTCCCAGTGTGCGCCGGAGGGCGGGGTCGTAGCTCTGCACGCCCAGGCTGACGCGGTTCACCCCGCCGCCGGCCAGCGCGGCAATCTTCTCGGGCGTCAGGGAGTGGGGGTTGGCCTCGACGGACACCTCCGCGTCGGACGCGAGGGCCAGGTGCCTGCGCACGCTCGACAGCAGGGCGGCCAGCTCCCCGGCGCTGAGGGCCGAGGGGGTGCCCCCGCCGACGTAGACGCTGTCCACGGGGGCACAGAGTGGGGCGCGGGCGGCCAGCTCGGCGTCCAGACGTCCCAGGTAGGCCCGTCGAAGGGCGGCGTCGGCGCCGGGAAGGGAGTAGAAGGCGCAGTAGTCGCACTTCGCGTTGCAGAACGGCACGTGGATGTAGAGGGATTCGAACGGGCGCATGCCCTGCCCCCGTCGCTTCCTGCCCGACGGCGGAGCGTTGGGAAAAAGGTATGGACTGCGAGGCGGCTTGTGGCTACAATATGCATTGTCGTCGACCGAAGGGCAAGTGCCCGATCACTGACCAGCAAGCCCTGCATGCAACGGGAGCCAGTCCGGATGGAACTGCTTATCCGGTTGACCGAGGACATCACATCGTCGTTGGACCTGACGTCGGGCGACACCGTCATCCTGGGGCGGGATTCGGATCGGTGCCAGTTCGTCGTTCTGGACAGCCGTGTGTCCCAGCAGCACTGCAAGTTCTCGGTCAGCGGAGACAAGCTCTGGGTCGAGGACCTGAACAGCACGAACGGCACGTTCGTGAATGGGGAACGGGTCAGCACCGCACTCGTCTCACCGGGCGATGAGATCCGGCTGGGCAACTGCCGCATCGAGGTCCGGGCCGCCATCCCGGGCTAAGCCGTTTCGTCGAGGATTGCCCGGACGGCACGCAGATTGCGTTGGTCTGCCTCCACACCCTCCCACGGCGTCTCCAGGATCAGGGGCACGCCCGCCGCGGCCGGGTGGCTCAGCAGGTTGCGCAGGCCGGCGCGCCCGATGGCGCCCTGCCCGACGTGGGCATGGCGGTCGCGGCGGCTGCCGGGCTCGTCGAGCGCGTCGTTGAGGTGCAGCAGGCGGGGGGCACCCACTCCGATCTCGCGCCGCACGTCGTGCATGAGCCGGTCGACTTCCTCCGCGTCCCGAAGGTCATAGCCGGCGCCGAACGCGTGGCAGGAGTCGAGCGCGATGCCGACGTCGGCGTCGGGCAGCGCGTCGCGCAGCGCCTGCACCAGGCGGCCCAGCGTGTGCATGTCGCCGCCGGGTCCGTGCGGGGCCGCCATGTTCTCCAGGAGGAGCGGCGGCGCGTTCCCGGTCTGCTCCAGGCAGCGGACGATTGCGGAGGCGGCCCGTCGCACGCCCCAGTCGGCCGGGCGTCCCTTGTGGCTGCCGGGGTGCAGCACGTATCCGTCGGCCCCGAGGGCCGCGGCCAGCGACAGCTCCTGCGCAAGGCGGCGCCGGCTGCGGTCGAACACGGTGCGGTCGTGCGCGCAGACGTTGACCAGGTAGCAGGCGTGCACGAAGAAGGGCGTCAGGTCGGCGGCGGCGCGCGCCCGGCGGAAGGCGTCGATCTCGGGTTGCGCGCGCGCCCGCAGCGCCCAGCCGCGGGGGTTGCCGGCGAAGCTCTGGAACGTCGTGCAGCCCCGGTCGAGCGCGCGCTGCACGACCTGCGGCAGCGACCCGGCGATCGAGACGTGGAAGCCGACGCGCGCCTGCATGTCGTCCTCTGAGCCGCCCGGCGGCCGTGTCCCCGCAGGTCGCTGCCGGCCCGGCTACTCGTATTGGAGCAGGTCCGCCATGCGATCCAGGTAGACGCGGCTGCCGCTGAGCATCTGGTCGCGGCGCAGGCGCACGATGGGCAGCGTCTCGGCGACGTAGTGCCGGGCGAGCGCCTCCTTGTGCTTCGAGCGCAGCGCGGGGCCGAGCAGCAGGTAGCCGTTGTAGATGATCGTGGCGGCCTCGACGAGCTTGCCGGCGTGCAGGTCGCGGTAGTCGGCGTCCTGGGCGGCGGCGTAGTCGACGGCCTCCTGCAGGGCGCGGCGGGCCTCCTGGAGGGGGAGCAGCAGGTCCTCGGGAGCGCCGGCGGCCGTCATCTGTTCGTGCAGAACGCCGTAGCGTTCCTCGAACGTGCCCTTGAGGACGTATCCGACGGCGGCGTTGTACTGTATCTGTGTGGTGCCCTCGTAGATCGTCGTGATGCGGGCGTCGCGGTAGTGGCGTTCCACCTCGTAGTCGCGCATGTAGCCGCTGCCGGCGAGCACCTGGAGGGCGTCGTAGGCGACCTGGTTGCAGGTCTCGGTGGCGTAGTACTTGGCCACGGGCGTGAGCGCGCGGGCCAGGGTCGTCCAGTAGCGGCCTTCGGCGGCCAGTTGGCTGCCGTTGGGCAGGGCGTCGAGTTCGCCGGACGCCTTCATGTGTTCGATGCCGTCGGCGATGTCCACGGCGACGGCCGTGTCGTAGGTGAGCAGGCGGGCGGTCTCGACCTTCATGTGCATGTCGCCCAGCATCTGGCGCACGGCGGGGAACTCGCGGATGGCCTTCCCGAACTGCTCGCGCTCGGCGGCGTAGTCGAGGGCCTCGTTCAGGGCGGCCTGGGCGATGCCGACGCCCTGGGCGGCGATGGCCAGGCGGGCGCCGTTCATGAGAGCGCCTACGTAGGTGGACAGCCCGCGCTTGCGCTGGCCGACGAGCAGGGCGGGCGCGTTGTTGAACTGCAGCTCGCAGGTGGGCGATCCGTGGATGCCCAGCTTGTCCTCGATGCGGCGCACGCGCACGGCCGGGCCGGCCTCGCAGACGTAGACGGACAGGCCCCGGGCGCCCTCGGAGTCCGGCTCGCTGCGCGAGAGCACCAGCAGGATGTCGCCGCAGCCGTTGGTGATGAACCGCTTGACGCCGTTGAGGCGCCACTGGCCGGTGGCCTCGTCGTAGTCGGCGCGGAGCTGCACGTTCGGCAGGTCGCTGCCGGCGTCGGGCTCGGTCAGGGCCATGGCGGCGGTGACCTCGCCGCTGCTGAAGCGCGGCAGGTAGCGGGCCCGGATCTCCTCGTCCGCGAAGCTGTTGATCGTCTCGGCGATGTCCTGCAGGCCGAACAGGTTCATCAGGCTTGCGTCGGCCTGGCTGACCAGCTCGATGGCGATGGTGTAGATGAGGACGGGCATGTTGAGGCCGCCGAAGCGGCGGGGGAGCGTGAAGCCCATCAGCTCGGCCTTGCGGAGCTGGTCGAGCGCCTCCCGGGTGCCGCGCGCATAGGTGACCTTGCCGTCGTCGAAGTGCGCGCCTTCCCGGTCCACCTCGGCGGCCCGTGGGGCGATGAACTCGGCTGCGACCTTGCCGATCACCTCGAGCACGCGGCGGTAGTTGTCCATCGCGTCCTCGTAGTCGGCGGGGGCGTAGTCGTATTCCTTCGCCTCGGCGTAGCCGCGCTCCTGGAGCATGACCATGGTGCGCAGGTCCGCGTTGTCCAGGAAATCGAGGATGTCCTCGTTATCCGTGAAGAAGTTGGGCATGTCAGGCTCCGCTCACTTCGCGTGTTCTTTGTAGGCCTCGATGAGGGCCGGGATGACCTGGTTGAGGTCGCCGACGATCCCGTAGTGCGCGAACTGGAAGATGGGCGCGTGCGGGTCGATGTTGATGGCGATGATCTTGCCGGCCTCCTGCATGCCGGCGCGGTGCTGAACGGCGCCGCTGATGCCGCAGGCCACGTAGAGCTTGGGGCGCACCGTCGTGCCGGTCTGGCCGACCTGGTGCGGCTTGTCGATGTAGCCGGCGTCGACGGCCGCACGGGACGCGCCCACCTCGGCGCCGAGCGCATCGGCCAGGCGGCGGATCAGCTCGAAGTTCTCCCTGCTGCCGACGCCGGCGCCGCCGGCGACGATGACGTTGGCCTTCTTCAGGTTCACCCGGCGCTCGGCGCGGTGCTCCTCCAGTATCTCGACGCACCGGAGGGCCGGATCGATGGTGCCGTCGTAGGCGACGAGCCTGCCCGAACGGCCCGGCTCGGCCTTGCCCATCTTCATGACGCCTTCGCGCACGGTGGCCATCTGGGGGCGGGTTTCGGGGTTGACGATCGTGGCGATGATGTTGCCGCCGAAGGCCGGGCGGATCTGGTAGAGCAGCTTGTCGTAGTCGACGCCCGCCACGGCGTCCCGGTGGGCGCCGATCTTCAGGTCCGTGCAGTCGGCCGTCAGGCCCACCCTGAGGGCCGAGGCGACCCGGGGCGCCAGGTCGCGGCCCGTCGTGGTCGCGCCGAACAGCACGATGGCAGGCGCGGTGCGGCGGATCATGTTCACCAGCACGTCGGCGTAGGGCAGCGTGGTGTAGTGGGCGAGTGCGGGGTCGTCGGCCACCCGGACCTCATCGCAGCCGTGCTCGAAGAGCGTCTGCGGCAGGGCGTCGAGCCCCGATCCGAGCAGGAAGGCGCCGGTGGCGCCGCCCAGTGCGCCGGCCAGTTCGCGCGCCTTGGCGAGGAGTTCCAGGCTGACCTCGGCGACGGCGCCGTCCTGGACCTCTGCGAATACGAACACGTCCTTCGGTTCTTCCATCAGGGGTCAAGCTCCTGCCATGCGGGGGAGGCGTCCGGCCGGTCAGTCCACGATGTGTTCCTCGATCAGTTCGCGGACCAGGGCTCCCAGCGCCTCCCTGGTCGGCTCGATCCGTCGGCGGTCTTCCGAGACGAGCTGAACCGAGTCGACGTTCTTGACCCGGGTGGGGGATCCCTTCGCCCCGCAGGCGGCCTCCTCGGCGCCGATGTCGTCCACGCTCCATTGCTCGATCAGCAGGCCGCGGCTCTGCAGTTCCTCGGGGGTCGGATCGCCGTCCCGGCGCCCCAGTTCGGCCGCAGCGCGCGCTTTCTTATACCTCATCAGGCGGCGGGCGGCGGGCGGCCGCGCCTCGGGCGCGTTCGACGTGACCGTCAGCAGCGCAGGCACGGGGCCCCGCACGACCTCGTAGCCGTGCTCCAGCCCCCGCCGCACCGTGATCGAGCCGTTGCCGATCGCGTGGATCTCGTCGACGTAGGTCAGTTGCGGGAGGCCCAGTTTCTCGGCCAGTTGCGGCCCGATCTGCGCCGTGTCGCCGTCGATGGCCTGACGCCCGCACAGGACCAGGTCAACCTGGCCGATGCGGCGCACGGCGCGGCTGAGCGCGTAGGACGTGGCCAGCGTGTCGGCGGCAGCCAGGCGGCGGTCGGTCAGCAGAACGGCGGCGTCGGCCCCCCGGTAGAGGCACTCGCGCAGCACGTCGGCCGCCTTCGGCAGACCCATGGTGAGTGCGGTGACGTGGCCGCCGTGCTCGTCCTTGATGCGGAGGGCCAGCTCCAGGGCGTTGAGGTCCTCGGGATTGAAGATGGCCGGCAGCGCGGTGCGGTTGACCGTGCCGTCTTCCCGCATGGCCTGACCCGTCAGGTTCTCGGTGTCGGGCACCTGCTTGACGCAGACGACGATTCTGTAACCCACGTTTGTGCCTGTTCCGGTTGCGTGAAGGTTTATTGCGGGGAGGCCGGCCCTCAACCGTCCGGCAGGAGGGCAGGGCACGGCCGCACGAGGGCTCCACTATACCGAAAGGGCGCGCGCGGCCGCAAGTACAGCACCGCCCCCGCAGCCCCCGCGCACGGCGAGGGCGCGGGGGCGCCCTCGGCCGAAAAAGGCCCCGGCGGCGATATACCCGCCCGACGGGCCGATGGGTGGGTGCGGGGCGTCAGATGCGCTGCACGGCGGCCGCGCGCAGCCCCTTGTCGCCCTGCGTGAGTTCAAAGGAGACGCGATCGCCTTCCTGCAGCGTCTTGAAGCCTTCCATCGTCACAGACGTGTAGTGAACGAAGACGTCCTCGCCGGAGCCGTCCTGCTCGATGAATCCATAGCCCTTCTTGTTGTCAAACCACTTCACCGTGCCTTCGGGACACACGTTCCGCAAGCTCCTTCGCCAAAAGGTCCCGGCCCGCAGCCAGACGATGGCGGCCTCCAACCGCCGCCCCTGCCAAATGACGCGCAACAATATAGGGTTAGGCGGTCGCCTTGTCAAGCCCTGATTTCGGCGATCTTGGCGTCCCCCGGCGGGCGCTTCCCCGCCGACGGAGGGGCACGCTCCGTCGTGCCCGCTCCTGCAATCACCGGCCGCCTGTCATCCCCGGCCGCGACGGAGCGCGGCCCTCCATTGGCACGCACGCGGCCACGCCGTTGGAGGGGCACGCTCCGTCGTGCCCGCTCCTGCAATCACCGGCCGCCTGTCATCCCCGGCCGCGACGGAGC
>Ga0123328_1001482_pt1 | contig 22784 bp, 19 predicted proteins | sample BioC12SIPDNA_2_FD_89702 | JGI IMG/M metagenome (GOLD analysis project Ga0123328, IMG submission 89702) | Anaerobic biogas reactor microbial communites from Washington, USA - Biogas_R1_A C12 SIP DNA | ecosystem: Engineered > Bioreactor > Anaerobic > Unclassified | place: Washington, USA...
CGGCGCAAAGCGATGGCGGCAGTTTCCTGCTGGTGGCCACCAATGGTCCGGGAGTGACCACGAATGTGTTCGGGCCGATTTCCTTCACCACCGAAAACGCGGCGGCGGTTCCGACGAACTATGTCTATGCGGGAGAGGTGCGGGCAACCAATGCCGCGGCCGTGACCCGTACCGTCTATTCGCTGTGGGCGTCATCGTCCAATGCCGGCCAATACGTGGTGAACGCCTATACCAATGCGGTCTGGTACACCAATCGCTTGCCGGAAACGGTGACGACCACCAACTGGGCCGCCATCCAGACCGTTACGACCAACCCGGGGCCCGGCGCTGAAGTGCTGACGCACCGGATATCCGTCAGCATGGCCAGCACGGCAACCATCTGGGGCATTCGCTCGGTGGATACTAATTTCGCCAATGCGGGCTACTACATGCTCGATTCGGCCACCAACGGGCTGGCTCATTCCAACGGGGTGATTTCCATGGCGAATTCCGGACCGAACACGGACGGTTCGCAGTTTTTCCTTACGGCAACCAATGTGCCGGACTGGGATGAGAGCTATACGGTGTTCGGGAACGTGGTTTCGGGGCAGACCGTGGTGGCGGAGATTGCGGATGTGCCGGTGCAGGGGGCGGGTTCCCGGCCTGTGGCGGACGTGGCGTTGAACAACGTGACCATCCGGCGGGAGGGCGAGGCGGCGAAGGCCTTTTCCATCGAGGCCCAGCACCTGCCAGCCGTCGGATCGGCCCCGGGAGGAGTGCTGGCGGCAACCGGAAACACGGCGCGGGTCGCCGTGGAGGTGCCCCCGTGGTCTGAGATTCTGTTCCGGACCTCGACCAACGGGTTGATATCCTGGCAGACGGAGGACTGGGGCTATTTCACCAACGACGAACCGCACGTGGTGGAAGTGGAAACGCCGGTTGCCGATGTCGCATTCTTTCATGCCTCCTGCGTGTCGTATTCCAATGCCTGGACCGCGCCGGAAGCCCCCTGGGGACGCTTGCTCACCGCGGTTTGGAATACGGATCCGCCCACTATCATGCGGGTGCAGTTCGGGTCCGTGCCCGCCGGTCCGCATGTTTATCAGCGTCAGCAAGGAACCAACGAATGGGTGAATATTCTTCTGACCGGGCCCTATGCCCCGCAATGGACGAAGTTCCCTTATTCGGCCCGGCTGTATCTGGCCGACAACCAGAGCGAACAGAGCTATTCGCTGTGGTTTGATCCCGGCCGTGCAACGAACCGCTTCACCTTGAGCGAGTACCCTTTTGGGGGCGGCCGGCGCCTGCTGTCCGGGTCTTTTACCCTGGAATAAGTGGGGGGGGCCGTCGAAATCCCGGGCGGACCGGACGATGACGCGTGCGGCCGCCGCCGGGGCATCCGGGTCATGACCGGTCACCCCGGAGACATCAAAGACGCCATCCCCCGTCAGTTTTCCGGGCGGCCAGGATTATGGTTGTTATAACAAGCATAGTATGCTTGTTATAACAACCATAATGGAGGAAAAGGGCTGCGAAGAAGGGAAAGAGGGGTGTGATTTCGGCTTTGAGACGCCGGGACGAGGGGCTATCATGGGCGGCATGAAGGATGTGATGGATGTCGTGCGGCATTGGGATGAGGCGGAGCTGGCGAGCGCGGAGGCGGTGCTGGTCGGGGTGCAGCATTCCTCGCCGCGGCCGCCGGGGGCGCGGCTGGTGGTGAATGAAAAAGGCGAAGCGGCGGGGGCGGTTTCGATGGGCTGCGTGGAAAACGATTTGCGGGAGCATCTGCTGGGGTTGCTGCGCGGGGAAGGAAAGCCCCGGATCATTCATTACGGGGCCTCGTTCGGTCCGGCGCTGGAGGTGGGGCTGACCTGCGGGGGGGAGATCGATGTCTGGATCCGGCGGCACGATCCGGCCAGCGCGGCCTGGACGGGATTGTGTGCGCTGGCCCCGGACGCCCGGGCCGTTCTGCTGACCCGCCTGGACGGAGACTCGGAGCAGGCGCTCCTGCATCCCGGGGATGTACCGCCGGTCCCGGACCTGCAGGCAGCGCTGCAGGCGTTATGGGTGCGCGGAGGGACGCGGAAAATATCCACGCCGGATTCCGCCTGGTTTGCCGAGGGGATATCGCCGGAGCCGCGACTGCTGATTGTCGGGGCTTCGCCGATTTCCATGTCGCTGTGCGAGCTGGCGTCGCGGACGGGGTTCCGCGTTTGGATCGTGGACCCGCGGCGGGATTTTGCGCGGGCGGAGCTGTTTCCGGCGGCGGAGGCGGTGGTGCACCGCTGGCCGGAAGAGGGACTGGCGGAGGCGGGGCTGGATGCGCACAGCTATGTGGCCGTGGTGGCGCATGACGCCAAGCTGGATGTCCCGGCGCTGGCGGCGGCGCTGCGGGCGGGCGCGCGTTACATCGGCCTGCTGGGCAGCCCGGGCACGAAGGCGGACCGGCGGCAGGCGCTGGCTGCTGCAGGATTTCCGGCGGAAGAGATCGCCCGGATCGAGGGGCCGATCGGCCTGAAGGCGATCGGGGCCCTGGAGCCGGCGGAGATCGCGGTGTCGATTCTGGCGGAACTGATCATGGTGCGCCGCGGGGTATCGCCCGCGAACTGGAAGGGGAACCGCCCGTGAAGGATGCGACCAGCCCTTTTACCTGCCCGTCCTGCGGAGCGGCGCTGCCGCTGGCGGACGTGAACGTGGCGGCGGATGTGGCGCTGTGCCGCGCCTGCGGCCGCAGCGGGGCCTTCCTGCACAACGCCTCGGTGCCGGCAATCAGCGACGACGAATTGGCGCGGCCGCCGAAGCGGGTACGTCTGCGTCGGGAGTTCGGCGATGCGCTGTCGGTGGTGGTGCGGCCGTCCCGGGCGGCGCTGTGGTTTTTCATTCCCTTCACGCTGCTGTGGTCGGGCATTTCCATGACCGCGATCTACCTTGTGCCGCTGGTGCGGGGCGAGTTCGAGTGGCAGGAGGGGCTGTTCGGCCTGCCGTTCCTGATCGGCACGCTGTTTTTGCTGACGATGATCCTGTACCTGCTGTTCGGCAGGACGACGATCACGCTGATGAAGGGGCGCGTACGGGTGTCCACGGGATTGTTCGGGAAGGGGCGGGTGCGGGAGATGGAGTGCGCGAAGGACACACAGGTGTCTCTGGAGATGTCGAGCTATCGGGTGAACAATGTCCCGCAGCAGGAAATCGTGCTGCGGAGCGGAAGCGGGGAGCTCAAGTTCGGGGCGATGCTGCTGCCGAACGAGGCCAAGCCCTATGTCGCCGCGGTCCTGAAGCGCGCGGCGGGGGGGCGGCAGGTGTGAACGGGTTGACGGATCACATTGCCGAAAACCTGGCGGCGGTGCACCGCCGGATGGCCGCGGCGTGCGCGCGGGCGGGGCGTTCGCCGGATTCGGTGCGGCTGCTGGCGGTGTCGAAGACGCACGGGCCGGATGCGGTGCGGGCGGCGGCGGCGGCGGGGCAGGTGCTCTTTGGCGAAAACCGCGTACAGGAGGCGGCGGCCAAGATGCCGGAGTGTCCCGCGCACGTGCAGTGGCATTTGATCGGGCATTTGCAGAGCAACAAGGCGGCGCAGGCGGCGCGGCTGTTCGACTGGGTGCATTCGGTGGATTCGGTGAGGCTGCTGGAGGCGCTGGACCGTCACGCGGGGGAGGCGGGGCGCCGCCTGGACGTGCTGGTGCAGGTCAACGTGTCCGGCGAAGGGTCGAAATCCGGACTGGCGCCGGAGGGCGTGCCGGCGGTGCTGGCGCGGTGCAATGAACTGACGAATGTGCAGGTGCGCGGGTTGATGACGATTCCGCCGCTGACGGAGGATCCGGAGAAGGCGCGGCCGCATTTCCGGGCGCTGCGGGAGCTTCGCGACCGCTGGGCGGCGGAGCTGGGCATGGATCTGGACGAGCTGTCCATGGGCATGACGCACGATCTGGAGGCGGCGATTGGCGAAGGCGCCACCATCGTGCGCGTGGGCACGGCGATTTTCGGCGAGCGGGCGCGGCCCGCGAAAGGAGCAGAACCGGCATGAAGAGCAAGCGAATCGCCTTTCTGGGCGGCGGCAACATGGCGGAAGCCATCCTGGGCGGGATGCTGGCGGGGGATCTGGTGCTGGCGGGCAACGTGACAGCCGCGGACGTTTCGGCGGAGCGCCGCGACTGGCTGCAGAAGGAATACGGGATTGATGTGACGGCCGACAACGCCGAGGCGGTCAGAGGGGCCGACGTGATTGTGCTGGCGGTGAAGCCGCAGCAGGCGGCGGACGCGCTGGGGTCGGCGCGGGCCGCGCTGTCGGCCGAACAGCTGCTGGTCTCCATCTGCGCGGGATTGACCACGGCTGCGTTGGAGGCGCAGGTGCCCTGCCGGGTGGCAAGGGTGATGCCCAACCTGCCGGCGATGGTCTGCCGGGGAGTGGCGGCGGTTTGCGCGGGCTCGCGCGCCGCGCCCGGGGACATGGACCTGGTGGAGCGTATGTTTGCGGCGACCGGCGCAGTGGTGCGCCTGTCCGAAGGACGGTTGAACGAGGCCACCGCGCTGAGCGGCAGCGGTCCGGGGTATGTCTTTGCGTTCATGGAAGCGCTGGAACGGGGGGCGGTGGCCATGGGGATTCCTTCGGCGACGGCTCGAACGATGGCGGTGGAAACCGTCCGGGGGGCGGCGGAGCTGGCGGCGCAGACGAGGGAAGATCCCGCCGAGCTGCGCCGGCGGGTCAGTTCCAAGGGCGGCACGACGGTGGCGGGTCTGGCGGCCATGGAGGCGGGCGGGTTTTCCGCCGCCGTGGAAGCGGGGATGAAGGCGGCGCGCGACCGGGCGGCGGAGCTGGCGAGGTAAGGCATGGCCGGGGAACAGACAGCGCGGAACGTCAAGGGCCGGCGCAGCTGGAACGTGAGCCACCTGCTGGGGGCCCTGGTCTGGCGGCTGGCGCTGGTGCTGCTGGTCTTGTACGGCCTGGCGCAGCTGGGCATCCGCACGGAGTGGTTCCGGCGCCGGGTCGAGCGCGAGCTGTCGCGGGTGGCCGGCATCGACGTGAGCGTGGGGCATGTGCGCGGCACCGAGTCGCTGAATCTGAAGATCCGCGATGTCATCAGCGTGACGGACGAAGGCGGCTTCGACCTGCGGGTGGTGCGCATCCGCTGGCGCCTGTTTCGTCCCCGGGGGGCGTCCCTGCTGGAATCGGTCCGGGTGGACGGCTGGGAGGCGACGTTCACGGCCGACGGCCGCGGGCCCCTGTCGTCCAGTGTATTGGCGCGGCTGGCGGAAGGCATGCTGGTGCCGGCCGGTGTCGGGTTGCCGGGACGGCCGGTCCGGCCGGCAGACCGGGGATTGATCGCGGGAGGCGCAACGGATTCCGGCGGGGCTTTGGGCGACATTCCGCGACTGGAAATGCGCTGGGGGACGGTTCAGGTGCGGGATGCCGGCGGCCAGGTTCTGGTGTCCGTCTCCGGGCTGGATGTCCTGTGGACCGCGGTGCGGCGCCCGGACGGCGGGCGGGTGTCCCATCTCGATCTGCGGGCCGAAGAAGTGCAGGTGGCGAACGGCCCCCGGATCACCGGACTGCATGTCGAACTGATTGAAGCCGGTTCCCGCCAGTTCCTTGGGGCGTTGGAAGCCGATGACTGGGGGGGAGGTGTCCGCCCCCGTTCGCCGGAGGAAGACTACCGCGAATTGTTTGACGCGATGGATGCGCCCTGAGAGGCGGAGGATCGAAAAGGCGGGTCTTGCATTTTCCAGGGGGATGGGGTAGAACACGCGAACCATTTTCGGGTGGTGGATATAGCTCAACTTGGTAGAGCACCAGATTGTGGTTCTGGCTGTTGCGGGTTCAAATCCCGTTATCCACCCCGTTTTTCTTTCCAGCGCGGACCTGCCGGGGTCCGCGCTTTTGCTGGCCCCTCCAAATCCTCATCGGGATCCCGCGCTTTTTCTCGTTTCCGTATTCCAGACCTGATTGTTGCAGGGGGACAGCCGGGGCCCGTCCGTTTCGCATGATCGTGTTCAGGAATTATGGTTTTTATAACAACCATAGTATGGTTGTTATAACAACCATAGTTTCCGTTGGCCGTAGTCCCCGCGCCAGGCGGGGGCGGTTCCGAACACGTCCGTTTACGGGGGGTGGGGGGGGGCAAGGGCATCAGGCCAGTGATGGATTCTTCGATGCCATCGGCTTGCGGGCGGCTGTGCCGTTCCATTTCCCGGTTGCGGCGGGGAGGGGATTTGTATAGGGTTCGCATTTCCATGCCCGGGCCTTGCCGGCCGGGCCAGTCCGAAACGAGTGGAAGGAAAGGCAAGAGCATCATGAAGGATATTCCGATCGCGGATGTGCGCAATTTCGTCTTGGTGGGCCATACGGGAAGCGGCAAGACGTCGCTGGTGGATTCTCTGCTGTTCAAGCTGGGCGTGACGGACCGCCTGGGGAATCCGGGGGACGGCACGAGTGCGGCGGACTGGACGGACGAAGAGAAGGGGCGCAAGATCACGATCTGGGCGAAGCCGTTCGATGCGGTGTGGCGGCCGAAAGGCGGCAAGGCGCTTCGGCTGGTGATGCTGGACACGCCGGGCTATGCGGATTTCTACGGCCAGGTGGTGGCAGCCTCGAGCGTGGCGGATGCGGCGCTGATCCTGGTGGATGCGACGGCCGGTGTGCAGGTGGGCACGGTTCGGTCGTGGAAGCGCTGCGAGGCGCTGGGCCTGCCGCGGGCGGTCGTCATTACCGGTCTGGACAAGGAAAACGCCGATTTCGACGCGACGGTGGCCGCGCTGCAGGAGCGGTGGGGCCCGCGCTGCGAAGCGGTGACCTATCCGGCCGCCGACGGGAAGAGCGTCGTGGATGCGCTGTCGGCTTCCGATGCGCGCAGCGAGGAGATCCGCTCGCGGCTGACGGACGCGGCGGCGGAATCCAGCGACGAATTGATTGAAAAGGTGCTGGGGGGGGAGGCCCTGACGGCCGACGAGTTGTCGGGCGGGTTGCGCGCCTCCGTGGCGCAGGCCAAGTTCATTCCGATTTTCGCGGTGATGGCCCGGCAGTCGATCGGGCTGGAGGAGCTGATGGCGGGCCTGGGCCGGCTGATGCCGAGCCCGGCGGACCGTCCGGCGAAGGATGCCGCGGGGAACGCCGTGGATCCCTCCGAAGGCGCGCCGCTGGCGGCCCAGGTGTGGCGGTCGATCAATGATCCGTTCGTGGGCCAGCTGACGCTGGCGCGCGTGTGGGGCGGCACGTTGAAGGAAAAGAGCGAGATTTTCAATGCCACCCGGGAACAGAAGGAAAACGTGGGGACGCTGTATTTCCTGAACGGCAAGAAGCAGGATACGGTGCCGGAGGTCCAGGCCGGCGACGTGGTCGCGCTGGCGAAGCTGAAGTCCACGGTGATCAACGACACGCTGTGCGCGGCGGGCAAAGCCATCCAGATGCCGCCGATCGAGTTTCCGAAGCCCGTGGTGTCGTTTGCCGTGCATCCCAAGACACAGGGCGACGAGGACAAGCTGGGGCAGGGGCTGCACCGGGTGGCGGAGGACGATCCGACGCTGCACGTCCAGCGCAACGACGAGACGCACGAGCTGATTGTTTCGGGCATCGGCGACGTGCAGATTGACACGGCGATGGAGCGCATGAAGGCCCGCAGCAAGGTGGAAGTGACGCTGAGCACGCCGAAGGTGGCCTACAAGGAAACCGTCACGGCGAAGGGCGAAGGCCACTACAAGCACAAGAAGCAGTCCGGCGGCCGCGGGCAGTACGGCGAAGTGTATTTGCGCATCGAACCGATGCAGCCGGGAGTGGAGCACTGGTTCGTGGACGGCATCGTCGGCACGAGCATTCCGCGCAACTTCCTGCCCGCGATCGAAAAGGGCCTGGTCGAGGGCATGACCCGAGGCGCGGTGGCCGGCTATCCGGTGGTGAACACGATGGTCACGGTGTACGACGGCAGCTCGCACGACGTGGACAGCTCGGAAATCGCCTTCAAGATCGCGTCGCGGACGGCGTTCAAGGACGGCATGAGCAAGGCCAAGCCGGTGCTGCTGGAGCCGATCCTGAACGTGCGCGTGACGATCCCGGGGGAATTCATGGGCGACTGCACGGGCGACCTGAACCACAAGCGCGGGCGCATCCTGGGCATGGAGTCCGACGACGGCATGCAGGTGATCGTGGCCGAGGTGCCCCAGGCGGAGATGTTCAAGTACTCGTCGGAACTGCGCTCGATGACGGGCGGCCGCGGGTCGTTCGAGATGGAATTCAACCGCTATGACGTGGTGCCCGCCAACGTGGCGCAGAAGGTCATTGCGGAGGCCGCGAAGAACAAGCAGGCCGAGGAAGAGGAATAGAACGGGCAGGGAACGAGGACGCCGGGCCGGCGGGAAAGACAGGGCAGGGTATGAGCGGACATAGCAAGTGGTCGACGATCAAGCACAAGAAGGGCGCCGCCGATGCCAGGCGCGGCAAGATCTTCAGCAAGCTGGCCAAGGAACTGACGGTGTCGGCGCGGGTCAGCGGCGGGGATCCCGGCGCCAACATCACGCTGCGCACGATTCTGGCCAAGTGCAAGGCCTGCAACATGCCGGCGGACAACATTGACCGCGCCATCAAGAAGGGCACGGGGGAGCTGCAGGGCGAAGCCCTCGAGGAAATCCTGTTCGAGAGCTACGCGCCGGGCGGCGTGGGGCTGATCATCCAGTGCCTGTCGGACAACCGCAACCGCTCCGTGGCCGATGTGCGCCACGCCTTGAACCGCCACAACGGGACGCTGGCCGGCACGAACCAGGTCATGCGCAATTTCCAGCGCCGCGGGCAGATCCTCGTGGATGCCGAAGGGGTGGACGAGGACCAGCTGATGGAAGCGGTTCTCGAAGCCGGCGCCGAGGACATGCAGAACAAGGACGGCGAGTTTGAAATCCTGACCGAGCCGGGCGTGTACAACGAGGTCTCCGAGAAGATCACCGCCGCCGGCTACAGGGCGTCCGAGGAGTCCGGCGTGAACCTGATCCCGCTGGTCACGGTGCCGGTGACGGACAAGGCCCAGGCGGCCGGCCTGCTGAAGCTGATCGAGACCCTCGAGGATCTCGACGACGTCCAGAACGTGTACATGAACGCCGAGATTGCGGACGAAGCCCTGCCCGACGACGAGGGCTGAGCGGGGCTTCCGTCATGCGTCAGCGGCAACCTGAGTCCCCGTTCCGGCGGATGCCCGGCGCGGGGATTTTCCATGGCGTGGAAAAAAAGTTTCCACGCCATGGAAAAATCCGGCCGTTTTTTTCCACACTGTGGAAAAAGTTTCCACGCCATGGAAAAAAAGTTTCCACGCCGTGGAAAATCCGGCGGGTGGAGAAAAGCGGGGCGGTGGCATGAAGGTGCTGGGGATTGATGCGTCGCTTCGGGGCACGGGGCTGGCGGTGATCGAGCAGCGGGGGCCGCGCACGGCAGCGCTGCACTGGGAAGTGGTGAAGATTCCGGCGAAGGCGCCGCACTCGGAATGCCTGCGGACGATCCGGGAACGGATGGATGCCGTGCTGGCGGCGCACCGGCCGGATGCGGCGGCGGTCGAGGGCGGATTTTTCTTCAAGAACGCGAAGGTGGCGATGGTGCTGGGGGAGGTGCGCGGCGTGGCGATCGCCGGCTGCGCGGCGGCGGGCGTGCCGGTGTACGAGTATTCGCCGCGCCGGGCCAAGCAGAACGTCACGGGCTGGGGAGCGGCGCCGAAGGATCAGGTGGCGCGGATGGTGAAATCGGTGCTGGGCCTGGACGAGCTGCCGCCGCCGGATGCCGCCGACGCGCTGGCGCTGGCGCTGTGCCACGTGCAGACCCACCGGGGCGTGGCTCCGGGCGAACCGATCTGAGATGGCGGCGACGGGTCAGGAGCGGCTGCGGCTGGAGGGGGTCTGCAAGTCCTTCCGCGCGCCGGGCGGGGCGGTCCCGGTGCTGCGGGAGGTGAATCTGTCGCTCGCGGCGGGGGAGTTCGGGGTGATTACCGGACCGTCGGGATCGGGCAAAACCACGCTGCTGACGGTGGCGGGCCTGCTGCAGGACGCGGATGCCGGACGGATCTGGTTTGACGGCCGGGAGGTTTCCGGGCTGGGCGAGGGGGAACGGGCGGACATCCGCAAGCACGGGGCGGGGATGGTATTCCAGAAATTCTGCCTGCTGCCGCACCGCAGCGCGCTGGACAACGTGCAGTTCCGGTTCCGCTATCTGGCGCAGGACGCGCGCACGGCGCGGGTGCTGGCGCGGGCGGCGCTGGACCGCGTAGGGCTGGCGGACAAGGCCGCGCAGCCGGCGAGGCTGCTGTCGGCGGGCGAAATGCAACGGGTGGCCATCGCCCGGGCGCTGGCGCAGCCGCCGCGGCTGCTGCTGGCCGACGAGCCGACCGGCAACCTGGACCCCGCGGCGGCAACCGGTGTCATGGATCTGTTCCGGGAACTGAACCGCGAAGGCATGTCCATCCTGCTGGTGACGCACAATCCGGACTGGGTGGAAGCCGGCACGGTCCATTGGACGATGCACGACGGCCGGCTGGCGCGGTCCCGCCCCGGCGGCGGCCCGCCGGCGTGCTGACCGGCGCACCGCCGATTGCCATCGTGGCACGCGGCTCCTGTCGCGTGCGGTTGCAGGATCCGCGCGGGACAGGAGCCCCGCGCTACGAGGGGCAATCATGGCGACACCGAATCGCAGATGCGCCCGCGACGATTCCGTCAGGCCGGTCCGGCAGGGCAAAAAGAATTGCGTTCGGGGCGGGGGGGGGATAGGGTGTCCAAGGCTTGCCGGGACGGGTACCGGCGGCTGGAACCGGACCCCGTCCGGGCCGGTTGCCATGGGTTGGGCCCCATGCGACGGATGCGGCCAAAACCCCGCCAGGGCCGGAAGGCAGCAACGGTATGGCCGTCCTTCCGGGTGCCGTGGGTGTCCTGGCCCGTGGCGGCCGGCTCGGACGGGGCGCGGACCGCAATCCCGTCGGGAGAACAACCATGGCGTACGAAGTACTGGCGCGGAAATGGCGTCCGCAGCAATTCGAGGAAGTCGTCGGGCAGGGGCATGTCATCCAGACCCTGACCCGGGCGATCCGGACGAACCGCGTGGCGCACGCTTACCTGTTTGTGGGGCCGCGGGGCACGGGCAAGACGACCACGGCGCGGCTGCTGGCCAAGGCGCTGAACTGCCAGAAGCGCGGCGACAATCCGGATCCGTGCGATGCCTGCGATTCCTGCCGCGAGATCGCCGCGGGCAACAGCCTGGACGTGGTGGAAATCGATGCGGCGTCCAACACGCAGGTGGACCATGTGCGCGAACTGCGCGACAACGTGCGCTACGCGCCGGCGCGGGGGCCGTTCAAGGTGTACATCATTGACGAAGTGCACATGCTGAGCACCGGGGCGTTCAATGCCCTGCTGAAGACCCTGGAGGAGCCGCCGGCGCACGTGAAGTTCCTGCTGGCGACCACCGATGTTCACAAGGTGCCGGCGACCATTCTGTCGCGCTGCCAGCGGTTCGACCTGCGGCGCATCGGGCTGAAGGAGATCGTCGGGCGGCTGGAGGAGATCGCCAGGGCGGAAAAATGGACCGTAAGCCCGGAAGCGCTGCTGGCAATCGCCCGCGGCGCGGAGGGCGGGCTGCGCGACGCGGAATCGGCGCTGGATCAGATCGTGTCGTTCCGCGGCGAAACCGTCGAGGAGGCCGACGTGCTGGGGGTGTTCGGGCTGGTATCGTGGACGACGATCGACCGGCTGGCAACGGCGGTGCTGAAGGGGGATTCGGCGGAAGCGCTGAAAACCGTGGCCGAACTGGACGAGGGCGGGCGCGACCTGCAGCGGCTGGTGCAGGAACTGCTGGGGCATTTCCGCAACCTCCTGGTCTGGACGCACGCGCCGGATCTGGCCGGAACGTTTGATCTGACCGAAGCGCAGCTCGACGGGCTGAAGGCGCAGGCGGCGCTGGCCGACGGCGAGAAGCTGCTGCGGGTGGTGGAGATTCTGACGGAGGCGGCGAACCAGGCGCGGTTTGCGCTGTCGCGCCGCACGGTCGTGGAGGTGGCGCTGCTGAAGGCGGCGCGGGCGGCCTCCGTGGTGAGCCTCGACGAGCTGATTGCCCGGATCGAGGCGGGGCCGGCGGACGGCGGCGCGCCGGCGCCGTCCGCCGCGAATCCTTCTTCTCCGGCGCGCGTGGCGGAGGCGCCCCCGGCGGCGGGCCGGGCGGGCGAAGTGGCGCGGCTGAAGCAGGGCTGGGCCGCCGTGCTGGAGCGGGTGGCGGAAACCGCGCAGCTGGCGGCGCCGTATCTGAAGGAGGCCGAGCCGCTGCGGATCGAAGGCGATCACGTCGTGCTGGGGTTTGATCCGGAGTTCGAAGAACACCTGCCGCGGGTGCAGACGCCCCGGGCGATGCAGGCCATCGAGCAGGCCGTGCGCCACGAGCTGCGCCGTCCGGTGGGCATTCGATTCGTCGTGGAGGACCGTCCCAAGGTGCCCGTCGGCAACGGCGGGGCGGCGCCGCCGGCGGCAGTCGTCCCGGAGCCCCCGCCGAAGAAGAAAAGCCCGGCGAAGAAAAAGCTGGCGGAGGATCCCGCGGTGAAAAAGACCATGGCGGAATTCGACGCCGAAGTGATTGAGATACGCGAATAAGCGAGGAGATCTGAACCCGTGAACATGATGAAGATGATGAAGCAGGCCGCGGACATGCAGAAAAACATGGCCAAGGTGCAGGAAGCGCTGGCGGCGCAGGAGCTGGAATTTCAGAGCGGCGGAAGCGCCGTGACCGTGAAGATCACCGGCGACGGAAGCGTGAAAGCCGTCCGGATCGATCCCAAGGTGCTGGAATCCGGCGATGCGGAGATGCTGGAGGATCTGGTGCTGGCGGCGGTGCAGGGCGCGCAGGAGCTGGCCAAGGATACGGCGGCCGCGGAAATGAAGAAGGTGACGGCGGGCATGGGCCTGCCGCCGGGGCTGGGGTTCTAGGTTCGCAGTGGATCCGCTGGGACAACTGACGGACGCGTTATGCAAGCTGCCGGGAATCGGCCGGCGGACGGCCGAACGGCTGGCGGTGCATCTGGCGCGCAATCCGTCGGGCGCGGCGCGCGAGCTGGCCGAGGCGGTGGAGGCCGCGCGGTCGCGGCTGACGGCCTGCACGCTGTGCGGCAGCGTGACGGCGAAGGACGAAAATCCCTGCCGGCTGTGTTCGGATGCGCGCCGCGACGACGCGATCCTGTGCGTGGTGGAGGATCCGTCCGACATCGCGCTGCTGGAGCGAAGCGGCGAATATCACGGGCGGTATTTCGCGCTGATGGGCAAGCTTTCGCCGATGCGCGGGGAGGGCATCGGGGAACTTCGCCTGCCGGCGCTGCTGGAGCGCGCGGCGCAGGCGAAGGAAGTGCTGCTGGCGCTCAACTGCGATGTGGAGAGCGAAGCAACCGCCTCTTATCTGCGGCATGTGCTTTCGCAGAAGTTTCCCGCGCTGAAGATCAGCCGCCTGGCGCTGGGGATTCCGGCCGGAAGCGCCATTGCCTATTCCGATCCCGTGACACTGGGCCGCGCCATCCGGGGGCGCACGGAAGCGTGAGGAAAGAGTCAGAGGTCAGAGAGCAGAGGTCATAGGGCAGGGGGGGGGTGTCTCGCTTATAATTATAACCGAGACAACTCACGGTGGTTGGAACTGCGTTCCGTGCGGCGGGGCGGCGGGGAGTCGTTCTTGACACGCCTTGGAAACGGCGTATAAGCCGCAGTTGATTTCCCCGGACCAGTTCTGGCCGGGGTGTATTCGTGTCTATGTTCGTTCATTACGCCATGCCGCTGGAAGGAATTTATCTGTTTGGGCTCTTGGCGGGGGCGTTGGCGCTCCTGGCCGTGTCCGGCGTTGGATCACTGCTGGCGGGACGGTGGTCGGAGCGGTGGGCGGTCGTCCTTGGCGCGGGCGGCGCGGGAGTGGCCTGCGGCGCGGGACTGGCGGGGGCGATCGGAGCGCTGCTCTGCAGGGTGGACCTGACCGTGGCGCGGCCATGGCGGATGCCGTACGGAGAATTCCGTCTGGGCCTGGATCCCCTGAGCGCCTTTTTCCTGATTCCGCTGTTCCTGCTGTCGGGGCTGGCTGCGCTGTATGCCATCGGCTATTTCCGTCCGTGGAAAGGCCGCAATCCGGGGCGCTTTTGGCTGTTCTTCAATGGGCTGGTGGCCAGCATGGCGCTGGTGGTCGCGGCCCGCAACGGGGTGCTGTTCCTGGCGGCTTGGGAGACGATGACGATCGCGTCGTTTTTCCTGGTGATTTTTGACGAGGCGGATTCCCGGTCGGCGCACGCGGGCTGGATTTATCTGGTGGCCACGCACCTGGGCACGGCTTTGCTGATCGGTTTGTTCGTGCTGCTGGGGAGCGGGGCCGGGTCGCAGGATTTCGGAACCTATGCGGCTCCGGCGGGCATGGCGGGGGGGCTGTTTGTGCTGGGGCTGGCCGGGTTCGGCACCAAGGCCGGGCTGTATCCCCTGCATGTTTGGCTGCCGGAGGCCCACCCGGCGGCGCCGAGCCCGGTATCGGCGGTGATGTCGGGGGTGATGATCAAAACCGGGATCTACGGGATCGTGCGGTTGCTGGTGATTCTGGGGACGGTTCCGGGCTGGTGCGCCTGGCTGGTGCTGGGGATCGGCGCGGCATCGGGGATTCTGGGCGTTCTGTTTGCGCTGGCACAGCATGATCTCAAGCGGCTGCTGGCGTATCACAGCGTGGAGAACATCGGCATCATAGCGCTGGGGATCGGCCTGGGGATGCTGGGGGTGCATGCCGGCATGCCGGTTCTCGCCGCGCTGGGGTTCGCCGGCGGATTGCTGCATGTGCTGAACCACGCGATATTCAAGGGGCTGCTGTTTCTCGGGGCGGGCGCGGTGGCGCATGCGACAGGCACGCGGGACATTGAACGGCTGGGGGGGGCGATGAAACGCATGCCGTGGACCGGCGCGGCGTTTCTGGTCGGGTCGGCGGCGATTTGCGGCTTGCCGCCCTTCAACGGGTTTGCCAGCGAATTTCTGATCTACATGGGGGCGTTCAAGGCCATTCTGGGGTCCGGCAGCGCGGCCCTGGGCGGGGTGACGGTTGTGACGGCGCTGGCGCTGATCGGGGGGCTGGCGGCGGCGTGTTTTGCCAAGGCGTTTGGCATTGTGTTTCTGGGGGAGCCGCGCTCGGCGGCCGCGGCGGCGGCGCGGGAAGTGGGCGGATCCATGCGGGCGCCGATGGCGGTTCTGGCCGCGCTGTGCCTGGCGATCGGGCTGCTGGCCGGGACGGTGCTGCGGGCGATGGATCCGGTCGTGGCCATGCTGGCGGGCAACCCGTCAACGGTTGCCGCGCCCGGCGCCGTCTGGGTGCTGATGCCGGCGACCCTGTTCGGCGTGCTGGCGCTGCTGCTGGGCGGTCTGCTGCTGCTGGCCGCGCTGCGGCGCCGGCTGCTGGCGGGCCGGGCGAACCGGGAAACCGTGACCTGGGACTGCGGCTATGCGGCGCCGGCGGCGAGCATGCAGTACACGGCGACGGGTTTTGCCCAGCCGCTGACGCAGGCCGCGGAGGGCATTCTGCGGCCGCGGGTGGAGAGTCAGCTTCCGCAGGGCGTGTATCCCGCCTCGGGCGCGTATCATGCCGACACGCCGGACGTGGCGCGGCGGATGTTGTTTGATCCGCTGTTCCGGGCGGCGGCGGAACGGCTGGGACAGCTGCGTTGGCTGCAGCAGGGCCGCGTTCACTGGTATGTATTTTATCTGGTGGCGGTGCTGGCACTGCTGCTGGGATGGGCGTTATGGGCGTGAGCGCGGCATCCTGGATTCATCCCGTGCTGGCGCTGGCGCTGTCGCCGCTGCTGCCGGGGGTGATCAACCGCGTGAAGGCGTTTTTTGCCGGGCGCAACGGCCCGCCGCTGCTGCAGGGATACCATGACTTGTGGAAGCTGTTCCGCAAAGGGGGAATCGCCAGCCGGACCACCACCTGGGTGTTTCGGGCGGGGCCGCTGGTGAATTTCGCCTGCCTGCTTGCGGCGCTGGCGGTGATGCCGCTCGGCGCCGTGTCCGCGCCGCTGCCGTTCGACGGCGACTGGCTTCTGATGGCCTATCTGCTGGGGCTGGGACGGTTCTTCACGGTGGCGGCCGCGCTGGATACCGGGTCGAGCTTTGAAGGGATGGGCGCCAGCCGCGAGGTGCAGTTTGCGGTCTTCGCGGAGCCGGCGCTGCTGATCGGCCTGGCGGCGCTGGCGCGCGAGACCCAGAGTTTGTCGCTGTCGCCGATCTACGCCGGGCTGGCGGCGGGCGGAGAGCTGCCGTTGCGCATCCTGCTGGGCGCGGGCTTTTTCATTCTTTACCTGGCGGAGAACTGCCGGATTCCGGTGGACGATCCCAACACGCATCTGGAACTGACCATGATCCACGAGGTGATGGTGCTGGACCACGGGGCCGTGGATTTGGGATTCATCCAGTGGGGGGCGGCGCTGAAACTGTGGGTGCTGGGAGCGCTGTGGGCCGGGCTGCTGCCGCTGGGGGCGCTGCCGGGGCCGCTGGTCCGTCTGGCGGCCGGGGCAGGAGCCATCCTGGCGCTGGCCATCCTGACGGGCATGGTGGAATCCGTCACGGCCCGGGTGCGCCTGCTGCGGGTTCCGCAGCTGCTGGTGGGCGCGGGCGTCTTGTGCGCGCTGGGCTTGTTGCTGACGTTTCGGTGAAGCGATGCAAAACGGAATCGGCATCTTATTGATTTTTCTGATCCTGACGGACCTGCTTCTGCTGGGATCCAGCCGGCTGCGGAACGCCATTCGCATCGCGGCGGCGCAGGGCGTCGCGCTGGGGCTGCTGCCCTGGCTGGCGCATGGTCATCTGACGGGGGCGGCGCTGCTGCTGGGGGCGGGCAGCGCGGCGCTCAAGGGGGTTGTGTTTCCGGCGCTGCTGAACCGGGCGCTGCGGGAGATTCACGTCCGGCGGGAGATCGAGCCGCTGATCGGCTACATCCCCTCGCTGCTGATCGGGACGGGGGTGCTGGCGGCGGCGTTTGCGTTCGGCGCGCGGCTGCCCCTGCCGTGGGAGTCGCCGTCGCCGCTGCTGGTGCCGGCGGGGCTGTTCACGCTCTGGACGGGGTTGTTTCTGATCATGGCGCGGCGCAAGGCGATCACCCAGGTGCTGGGCTACATCGTGATGGAAAACGGGATTTTCGCGCTGGGCATGGTGGTGGTGGAGGCCATGCCGCTGCTGGTGGAACTGGGGGTGCTGCTGGATGTGTTCGTGGCGGTGTTTGTCATGGGTCTTTTGGTGTTCCATATCAACCGGGAGTTTGACCACATCGACGCGGATCAGCTCGACGCGTTGAAGGAGGGGGTGCCGTGACCCTGGCGCTGATTCTCCTGCCGGCGCTTGCGGCGGCGGTCGCGGCGGCGATCCGGTCCGACCGGCTGCGCCGCGCGCTGCTGGTGGCGGTCGCCGGGGCCCATTTGGCGCTGACGGCGGCCTGCTGGATCCGGCCGCCGGTCTGTGCGCCGGACGCGTGGCTGGGTTTCGACGCGGCGGGACGGCTGTTTCTCGGGATTGCCAGCCTGCTGTTTCTGGCGGTGGCCGTGTACGCGGTCCACCGGCTGGGCGCCGAATCCCGCGGCCGCCAGGCCGAGGAAGATACGGGGTCCCTGTTCGTGAATGCGCCGGAAGCGGTGCACACGGCCTGTCTGCTGGCGTTTCTGGCCACCATGACGCTGGTGGCGGCCAGCCGCCACCTGGGGGTGCTGTGGGTGGCGGTGGAAGCGACGACCCTGGCCACGGCCCCGCTGATTTATTTTCACCGCCAGCCGCGCTCGCTGGAGGCCACGTGGAAATACCTGCTGGTTTGCTCGGTGGGCATTGCGCTGGCGCTGCTGGGGACCTTCCTGCTGGTTGTGGCGTCGGCGGCCCCGGATGGCACGGGCGGGACCCTGGTGGTGCGCGAGCTGGTGGCGCGGGGGACGGCGCTGCGCACGCCGTGGCTGAAGGCCGCGTTTGTGCTGCTGCTGGTGGGCTACGGTACGAAGATGGGGCTGGCGCCCATGCACACCTGGCTGCCCGATGCCCACAGCGAGGCGCCCAGTCCGGTGTCCGCCCTGTTGTCGGGTGCGCTGCTGAACTGCGCGTTTCTGGGCATTCTGCGGGCGCATTCGATTTGCGGCGCGGCGGGGCTGGGCGGGTTCAGCGGGAACCTGCTGGCGGGATTCGGACTGTTGTCCATGGGAATCGCCGCCGCCTTTCTGGTGAATCAGGCCGACTACAAGCGTCTGCTGGCGTATTCGAGCGTGGAACACATGGGGCTGCTGTCGCTGGGGGCGGGGCTGGGCGGCGCCGCGTTGTACGGCGCGCTGCTGCATGCGGTGAATCATTCGCTGGTCAAGGCGGCGCTGTTCATGGTGGCCGGCAATCTGCTGGCCGCCTACCGGACCAAGCAGGTCGCCCGGACCCGGGGTGCGCTGTGTCTCCTGCCGGTCAGCGGGGCGCTGTGGCTGGCGGGGCTGCTGGCGATTACCGGGACGCCTCCCTTCGGCACATTCGCCAGCGAATTCACGATGCTGCGGGCGGCCTTCGCGCCGGGGCGGGAATGGATGGCCGTGGCGGCGCTGCTGGCGCTGGCCGTGGCGGTTGCCGGCATGGCGCGGACGTTTCTGGGCATGGCGCTGGGACCCGTCCCCGACGGGTTTGAGCCCGCCGGGCGCCGCGAACGCCTGGCGGCCTGGGGGCCCGCCCTGGTCCTGCTGACAGCCTCTCTCTGGCTGGGCCTGTGGATTCCAAGCGGATTGAATGACCTGCTGGGGCATGCGGCCCGGCTGCTGGGAGGGTGCGCGCCATGAATGCCGTCCGTTTTCGGCATCTGGAGGCGGTTCCGGTATCGCGGATTCCGGAGGCGGACATGCCCGCGTTCCGGCGCGGCGTTCTCGAGGCGGTCGAGGCGGGCCGGCGAATCGCGGCCTTATACGGATCGCCGCGGCCCGGGGGCGGCATCCGCCTGACTGCCGTGCTGGCCGACGACCGGGAGGGAACGCTGAGCCTTCTCGCCGCGGATCCCGGCGAGGCCTATCCGGCCCTGACGACGGATTGTCCGCAGGCGGGGGCCTTCGAGCGGGAGGTGGCCGAGCAGTGGGGCGTGCTGCCGGCCGGGCATCCCTGGCTCAAGCCCCTGCGGTTTCACCGCTCGTTCCGGCCCGGCCGCGATGTCTGGGGCCGCTCCGGGACCGCCGCCCCGAAGCCGTCGGTGATGGATTTCTTCCGGATGGAAGGCGAAGGGATACATGAAGTGGCGGTGGGCCCGGTGCATGCGGGCATCATCGAACCGGGCCACTTCCGCTTCCAATGCCACGGCGAGCAGGTCCTGCACCTGGAAATTTCGCTCGGCTATCAGCACCGCGGCATCGAACGCGCCCTGATGGGCGGTCCGCATCCGCGCACGATCCACCACATGGAGACGCTGGCGGGCGACACGACGATCGGCCATGCGCTGGCCTATTGCCGCGCGGTGGAGTCGCTGGCGGGCTGCCGGGTGCCGGCGCGCGCCCGGGCGCTGCGGGCGGTAGCGCTGGAACTGGAGCGGCTGGCCAACCATACCGGCGATCTCGGGGCGCTGGCCGGCGACATCGGCTATCTGCCGACGGCTTCGTTCTGCGGACGCCTTCGGGGCGATTTCCTAAACCTGACGGCCCTGCTGTGCGGCAGCCGGTTCGGGCGCGGTCTGGTTCGTCCCGGCGGGGTGGCTTTTGACGCGGACCCGGCCCGGGTGGCGGAGCTGCTCCAACGGCTGGACGCCACGTTCCGGGACGTGGCCGGCGCGGTGACTCTTCTATGGGAGACGCCATCCGTGCTGGCGCGCTTTGAACACACGGGGATCGTTTCGCTGGCCACGGCGATCGAACTGGGCATGGTCGGGCCGGCGGCCCGCGCCAGCGGCCGCGACATGGACAGCCGGAGGGATTTTCCGGTCGAGGGAGAGGACGTCACGTGCGGACCGGTCGCCGTGCAGGAAAGCGGCGATGTCTTTGCGCGCGCCTACGTGCGCTGGCTGGAAATCCGGCAATCGGCGGAGCTGATCCGCCGTCAGCTCGCGGCGTTGCCGGCCGGCCCGATTGCTGCGCCCTGCGGGTTGCCGGCGCCGAATGCACTGGTGGTTTCGATCAGCGAAGGCTGGCGCGGAGAAATTGTTCATGTGGCGGAAACGGATGCCGCCGGCCGGTTCGCCCGCTACAAGGTGGTGGATCCCTCGTTCCACAACTGGATGGGGCTGGCCCTGGCCCTTCGCGGCATGGAAATATCGGACTTTCCGCTGTGCAACAAGAGCTTCAATCTTTCCTACGGCGGGCATGACCTATGATCCGGGCGCTGCTTGAACGTCTTCGTCAGAAACACCGCACGGTGGGCTATCCTGCCGCGCCTCCGGTGCTGCCCGACCGGTTCCGGGGGCGGCCGGAACTGGCGCCCGAAAAGTGTCCCGACGGTTGCGCCGACTGCGCGGCGGCATGTCCCGTGGGCGCGATCACGCGGCAAAACGGCCAGGTGCGCATCGATATGGGCAGGTGCCTGTTCTGCGGCGGCTGTGCGGCGGCGTGTCCGCACGGCGCGCTGCGCTTCACCCGCGATCACCGGTTGGCGGCGCGGATGCGCGAGGACCTCGTGGCCGGGGAAGGGGAGGGAAAACTTGCCGAAGCTCTTGACGCCCGGATGAAAAGCCTGTTCGGGCGGTCGTTGAAATTGCGCCAGGTCTGCGCCGGCGGGTGCGGGGCTTGCGAAGCCGATACGAATGTGCTCTCCACGGTGGTGTTTGACCTGGGGCGCTTCGGCATTCAGGTGGTGGCCTCCCCGCGGCATGCGGACGGTTTGCTGGTGACCGGGCCGGTCACGGAAAACATGGCCTTGGCGCTCAAGAAAACCTATGACGCGCTGCCCGAGCCGCGGATTGTGATTGCCGTTGGCGCCTGCGCCATCTCCGGCGGGCCCTATGCCGGCCATGATGAAGTGCGCAACGGCGCGGATTCGATCGTCCCGGTGGATTTGTACATTCCCGGCTGTCCGCCGCATCCCATCACCATTCTCGATGGCCTGCTGCGCCTGCTGGGGCGGCTGCCGGCAGACACCCACGCCAGCGGCGAATAGCCGCGACGGTGTTTTTCGGTTCGCGTGACGCCGGGGCGGGGGGGGCGCAGAACCGAGACCTGAAGCTGTGATTGTCCTCCTTCGTTCCTATTACGGTGGGCAGGGAGACTAGAGCGTATTACGATTTCGTGTAGCCATTCCCGATGGAGCCGGGAATTGAATCAACAGCCCCGCGCCCAACAGGCGCAGCTACAACCGATTCGCCTTGCTGTAGCTGCGCCCGCTGGGCGCGGCTATGAATATTTGAAAAACGCCCCAGGAGTCAGTGGTCAAAGGGGAAGGAGGTTGTCTCGCTTATAATTATAACCGAGACAAACGAGGGTCTTTTCTATCGTGGAGCAGGGGGCAAAAAATCAAAGGATCAATAGGTAAACAGCCGGTCGGGGTGATGGTCGGGATTTCGGTAGCGGGTGGTTTCGCTCATGCGGCCGAAGAGGATGGCGGCGGACTGGTTCCGGTTCAGGTCGTCGACAATGGCCGCGAGAGTTTGTCCGCGTTGAAGACCCGAGATCCAGGTCCGCAGGATGCCGGGGGCGGCATCAACGGAATGGGTGACGTAGGTGGTGGCGACGAAGTCAACGCAGGGAACATGCGCCTGCCAGACGTCTCGGAAATACGGATCTGTGCGGCAACCCAGATACCCGAACACGTTGCACTGCACGTCGAGGTCCTTCAGCCCGTCGGCTCCTCCCCGGATGCGGATCAGGCCGTTGTCGAGACGTCCCAGCACTTCATCCCCGGGCGCCAGATGACGTTCGGGAACGAGCAGGGTGTCCCGTCCCATGGGAATGGGGGCCTCGCCGGAGCGGGGATCGAACAGGATTCCTTTGCCGAAATTGGCATGGCCGAAATACAAAACGACGGCATCCCGGGCGAAGGACTCGACCAGATCCCGGCGCGAGCGCAGCAGACGGAGCGTGAGGGTGTTGCCGGGGCCGGCGGGATGGTCGCCGATCAGGTCAGCCAAGCCGTCGGGGAGGGGGAGGGCATGGATATAAACGCCGATGGACAGGCCATGATTCCGGAACAGATCGCCATATCGCCAGTGGCCTGAAAACGGGGCATCGGGGGGAATGGCGGGCAGATCAGAGGCGGGAACAGGCGCACGGGAGGGCGTGGGGGTGTGAAGGCTGGTCAGATACAGGTGGATGTTCTCGCGGGTGGGAGCAAGCCCCCACGTCATGAGCGTCTTGCGTGCGGTCCATCGGGTGACCAGGCGGTTGACGGCGGATTGGATCGGACAGCGGAGTGCGAAGAGAAGCGCCATCACAACCAGGCCGATTGCCAGAGGGGTGCGATTGGGTCGGCGGGATGGTGGAGACGGAGGCATGGGGGGACGGAGGAAAGAAAAGCCGGCGCGGCTGGGCCGCGCCGGCGTGCGTCATGGAAGGCCTATTTCTTTTTCGGAGCAGCCTTCTTTTTGGCGGGTTTTTTGGTCTTGGGGGGGAGCCAGGCGACGATGCGGCACATGCTGGATTCGAGCTCGATGCCGCGGAGGGGGAAGCAGCCGATCCAGGCGCGGGTGCTGCCGAGCTTGGCGATGTCGCCGGCGAGGTTTTCGGCATGGACGATGCCCTTGGGGAAGAGCTTCAGGTGCATGACCTGGTAGTACTTCTTGAGGGGGAAGATTTCGTCGAAGGACTTGCCATAGACCTTTTTCATCTTGGCGTCGCATTCCTGGAAGCGGCCGGGGTGCCAGGTGCGGATGATGGTGTTCATGGGGTGGTCGGCGCTGC
>Ga0123328_1001484_pt1 | contig 22764 bp, 14 predicted proteins | sample BioC12SIPDNA_2_FD_89702 | JGI IMG/M metagenome (GOLD analysis project Ga0123328, IMG submission 89702) | Anaerobic biogas reactor microbial communites from Washington, USA - Biogas_R1_A C12 SIP DNA | ecosystem: Engineered > Bioreactor > Anaerobic > Unclassified | place: Washington, USA...
CAAGGACGACGTGACGGACCATGTCAACGAGGCGGTGCGGCAGATCGAGGAGCTGGCGGGCAAGCACCGCGGATACCGGAAATCCATCGGCGCGCTGAAGGGGAAGGACATCCGGCTGGCCCTCGACGAGTGGAACTACTGGTACGGCCCCAACGTCTACGGCGAGCTGGGCGTGCGCTACTTCATGCGCGACGCCCTCGGCTGCGCCGCCGCCCTCCACGCCCTGTTCCGCAACAGCGACCTTTATTACATGGCGAACTACGCGCAGACCGTCAACGTGATCGGGGCCATCAAGACCACCCGCACGGGGCTCTTCTTCGAAAGCACCGGCCACGTTCTCGTGCTCTACCGGCAGCACTTCGGCACCGTCCCCGTGGCCGTGGAGGAGAAGATGGACCATGCGGACGTCGCCGCCGCGTGGACCGGGGACCGGAAGGCCCTCACCCTCGCCGTGGTGAACACCACGGACAAGCCCCTCGATGTTAAGGTGGACCTCAAAGGCGCGAAGCTGGACGGCGCGGGCGCCGCGTGGACCATCCAGAACGACGACCCCGACGCCCACAACGACGAGAACCACCCCGACACCATCACCGTCCGGCCCGTGGACTGCGGGGCCTTCACCGGCACCCTGAGCGTCCTGCCCTACAGCGTCACGCTCTACCGGTACCCTGCGGCGGCGGAATAGCAGGGCCGGTTTTTCGGGATCAAAACAGGAACGCGTCCGAACAGGACCGGTTATCCATGCAAATCTTCCACGGCGTGGAAGATTTGCAAGGATAACCGGTCGCTTTCAGCAGACGGACACCGTTTCACCAGGGGTTCGCGGGGGACATGTCCCAGGCCTCCACCGCCTCCACCTGCGCGTCGGCGCCGGCGGCAAAGAGGCTCACGCCGAGGCTATCCGGACGCGACGGGTCTATGCGCTGGGTGAGGGCCTGGAGGTCGTTCGCAAAGACCTCCACGATGGACCGGTCGAGGAAGATGCGCAGCCGGAGGGGCTCGCCCGCCGGAAGGGACAGCGGGGCCTCCTGTTTTGTCACCGGGCCGTTCGGCCCGCCCATGATGAACTCCAAGTGCTGGAGATAGGGCCGCGCCGAGGATTTCGCCAGCTCCACGCGGAGCGTGCCCGCCGCCGCGTCGTAGATGACCGGGGTCTCCTCCTGACCGTCCGGCGACCGGCGCACCTTCACGCCGACAGAGCCGCCCGCGCCGGGGCGGATGGTCAGCGCCAGCTCCAGGCAGTCCCCGCGGACGGCGTCCAGCGCGAGCTCCTCCCCCGCCTTCAGGGCGATGTTTTCCAGCCGGCGCGGATTCGCGCGCAACGTTTCGAGTTCGGCCACCGGGGCCATGCGCAGGCGCCCGTCGTCCCCCATCCAGAGGTGGCGGGGCAGGCTCATGGTGCCGCTCCATCCGGACGCGGGCGGCTCCATGCCGGGCCGCCAGTCCAGCACCCACGCCCAGAAAATGCGGCGGCCCCGGTCGTCCAGCAGGCTCTCCGGGGCGAAGAAGGTGCCGCCCGGCCAGTTGAGCCAGGCGTGGAAATCCGGATGGAACTGCTCGTCTTTCCATTCGCCGAGGTAGTACCGCGCGCCGCGCTTGTGGCTGATGCACAGGAGCATGTGCTTCCCGCCGATCTCGAAGAAGTCCGGGCAGGAGATGTCATCGTCCGGCGCGATGCCCGGCATGTCGTTCGCCAGGAACGGGCCGACATAGGACCAGTCGTCCAGCGCCTTCGCCTTAAAGAGCGTGGCGGCCGTGCCCGCGCCGGGCGTCCCGCCGAAGATGGCGTAATAGGTGTCACCCTCCACCCAGCCGTGGGGGTCCCAGGAGGAGTATTTTCCGTGCTCCGGCGTCCCCTCCTTGGGATTCGGGATGATGGGGTTTGAGGGGAGCTTGGTCCACCGCGCCAGATCGTTGTCCGTGCTCGTGGCGATGCAGTTCCCGGCGTCCACGCCGTGGTAGAGCATCGTCGGCTCGCCCTTCAGGTTCACGAAGCAGTTGCCGCTGAAGATGCCCCGGTCCACATCCCCCGGCGCGGGGAACAGCGCGGGCGGATGGAAACGCCAGTGGACCAGGTCCGCGCTCGACGCATGGCCCCAGCAGTGGCCGCGCTCGTCCTGAAAGATGTAACAGAGGTGGTAGCGCCCCTTCCACTGGATGGCCCCGTTCGGGTCGAAGGGCATGCAGTTCCCCTCCGGCGCGGTGAAGTGGTACGCCGGCCGCTGGGGGTCCGCCAGCAGCGCCGCGCGGTGGGTCCGGACCGCCTGGTCCCGGTTCCCGCCCTCCGGCGCCGCGCACGCGGACCGGAACGCCGCCCCCCCGGCCAGGAACACCGCGACCAGGCTCAACGAAACCGCTCCGGCGGCCAGGGAACGACGTGACAACGAGCGCATGTAAACCTCCGATTCGTGATGGACACCAGGGGCAACCGTCACACACCCGCGGAAGCGGGCGCCGTTTCCATTCTGAACTTCACAAACACCGGCGCGTGGTCGCTGAGGGGTTTCCCTTCGGGGTCGACAAATGCGGGATCGTCCTGCTGCCAAGTGAGAGGGGTCATCGCGTGCCCCTTCCCCGGCCGGAAGAGAATGCGGTCTATCTCCCTGCCCGTGGGGCCGTTGACCTCGTCGGACGCGTCGCGCAGGCCCAGAGCGTCCCGCATGCGGTCAAAGGCGAACACCTTGGGGTTGTCCTTGTTGGCCTCCTTGTCCTCGGGGCCGCGGCTGGGCCGCATGTTGAAGTCGCCCAGCAGAATGACGGCGTTCTCCGGCGGCGAGGCGCGGCGGACAAACTCCACGATCTCCGCCGTCTGGGCGGGCTTGGCCCGGCGGGAGGCCGGCTTGCGCCCCGCGGCGATGTGGGTTGTGTAGACGTCGAGCATCATGCCGTTGACGTTGAACCGGGCCATGAGCACGCCTTTGGAGGCGGGCCAGTTCTGGAACTCGCCGGCGTCGGCGTATCGGATCTCATCCGTGGCGACGAGGGGGAACTTCCCGAGGATGCCCAGCCCGGAACCCACAATCTTGAAGGGGTTGCGCAGGGCGCTGTGGTAGACCTTGACCGGGTGCTCCGCCGCCGCCCAGAGCAGGCTGTGCTGTTTGAAGCACTCCTGGAAGGCGCAGATGTCGAAGCGGTTGGTCAGCGGCGAGATGTATTTGAACTTGTGGCGCGCGTCGTCGAACCACGGCCGCGCCTGCACGTTGTACGTGAGGATGGTGAACTCCGCGGGCCCCTCCCCGGGGGCCCTCAGCGCCGCCCCGTTCTCCACAACCTCGATGCCGCCCATGCGCAGAAGCGCGGTGCCGGCCAGCAGGACCAGCACCAGGACGGGCGCGACAAACCACCACCGCGTGTACCACTTTCCGTTGGCCATCGGACCCTCTCCATGGCGTTCGCGGCCCGTCCCGCCGCAGGGACATCATAGGGCATTGCCAACCCCGTCCGCCACAGAAAAGATTCGCCGCGAGTCGCCGGGTCACAAGTGGTTGCGGAGGCATTCCGACAAGGGATTGCCGCGTCGGCCGGGGCGGCCTCCTCGCAATGACCGCAAAAACAGATGTCATTGCGAGCCCCTGACCGCCCGGGGGCGGGAATTCTGCCTATGAAGTGAGGGCTGCGGGAGGGCCGAAAGCGTAGACGCGGCATCCTGCCGCGTTCCTGGGGTTTTCGTTGGCTCAAAGAACGCGCCAAGATGGCGCGTCTACTTTGCGGGCGTTCTCGCCGACTTGCTTCATTAGCAAAGAGCGAAGCGACTGAAGCAATCTCATTCCCGCTTCGGCTTCGGCTCTCACCGTGCCTTGTCCGGCGACCAGGACTTGCCCGAGGATCACCCGGCGGCGCGGTACCGCACGATGAGGCTGCCGCGCGCTTTCGGCAGGCGCAGTTCCGCGTCGCCCAACTCCGCGCCCGTCATGGTTTTTTCCGTGCGTCCGTGGTCCCCGTCAATGAACGTGACCTCGTAGGATCTGTCGGGGCGCACGCCGCGCAGGCCCGCCGCCAGCCCGGTGTAGGCCGACTTGGCGCGGCGGAAGACCAGCACGAGCCCCGCATCAAGGTCGGGCCGGTGGAACTGGAAGGCGCTCCAGTGCCCCTCGTCCGGGGAGAACCCCGCGACGGGATAGAGGTCACCGTACCAGTAGGGGCGGTTTTCCATCACCTCCGCGAGGGCCTTCCGGCCCTCCTCCAGGGGGAAGCTTTCGTCCATGTAGTGCCACTGGCAGATGATACCGGCGGTGCCCGCGCTGCGCATCTCATAGGCGTCGGGCTGCCAGGCGCAGGCCATGTTCAACGGGACATAGGGGCACATCCCCAGCGTCTGCGCCTGGTTCCAGTCGCAGTGGCTGGGCGAGCAGTTCGTGTCGCTGCGCCAGAAGGGGATGGAGCGCATGCACAGCTCCAGGTCAATGCGGCGGCCGCCGCTGGCGCAGTTGTCTATCATCAGCCCCGGATGCCGCGCCCGCAGGTCGTCCCACATGCGGTACAGGCCCTCCACATACCGGATCTCCGTGATGCCGCGCCGGTCCGGCGCGTCGTTCCGCCGCCAATAATCCAGCGGGTCAATGTTGAAGTCGTTGCGGTAGATGTCAATGCCCGACTCCGCGATGCGCCGGGAGAGCAGCTCCGTCAGCCACTCCCGGGCCTCGGGCAGGTCCAGGCGGAACAGGCCGCCCTCTCCCCCGCCGAAGACATAGTCCGGGTGTTCGCGCGCGATTTCCGACCCCTTGGCCACGCGCTCCGGCTCGAACCACACCACGAATTTCAGGCCCAATTCGTCGCAGAGGTCACCGACGGGCTTGAGGCCGTTCGGGAAGGCCTTCGGCTTGTAGTACCAGTTCCCCACGCCGTTCGGAAAGCCCCCCTCGAACCACGCGGCGTCGAGCCAGAGCGTGTCGAACCCGGCGGACTTGGCGAAGCGCGCGGCGGCGAGCTGCCCCGCCTCGGTGGCCCAGTCGTCGCGGGTCCACACATACCGGTCAAAGCACTGGAGCGCCGCGGGCAGCGCCACGGGACGCCCGTCCGCCTTCGGGACATACTCGAAGAGCATCAGGCGGCGGAAGCGGTTCTGCAGTGCCCATGTGTCGGCGCCCCCCGGCATCAGGAGGATGCGCGGCGAGCGCACCGACTCGCCGGGGTGCAGCGTGAAGTGGGTCTCCTCCATCCCGGCGCGCAGCCGCGCGGGGCCCTCCCCCGACCGCTCCACCGACGCCGCCCACTGCCCCGACCAGCCCACCGCCGCCACCACCTGCTCCGCGCCGTACTGCACACGGAAGAAGGGGAAGGCCTGGTTCGACGGGCGCCCGCCCACGGGCGCCATGCGGAAGGCCCTCCCCGCCGCCACCGTCTCGACGCTTTCGAGGAAACTCCGGTCGTCGCACGAGTCGCCGCTGTTCCGGTGGAGAAGCAGAGGGTTCTTCGCGTATCCGGAGCGCAGCGCCACGTCCAGGGCCTGGATGCTCTCCAGGATGGGCGTGTCGGCGCTGCCCGTGTTGGTGAAGGTCAGCAGCCACTCCGCCGCCGCGTAGGGGGCGAACACGCGGGCCTCCGCCGCCACGCGGAGCCCCGTGGCGGGGTCAGTCCAGGTTGCCGCGTACGCCGGGCCCGCGTCCGTGTCCTTCCGCTCCGACACGCGCTGCCACCCGGACAGGAGACTGTCCGAGGACGCCCCGCCATAGACAAACGAAAACGGCGGCCCGTTCACCCCCAGCAGGGTGTCCGACTGTCCCTCGTCCAGCCGCCGCGCGGTTCCGTCCGCGAACAGGATTTCGGCGTCCGCCCAGTCCGTCTGGTCGCAGGCCGGCCCGTCGTCCGTGCCGTCCACCTTCAGAACCAGTTCGCTCGCCCCCGCGGGGATTTCGACGTCCACGTGGGCGGGCTCGTCCCCGCCCCGCAGCACATCGCTCCGGAAACACTCCTTCCCGTCCACCTCGACGGAGCACACCACGCTCCCACGCTTGCCGCCCGTGTCATCGTTGTTGTCCACGCCGCAAAAGGCGCGGAACCGTTGCGCGCCGTCCGGCAGCCGAACGGCGATCTCGCTGTTGGAGTGGGTGCCCAGCCCGTGGTCAAAGGCGCGCCCGCCGATCCGCAGGGGCGTCTCGATGCACGACCGGTTGACGTGGAGGACGCTGTGGTCCTGACGGCGCAGCGTGAGTTCCAGACCGGACCCGACGCCGGACGGGTTCCCGAAAGCGCGGTCGGCCCAGTCCAGCAGGGACGCGCTTTCCGCCGCCGACGCCATCACGGCGTCCTTAACAGGCGTCTGGGGAATGTCGAGAACCGCCCCGGCCGGGGCGCAGCAGAGCAGGGACGCAATCGCAAGAAACATGGCCGAAACCTCCCAAGGGTTGAAGACTGCGCCATTCTACCCCACCCGCCCGCAAGAAAGGCGCAACCCCGGCACCGCTTCGCCCGGCACCGGCCCCGCCCTCTCCCCCGGCTCTTGGAGCGAGGGTTGCACGAACTGTGCGAACGCGCCCTTCCCTGATGTGCGGCGGCATTCATTTGACCTTTCCCCCCGCTGGGTGGTATAGTGACTCTTAGCGACGCGGGGTGGAGCAGCCTGGTAGCTCGTTGGGCTCATAACCCAAAGGTCGTAGGTTCGAATCCTACCCCCGCTACCAAAGACGCCGCAGGCACTTACGGGAAACCGTGAGTGCCTTTTTTTTGCATGTGTGGGGCGGGGAGCCCCCATGGGATGGTCATGGCCATGCTAGGCGGCAAGCTTGCGAAGCGCCTCCTGCAACACGGCCGCCAGCGCAATGCCGTCCAGCGTCTCCACAGGCTGGAGAGGCGGCATCCCGGACAGGCCCACCAGGCGACGCATCACGGGCCGCAACGCAAGGGTGAGTTCCGCCGCCTCCATCTCCGGGTCGAGTCCGGCGTTCCGCAGTTCCTCCACCTTTTCCCACGCCGTCCCCACGATGGAAAGAAAGGCGGGCCAGTTGACCCATCCGGCGGGGGGTGCCCCGCCCGCGAGAAGGGGAAGCGCCGCCGCACTGATGCGGTAGGTCCGTTCACGGCCGGCCCTCGCTGAGTGGATGGCGCCCGAACAGGCCAAGTCCGCCAGCACGTCGTGAACGGCCTTCTGCGAGTAGCGCAATTCGCGGGCAATCTCCCTCGGGTGGCCGCCGCCGGAAAGCACCAGATACGCCAGCGCGTCGGCACGGGCGCCCACGCCGAACAGCGCCCTTAACCTGAGAAGGAGGCAGGACGGCGCGTCCGCGTGAAACGCTCCGGAGAGTCTGCGGAGCACCACGGCGTTTCGTTCCAGTCCGTGTGAGAGAAAAACGGGGTCCCTGTCCCCGGTCACCGGGAGGGGGCGTCCGTCGGGCAGGAGGAAGAGGGGCGTGTTTCCGCCCGCCCGCCGTGTTGGTCCCGCAAGCGGCCTCCACCGCGGGGAGTGTTCCCACCGGGCCATCCAATCGGCCACTGCGGGAACCACCGGGCCGCCGCATGGCTCCCCGCTCCGGATCAGATTCCTTAGACGCTGGATGTTAAGAAACCGGCCGTTTACCGTCATCCAGTCCAGCATCTCGTCAAACAGGCGCTGGTCATGGAGGCCCAGGGCGCAGGTGAACAGAAAAAGGGCCTCGGGGTCCACCGCATGGCGGACCGGCCGGGAGGGTTGTCCGGCAACCCCGAGGGCGGTCCATTCCCGCCAAAGAAAGTCCAGCAGGAGGTCCAGAAAGCCGTCTCTAAATTGTCGCAGCGATTCCGTCATTTCCAAGGGTTTCCAACAGTTGCCGCAGAAGTTGGCGAAACTCCCGGGAAACATCCTGTCCGAGCGCCCACTGCGCGGCCTGCGCCAGTTCCGTGTCCGTCGGGCCCAGCGCCAGCAGATCGGCCGTGTGATATCCGCCCCGCTCCACTGCGGCATACAGTTTGAAATGAATCTGGTCGAGTCTTCCGATGAAGTGCGCTGTCAGACAGGCGCCGTAATTTCGGGGGAGAAGGCGTTCCTGAAGTCCTTCCGGCAGGCCCATTTGAAACAGGCCCCCTTTGTTTCGGCTGGGGGCGTTGTTGATCCAGTCCTTTGGCAGCTGAAGCGCCTCGGCGGTTTGCTCCGCGGCGAGCAGCAGATGGGGCGGCAGAGGGGATGGGCTTGCCAGACGGCCGTCCTCCAGCAGCGCCACAATGTCCACATCGCGGGTTGTGCGGGCAATCAATCCGGCTGCAATAAGGGCGGCCCCGCCGCACACCACAAGATGCACCGGTGGCGCTTCAGACCGCACGAGCAGCCCGTTCATTATCCGGAACGCGGCATCCAGTTGTTGGCTGTCCAAACCCCGATTCATAACTTATCCCACTCATTATAAGTGGAATAAGTATACCATTCCCGGCGAGAAATGGCAAATCTCCCCGTTCGGACCTGGGACTACACCGCGCCGTGGCGCTTAAGGGCGGCGTCTATGGCCTCTTTGCCCTTGGTGGCGGCGCGGTAGACGTCCTCAATCATCCAGCCGTCTATCATGACCCAGCCGGAGTAGCCGCCCTCCCACAGGGCATCGAGGGAGGCGGCGATGTCACAGTGGCCCTCGCCGCAGGGGAGGTGTTTGGACGTGACGCCGAAGATGGTGCCGTCGCTGTCGGTGAGGTGAATGTGGCCGATGTGCTGCACGCCCACGGCGCGCAGCATCTCCTCGGGCTTCCCCCTGCTTCCCGACATGAGGTCAAAGTGGCTGGGGTCGTAGTTGGTCCTGCAGGCGGGGTGGTCCACCGCCGCGAGGATCCGCTGGAGGTGGTCCTGCGTGTTGAAGATGAACGGCGGCTCGACCTCGAAGGAAAAGAACGTGCCCTCGTCGGCGCAGATTTTGGCCGCCTCGCGGTAGCTCCCGGCGAGCCGGTCAATCGCCTGGTCCACGTTCCGGTTGCCCTCCAGGCCGCCGCCGGGCCACACGCCGAGGAAATCTCCGCCCAAGGCCCTGCAGAGCCGCAGGTCGTCGCGGAAGCGCGCCAGCCACGCCTTGCGCCGGTCGGCGTCCGCCGCGTGGGCGTCCCCGCCGCCGGTCTGCATGCTGTACACCTGCAGGCCGTACTGCTCATACATCCGGCGCAGGGCCGCGATGCGCCCCGCCTCGTCGGGCCCGGGATACCCGCCCATGGGCCACCCGTCCACCAGCTCGATGCCGTCAAATCCGGCCTTGGCCGCGAAGTCCATCACTTCCCAGATCGGGTAGTTCTTCTTGAAGGTGTCCGCGGACGAAGAGAACCCGTTCAGCCCCAGCCCGCACTTCCACCGCTTCGCGGGGGCGTCCTGCGCCCGCGCGGACAACGCCGCCGCCGCCAGCCCCGCCGTCGCCGCCCCCGCCAGAAACCCCCGACGTGATGTGTTCATGCCTGCCACTCCCGTGTTTTTGGCTCCATGGTCCCGCGCCGGACGGCGCAAAACCCCGGTCATGCTACCGCACGGCCCGCGGCGGCTGCAAAGTCCGCCCCGGGGGTTGAAGTCAGGGACGGCCCGGTGCTCTAATGACCCCGGCGTTTCGGACAGGTTTCTTTAACACACGGAACCGACGGCGCGCGCGGAGAGTCCGCAAGGCGGCCGGCGGGGAGGGCAATGCGGTGAACGGAGCGGGAAGAGTCGGGATGTCGTCCACGGGGCAGTCAGCGGGCAGGCCGTCGCGCCGGACCTTTTTGCGGGGGGCTGCGGCGCTGGCCGCGTTCTCCGCCCTGCCCCGCGGCGCGCGGGCGCAGGGCAAGACCCCGGCGAATGAGAAGCTCAACGTGGCCCTCATTGGGGTGGGGTGGCAGGGCATCTACAATCTTGAGGTGTTTCTGCAGGATCCGGACGCGCGGGTGGTGGCGGTGTGCGACGTGAACGAGGAGGGAAACTACATCGGGCGCGGCATCGCCGGCCGCGAGCCGGGCCGCCGCATGGCGAACGACTATTACGGCCACACGGGCCGGCCGGAGGACGGCTGCGCGGCGTACACGGACTTCCGGCAGATGCTGGACGAGCGCGAGGACATTGACGCGGTGGTGATCACCGTCCCGGACCACGTGCACGCCGTCGCGGCCCTCGCCGCCATGCGGAAGGGGAAGCATGTCTTCTGCGAGAAGCCGCTGGCCCACTCCGTGGCCGAGGTGCGCGCCATGACCCAGGCCGCGCGGGACGCCAAGGTCGCCACGCAGATGGGCAACTGGGGCCACGCGAAGGAGGACATCCGCCTCGTCTGCGAGTGGATCTGGGACGGCGCGATCGGCGAGGTCCGCGAGGTGCACGCCTGGACCAACCGCCCCGGCGGCTGGTGGCCCCACGGCATTGACCGTCCCGAGGACACGCCGCCGGTTCCGCCGGGACTCGACTGGGAGGGCTGGATCGGCCCGGCGCCATACCGCCCCTACCATCCCGCCTATCTGCCCTTCATCTGGCGCGGCTGGTGGGATTTCGGCTCCGGCGCCCTGGGCGACATGGGCTGCCACATTCTCGACCCCGTGGTGTGGGCCCTGAAACTGGGCAGTCCGGAAACGGTCGAGGCCAGCTCCGTGCGGCTGCCGTCCAAGGCGACCCCCCACGCCATGGAATACGCCAAGGGCCGGTTGCATCCCGAGACCACCACGGCGGCGGCCAGTGTCCGCTGGACCTTTCCCGCGCGGGAGGGCATGCCGCCCCTGGTGCTGACCTGGCATGACGGCGGGCTCATGCCGCCGCGTCCGGACGAGCTGGAGCCCGGCCGCCCCATGGGCGACGGGGACGGCGGCGTGCTGTTCATCGGCGACAAGGGCAAGCTCATGTGCGGGTGCTACGGCAGCGACCCGCAACTGCTCCCGAAGGCGCGCATGGACGCCTACACGCGCCCGCCCCAGACCCTAAAACGCTCGCCCGGCCATTACCGTGAGTTTGTGCTGGCCTGCCGGGGCGGCGAGCCTGCGGCGGCCAACTTCGACTACAGCGGCCCCCTGACCGAGATTGTCACCCTGGGCATTGCGGCCATCCGCGCCGACGCGAAACTCCGGTGGGACCCCGAAAAGATGGAGTTCGTCAACGCGCCGGAGGCAAGCCGCCTCCTGCACCCCACGTTCCGGGAGGGCTGGAGCCTCTCCGGGTGAGGGGCGCCCCCTCCTGATTCGACGGAGTGGGGCTGGTTAATTGGGAGCGGTGGCACTTTTTAGCGGCACCGGGCCGTCGTACGGATAGCGGCTCAGTGCAATGTCGGGGTTCTTCTCCTGGAAGTACCGCATGGTCCACTCGTTCGCGAACAGGAGCACCGGGCGGTCCGAGCGGTCAAGGGCCCGCTGTGCGCCCGAAGGGAGGAGCATTTTCTCCCCGGCGTCGCCGGGCCGCAGCCAGGCGGCCAGTTTCCACGGGGCCTCGGAGCAGCGCGTGCGCGCCCCGTACTCGCTCTCAAGACGGTATTGCATGACCTCAAACTGAAGCGGTCCCGCCGCGCCGAGCAGCCGGGTTCTTCCGGTCAGGTCCGGAAGGGAAAAGGACTGGGCGACCCCCTCCTGCAGCAGCTGCTCGAAACCGCCGCGAAACCGTTTCGCCTCGGCGGGGTGGAGGTTTTCGATGTAGGAGAAACACTCGGGGGCGAAGACCGGGATTTCGTCAAACACCACCGACGGATCCTCGGTGAGGGTGTCCCCGATGGCGAAACTGTCCCGGCCGACGATGCCGACCACATCGCCCGGATAGGCCTCGTCCACCGTTTCGCGCTCCGCGCCGAATATTCGGCTCGCATTGGAGAGGCGCACCTTCTCCCCCGTGCGCGCATGGGTCACGATCATGTTTCGGGAGAACCTGCCGGATACCACCCGCACAAAGGCGATGCGGTCCCGGTGCTGCGGAACCATGTTCGCCTGTATCTTGAAAACAAACCCGGAAAAGGAAGGGTCCTCCGGGGAGACGACCTCCCCCGACCGGCTGTTCCGGGGGGCGGGCGGCGGCGCGTGCTCCAGGAAGCCGTCTAGCAGGAGTTCGATGCCGAAATTGTTGACCGCGCTGCCGAAATACACCGGGGTCGTGTTGGCCGCGCCCGGGTCGCGGGGAGTGTACGCCGCCCCGGCGGCCGCCAGGAGCTCGACCTCCTCGCACACCTGCCGGTACGTTTGCTCGTCCAGGCGTCCGCGGATTTCTGGATCCGTCAACCCGCCCGCGGACACGGGCGCGCGAAAGGCCCCGCCGGCCGTCCGCTCGAACAGGTGCGCCTGCATGGTCCGCCGGTCCCAGACCCCCTTGAAGCGCTCCCCCGACCCCAGCGGCCAGTTGACTGGATACGCCGAAAGCTGGAGGACATTCGCCAGCTCGTCCAGCAGTTCCAGGGGATCGCGCGCCGGCCGGTCCAGCTTGTTCATGAAGGTGAAAATGGGAACGCCCCGGCGCCTGCAAACGTCAAAGAGCTTCAGGGTCTGCGCCTCGATGCCCTTTCCCGCGTCTATGACCATGATCACCGCGTCCACCGCGGCCAGCACGCGGTAGGTGTCATCCGAGAAGTCCTGGTGGCCCGGCGTGTCCAGCAGGTTGATCCGAAAGCCCCGGTAGTCGAATTGGAGCACTGTGGAGCTGACCGAGATCCCCCGCTTCCGCTCCAGCTCCAGCCAGTCCGACGTGGTGGCCCGCTCCTGCCTGCGCGCGGTGACCGACCCCGCCATGTTCACCGCGCCGCCGTAAAGCAGAAACTTCTCCGTCAGCGTCGTCTTGCCCGCGTCAGGGTGTGAAATGATCGCAAAGGTGCGCCGCCGCGAAATCTCGGCGGAAAGCAGGGTCTGTTCTGTCATGCACTGGATTCCAAAAGGCTGTTCTCCGCGCCGTGCGCGCCGTCAGCGGGGCGAAACGGCACAGGGGGTCATTCCCGAAGAAGACGCGGAGGCTGAAGTTGGCGAGAAGGAGAAGAAGGCCGGTTGCGGCGTCAAAGCGGTGCGGGAAGCCCCCGCGCGGAACAACACGAACGCCGCGCGTTCTCCCGTCCGGCGAATTCTAGTGATTTCCGGGGGCGAAAATCAATCGGCGTCCGCGGCCCGGCCGGATAAGAAACGGTCGTGGAGGTATTCGAGGGAAAGCTCGCCGTGTGGATTCGCGCTGACAGCGGCGGCACCGTCATGGGTGTTCGCTCACCCATGAGATGCGGAGGGCTTGGGCCTTTCCGACAAGAGATTGCCGCGTCGGCCGGGGCGGCCTCCTCGCAATGACCGCGGAAATGAACGTCATTGCGAAGGCGCGCAGCGCCTGAAGCAACCTCGTTCCCGCCTCGGCTTCGGTTCTCACGACGCCTTATCCGGCGTTCAGGGTGTCCGCCCGCGTATTGCGGCGGCGGCCGCCCCGCGGCCATAATGACAACGCGCCCAAACCCAGACGGAAATCCGCCATGACACTTCGCCGCAGTGCCCGCCTGCTCTTCTCCATGCCCGGAACGCACAACCGGTCGCAGATTTGGGAGATGCGGACCGACGGTGCCGGCCTGCGCCAGGTCACGCCGGGCGACGAGCCCGATGTGGACAACTACGATGCCTGCTACCTCCCCGGCGGCCGCATCGGCTACGCGCCCTGGCAGGGGGGCTTCAACGTGGGTTTCCGCGGGGTGCTGGCGGACGCCGGGGAGGGTTCCCCATGAAACGGCGGGGAATGCTGAAGGTCTTTGGCGCCCTTGTCATGGCGGGATGGACGGTATCCTTTCCCGCCGCGGCGCAGCCGCCCGCGGCGCGGCCCACGGTGGGCGCGATCCGATGGGACGCCTGGCACGGCCCCGCGTCCAATGTCGGGCTCACCGTGGAGAAGACCCTGGCCCCCGCCCGGTGGCATTACCGGCTTCCCTTTTTCGGGAAAGTGACCGGGGAGAACGCCGTCGAGGCGCGGGGCGACACGCAGGAAATCATGGACCGGGAGATCGAATACGCCCACGCCGCGGGACTGGACTACTGGGCCTTCGTCATCTACCCCGAGGACAACGCCCTGAGCGGCGGGCTCCGGCTCTACCTGTCCAGCGCGCACAAAGACAAGGTCCGCTTCTGCCTCAACCTGCAAGGGGGTTGGGAAGGCGGCGGCGGCGCGGCCGCCTGGCAGGGAAAAGTCCGCCGCTATCTCGCCCTCTTCCGGGAAAAGTCCTACCTGACCGTGCTGGACGGACGGCCCCTCGTTTATCTGTACAGCGTGGACGACCTTGTCGGCCCGGGCCGCTTTGAGACATGGGAGGAGGCCCGCGCGGCCTTTGACCGGCTGCGTGCCGCCACGCTGGAGACGGGCCTGAAGACGCCCTACATCGTCGCCCAGGGCTGGTCGCCGGACGCGCTGGCGAAACAGGCGGAAACCCTGGGCTTGGACGCCCTCGGCGCCTACGCCTCCAGCGCCGGCGCGAAGGCCGCCCCCTATGCGGACCTCGCCGCCCACACGGAGCGCTGGTGGGATGCCTTCGCGGCCCCGGGCCGCGACACGGTGCCCCTCGCCACGGCAGGGTGGGACATGCGGCCCCGCGTGGAGACGCCCGTGCCCTGGGTCAAGGGCGGAGACATCGAGCAGTATTACGGGGCGCCCGCGCCGAAGGAGTTGGCGGCGCATGTCGGAAAGGCGCTGCAATGGTGCCGCGACCATCCGGACACCGCACGCGCGCAGACCGTGCTGGTCTATGCCTGGAACGAGTTCGACGAGGGCGGCTGGCTTTGCCCCACGCTGAAGGAGGGGACGGCCCGTCTGGACGCGCTGAAAGAGGTGCTTCGCCCGGACGCCGCACACCGATAGGGCCTACGCCTGGGCCTCCAGCCCCGCCGCGACGGCGGTGAGCCGCAGCAGATGGGTCCGGATATCCCCAGGCCAGTCCTTTGCGAACGCTTCCAGACGCGGCAGGTCCTTCGCGTACAGGGCGCGCGACGCCTCCTCGAACTCCGGCAGGTTCCCCGCCATGGTCCACATGAACTTTCCCGCCGCGTCCCAGGCCCTGGATGCCCGTTCGCCCCCCGCGCCCTGTTTGCGGGCCTCGTCCACCAGCCGGCGCAGGGTGGCCGAAATCCCCCCCTTCTGCGCCTCCAGCCATTCCCAGTGGCGCGGCAGCAGCGTCACCTCGCGGCTGACCACCCCGAGGTTCGGCCGCCCGGGACCGGTCCGTTCCGCGACCGGCGGCGCGGGGGCGGGGGTGAAGTGGGGATGGCGCGCCAGCCGCGCCAGCACGTCGTCCAGGGTTCCCCGGAAATCGAAGTCTATCTGAATCCCCGTCTGGTCCTCGAAGATCAGCAGAGCGTCCCCGCCCGAGTCCAAGTGCGCCTTGGCCCCGGCCAGCAGGGCACGAACGTCCCCGGCGGCGATTTGCCGGTCCCCCGCGAAGGCGGTGTAGGTGTTTTCTGTCGTCATGAGGGTACTCCTTATCCTTGGCCGTGTGTGCCGTCCCGGACATCGGTTCGGCGGGAGAGGACCAGGTGGAGACAATTATACCCGGGCAATATTCAGAAGTCAATATTACCCGGGTATTATTTTGGCTACTTGGAAAGCCGCCGGTATTCGACGAGCACGGATTCCGGGGCCGCGCTGGTCGGGATCACGAGCGCGCGCAGCGCAGACCCCTTCATGACCGTGGCGGGGCCCTGCGTATATCCCGGCGAAACGGTCACCTCGTAGTCCGCCGCATCGTCCATCTCCTGGAGCGCGCAGGTGAATCCCGTGTAGGGGGAGGCGGGCCGCCGGAAAGCCAGGATCATCCCGTCCCCCTCGGCGGGCCGGTGGTACTGGAGAACGCACCAGTCCTTGGGGCTGGTGGTGATGTCTGTGAGGGCGTATTGATTCCCGAAGAAATACTTCCGGATGCGCTTGCCCTCGGCAATAGCGGCGCGCAGCGTTTCGCGGGGATATCCGGCGGGACGCACATCCTCGCAGAACGAGATGCCCCCGTTGAACCCGCTGCGGAAGCTGTAGGGATCGGCGCCCATCTGCCCGCTCACGTTGAACGGGACATAGCGGCTGAGTCCGGCGGTCATGACCTGGTTCTGCAGCGCCGCCTGGAGGGAGTCCCCGCGCATGAGGGGCGCAATGGTGGCGTCGGTCCGCCACAGGGGCAGGGCGCGGGCGCACAGTTCCAAGTCAATCCGTCCGCCGCCGGAGGCGCAATTGTCCACGGCGAGGTCCGGGTGCGCGGCGCGCAGGTCGTCCCACCACCGGTACAGGCCCTCGACATAGCGGATTTCCGCCAGGCCGACCCGGTCCGGTCCGGCGGCGGCGTCGAGTTTCGCCCACAGGGGGGTGTACTGCACGGCGTTGTCAATGCGGACCCATTTCAGGCCGTAGGCGTCAATCAGGCCGTTGACGTAGTCCGTGATGTGCCGCCGCGCCTCCGGTACGGCGAGGTTGAACATGCCCCAGCCGCCGCCGTCGGGCAGGACCACCCAGTCAGGGTGCTCCAGCGCCATCAGCGTGCCCGGACAGATGCGCTCGGGCTCGAACCACATCAGGAAGTCGAGTCCCGAACGGTGGACGGCCTCGGCGATGACCCTCATCTGGTTCGGATACCGCGTGCTGTTGAATCCGCGCGCCACGGGAAGGACATAGTTGCCCACCGTGGGGAAGTCGTCTCGCCCGTAGTACGCGTCGTGCCAGTAGCACTCGAAGCCCAGGTCCTTGCAGGCGTCCAGATGCGACAGCGCGTCGGCCTCGGTCGCCTTGTCCATCTCATAGAACGCCGTGGTCAGATGGGCGATCGGGGGAACGACCACCTCCCCCCGGACCCGCGGCGTGATGTGGCGGAGCATGGTGCCGCGCCAGAGATTGTGCGCGCGCTCCACGTCGTCGCCGGACCACTGCATCATCAGGATGCGCGGTGTCCGGACGGTCTCGCCGGGTTTCAGGGACAGGTGCATGGTCTGCATCCCGGCCTGGAGGGCGACCGTGCCGTCCCGGTTCTCCACGGCGGCGGCCCACTGGCCGGTCCACCCGATGCCCACCGTTGCGCCGCCGCCCGCCCATTGGACGTCGAAGAACGGGCAGGCCCCGAGGGAGGAGCGGCCTGCCGTGGGCGCGAAGGCCCGCCGCTGGCCCGCGGGCAGAGCCTCGCTGAACGGCTGCCAGTCGTCCACGCCGCAGGTGCTGCGCAGACTGTGGAACATCGCCGGGGAACCCTGCGCGAGAGGGAACGCCGCGTCCAGCGCGCGCACCTGTTCCAGGACCGGCGTGTCGGCCGTCCCCGTGTTGGTGAAGTACACGGTCCAGTCCACGCCCGGCGTGTCCGCAAAAACCGTGGCCACGGCGCGCACTTCCAGCCCCGTCTCCGGATCGGTGAAGGTGACCGTGCGCCGCTGTCCGCCCTCCACGTCTGCAACTTCCGCCCGGCGGGTCCAGGAGGGAAGCAGTTGAGAAGACGGCCGGCCCCCGTAGACGAAGGAGAAGGGCCACACCACGGCGGGGGCGTCGCCCCGGGCGAGGTCGTCCAGATAGACCTCCTTCCCGTCCTCCAGCAGCACCCGCGCGTCCGCCCAGTCGGCCTGATCGAAGGACCGGGTGTCGCCCCCGTTGTCCACGATCAGATCAAGGGCCGTTGCGCCTCCCAGGGGCGCCTCCACCGGCACCGGCGCGCTGTCCGGCCGGAGGACGTCGGTCTCGAAGAGAACGCGTCCGCCCGCCTCCACACGGAAACGCACCGAGGCGGGGGATCCGTCCACATTGCGGTCCAGACCGACCCCGGCGCGGAACATCCGTCCCGGACCGGGGAGCAGAACCCGCAGCACGGAGCGGGCGTTCACCCCGACGCCGTGCGCGAAGGTCTTCTCCCCCAGCCGCAGCGGCTTCCCCACCGAGTTCACGCCGAACTTCGTCTCCCCGACGCTGTCCTCGTATAGGACAGCCACCCGGCCGGGGGACAGGCGGTCCGCGTTGTCCGAAAAGGCCCGCGCCGCCCAGGCGGCGTTCAGGTCCCCCTCGTCCCCGGCTCCGAAACTGGCGGCCACCATCACGGCGGCGAAAATGGACAGCATGGCGTTCTCTCCCTGGGGTCGTCCCTGCGCCATCATAGCACGCCGAAAGTTGCCATGGCGGGGACGCGGGTATACCATGACAGTCTCGGTCCGGCCCCGGGACGCCTGTCCTTCCGCGGGGAACCGGGCCGGAAGCGTGCCGGACATCGGAGGGTGACACCATGCGCGGTCTCGGAGTTGCGGGGGTTCTTCTTGCGGTTGCCACGGTGGCGGGAGTCTCTGTGGGGGCGGGCGCCCAGGGCGTTCCCACCACGCTGCTATCCCTGGAGGGCGGCTGGGTGGTCGCCGCGGACCCGGGCAACACGGGCCGGGCGGAGTCCTGGTGGACCGCCGCCCGTCCGGAGGCCAAGCCCGTGCGCGTGCCCGGCATCCTCCAGGAGGCGCTGCCCGGATACCATGGCGTCGCATGGTACTGGCGTGAGTTCACGCCGCCGCAAAACCCGTATGAGGGGGGGCGGTGCCTGATGCGTTTCCACGCCGTGGACTACCTCGCGGAGGTCTGGCTGAACGACACCCATGAGGGCGGTGAGACCCCCTTCACCCTGGACATCACCGAGGCGGTGAGGGCGGACACAAACCGGCTGTCGGTCCGGGTGCTGAACCCCACGGCGGAGCCCATTGACGGCGTCGTGCTCGCCGAGACCCCGCACCGCAACAAGGCGGCGGCGGGCATCAGCGTGGGCGGGTCCTACAACAGCGGCGGGATCACGGAGCCGGTGGAGGTGTTCTGGGTGCCCGCCGTCCGGGTGGACGACGTCTTTGTCCGCCCGGACTGGAAGACCGGCCGGGTGCGCGTGCAGACCACCGTGGTCAACGCCGGCGCCGCCCCCGTGGACTGCGCGTTCCAGTTCACCGTCTCCCCGGCCCTGGCCAGCCAGCCGGTCGCGTCCCTGGCCCTCCGCAAGGAGGTGCCGCCGGGAACCAGCCAGCTTGAGTCCGAAATCGCGGTGGAGCATCACCGGCTGTGGCAGCTGGACAACCCCTTCCTGTACCGCCTGACCACGCGGGCTGTCCCGGCGGGAAAGGAGGCGCAGGCGCACGAGCAGTTCACCCGGTTCGGATTCCGGGATTTCCGCGTGGAGAAGGGGTTCTTCCGCCTGAACGGCAAACGGGTCTTCCTGAAGAGTTCGCACACGGGCAACCACTGCCCCTTCGGAGCCGTCCTGCCCCCCGACTCCGCCCCCGACCTGCTCCGCAAGGACCTGATCTATGCGAAGTCCTGCGGGTTCAACATGGTCCGGTTCATCGCGGGCATCGCGCACCCCTACCAGCTGGACCTCTGCGACGAGATCGGCCTCCTAGTGTACGAGGAGAACCTGGCCTCGTGGCTGCTCGCGGACTCCCCCAAGATGGCGGAGCGCTTCGACGCCAACCTGCGCGAGATGGTCCTGCGCGACCGCAACCACCCGTCGGTGGTCCTGTTCGGGCTGCTGAATGAGATGGGCAACGGCCCCGTGGTCCAGCACGCCGCCGCCAGCCTCGGCCTCCTCCGTTCGCTGGACGACACCCGGCTGGTGCTGTTCCAGAGCGGCCGCTGGGACGGGCAATACATGATTGGCTCCGTGTCCAACCCCGGCGGCGCGGCGTGGGAGCATGTGTGGGGCGTGGAGGGCCCCGACTACACGGGGACCGCGAAGAACGGCCCATGGGGCGGGTATTTCGAGGGCGCGGGCGACGCGCATGTCTATCCCTCCACCCCGCACACCCCGGCCATCGAGGCGGGCATCCGCAGCCTGGGCAAGGACGGGAAACCGGTCTTCCTCTCGGAATACGGCATCGGCAGCCTCATGAACGCCGTCCGGGAGCTGCGGTACTACGAGCAGCACGGAGCCAACCCGGAATGGGACGACTTCAAGTTCTTCAAGCGGACGGAGGAGCGGCTGGCGGAGGAGTGGAAACGCCTCGGCATGGAGGGGGTGTACGCCTTCCCGGAGGAGATGCTCCGCGACAGCCAGCGACTGCACTGCCGCCAGCGGCTGCTCGGGTTCAACCTGATCCGGTCCAATCCGAACATCTGCGGCTACAACCTGACCGGCCTCCTCGACCACGGATACACGGGCGAGGGGCTGTGGACCTTCTGGCGCGAGTTCAAGCCGGGCATCATGGACGCCCTGCAGGACGGCTGGTCGCCCCTGCGCTGGTGCCTCTTCGCCGCGCCGATGCACGCCTACACGGGCCGTCCGTTCAAACTGGAGGCGGTGCTTGCCACCGAGGACGCCCTCGCGCCGGGCAGCTATCCGGCGCTCCTGCGCGTGGTGGGTCCGGACGGCGTCGCCTGGGAGGAGCGGCGGGACGTGGTCATCCCCGAGCCTGCCGACGGCGCGGACGGGCCGCTCGCCGTGCCCGTGTTTGAGGGTGACATCACGCTGCCCGGCCCCGCCGGGGAGTACACCTTTGCGGCCACCCTGGAGCGCGGCGGCGCGCCGGCGGGCGGGCGCCTGACCTTCCATCTGTCCGACCCGCCGCAGGCCGCCCGGCCGGTCACGGTCGCCGTTGCGGGGCTTTCGCCCGCCGTCACGGACTGGCTCAAGGCCCGGGGCGTGGAATCGGTCCCGCTGGAGGCGGCCCCCGAGGACACGCGGCAGGCGGTGCTGGTCGGCGACTGGAAGGGCGACGACGGCGCGTGGACGGCGCTCCTGCGGCGCGTGGCCCGGGGCGATACGGCCGTCTTCCTGTCCCCCGCCGTCTTCAAGAAGGGGGACGACCCGGTGGGGCGGCTTCCCCTGAAGAACAGGGGCGGCCTGACCGCCTTCTCCGACTGGCTCTACCACAAGGAATGCGTGGCGAAGAAGCACCCGCTGTTTGACGGGCTGGCCCCGAAGGGCGTCATGGACTGGGACTACTACGGTCCCGTCATCACGAACCTCTTCTTTGAGGGGCAGGACGCGCCGGACGACACGGCGGCGGCGGCCTTCGCCGTCTGCCATTCCAGCCGTCCCGACGGTTTCGCCGCCGGGGTCATGCTCGGCGCCTACGCCTTCGGGGAGGGAACCCTTCTCCTGAACACCTTCAACGTGCTCGACAACCTGGACCGGCATCCGGCGGCGGACCGCCTGCTGCTCAACATGGTCACCCAGGCCGCGCAGACGGCCGGACAACCCGCGGCGCCGCTCCCCCAGGATTTTGACGCGACACTGAAAGCCCTCGGATACTGAATGGCCGCGGAATGACGACGGTGAAAGGATGAGGAACATGAAAACGACCCCCAAACCGCTTCGGTCTCTGGCGATGGCCCTGGCACTGTTCACCGTGTGCGGCATGGCTGGGGCGGCGGACCCGCCGGTCATGCCGTGGAATCTGGACACCCTGTCGCAGGCGCCGAAGGAATACCCCGCCCCCGGATTTGACGAAAAAGGGGTGCGCGCGCTGTTCTATGACGGCCTGCCGTTCAACGGAAAGCCCACCCGGGTCTTCGCCTGGTACGGCGTGCCTGAGGGCAAAGAGGGGACGAAATATCCGGCCATGGTGCTGGTCCACGGCGGCGGGGGCACGGCCTTCGCCGAGTGGGTGCGCCTGTGGACCGGGCGCGGCTATGCCGCCATCGCCATGGACACCTGCGGCTGCGTGCCGAAGGGCAAATACAGCGACTGGGAGCGCCATCCCGACGGCGGTCCGGCGGGCTGGGGGGACTTCGAGCACGCCGGGGCCGCGCCGGAGGAGCAGTGGTCTTATCATGCCGTGGCGGATGTTGTTCTCGCGCATTCCCTGATCCGCTCGTATCCGGAGGTGGACGCCGACCGCACCGGCGTCACCGGCATTTCCTGGGGCGGCTATCTCACCTGCATCACCGCCGGGGTGGACCCCCGCTTCAAGCTCGCCGTTCCCGTGTACGGGTGCGGCTTTCTCGGCGAGGACTCCGCGTGGTTGGACGCCTTCGCGGGCATGGGTCCGGAAAAGGCCGGGCGCTGGCTCGGCCTGTGGGACCCCTCCGTCTATCTGGGCCGCGCGCGCATGCCTCTCCTCTGGGTGACGGGCACCAACGACTTCGCCTACCCCATGGGCTCCCTGCAGAAGTCCTACCGCCTGCCGCAGGGCCCCCGGCATCTGTGCGTCCGCATCCGCATGCCCCACGGGCACGGCGGCGCCGGCGAGAATCCCGAGGAAATCCGGGTCTTCGCGGAGAGCCTGCTGAACGGGGGGAAACCCCTCCCCAAAATAACCGCACAAAGCCGCGATGACAGTTCCATCTGGGTCACCTACGCCGCGGAGACGCCCGTGTCGCGCGCCGAGCTGACCTACACCAAGGCCCGGGGCAAATGGCAGGACCGACTCTGGGAAAGCATCCCCGCCACCGTGCATGCCGACCGGGGTGCGGTGGAGGCCACCCTGCCCGAAGGCGTCACGGCATACTACGTCAACCTCTTCGATGACCGCGACTGCGCCGTCAGCACGGAGCACGAGGAGACGGTGCCGGAGAGCCGGTGAGCCTTTCTGAAAGGGAATGCCCGGGCGGCCTCTGAAGTCCGGTGAATGGCGTTCCAAAAAAGAAAAGACGCGCAACACGTTGCGCGTCTTGAAGTTGCTGATGGTACCGGGGCTGGGGGTTGAACCCAGGACCTCTGGATCCACAATCCAGCGCTCTGACCAACTGAGCTACCCCGGCACAAAAACGACGCCCAAGTATACCGCTTTTTTCTGTCAGGGCGCAAATGCGGGGCTGCGGCCGGGGACGGTGTCCGCCCTCTCTGGAAGTGCGCCGGAATGGCGCCGGCCGGGGGCGTGTTTTCAGGGCAAACGAAAGGTGGGATGCATGAAACGGAGGCTTGTGAAAATGATGGCAGGACTGGCGGTCGGGATTGCGGTCGCCCTGGTGGGCGCATGGACGGCGGTGGGCTACATGTCCACCAAGGGCATCCAAGAGCCGGCCTACACGGTTGTGGA
>Ga0123328_1001488_pt1 | contig 22725 bp, 23 predicted proteins | sample BioC12SIPDNA_2_FD_89702 | JGI IMG/M metagenome (GOLD analysis project Ga0123328, IMG submission 89702) | Anaerobic biogas reactor microbial communites from Washington, USA - Biogas_R1_A C12 SIP DNA | ecosystem: Engineered > Bioreactor > Anaerobic > Unclassified | place: Washington, USA...
CACTGGCGATATCGCCGTTTTTCATGAAGATCCGTGCCCTTGCGGGCGCAGAACGCCGCGCCTTGGGCCGGTTTTGGGAAGGCTTTCCCAGATGCTCAAGGTTCGCGGCACGACTTTTTTCCCCCAATCGATTTTTTCCGTTCTTGAGGAAGTGGAAGAAGTCAGAGGCTATTACCTGGAGGTTTTCGATGAATTCGATCTGAGCGACCGGGTGCGGGTCGTGGTCGGTGCAACCGATGGGACTCTTGACGCCAAGGCTCTCGGCGACCGCCTGGCTGCCAGCTTGCGGGTGCGGCCGGAGGTTTTGGTTTTGCCACCGGAAGAGGTTCAGCTCAAAACCCATTCTGCTGAAAAGCGCAAACCGATGACCTTTTTCGATTACCGCAGGCAAACCTTATCAGGAAGATGAACTTTATGCCGCAAACAGATTTCCACACAGATGCCACGTTTGATTTTAACCGAAACGTCTGCCGTCAACCCCCGGTTGTGCTGAGCGGAAATGATCTCACTTTTGAAGAGATCGTCGCCATCGGCGTAGGCGACCGGAAGGTGGCCATCGATCCGGCGGCCTTAAGCCGTTGCCAAGCCAGCCGGAATTTTCTGAAGGAACAGCTGGCCACAGGAAAAATCCTTTACGGAATCAACACCTCCTTTGGTCCGATGTGCAACAAGATCATCGCCGAGGACGAGATTGAAACCCTCCAGGTGAACCTGATTCGCAGTCATGCGGCCGGTCTGGGCGATCCGATCAAGCCCTATATGACCCTTGGCATTCTGGCGGTGCGTCTCAACACCCTGGTCAAGGGGTACAGCGGCGTCCGCACGGAACTCCTCGAATTTATGAAGGACATGATCAACGGCGGGCTCGCCCCTTATATCCCCGAGTGTGGCAGCGTCGGCGCCTCCGGGGATTTGATCCATCTGGCCCACATGGCCCTCGGCATCATCGGCGAGGGGCAGCTCTACCTCAAGGGCGAACTGCTCCCGGCCTCGGAGGGGCTGGCCCGCGCCGGCCTGAAACCTTTCCGGCTCTCCTACAAGGAAGGTATCGCTTTGATTAACGGCACCAGCGCCATGACGGCGCTGGCCGCCTTCGTTCTTTTCGGCGCCCGCAAGCTGCTGCGCCTGTCCTGCGTCACCGGCGCCTTCGCCCTGGAGATCTTCGGCGGCATCGACGACGCCTTTGACGAGGATCTGCAGCGGGTCAAGCCCCATCCGGGACAGATCGAGATCGCCGAAACGATCCGCAACCTCTACCGCGGCTCCCGGAACATCACCCTGCGCGCCGACATGCACGACCTGATCCGCAGCCAGAAGAGGGAAGGGCCGGTATTCGAGACCAGCATCAACGTCCAGGATGTCTATTCCGTGCGCTGCACCCCGCAAGTGCTGGCGCCGGTGGCCGAGGCCGTTGCTAGCGCCGTGCGCACCGTCGAAACGGAAGCCAACTCCTCCAACGACAACCCGATCATCCTGCCGGAGCAAAAAAAAATCATTCACGGCGGCAATTTTCACGGGCAGAGCATCGGTTTCGCCATGGATATGCTGTGCGTGGCCCTTGCCACTCTGGCCAATCTTTCCGAAAGGCGGATCAACAAATATCTCGATCGCGGCATCAATGAAGGACTGCCGGAATTCCTCATTCCGGGGACTCCGGGACTCACCATGGGTTTTATGGGCGCCCAGTATCTGGCCACTTCGGCGACGGCGGAAAACCGGCAGTTGGCCGCACCCATGAGCGTTCACTCCATTTCCTGCAACGCCTCCAACCAGGATGTGGTGAGCATGGGGACGGTGGCAGCCCGCCAGGCCTTCAGAGCGGTCAGTAACGCCAAGCACGTGCTGACCCTGGAAATTCTGGCCGATCTCCAGGCGCTCTCTTTTCGCAACGCCGCGGGGCTGGGTCGGGGAACCCGGAGGATCTATGACTTGCTGGCCCCGGAGTTCGCCCCCTACGACAACCGGCGGGTGTTCCACGAGGACCTGGTCAAATTCCGCAAGCTGCTTTTTTCAAGCCAGTGGTTCGATGATCTGCAGCCCTATTGGGAGGAGTGACAGGATGAGTTTCCCCATCCCCGCCGAACGGCTGATTCCCCATCGGCTGCCGATGCGGTTGATTGAGACTTTGGAAAGCTGTGACGGTACAACCGGTGTCGTCCGCGTCTGCGCCGACCCCGGCAACCCCTTTGTCGACGAGGATGGAACGCTTTCCGCCGTCGCCCTGCTGGAGTTGCTGGCCCAGTCCTATGCCGCCGTGCAGGGCTATGCCGACAGCTGTGCCGGTGTGCCGGTGCGCCGTGGTTATCTGGTGGGCGTCCGCCAAATCGAATTTTTTGACGGCGCCAAACTTGAGGATTCACTTCAGGTTGAAGTTCATAACAAAGTATCTTTTCAAGGCTTTGTCGTGGTCGAGGGAAAGTTGTTCCGGGACGGGATTCTTCTTGTGCAAGGGAGTTTTAAATTGTGGATCGCTGCGGACGGGGGTTTCGGGGAATGATTCGCCGGTTGTTGTCTGTCCTCCTGTTGCTGGCGCTGACGTTGCGACCGGGGCCCGACGCCTGGGCTTCAAGTCTCGATGAAGTCCTCGCCGAACTCCGCCGGCTGGCCTCCACCGTCCAGACCTTGAGCAGTGAATTCCATCAAGAAAAATACCTTGCCTTGTTCAAGGATATGCTCCCTGCCGAGGGGCGTTTTCACTACCGGCGTCCCGACAGCTTGCGCTGGGAATTGACCTCGCCGATAACTACCGGTTTCGTCATCCAGGGGAAACGGGGACGGCGGTGGGGGGACGATAGCGGCCGGGAGGAAAGTTTCGATATCGCCCGCCAGCCCCTGATGGGTATCGTCGCCGGACAATTGCTTGCCTGGACCCAGGCCGATTTTGAAAGGCTTCGCCGGGATTTTGAGATTTTTCTCGAAAACCGGACACCGGTGGTGTTGCGGTTGGTTCCCAAGAAAGGAATGGGCGACGGTTTTCTTGAACGCCTGCTGGTTTTTTTCGCCCCCGACGGCCGCCATGTCCTGCGGATTGAAGTTCATGAACAGGGGGGGGATTTCACCCGCATCACTTTCCATGACACCCGAATCAATGAGCCCCTCGGCGACCATCTTTTTTGAAACACCATGGATATATCCAACCTGATCTCGAGACTCTACCGGTACTGGGAAGGTCGCCGCCGTCTGCTTCTTACGGTGGTTATCCTGTTCCTGGTGGCCGGAGCTCTTGGCTTTCTCACACTGCGGATGCAGGAGAACATTGCGGCGATGCTTCCGGACAGCGGACCGGTTGCGGAAACCTTTTACCTTTTGGAAAAAGCCCCCTTCGCCCGCAAGGTGGTTATCAGCATTGAAGGAAAAGAGGATACCCCTCAGGCTGTTCTGGTCGATGGCGTGGAGCGACTGACGGCGGCTCTTGATCCGGCCCTGTTTCCGGTGGTGATCAATGGCCCCGATGGGGATTCCCAACAGACGCTGCTTCCCTGGCTGGTTTCGCTTCTTCCGTCCCTGACCACGGAAGAGGATTTGCGGTTCCTCCGGGAGGAACTCCACGGGGAGGAAGTTTCCCGTCGACTGGCGGAAAGTTACCGCCAATTGCTCGGCCCCGAGGGGTGGGCGCTCAAGGGGATCATCCGCCAGGATCCTTTGGGTTTGCACCGGTTGTTGCTCCGGAAATTGCGCTCCTTCAACCTGGTACCTGAGGCCCGTTTCGTCGCCGGGCATTTGCTCAGCAAGGACGGGCAGAGCGCCCTGATCATCGCCGAAACACCCGTAGCGATAACCGATTCCGCCGGTGCGGAAAGATTACTGGCAGCTTTCGTTGATGCCCGGTCGGTTCTTCCGGAAACCCTGACGGCCACTCTGGTCAGCGGTCATCGTTACACGGCCGCCAACGCCCGGACCATCCGCGGGGACCTGTGGCTGGTTCTGGGTTGCTCGATACTGGCCCTGGCGGCTATTTTTGTTTTTTTTCTGCGGCGCCCTCCAGCCATATACGTTTTTCTCGTTCCTCTGTCAGTGGTTTGCCTTGCGGCCGCAGTTGTCGGCGCCGTCTACCGGGAGGTGTCGGCGGTCACCATCGGTTTCGGGGCGGTATTGCTGGGAATTTCCGTTGATTATGGATTGCATGTCTATTTTGCCCTGAACAGTGGAGCAGAGAGTCCGGCGGCGCTGGTCGGGAAAGTAGCCCGGCCGGTGCTCTTCGGCGCGCTGACGACGATTTCGGCGTTTGCGGTGCTGCTTTTTTCCGATCTTCCCGGGCAACGACAACTGGCGCTTTTTGCTGTTACCGGAATCACTGCCGCCGTTCTGCTGGCCCTGGTCGTTTTGCCCCATCTGCTGCCAAGGGGAGAAAAAACCGCCAGTTCGGTGCGCCGCAAAACTGGCGGCGGCGCCCGTTTCCCGGTCCTGGCCCTGTGGGTGGGCCTGTTGGTCCTGGCGGGCTGGCAGGTTCCAAAGGTGACTGTGGACGGGGAGCTGGCGGGCATGGGCATGATTCCCTCCGAACTTGCCGCCGACGAAGGGCGATTGCGCCGCACCTGGGGGGATGTCCGGGGGCGAGCGGTGATCTGGTCCCTTGGCGCCGATGCCGATGGTGCCCTGGCCGCCGGCCATCGCCTGTACCAACGACTGGCCATGGCGGTCGAGGAGCAAGACCTTGTCGGACTGGCGCCACTGCTTCCTCCCTTGGCGGTACAGGAAAACAACCAGCGGCGCTGGCGCCGTTTCTGGGCCGGCGAGGATGGGGACCGGATCCTTTCCGCTCTGGATCGCCAGGCGGAGGCTTTGGGCTTTGCGCCCCAGGCGTTTGCTCCTTTTATCGAGCGGACAAGGGGGCCGTCCCCCCTGGCGACGCCGGAAGCTTTTCGCGCCCGGGGTCTGAGGGAGGTTGTCGACGCCCTGCTGGTTTCCCTTCCTGACGGTCGTTTCGGGGCGCTGACACTGATTCCGGAGACAAAAGCCTATCTTGCGGCCGCGCACCAAGTGCTGACAGACTTCCCCGAGTCGCGGCTGGTTTCCCAGGGATATTTCCGAACCGCTATGGGGGCCGCGATCCAGAACGATTTTGTCCGTTTTATAGGTTTTGCCGGAGTTGTGGTGGTTATTCTGGTGACGATCCTTTTTCGGCGCCCGGCAAAGGTTTGTGCGTCCCTTATCCCGGTGGCCACGGGCCTTTTGGTGATGCTCGGAGTGATGGGCTTCTGCGCCTGGCCTCTCAATCTTTTTAATGTCATCGCCGCTATCCTGGTCATCGGGCTGGGCGTCGACTATGGAATCTTTATGGTTTGCCGGCAAGGGGGTGAGATCGCCCAGGCTACCGAGCAGGCGGTGCTGGTTTCCGGGCTGACCACTCTGGCGGGATTCGGAGCTCTGGTTGTGGCCCGCCACCCGGCTCTTCATTCCATCGGTGTGACGGTTCTTCTTGGCATCGGCTCCGCCATTCCCGCGGCGCTTTACGTTATTCCGGCCCTGTACCGGAAAAGGGCGCCATGAAAATACTGGCGGTCGCCGTCCTGGCGGCATTTCTTTTGGGAGGATGCTTTTCTGCGGATGTCAATCACCCGGCCATGGGACCTGCTCCTTCCGGTTTGGCCGCCCATGAGCTGAAAGACAACTTCAGCGGCGTGTCGTCCGGCACCCTGCGTTTCCGGCAGGTTGCCCGCTTCACCTTCCGCGGCCGAACCGTCGCCATGGTCGGCATGATGGAACTCCAACCGACGCGGGGTAAGGCCCGCCTGGTGGCGGTCAATGAACTGGGGATCAAGCTTTTCGACCTGGAGGTCAGCGAGGATCAGATCCTGGAACATTATGTCGTCCCGGAACTGTCCCGCTTCCCCCGTTTTGGGGAGGCAGTGGCCTTTTCGTTGCGGAGAGTTTTTCTGGCCCCCCGCCCGGCGCCGCAAAAAGATTCCCTGGAATTTACCGGAAACCGTTACCTGTTGACCGGAAAACGGGATGAAGGCAGAGTGGAATTTATTTTCGGCGAAGCCCACGCCGCCATGATTCAAAAAAGCATGTCCGGGCGCAGCCAAAAATGGCGGGTAATCTATCGACATCACCGCCGTTTTGAGAATGGCTTCATTCCTTATGATATGGAGCTGACCGACAAGGTTGCCGGTTACCGGCTTGAGCTGAAAATAATTGATGTGAAAGCAGGTCATGAACAGACTGAGCGATGAGATCTCCCTGGCGGCGGTAACACATGTGACCACCGGCGAAGACGGACGGCTTTCCGGTAAGTTCCGCTTTGGCGACAGCTTTGTTGGTTTTGGCGGCCATTTTCCCGGCGCGCCGATTGTGCCGGGGGTTGTCCAGGTGATGGCGGCACAGAATGTTGCCCAAAACGGACCGCTTATCGGCATGGTTTTAAAAAGGGTCGAAAACGCCAAGTTTTTTCTCCAGATCCGGCCCCGGGAGATTATCTGCGTATCCTGCCGTTTTCGGGAAAAAGGCAATGAAACCGTTGCCGAAGCCCGCGTGGAATGCGATCGGGGAGTGGCTGCCCTGTTCAACCTGATTTATTTGCCGGAAAGAGGAAAGTCTTGAACAAACCCTATTTTCCTCCCCAGCCTGACGCGCCGCCGCCGTTGCGGACGGTGGTCGAGCGGGTGGTGCGTTTCGAGGAGGTCGATGCCCTCGGGATCGTCTGGCACGGCCGCTATCCGAGCTATTTCGAGGACGCCCGGGTCGCCCTCGGGGAACGCTACGGCATCGGCTACCATGACTTCTACGGCCACCAGGTGCTGGCCCCGATCCGCAAGCTTCACGCCGATTATCATCAGCCCCTGGAGTTCGGAGAACGCTTTTTCATCGAAGGGGCGCTGCACTACTCGGAGGCGGCCCGGATCAATATCGAGTTCGTGCTGCGCAACGGTTCCGAAGCGGTGGTCACCACCGGCTACACCGTTCAGATGATGATGGATTCAAACCACAACCTGCTGTTGACCCCGCCTCCCTTCTATCTCGACTTTCTCGCCCGGTGGCGCTTAGGAGACCTGACGTGAAGGATGTTGTGATCTGCGCCGCCAGTGCGGTTACGGCCCTGGGCGACAGCCTCGGGGAAAGCTGGGCGCGGCTGTTGCGTGGGGAGTGCGGCATCCGGCCGTTGGAGCGCTTCGAGACCTCGGGCTACTTCTCCAAGGTGGCGGCCTGTGTCCCGGACCTCGAACCGGGGCGCGGCGGCTCCCGCTTGACGACCCTCCTGGAACGGACCCTCGGCGGATTTGCCGAGGTGCCGCCGGAGAGCCTGCTGTTTCTGGCGACAACCAAGGGGGAGATCGATCTGCTGGAACTGGAGCGGCGCGGGGCTGAAATCGACCCCCGGCGGCTCCTTTCCGAAACCGTGCTTGGCGAGATCCGGCGCCGGACCGGGGTCAAGGGGCCGGGGGTCAACGTCAACGCCGCCTGCGCCTCCGCCACCCTGGCCCTGGGCCGGGGGGCCGCGGCCATCGCCTGCGGCGACGCCGACGCTGCGCTGGTGGTCTGCTGTGATCTGGTCAGCGAATTCGTCTTCTCCGGCTTTTCGGCCCTCAAGGCGCTCTCTTCCGACCGCTGCCGTCCCTTCGATGCCGGCCGCGACGGGCTGTCGCTGGGGGAAGGGGGTGCGGCGCTGCTGCTGATGGAGCGGAGCCGGGCCGACCGGGAAGGACGGCCGGTTTTATGCCGGCTTCTCGGCTGGGGGGCGGCGGGGGATGCCCACCACATCACGGCTCCGGCCCGCGACGGATGCGGGCTGATCCTGGCCGTGAAGCGCGCCCTGCAGGTGGCCGGCATCGAGGCCCAAAGGGTGGACGGCATCAGCGCCCACGGCACCGGAACGGTGTTCAACGATCTCATGGAGCTGACCGCCTTCCGGACCCTGTTTGGAGACCGGAAGGTGCCGCTCCATTCGGTCAAGGGGGCGCTCGGCCACACCCTCGGCGCGGCCGGCGGCATCGAGGCGGCGCTGGCGATCCGCTCCCTGGAGAGCGGCCTGCTGCCGCCGACCGTCGGTCTGCGCCATCCCGAACCGGGCGGCGAAGGCTGCGTCAGCGCCGAGGCGTTGACCTTCCCGGGAAGGATCCTGCTCAGCACCAATTCCGGGTTCGGCGGCATCAACGGCGCCCTTCTCTTGAGCCGGGAGGAGGCGCGATGAAAATCCATGTCACCGGCATCGGCTGGGTGACCGCGGCCGGGATCGGCCGGGGGCGGCGCCGGGATCTCTTTGCCTGGGGAACGGGAGAACTGCCGGCGCTGTCGCGGCGGGAACTCTTTTCCGACCCTTATCCCCGCTTCGGCAGGCTCGATGACTTCTCCCGGCTCGGACTGGCCGGCATTGCTTTGGCTCTGGCCGACGCCGGGCTCGATGCCTGGCAGCAGAAGCGGCCCATCGGCATCGTCGCCGAGACCCGGCTGGGGTGTCTTGCCACCGACATCGCCTATTTCGACACCGTGGTTTCCGACGGCGGCGCCCTGGCCAGTCCCAATCTCTTCGCCTACACCCTCTCCAACACCTTCCTGGGGGAGGCGGCGATCCGCTTCGGGCTGACCGGCCCCGCCTTCGTCGCCAACAGCGAAGGGGGGAGGGAAATCGAATGCCTGCGGCTCGGCATCGATTCGCTGCGCTATGGCGACTGCCCGATTATGGTCACCGGGCGCTGCGATCTCGCCCCCCCCAGAAACATCCCCATCCCGGATGGGCACGCCGGGGCCATCTTCCTGGTTCTGGTCGGGGGGGAAGAACCGCCTCCGGGGAGCTGCGGCGAGATCGCCTGGGATTCGAGAGGCTTCGCGACCCTCGACGGCGTCGCTGCCAGCTCCTGGGAGGAACTGGCGGCGGCCCGCTCCGGGGTCCGGTAGCGTTTATGGTTTGATCCAGAGCACGATCCTCCCCGGCTACAAACCGGAACAGAGGCCCAACAGGTCCAAAATCCGCGGGCCGTCGGTCGCTTCGAGGCCGATCGCGCCCAATTCTGGAGAGACCCGATGAAGATGACCCTGATCTATCCGCGCTGGCCGAAGCTCGAGCGCCAGACCGAATTTCACCTTCCCCCCCACGGGCCGGTGGTGTTCGCCGCCGCCGTCCCCGAAGAGATTGAGCTGGAGTTTGTCGATGAAAATCGCCAAACCGTCGATTTCGACCAGTGCGGAGAGCTGGTGGCTTTATCGGTTATGTTGACCGCCCAGTTGCCCCGCGCTTTCGAGATCGCGGCGGAATTCCGGGCCCGCCAGGTGCCGGTGATCTTCGGCGGCATCGCGGTCATGCTCCATTCGGAGGAGGTGGCGCTCCACGCCGATGCGGTCTTCCTCGGCGAGGCCGAGGGCCGCTTCCAGCAGGTGATCGACGATTTCCGGGCCGGCAGGCTGCGGAAGCTCTACGACTATATGGGGAATCCCCCGGACATCTCCCTGGTCGGCACCGCGCGCCGCGACATCCTGAAGCGCGACCTCTACAACTACCGCGGCGTCCAGATGCTCGATCTGGTCCACGCTTCCCGGGGCTGCAAATTCAACTGCTTTCCCTGCTGCACCGGCTACCTCGGCGGCCGGCGGTTCCGGCCCCGGCCCATCGACAAGGTCATTGAGGAGTTGGAGTCGATCCGCAACAACCGGCTCTTCGTCGTCGACAACTCCCTGGCCCAGGACCGCCAGTGGCTCAAGGAGCTGTTCACCGCCATGGCGCCGCTGAAGAAGAAATGGGTCAGCCATCCGATCCTCGACGACGACGAGATCCTCAAACTGGCCGCCGACGCCGGGGCCTGGTACGTCTACCAGGCGGTGTTCGACACCTCCGACGTGATCCGGAATCGGGTCCGACGGCTCAAGGAACACGGCATCGGGGTGGAGGGGACCATCATCCTCGGCACCGACGACCAGGACGAGGACTACATCAAGCGGCTGGTCGATTTTCTGATGGAGATCGAGCTCGATGTCGCCGAATTCACGATCCTGACCCCGTTCCCCCATTCGCCGATCCGGGCCCAGTATGAAAAGGAGGGGCGGATCTTAAGCAACGACTGGAGCCGCTACACCGCGGACAAGGTCGTATTCCGGCCCAAACGGATGTCCCCGGAGCGGCTCCAGGAACTCTACTACTACGCCTGGGAAACCTTCTACGCCGGTGGCGGCCACCAGCTCAAGATGGGGGAACTCTTCAAGCGGGTGGTCAAACGGGAGATGGAGGACGGCACCTTCCGCCGCTACGACCCGAAACGGCGCCGCGGCTTCCAAAAACAGAGGGAGGCCATGGCGGAATGAGCCGGGTTTTTTTGCTGTCCACCAACGTGACCGTCGAGCCTTATCCGGTCTATCCCCTCGGCATGGCGGTGCTGGCCGGGGCCCTCACCCAAAAGGGCCATGAAGTGTGCCAGTTCGATTTTCTCGCCGCGGGCCGGGACATGAACAGGCTGCGTTGCGAGTTGGCGACCTTCAACCCGGATGTGGTGGGCTTGTCCCTGCGCAACATCGACAATGTCGATTCCTTCAGCGGGGAGAAAGGGTGGTATCTGGATCAGGCCCGGGATCAGGTGTGCGCCATCCGCGAAGCGACCCGCGCCCCCGTGGTGGTGGGCGGCGGCGCCTTCTCCATTCTGCCGGAAAAGATCCTGGAATACCTGGGGGTGGATTACGGGATTGTTGGTGAAGGTGAAAATGCCCTCTGTGACCTGCTGGACCGATTGCGGGCCGGTATAAAGATTCCGCCATTGATATTTGGCCATGGCTCCAGTCCCGGTGAAAATCAAATGGGTCCACCTCTCTACAACAAGGAAGTGGCCGATTTCTACATCCGCGAATCCGGGCAGATCAATCTCCAGACCAAAAGAGGATGTCCTTTTGCCTGCGTCTATTGCACCTATCCGTCACTGGAAGGAAGCCGCGTGCATTGCCGGGATCCGCGGGCCGTGGTGGATGATCTGGAAGGCATCCGCCGCGATTTCCCCGGCGCCAGGGTGTTTTTCACGGATTCGGTTTTCAACGATCCGGAGGGACGGTATCTCGCTTTGATCGAGGAGATGGTGCGGCGCGAGGTGGGAATTTCCTGGTGCGGATTTTTCCGCCCTTCCGGAATGGGGCGTTCGGAGTTGGCGCTGCTCAAAAGATCCGGGCTCTACGCGTTGGAACTGGGGACGGACGCCGCCAGCGACGCCACCCTGGAGGGACTGAACAAAGGTTTCACCTTTGCCGAGGTGCTGCGTTTCAATGCGGATTGCCTGGCCGAAGAGCTTCCCTGCGCCCATTTCATCATTTTCGGAGGGCCCGGGGAAACTTCCCAAACGGTAACGGAAGGCCTTGAAAACATTGCGGCTTTGGGTCCATCGGTGGTATTCGTTTTTGCCGGCATTCGGATTTTTCCCGGCTCCCCGCTGTGCGAGCGGGCGCAAAATGAAGGGATTATCCAGGCCGGACAGTCTCTTCTCAAGCCGGTCTATTATTTTTCTCCGACCGTTGACCCCCGGGTCATGAATGAAAGGATCATCCGTTCCTTCAAGGGGTTGAGGAACCGCATTTTCCCTCCCTCGGAAGGACAGATGCGCCTGAATGTAATGCACGATTTCGGTTTTCGGGGCATTCTTTGGGATCGGCTGGTTTCCTTTCGTTCAAAAGGTTCTTGCAGAAGAAAGACGTGAGCCCTAAACCTCTGAAAACGAATTCCATCCTCCTCGTCCACCCTTTGGGCTATCGTCCCGAACAGGCGCGGCGGGACATCTCGCGGCTGGCCAATATCATGCCGCCCCTGGGTCTGGCCGCCATCGCCGCCTATCTGGAGCGTTGCGGGATCGAAACCCGCATCGTCGACTGTTTCGCCCATCCCGACGACCAGCGCCTGATCCGCGACACGCTGCTGACGATGCGGCCCGCCTTCATCGGCTTCAGCTGCACCACTTCCAGCTTCCTGGACGGCGTGCGGCTGGCCTCCCTGGCCCGGGCCGAACTCCCTGGCATCCGCACCCTGTTTGGCGGCCCCCATGTTTCGGCGCTGCGCGAGGCGATCGTCCGCGACTATCCGGAGGTCGATTTCGTGGTGGTGGGGGAAGGGGAGCAGACCCTGGCCGAGCTGGTCGCCGCCGACGGCGAAGGGGCGGAGCGGATCCCCGGAGTGGTCTGCCGCCGCGGCGGCGAGGCGGTCTTCAGCGGTTTCCGGGACGCCAGCCTGGCGCTCGACAGTCTGCCGTTTCCCGCCTATGAAAAGCTCCACGGCTACCCCCACGCCTACCGGCTGCCGATCTTCAACTACCCCCGCACCCCCAACAGCAGCTGCATCTCGAGCCGCGGATGCCCCTATGCGTGCAGCTACTGCGACCGATCCGTGTTCCGCCGCACCTTCCGCTACAACTCCGCCACCTACCTCTACGAGCATCTGAAATACCTTCGGCAGCGCTTCGGCATCCGCCATGTCAATTTCTACGACGACCAGTTCACCTTCAACCAGGAGCGGGTCGAGGAGTTCTGCCGCCTGATGATCGATGGGCCGCTGGGGATGACCTTCAACTGCGCGCTGCGGGCGGAGCACGTCGATTTCGAGCTGCTGTCCCGGATGAAGGAGGCCGGCTGCTGGATGGCGAGCCTCGGTATCGAAACCGGCGATCCCGAACTCCTCGCCCAGCACCGCCAGAACGCCGACCTGGAGATGCTCGCCGACAAGATCCGGCTCATCAAGAAGGCCGGCATCCGGGTCAAGGGGTTGCTGATGATGGGGCTGCCCGGCGAGACCGAACAGAGCATCCGGCGCAGCATGGCCTACGTCTACTCCCTGCCGCTGGACGATTTCAACCTCGCCAAGTTCACTCCCTTCCCTGGCTCCCCCCTTTACGATACCATCCATGAGCTGGGAACGTTTGATGAGGACTGGGAGAAGATGGATTGCCTGCAGTTCCGTTTCGTTCCCCATGGCATCCGCCGCGAACGCATGGAGGAGCTGTTCATCGAGTTCTACAAGCGCCACTTCCAGCGCCCCAGGGTGTTGCTCGGCTATGTGGCCATGCTGTGGCGCTCCCCGAACAGCTGGAAACGTTTCCTCCTCAACCTTGGGGATTTCCTGCGCTTCGCCAGAAGCAGCAAGCGCATGGGAGGGGAGGGGGACGGTGGCTGAGCCGATCCGGTACCTGATTCTGATCCCCCTTTTCAACCATGGCGCCTCGGTGTGCGCCGTGGCGGAAAAGGCGTTGACCGTGCATCCTGAGGTAGTGGTGGTGGATGACGGCAGCACCGACGGCGGCGCCGGGACCCTGGCCGGTCTGCCTTTAACGGTGATCCGCCACGAGGTCAACCGTGGGAAGGGAATGGCGATCCTGACTGGAGCACGGGAGGCGAAAAGGCGCGGCATGACCCACATCGCCACCCTTGACGCCGACGGTCAGCACGACCCGGCCGATCTGCCGAAGCTGGTGGAGGTGGCGCAGCGGGAGCCGCTGGCCGTGGTGGTCGGGAAGCGGGATTTCGAACGTTCCGCGGCGCCTAAGGCGAGCCGCTTCGGGAGCCGTTTCTCCAATTTCTGGCTGCGGCTTCAAACCGGGGTCGCCTTGGGGGATACCCAGAGCGGGTTCCGCATCTATCCGCTGGCCGTGCTCGAGAAGCTCAAATTATCCGAGCGGGGGTTTTCCTTCGAGATCGAGGTGCTGGTCAAAGCGGCCTGGGCCGGCGTGCCACTCCGCGAGGCGCCGGTTTCGGTCCACTACCCGCCGAAAGAGGAGCGGGTCTCCCACTTCCATCTGTTCCGCGACAACTTGCGGCTGACCTTTCTCAACACCCACCTGACGATGCGCTCGGTTCTGCCCTGGCCGCACCGCAAGATCGTACCCGATCCGAAAGGGGCTCAGGTGATCAGCGTGCTGCGTCCAGTGCAGTCGCTACGCACCCTGCTGACGGAAAACACCACGCCGGGACAGCTGGCCGCCGCCGGGGCGCTCGGGGTTTTCCTCGGCGCCGTGCCGCTGATCGCCTTTCACACCATCGCCGTGCTCTTTGCCGCCGGTTTCCTGCGCCTCAACAAGGTGGCGGCGGTCAGCGCCAGCCAACTCTGCATGCCGCCCATTGTGCCGGCATTGTGCATCGAGGCCGGCTATTTCATGCGCCACGGCGAATTCCTGACGGAAATATCTCTGCGCACCCTAGGTTATCAGGGATTGGAACGGCTTTTCGAGTGGCTGCTCGGTTCCCTTGTGGTGGGACCGCTGCTGGCTCTGGCGGTAGCGGCCGCTATTTTCGTCATGGCTTCAATGCTGGGGAGGGAGGGCCGTGCCGAAAAATGAAGAGAATAGCCGTCACTGGAGCAGTCGCAGCGTCGGGGCGCCGTGGCAGCACCGCTTCTTCTATGGCCTGATCCGCCTGGGCGGCCGGCGCGCGGCCTATTTTTTCCTGCATTTTGTCGCCGCATATTATATGCTGTTTCGTCCCGATCAGCGCCGCAGGTGCGATTTTTATCTGCGCCGCCGCTTCCCCGGTGCCTCTCAGCTTGAACTGCTCAGCCATGAATGGCGAATGATTCTGTCCCTGGGCCGGGTGCTGATCGATCGGGCTATCGTCGGCATTCTCGGTTCGGACTCGGTCCAGGTCTCGCTGGACGGCAAGGCGGAACTGTTGGAGCTTTTAGCCGAACAAAAAGGGTTGATCCTGATGGGCGCGCATGTCGGCTGTTGGCAGACGGCGATGTCGGCCCTTAACTTCCTCCAGGTTCCCGTTAGCCTGCTCATGCAGCGGGAGGCGGGGGATGTCGACCGCCATTTCTTCGAGCATGCCGGGATTCCCTTCCCGTTCCGGATCATCGACCCGTCTGGCTATCTAGGCGGCACCCTGGAGATGCTCGGGGTGCTGAAACGGGGCGAGGTGTTGTCGGTGATGGGGGACCGGCTGCGGGGGAGCGAGCGCAACGCCACGGCAGTCGGTTTCCTCGGCGGCACGGTGCGGCTTCCCTTTGGCGCCTACAAGCTGGCCGCCGCGACCGGCGCCCCGATCGCCGTGCTGCTGTCGGCCAAAACCGGCGCCGACGCCTACCGGATCCGGCTCGCCGGGGTGATCCGGGTGCCGCCGGAGGGCGGCCGGAGGGAGACCGGATTCGCTCCCTTTGCCGGGGAATTCGTGAGCATCCTGGAGGACTACGTCAGGGAGTATCCCTATCAGTTTTTCAACTTTTACGATCTGTGGGAATCTGATTTGTCTTCCGAAAAGGCCTCCGCTTCGAATTATTCAAAGGAGTAACCAGGACCATGTCGATCAAGGAAAAACTCAAAAAAATACTGGTCGAGGAACTCAACCTCGAGGATATGACCCCGGAAGAGATCGTGGATGACGCACCCCTGTTCGGCGACGGCCTGGGGCTCGATTCCCTCGACGCGGTGGAACTGGTGGTGCTGGTCCAGAAGCATTTCGGGGTCGAAATCAAGGATATGGATGAGGGGCGGCCGGCACTGCAGTCGGTCAACTCCCTGGCCGCCTTCATCGAGGCCAAGAGCGCCACATGAATCGGGCCGTCTCCGTCGCCGTGACCGGCGCCGGCTGTCTCTGCGCCGCCGGGCCGGACCTCGATTCCTGCCTGGCGGCCCTGTTTTCTGGAAAACGGGCGCCGGCGCCGCCGCGCCTGTTCGCCACCGGCCATTCGGTTCCCTATCCGGTGTTTGAGGTCGGAGAGAATTTTTTTCCCGCCACCTGCCCGGCCGATCCCGGCCTCCTGCGCACCGCGCGGCTGGCCATCGCCGCAGCCGGGCAGGCCCTGGCCGACGCCGGCTGGGAAGCGGAGGCGCTGACCGGTTTGCGGGTCGGGGTGGCGGTGGGAACCACCGTCGGCTCCGCCATGAACAACGAGGAATTCTACCGGGATTTCCGCTCCGGGAACCGCCCCGGCATGGCGGCGATCCGGCATTTTCTGGCCAGCAATCCGGCCGCGGCCGTGGCCCGCCGCTTCTATCTGAACGGGCCGCTGCAGACCGTGGCCAACGCCTGCTCCTCGGGCAGCGACGCCGTCGCGGTCGGGGCCCAGTGGCTCCGCCAGGGGCTCTGCGATCTGGTCATCGCCGGCGGCGCCGACGAGCTGTGCCGCACCACCTACAACGGCTTCGTGTCGTTGATGATCACTTCGCCCGAGGCGGTTCGGCCCTTTGACCGCGACCGCCGCGGGCTCAATCTCGGCGAGGGGGCCGGGTTTCTGGTGCTGGAGAGCGCCGCGCTGGAGCAGGCCCGTCCGGGGCGGACCCGGGCCCGTCTGGTCGGCTGCGGCGCCGCCTGCGACGCCCACCATCTGACCGCCCCCCATCCACAGGGGATGGGGCTGAAGCGGGCGCTGCGGGAGGCGCTTGCCCCCTTGCGCGATGATTGGAGCGGGATCGCCTTCGTCAACGCCCACGGCACCGGCACCCTGGATAACGACCGGGTGGAAGGGATGGTACTGGGTGAATTGCTGCCGCAGGTGCCGTTCCATTCTACCAAGGGCTTTACCGGCCACACCCTGGGGGCGGCCGGCGGCGTCGAGGCCGCCTTCACCGTGGCCTGCCTCGGGCTCGGCAGAATTCCGGCCAGCGTCGGCTGCGACCATCCCGATCCGCAGCTGCCGGTCGCTCCGGTGCAACAGGTCACGGCGCTTGCCGGGCGCTACGCTCTCTCCCAGTCTCTCGCCTTTGGCGGCAACAACACGGTGCTGCTCTTTGAAAAAGGGGAACGGCCATGAAGCCGGCAGCGATCCAAGGGGTCGGCGTGGTCGGCGCCTTCGGCTGCGGTGTGGCGTCTCTCCATGAGAGCCTGCGGCGCGGCCCCCATCCCCCCGGTCGGCTGATTTTTTCCGCCGAAGGCCGGGGGTCCAGCATGGCGGCTTACCTGGCTGATCCGACGCCCTTGGAACGCTTCGTCTCCAAGCGGGAGACGCGGCGCGTCGACCATTTTTCCAGACTGGCGCTGCTCGGCGCCTGCCTTGCCCTGGAGGACGCCGGCGCACTGGAAGGGCCGCGGGACGACCTGGGGCTGATCATCGCCAGCGGCTACGGCGCCACCCGGACCACCTTCGGCTTTCTCGATTCCGTGATCGCCGCCGGCGACCCCTGCGCCTCGCCGACCCTGTTCTCCAACTCGGTGCACAACGCCGCCGCGGCCCACGTCGCCATCCAGCTGCGCATCACCGGACCGACCCTGACCGTGAGCCAGTTCGGAATGTCCGTGGCCTCGGCCCTGGCGAGGGCTCTGGCCTGGCTTGCCGAGGGGCGGGTCAGCCGGGTACTGTTCGGCGCCGTTGACGAACTCTGCCCCGTGCTCGGCTATTGCCACCAGCGTTTTTTCGGAGATCCGTCGGGACCGATCGCGCCCTTCGCGCTGCACCGTCACAGCGCCGTGCCCGGCGAAGGGGCCGCCTTCCTGCTTCTTGATGGGAGCGGCTCTTCCCGCTACGGCTTGATCGCCGGTGCCGATCTTGGGCGGATTCCGGTGAGGGGGCAACTCCCAGGCAACGGATCCTATATCCTCAACGCCGCCGGCCATCCCTCCTGCTCCTCCCATTATTCCCGGCTGTTGCCCACCGGGGCCGGGGTGGCGGCCTTCACCCCCCACTACGGCAGTTTTCCCACCGGTCAGGCTTTGGATCTGGCTGTGGCGGCGCTGGCGCTGCGCGATGGCCAATTGCCGCCCGGCATTTGGGGGGAGGCGCTTCCCAACGGCTGGCAACCGGCGACGCTGGAACAAGGGGCAGTGACCTGCGTCACTTGCGACGGTGACGGATACTTTGGGACCATTCGTCTGGAGAGAGGCTGATATGCTGAGATTACGTCTTTGGACTGCGATGGCGATCTGCTTTTCCTATTGCCTGCCTGCTATATCCCAGGGAGAGGGGACGGTTCCGACCCGCTACGGAATCGGTTTCAACTATGGGATGGTCTACGATCCCGGCAACGAGATCGACTTCGTCCAGGGGTGCGGCTTCGCCCTTTTCGATTACGACGCGGTCTGGCCGCACCGCGCCCCGGAACCGCTGCGCTTCAAGGTGGAAACCGATCTGGGGGTGATCACGGAGCCGCGGACCCGAGCGATTCTGTCGGTCAATGTGCTGGCCCTGTACTACCTCGACTGGTTCCGGACCGCCACGTTGCGCCCCTATGCCGAGGCCGGGATCGGCCTCATCTACACCGATTTCCAGGCCCAGGGACAGGGACTGAGAATCAACTTCAATCCCCAGGCAGGCCTCGGCGCCGATATCGACCTCGGCCGTGGCGGGCTCTGGTTCGCCGCGTTGCGCGCCCATCATGTTTCCAACGCCGGGCTCGACGAGGACAACCGCGGGATCAATTCGGTGGTTTTCAGCATCGGAAAATATTTGCCGTAAAAGTCGATTTTATCTCGGGAAAAAGCCTGCCAGGGATTGATCCGGCACGCCGCTTCGGCTCATGGCTGCGAGTTGGCGGGGTCTTTCCCTTGACTTCGGGTTGGTGGCCCAATGCGGCGCAAACCGTTCTTCTTCCACCGGCGCAGAAGCTGCCGGAAAGGAACCCCGGTTGCGGAACACCCCGTCGGAAACGGCCCTCGGCTGCCCCGGTGGACCAAAAGCAAACTTTTCTCTCAACTCAGGCAGAGGAGAATCGGCGCCAAAAGCTTTCCGTCGATAACGGGCCGCTGTTTTGAAGGGACCAACCGGCAATCAACGACCTCGATTCCCCGTTCTTTGAGTTGTTGGCGGTGCAGCCGCCCACGGTAAGGGGCGAATCTTTCATCGATAAGAATCAGGTTGAGGACTTCGCCGTCGGCGATGCCGCCGGGATCGTCCCGTTTAAGGCAGGCGACGAGTTCCTCAACCTGATCGGCCAGGGTTTTGCCGATCAGTTCCGGATCGTCAAAGGTGCTGGGGATGAAAACCTTGGGGCAGGGATTGGCGCGGATGGCCGCGCCGACGCCGCAGGGCAGCAGATTGGCCAGCAGGCTGCTGTAGAAGCTCCCCATGGGATAGCAGATCAGCTCCGCCTCGGAAATCAGATCGACGATCTTTTTGGCGGCGGGAATCTCCAGTTCCACGACATCCTCCAAGGATGGGGTCAGGAAAATGCGGCGGATGGACTGGGACAGAGGAGGAACCTGCTTTCCGGTAAGTCGGTGCTGGCCGATCAGGATGTCGCCGTTTTCCAGTTCGGCGGCCAGATGGAGAGGATAGTCGGTGACCGGCCGGACCGTCCCCCGGACATGGACCAGGTTGGAAAAAAGGTAGATGACGGGATCGAGTTGATGGCGCTGATTCAGATAGCCGCTGGCGAGGATGAGATTGCCGACGCTGGCGCCGCGCAGGTCGAATCCCCGCGGCATTTGTTCCAGGAAGAAGCCGAGAAAGTTGCGGATGATGGTGCGCATCGGTTCGGAAACGGCGCTCATCAGCGGATGCTCACCCCGTCCCAGGGCGTCGATCTCATCGCGAAGCACATCCGGCGGCGCCGTTTTGTCGAGGCGGTGACTGAACAGTCTGAGTACCGCCGGATTGCCGCTCCAGCTGCGGTCGGCCAGGGCCAGCAGGCGTTGACGGAGATCGCCGACGGCGGGCATGTCGAAGGCTTCCCGCAATACGGCGGAACTGCCTCCCGAGTCCATGGCGGTTACGATATGGATGGAATTGTAGGTGTACTGGGTCAGTTCCCGGCAGGTTTCCACCAGGGAGGTGCCGCCGCTGAAAAAGAGGATTCTGGGCCCGAACTGGGGACTGTGGCGGAAAAGTTCGAGACGCCGCGGTTCGCCAAGATCGATTTTGCGCACCAGGGATAGTTTCATGGCTGTCCCACCGTCGGAATGGAGTCAGCAAATACGTGGCAACTGTTCACCGGAAAGCATGTCGATAATCCGTTTGCCGCCGATAGCGGTGCGCAGATAGACCTTGCCTCCGGCAACGGCGCCGGATGTCACCTCGCCGATCATCGCCGCCTCCCGCCCCAGGGGGTGGCCGCGGAGAAGATCGAGTACGCCGGAAGCCGCTTTGCCCTCCACAAAGACCAGCACCTTCCCTTCGTTGGCGACATACAGGGGGTCGAGCCCGAGGATGGCGCAAGCGCCCTCCACCGAGGGCCTCACCGGGATGGCATTTTCCTCAAGCAAGATGTCGACGGCCGACTGGCGGGCGATTTCCTTAAGGGTGGTCGCCACCCCGCCGCGGGTGGGATCACGGAGGACATGGACGGCTTCGCCCCACTCCCGGAGAAGGTCGGCGACCAGGCCATTGAGAGGGGCGCTGTCGGTGTGGATGTCGTTGCCCAACTCCAGGCCTTCACGGCCGGCCAGGATGGCGATGCCGTGATCGCCGACGGGTCCGTTGATGAGGATTCTGTCGCCGACGCGGGCACCGTCCCCGGCGACGCTATGGGGGTGGTCGAAGACACCGATGCCGGAGGTGTTGATGAAGATCTTGTCGGCGCCGCCGCGAGTGACCACTTTGGTGTCCCCGGTGACGATGGCGATCCCCGCTCTGTCGGCGGCCTTTCTCATGGAGCGGACGATAGTTTCCAGATCCCGCAGCGGTAAACCTTCCTCCAGGATCAGACCGACACTGAGGGCCACGGGACGGGCGCCGGCCATGGCCAGGTCGTTGACCGTGCCGTTGACGGCCAGATCGCCGATATTGCCGCCGGCAAAGAAGATCGGATCGACCACATAGGAGTCGGTGGTGAAGGCCAGGCGCTCCCCTCTGAAGGGCAACACCGCGGAATCGTTTTGATTCTTCAGCGAAATCCCGGAAAGGTGGGGAATGATGATCTCGTCCAGAAGCTGATGGCTGAGTTTGCCGCCACTGCCGTGTCCCAAAAGAACCACATCGCTTTTCACCAGAATGCTCCTTGCTGCAATTCAGGCGCCGTAACGGTAGGCGGCGGCGCAGGCCCCTTCGTTGGAGACCATGCAGGCTCCCACCGGCTCTTCGGGTGTGCAGAGGGTGCCGAAGAGAGGGCAATCCCTGGGGGCGATCTTTCCCTTGAGAACCTCCCCGCAACAGCAACCGGAGGGCTCCCGGGCCGGTTCGGCGGCGATGGTCAGGCGTTTTTCGATATCGAAGGCGGCGAACTCCTCGCGGATGCGCAGGCCGCTGCCGGGGATCGTCCCCAAGCCGCGCCAGCGGGCGTCACAGGGCTCGAAAACACGATGGAGTATTTCCATCGCCTTGGGGTTGCCTTCCCGGCGAACGAAACGGCTGTACTGGTTTTCCACCTCGGCGCGCCCGTCGAGGATCTGGTGAACGAGCAGGGCCACTCCCTGGAGGATATCCAGGGGCTCGAAGCCGGTGACGACGCAAGGGATGGCATGCTCCGTGGCCAGGGAGGCATAGGCCCGGGTGCCGATGACGGCGCTGACGTGAGCCGGGCAGAGGTAGCCATCGATAGGGATTTCCGGATCCTCGCCGAGCAGGGCCATCGCCTCGGGAATGGTCTTGTGGGCACAGAGAACGAAATAGTTCTCCAGCCACGACTTTTCCGCCTGCAGAATGGACGCCGCCACCGTAGGCGCGGTGGTCTCGAAGCCGACCCCGAGGAAAACGACGCGGCGGGAAGGATTGCGGGCGGCCAGGGCGACGGCGTCGGCGGGGGAGTAGACGATACGCAGGTCGATCCCCTGGGCTTTTTCCTTCAGCAGGCTGGTGGTCGATCCGGGGACGCGCACCATGTCGCCGAAGGTGGCGATGATGACATCGGGCAGACGGGAAAGGGCCACCGCCTTATCGACAAAATCGACGGGGGTGACGCAGACGGGACATCCGGGACCGGAGATGAGGCGGATCTTTGTTGGCAAAAGAGAGCGTATTCCATGGCGGTGGATGGCCATGGTGTGGGTCCCGCAGACCTCCATCAGGGTCTTGACGCCGTCGAGTCGGGCGGCGGCCGCGGCAAGGATTTCCAGAAAGCGGGCGGCGACCTGTGGATCGCGAAATTCTTTAGAGTATTTCAAAGGGGGTTTCCGGGGCCTGCGACATCTCGCGGAACAGGCTCAAGGTTTCCTCGGCCTCTTTTTCGATAAGTTTTTCAATGGCGTAACCGGCGTGAACGAGAACATAATCCCCAATGCGGGGATCTTCGATCAGGGTGACGCTGGCGCGGCGCCGGACATCATCGATTTCGCAGAGGGCGGAATCAGCTTCCAGCGAGATGATTTTCATGGGTACGGCCAGACACACGGCAGACTCCTGGCGGACAAATGTTCAAAAAGGGCCAGGCAGCCTTGCCGATGCCGTAACGGAGATTGCAGGCATCTTGACTGTAACCGGCCTTGTGTTAAAAGACCACTTTCGGGCAACCTCGGTCTGGCAGACTGTTTAAAAACAGTGCCGTTAAGCCTTAAACGGCGTCGCCCGGATTTCACAAAGGCTCATAATTCGTTGTGGACGTCCGCGCTTTTGAAAAGCCGCGGGCCTTGCCTGAGACAGAAAATTCTGGTTTTTCAACGGCATCCTGCGGGACCCGAAAATCGCCGGGCTTGAGTTTCGCAGCGGATTTGCCCAAGTACATTCCGGCACTCCTGTAGTTTGATGATAGTGTAAATGAAAAAGAAAAATCAAGAAGGAGAGAGAGGCGCGTACCAACAGGCCGATGTGGAATTGTCGGTCATCATTCCAGTATTGAATGAAGAAAAGACACTTAAACTCCTGTTTGAAAACATTTTTCGACAGCAAAAAGTTGATTTCGAGGTCATTTTCTGTGACGGCGGATCGACTGACGGCACTCTGAGTGTGATCACCGCCTATGGCGTCCAGGCGCCTTTCCCTGTTCGCGTCGTCCGCGGAGCCGCCGGCCGCGGACGACAGATGAATGCCGGCGTCGGGCC
>Ga0123328_1001494_pt1 | contig 22649 bp, 21 predicted proteins | sample BioC12SIPDNA_2_FD_89702 | JGI IMG/M metagenome (GOLD analysis project Ga0123328, IMG submission 89702) | Anaerobic biogas reactor microbial communites from Washington, USA - Biogas_R1_A C12 SIP DNA | ecosystem: Engineered > Bioreactor > Anaerobic > Unclassified | place: Washington, USA...
CCGGCGACCAGCAGCACCAGCATCGTCCGGCGGGTTTCCACCCCCAGGGAGGCGGCGGTGCGGTCGCCCAGAGACATCAGGTTGAGGTCGCGGGCAAAAAAGGCGAAAACCGTGCTGCCCAGGGCGACAGCCACCAGTACCAGGAACACATTGGACCAGGTCTGCGAGGCGAAGCTGCCCATCAGCCAGAAGACGATGATCGCCACCTGTTCGTCGGCCAGGTATTTCAGGAAACTGATGCCGGCGGCGAGGATGGCGGCGACGATGATCCCCGAAAGGATCAGGTTGTTGGAGGAAAGGCCGCCCGCCGAGGAGGAAAGGTGGATGACCACGGCCAGGGTCGCCACCGCCCCCAGGAAAGCGAACAGGGACACGGACCAGTTGCCCAGAAAGCTGATGTTGAGCAGAAAGGCCAGAGAGGCGCCGAAAGCCGCCCCCGCCGAGACCCCGAGGGTATAGGGGTCGGCCAGGGGGTTGAGCAGAATCCCCTGGAAAACCGCGCCGGAAACCGCCAGGCCCCCGCCCACCAGGGCAGCGGCCAGGATGCGCGGCAGGCGCACCTCCAGGAGGATGACCGGCAGGAGCGGATCGATTCCCGCCAGCGCGTTTTCAAGACCGCCGAGACGGACGAAAAGGATTCGTGCCGCCTCGGTAAAAGACACAGGGACAAACCCCATGCTGGCGGAAGTCATGATAATGAGGACCAGCGCCGCCAACAAAAATCCCGCCAGGATCCCCATGGGCAGGCGTTTGGGGAGAGAACCGTCCGCTCTGTTTGTTTTTCTTGCCGTCATGGGGTCGGTTGCCCGGTCTGTTTTGTTTCCCTGGAGGATTTGCTCAGAAGCCGGCAAGCGCTGCGCCAAGATGATCCACCCAGATGCTCAGGATATCGTCGTATTCCGCCATTCCTTTCAGAACCGGCGTACACTGGACGTCCGCCGCCGTCAGAATCGACTTCCAGGAGTCCGCCTCGTCGCCGGCCATGTCGTTCAGAGCATGGTCTCCCGCCACCGCCATAAACGGCATCAGATAGGCTTTGCCGATTTTTTTGGCCAGCAACATCTCTTTGATGGCGTCGATTTCCGGTGCTCCTTCCACGCAGCCAACGAAGATATGGGGATCCTGCTGCTGGAAATGGAACATCATGGCAGCGTAGAAAGCGTTGCTCGGGTGCGCCGTTCCGTGTCCCATCAGCACCACCGCATCGGCTGGCTTGCGTTCCCGGGGAATATTTTTGATCATGGCGGCGGCGACCCGCTCCAGGTCTTTCTGCGTTCCTAAAAGAGGGTGGCCGATGCGGACGCTTTCAAAGCCGCCGGCCATGCCGGTAAAGGCGCGGACGTTTTGGACCAGGCGATGAAATTCCTCACCGGGAATGATGTGAAGGGACTGCACCGCAACGTGGGTGAAGCCTTCGTCCATCATCTTGGCCAGGGCGGTTTGCGGCGCGTCGATGAACCGCCCCTTTTTGGCCAGCTTGGCGCGGATGGTTGGCGAGGTGTAGGCCCAGCGGACGGGGATGCCCGGGTAGGCGGCCGTCACCTTCCGTTCGATATTCTGATAGGCGCTGGCGGCATCGGGGACGCTGGTGCCGAAGGCGACCAGAAGAATCCCTTGCTTTTTCTGGCGTTGATGGTGGCTGTGATCTCCGGCCACGGCCGCAGCGGTCAGAAAAATTCCCAGCAGCATGATCAAACCTCCGGTGACGATCCTTTTCATTCTTTGCCCCTTTCACGATGTTGCGGCTTCAGGGCAAAAACAAAAGCCCTTCAAGCCGGTTCCGGTTTGAAGGGCTGCACCCAGTTTTCTTGGCCCTCGCTGTTTTGCCCCTTGCTGTTTCCCGCAGAAGGACGGCTATCGTCAAGGCAGGTCTTCTGGCTTGCCCCTGCTGCCGGCAACCTTCCCGAAGAGGCTGAAGTCTCTTCAGTGGCGTACTTGGCCGGCACCATGCTCCCTTGCGTTTTCCTCCAAGGGGGGGCTCACAGCGGCGGGACCGCTCCCGATTTCCACGGGATTCCCTATTGAGCTTTGCAAGCACCGTTGACCCAGCCATTTAAGAGGATGACAGGGGGGTTGTCAATACGAAAAAATGGCCGGGGCGATGGGTATTTGGGTCGGGGCACGGCACGCCGTGCCCCTGCCATCAATATTCGATGCCCCGGCGGGCGCCGATGCCGCGGTCGAAGGGGTGTTTCACCTTCTCCATGCGGGTCACCAGGTCGGCTTTGGCGATGATCTCGGCGGGGGCGTGGCGTCCCGTCAGAACCAGTTCCGTTCCCGTGGGGCGCTGCCCGATCAACTCCACAACCTCCTGCAGCAGCAACAGCTTTTTGCTGAGGACGTTGTTGATCTCGTCCAGCACCACAAGGTCCAGGGCCCCGGCGAGAATCTTCTGCCGGGCCAGGGCGAAGGTTTTCGCGACGCTGCTTCGCACCTCTTCCATATTGACCGGTTTTCTGAGGATGCCGATTCCCGAGGAGATGATCTCGAGATTTTGAGCATTCCTGAGGAAGATCAGCTCGCCGCTTGGCTCATCGCTGGTTTTCAGGAAACGGACCAGAAGAACCCTGAAACCCTGTCCCAGGGCACGGACGATGAGGCCGGTGGCCGCCGTGGTTTTTCCCTTGCCGCAACCGGTGTAAACCTGAACGAACCCTTGCTCCATAAGGCCTCCTCGACAGGTTCAAAAAAAATGGCCATCCTGTGGCTTGTGACAGGTGAAAATCCAATACTAAAAACATTAATTGCCGGTTTTTTTGGTCATCGGCCGCCATTTTCGGGAAAGATTCTGGGCTCAGCCGGTGGCGGCGGCAAGAGTCGCAAGGAGAACGAGGGAAAAAAACAGCCCGATCCACCCGGCGCTGCGGACCAACCGGCAACAGTCCTCGATGCTGCGGGCGTCCACGGCGGCAGGGAACTGATCCCCCAGCCACGGCTTGTCCACGGTGCCGTGGGGATAGACTGTGGGGCCGCCGAGACGGATGCCGAGGGCTCCGGCGACGCTGCTTTCGGCATGGCCGGAATTGGGCGAGGCATGCTTGAGCCGGTCGCGGAGGGCGACCTTCCAGCAGGCTTTGGCGTCATGGCCGGACACCAGCGCGGCCAGGGTGAGGATGGGGATGGCCAGGCGCGCCGGAATAAAGTTCAGAAAATCGTCGCTGCGGGCCGCGGCGGTGCCGAAGCGCCGATAGCGTTCGTTGCGGTAGCCGACCATGGAGTCGAGGGTGTTGGTGACGCGGTAGGTAATGGCCGCGGCAACGCCCCAGATGACGGGATCGGTTCCCGCAAAGGCGGCCCCGGCGGCGCCGACCGAAAACCAGAACAGGGGCGACAGAAAGCCGTCGACGAAACTCTCGGCGACACTTTCCACGGCCGCCCGCGCTATTCCCTGCTCATCGAGAAGATGGGCATCCCGGCCGACGATCTTCTGGACCTCCTGCCGGGCCGCATCCGCCTCTTGTCGCCTCAGCGCCGTCGCCACCGGCGCGGCGTGCCGGAACATGTCGGTCAGGGCGATGCTGGAGTAGAGGAGAAAAAGGCCGCCGAGGGCCGCTAGCCAGCGGTTCACGGTCTGCAGGGAGGTCATGAGCAGAAAGCTGCCGCCGCCGAACAGGGTCACCATCAAAAGCAGCAACAGCCCTCCCCCACAGTACCCCACCCAACCGGTTTTCCGCAGCAGGTTTTCCACGGCGGCGGCGGTTTTTCCCATGAGGCGGACCGGGTGCCAGGGATAGACCGGGTCGCCGATGGCGGCATCGATGAGAACGGCCGCCAGAAGGAGCAGCGCCGCCGCCATTCAGCGTACCTCCCCGGCCAGTTCGCCGAAGGCCCGGCGCAGTCGCTCGTTTTCCCCCACTCCCAGAATGGCGAAGCGGAACCAGTTGTCCGCCAGGCCGGAAAAATTGCGGGCGTCGCGCAGGTGGATTCCCCGCCGCAGCATGCCGCGCAGCAGGTCGTCCAGGTCCGGGGTGGCTGTCCAGCGGGCGAGGATGAAGTTGGCCGTAGGTGCCAGTGCCGCCATGATGGGCGACTCGCGGACGAAGACGGTCATCACTTTTCTCTCTTCGGCCATCAGTTGTCTGCTGCTGAGCTCATAATCGGTGGCGGCGGCAAGCCCTTCGGCGGCCCGTTCCGCCGGGAGGTTGACGCTCCACGGTTCCTTGTGTCGGCGGATTGCGGCCATCGTGTGGGGATGGCCGATGGCGGCGCCGATGCGCAATCCGGCCAGGGCGTAGAACTTGGTCAGGGAGTGGAAGACGACGATGTTTTTTCGCAACCGCGAGGGATGTAGGAGGGAATTGTTTTCGGGTTGCGCCACGAACTGGATGAAGGCTTCATCCACCAGAAACCATTTCTCCGGGAAGCGTTCCGCCAGGTTCAGAAGCCGCTCGGCTTCGATCAGCCGGCCGGTGGGATTGTTGGGGTTGCCGACCCACAGGGCCTGCGCACGGGGCAGTAATTCCACGACCTTTCTTTCCCATTCCTCTTCCGTGCCCGCCATGGCCGGAAATTCCACCACCTTGCCGCCGTTGACAAGGATCGACCGGCGGTAGTCGTGAAAGGCGGGGGTGGCGACCGCCGCCGTTTTCAGGCCGAGGGCGCGGGGCACGAGGTAGATCAGTTCCGTCGAACCGTTGCCCGCCGCCACGCTTGCCGGCGCCAGACCGAAGCGCTCTTCGTAATAGCGGGTCACCCCCCGGCCGTCGGGCGTGGGATAACGGTGGATGTCGTCACACCACCCGTTCCAGGCCGCGGTGATTTCCGGCGGCGGACCCAGAGGGTTGATGTTGACGCTGAAGTCGAGGACCGGCCGCGGTGCCAGGCCGAGACGCTGAAAATCCGCGGCAGGGTCGCCGCCGTGGCGGTGGGCGGTATGGTCAGCGGCCATGGCGGAACTCCTGTAAACCGGTGGCGTCGAGCAAACGCTCCAGGTCGAGATGGCGGAGGAAATGCTCGGCGAGAAGGTCGTACTGGCGGTTCTTGAAGGCGGCGCCGGGCTCATCCGCTCCGGGACGATAAGCGGAATCGAGGGCGGCCAGGAAGGCGTGGCGAAAGGAGGGGCTGTCGAAGAGGCCGTGGAGATAGACCCCCCAGACGCGCCCGGTGCCGTTGCGGCAGCCGTCGCTTGCGCCTTCGTTTGTGCGGATGACCGGGTTGGCCGTGGCGCCGCTGGTCTGCCCCATGTGGATTTCGTATCCGGCCACCGGCTGGCCCAGTTCCGCCCAGAGGCCCCTCGTCCGCACCAGCGTTTTATCGGCGCTGAGGGTGGTTTCGACGTCGAGCAGTCCCAAACCTTTCGTGGCGCCGGGTGTTCCTTCCACCCCCGACGGGTCGCGGATGAGGCGGCCGAGGATCTGATAGCCGCCGCAGATGCCGCCGAGATGGCCGCCGTTGGCCACATAAGCCGCCAGTCTCTGGTCCCAGCCGTTTTCGGCCAGCCACCGGCGGTCGGCGCGGACGTTTTTGGACCCCGGCAGAAGGACCAGATGGTAAGGTTCCAGGGGCCGCGGGCGGGTCAGGTAGTGCAGGTCGATTCCGCCATCGCGCTGCAGGGGGGAGAAGTCCGTGAAGTTGGAGATGCGCGGCAGGCGGAGGACGGCGATGGCCGTTTTCCCCGGACGGGGAAGCCCCGTGGGATCGGTGATGAGGTCGAGGGCCTGGCTGTCTTCGGGGTCGATATCGATGTGGTCGTAATGGGGGATGACGCCGAAAACGGGGCGCCGCCCCTGTTTTTCCAGATAACGGATGCCGTCTTCAAAAAGGCCGGGATCGCCGCGGAAGCGGTTGACGAGGAAACCGGCGACCCGTCGCCGGTCTTTTTTGGAGACCACCTGCAGAGTGCCGAGAAGCTGGGCGAAAACGCCGCCGCGGCTGATGTCCGCAGTGAGAACGACCGGCGCCCGGGCGGCATGGGCCATGGGGAAGTTGACGATGTCGCGGTGGGCGAGATTGACCTCGGCGCAGGAGCCGGCCCCTTCGAGGATGACCAGATCGTAAGCCTCGCGCAGCCGGTCGAGGCTGTGCCGGGCCTCGCCGAACAGGTGCGCGCTGTGTCGGTAGTAGTCGCCTGCTTGGCAGCTGCCGATCGGTCGGCCGCGGAGAATGACCTGGGAGGTGGTGTCGCCGCTTGGCTTGAGCAGCACCGGATTCATGTCGACGGTGGGCTCGATGCGGGCCGCCTCGGCCTGGGCGATCTGCGCCCGGCCCATCTCCAGACCGTCCAGGGTCACGTAGGAATTGTTGGACATGTTCTGCGCCTTGAAGGGCGCTACGCGCACCCCCTGGTTCGCGAAAATCCGGCACAGGGCGGTCACGGCGACGCTTTTGCCCACATCGGAGGCGGTTCCCAGCAGAGCCAGACAGCGCGCTTTGCTCATGGCAGGCACCCGGTGGCCAGAATCAGTGTTTCGGTCATTTCCACGCCGGCGCCGAGGACGTCTCCGGTGACCCCGCCGAGGCGCCGCCGGGTGTAATATCCCCACAAAAAAACCATCGGCAGCGCCGGGATCCAGGCGCCAAGATGAGCCGCCCCGCCGCCGAGGGCAATCAGCAGGGAGGCCAACGCCAGGGCGGCGGCCAGGTGTGGCCAGCGGCTGCCGCGCACGAAATCGGCGCCGGTTCCCTTGTCCCGGGCGTAGGGAAGGTAAAAGGCGAGGGCGACGGGGGCGGTGCGGGAGACGATCCAGGCCGTCGGCAGCCACAGGTGACCTCCTGTCTGGAACAGGCGGGTCAGGCAGACCCATTTGCCGAGCAGCAGCAGGATGACGGCGGTGACGCCGAAGACACCGACATGGGAATCCTTCATGATGGCCAGGCGTTTTTCCCGGTCACGGCCGCCTCCCAGGCCGTCGGCGCAATCGGCGACGCCGTCGATATGGATCGCCCCCGTCAGTGCCACTCCGGCGGCGAGGACGAAGAAGGCGGTGCCCTGCTCCCAGAGGCCGATCCGTTCCAGTCCCCAAGCGGCGCTCAGCAGCAGCCAGCCCAACAGGGCGCCGACGGCGGGAAACCAGGGCAGGGCGGCGGCCATGCGGTCCGCATCCCGGCCCGGCGCGGGAAGGATGGAAAGGGTGCGAAGGGCTGTCACCAGTCCTCTCATGGCCATCAATCCTTGGCGGCGACACCGGCCGCGGCAAAGGTCGCCATCTCGTTGTAAATCTTCACTGCCGCCTCGATGATCTGCATGCCCAGGGCCGCGCCGGTGCCTTCGCCGAGACGCATGCCGAGGTCGAGAATCGGCCGGATTCCCATCAGGGCGGCAAAGCGGGCGTAGCCTTTTTCGGCCGAAAAATGGCTGAAAAAAAGATAATCCCGGACCCGCGGACAGATTCGGCAGGCGCACAGGGCGGCGGCGGCGGAGATGAAGCCGTCGACCACCGTCGGCATGCGCCGCGAAGCGGCGCCGAGGATGAGGCCGCAAAGACCGGCGAATTCCATGCCGCCCACCGCCGCCAGGGTTTCCAGGGGGGTGGCGAGGGCGGCGCGGATCACCTCCAGGGCGCGGCGGACCAGGTCCGTCTTGCGCTTCAGGCCGGCATCGTCGAGGCCGGTGCCGCGGCCGGTAACCTCTTCCGGGGGGCAGGGCAACAGGGCGGCGATCAGGGCGGCGGCAGGGGTGGTGTTGCCGATGCCGACCTCGCCGGTGCCGATCAGGGTGAATCCTTCATCGGCGGCTTCCAGGGCCAGGTCGATCCCCACCTGGATGGCGCGGCGGGTTTCCTCCAGGGTCATGGCCGGGCCCTGGCTGATGTCGCCGCTGCCGTTGCGGATTTTACGGCGGATCAGTCCTTGCGCTCCAATGAGGGGATCGTCGACGCCGATGTCGACGATGCGCGTCTCGGCGCCGGCGTGGCGGGCGAGAACATTGACGGCGGCGCCCCCCTGAAGCATGTTCCTGACCATCTGCCGGGTCACTTCCCTGGGGAAGGCCGAAACCCCCTGGCACGCCACGCCGTGATCGGCCGCCATTGTGAAGATGGCCTTGCGTCCCAGCAACGGCCGGGAGGTGCCGGTGGCCAGGCAGTAGCCGGCGGCGATCTCTTCCAGAACTCCGAGGCTGCCGGGCGGCTTGGTGAGATTGTCGAGACGGGCGAGAATCTCTTTCAGTAGGGATTTGTCCACCAGGGGTATTTTTTCGACGATGGTTTCAAGCATATCGTATTTATTCCCTCAATGAGCCTATTTGAGAATCAGTGGAATGCCGCTGATCATGACCAAGGCGCGATCGGCCCGAGCTGCGACCCGCTGGTTGAGCCGTCCGGCCGCATCCCGGAAACGGCGTGACAGGGGATGGGCGGGGACGATGCCCATGCCCACCTCGTTGCTGACGACGATCAGGTTGCAGGGGGGATTTTCCAGCGCCCGCAGGAAATCCTCCACCTCCGGATAGGTATCTGTGCCGTCTCCGTGGCGGTACAGCAGATTGGCCAGCCACAGGGTCAGGCAGTCGATGACCGCCACCGCCACCTCGGCGGGCAGGCGGCCTAGAGCGGCGGCCAGATCCAGCGGCTCCTCGACGGTGAGAAAGTCGCCGGAGCGTTCCCGCCGGTGGCACCGGATCCGCTCGGTCATCTCCTCGTCCGTGGCCTGGGCGGTGGCGATAAAGGCCTTGCGCCCTGCAAAGACGCGGGCCAGTTCCAGGGCGTGGCGGCTTTTGCCGCTGCGGGAGCCGCCGCTGATGTAGGTCAGGGTTTTCATGGCAGACAGTCTCTCATGATTTCCAGGGAACGGGTGAGGGCTTTCAGGCTGAACACCTCGAGGGTCAAAACCGCGTCCTCCTTGTTTGCGCCGGCCAGAGCGTCGCGGACGGCGCCGAGGAGGGCCGGCGCAAACAGCGAGATATCCTGGTGATCCCGGTCTCCGCAAAAGCCGTGAAGATGGATTACGCGGCAGTGTTTCCGGCCCGCCGCCAGGCAGTCGGCGACGGCAAAGCCGTAACGCAGCAGGTGGCCGACGTCGATGCACAGGGCCAGCCCATGCTCTTCGGCCATGGAGATGACTTCGGCAAAGGGATAATCGAGGGTTTCCAGGCAGAGTTGTTTCCTGTCCACCCCTTCCTTCGCCAACTCCCCGATACTGCGCTCCAGGGCGTCCCGCTGCCATTCCGGGCGTGGCTCACCGCCCGCGGCGGGGACATGGAGGATCCAGGCCAGCGGCGCCAGTTCGCCGGTGGCGGCGACCAGGCGGCGGCACGGTTCCATGGAGGCCCGGCGCAGGGCCTCGTCGGCGCTGCCGGGATGGATATCGAGGGGCAGATGGAAGGTGTAGGAGAGATCATGTTCCCCCTTCAGCATCGCCAGTCGCCGCACTTCTTCCGGAGGCGGCGGCGTTGCCTCGAAAAAAAGCAGTTCCACATCGTCCACCAGCGGGCCGAGAAAGGTCACGTTTTCGGCGTATCCGGCAGGCAGGATGAAAGAGGTTGTTCCCAAGCGGAAGGGGAACCGGTTTTTCAGCCCCGCGAAAATTTTTTTTGGTTCCCTGTTCATCCTTGCGTCTCCCCCAGATGACTAAGCCAGGATCGGCAGGCCTGGGGATTGGAAGCGAAGTGGAGATGAATGTAGGATGCCCAGATGTTTCCCTGGCGGATACCCGCCGCCCTGGGGTTGCCGCCCTCGGCGTCGCGGACTTCGAAGACCGGATTCCACTTTCTTTTATCTTCCACCAGGGAGGACCAGTGGAACTCATGGCCGCGCAGCATGGTGTTCGCCGGCCCGAAGGGTCCGTCGGCCACCGTGGCGGCACGGACGTAGCCGAGGCGCACGCGGCGGCTGTGCATGCGGGTCGCGGTCTCGAAAAGACCGCACATCCGCCACTCCTTGCCGACGGCGTCGGTCAGGGAGCGGCACAGGTACATGAAACCGCCGCATTCGGCGAAAATGTTTCCCCCCTGCCGGGCGAAAGCGGCGATGGCGTGGCGCATGGCGGTATTGTCTTGCAGTTGGCGGGCGAACATTTCCGGGAAGCCGCCGCCGAGGTAGAGGCCGTCCAGCTTTTCGGGCAGGGCGGCATCGGCCAAGGGGGAGAATTCCACCAGCTCTGCGCCCAGGCCGCGGAGCAGGTCGAGGTTGTCCTCGTAGTAGAAATGGAAGGCCGCGTCCCGGGCGATGCCCAGTCTTACCCTGCCCCGATCCTTTGCCTGAAGGGGCCGGGCGGCGGGGCGTAGGGATCGGGACGCCTGGAGCAGCCCGTCGATATCCAGGTGGTCGGCAAGGCCGTGGCCCAGATCGCGGAACCATTCCTTTCTGACGTTTCTTTCCGGGGCGGCGATGAGGCCGAGATGGCGTTCGGGAAGTTCCCAATGCTTGTCGCGGGGCAGGGCGCCGAGCAAAGGCGGTCCCCCCGCGGCCGTCAATGCGTCAGCGAGGATGCGGGCATGGCGTGAGCTGCCGACGTTGTTGGCGATTACCCCGGCAAACTTCAGGGCGGGCATGAAAGCAGCGTAGCCTTGGGCCATGGCGGCAATGGAGCGGGCCATGCCCCGTGCGTCGATGACCAGCAGTACCGGCAGCTCGAGCAGTTCGGCGATGTGGGCGGTGCTCCCCGCGGAGGAGGTGGGGGAGGCGCCGTCAAAAAGGCCCATCACCCCCTCGACCAGCGCTCCATCGGCGTCTTGGACGGCGCGGGCGTAGCTTTCCCGCACCCCATTTTCGCCCATCATCCACGAATCGAGATTCCGCGACGCCCGGCCGCAGATGCCGCCATGGTGGCCGGCGTCGATGTAGTCGGGACCGCACTTGAAGGGCTGCACGACCAGGCCCCGCTCCCGGAGGGCGGCCATCAGGCCGAGGGCCACCGTGGTCTTGCCGACTCCTGAGTGGGTGCCGGCGACGCACAGGCTGAAAAAGGCGCCCGCCATGTCACTCCTCCCCGTCGGGGAAAAAATCCGTTTTGACGCCGTAGCCGCGGGGTTCCACCAGCCATTTTCCGACCAGACGCGCCTCCGCCCCGCCGATGAGAACGACGCTCGACATGCCGATTTCCTCTACGGGAAGTTCGGCCAGCCTCCCGGTCCAGACGGTCTCCCCCCGCCTGCCGGCGTCGGTGACGACGGCAGCGGGAGTATCCTCTCCCCGCTCCTGCCGGAACAGGTCGCACGCGCTGACGATCAGATCATGGCGCTTGCGGCTGCGGGGATTGTAGAGGGCGCAGGCCATGCCCGAACGGGCGACATGCTTCAGGCGGCGCAGGATTTTTTCCTTTGCGGTGAGCAGGTCGGAGAGGCTGAGAACGGCGAAATCGTTCATCAGCGGCGCACCCACGGCCGCCGCCGCCAGGCCGGCGGCGGTGACGCCGGGAATAACGCGGACTTCCGAAAAGTTCAGGCGGCGCGCTTCGATCCGTTCGAAGACCAGACCGGCCATGCCGTAGATACCGGCGTCGCCGGAGCACACCAAAGCAACGGAATGTCCCGCCATGGCCAGGTCGAGGGCCTTGTCGCAGCGCGAAATCTCCTCCCTCATCCCCGAAGCGACGACCTTTTTCCCGCCGGTCAGGGCGGCGATCATTGCGCAGTAGGGCCGGTAGCCGACGATGATTTCGGCGTCGCGGATCGCCGTCACCGCCTGGCGGGTCATGCCGTCGCGGGTGCCGGAGCCAATGCCGACGACGCGCAGACGGCCTGTCTGTCCAGCGGCGTCAGGCAAACGGGCTACGGTGCCCACCGCCACGGTTACCGGGCCCTCAATCTGTTTGGTTGTCAGCAGGCGTCCCCGGCCGGCGGCCAGGGCGGCGGCCTCGGCGACGGATGGGCTGCCGGTGGTTTTTTCCACGAAGGGGGAGGGCGCGGCTACCGGCAATCCCATCAACTCGGCGGCGCTGAAAAAGCGCAGGGGCCAGTCGCGGGCGGCGGCGGCTTGCAGCAGGCCGTTTTCGTCGGCTTTCAGGTCGATGGAGGCGAGGCAGGCCACGCGCTCCTTTTCCAGATGGCAATTTGCCAGGGTCCGGTCGATGGCCGCGAGGATTTTCTCGGCGGGGGTGTCCCGGCGGCAACCGACGCCGACGGCCAGGGGAAGGGGGCGGAGGTGAAGCAGGGGGCGGCCCAAGCCGGCCCTGCCCGGCGCGGATCCCAAAAAGACGACGCCCTCCGCGGTGTCCGGGACGGCGGCGAGGCTGGGGACGGCAACGATGTTGGCGCAGGCGCGGTAGTCTTGGGGAATTTCGTTGGCAGAGTCGACCCAGGCGATGGGACGCCGGTTGAGGAGCAGGGAGTTGAGGGCCTTGATCCGCTCCGGATGGGAAATCTCCATTCCCCGGATCGCGGCGAAGTCGTCAAAGGCCGGCAGACCCTGGACGTCGGTGGCCGTGGACAGGACCGCCTGTCCGCCTAGCTGTCCGGCCACGACGGCGGCGAGGCGGTTGGCGCCGGACAGGTGGCCGCCGATGAGGCTGACGGCGTGCCGGCCCTTTTCGTCGCAGACGACCACCGCCGGATCACGGGTCTTGTCTTCCAGCAGAGGGGCGATAAAGCGCACCACGATGCCGGCGGCCATGATGAACAGGTGGCCGTCGTAGCGGTGCCAGTTTCCCTCGATCAGGACGCTGAGATCCCCCGGCGGGAAGGGAAACACCCGGTCGCCTGCGGATTGCGGCCGCGGGACGTGGGAGCGGGACGGGAAAACATCCCAGGAAAAGGCGGCGCCGATCTTCAGGCCGAGGCGGCAGCCGGTTTCGGTCAGGGCGTAGACCGCCACCCGTCCGCAGAATGTCGTGGAAACCGCGGCGGGCAGGGGGGAAAGTGGCAACGCCTGATTATCCTGCGCGCCGCGATAGCCGTGTCCAAAAGCCGGATCGTAGAGCCGGGAGGAAGGAACGCCGCGGCGGGCCAGGGCCGCGCCGACAAGGATGACCGCTTGGCGGTCGATGCCAGCCTGGCGGACCTGGTCGGCGAGGGTCACCAGAGTCCCTTCAACTATCTTTTCATCCGGCCAGGAAGCGCGGTAGACCACGGCGGCGGGGGTTTCCGGGGGATAGCCGCCGCGCCGCAGGTCGTCCACCACGGCCGCCAGGTCGGCGACGCTCAGGTAGAGGGCCAGGGTGGCGCCGTGCGTTGCCAGCTTCTCCAGCCGCTCCTTTTCCGGCACCGGGGTGCGGCCGCCGCGCCGGCTCAGGATCAGGGTCTGGGAGATCTCGGGAAGAGTCAGCTCGGCTCGCAAAGCGGCGGCGGCCGCGAACACCGCGCTCACCCCCGGGATCATTTCATGGGGGATGGCGGCCAGGTCGAGGGCTGCCATCTGCTCCGCCGTCGCCCCGTAGAGGGATGGGTCGCCGGTATGCAGACGCAGCACCTTGAGGCCTTGCCGGGCGGCATTGATCAGCGTTTCGGTAATGGCCGGCAGAGCCATGGCGGCGCTGTCGTAAAGGCGGCAACCGAAAGCGGCGCCGGCGAGTACCTCGGGGGCGACCAGGGAACCGGCATAGACGATGACATCGGCTTCGGCGATGGCGTCGCGGCAGCGGACGGTCAGCAGATCCGGAGCGCCGGGGCCGGCTCCGGCAAAGGTAACCCAACCCGGTTTCAGGACTTTGTTGGTCATCAGCTTACCCTGACTCAAAAAAACTAAAATCAACACCTGCGGCAACAGGGATGAAGGGGATGAAGAAGCAAATCCTGGTAAAGCCCATTAAGCCCCCGGTTTTTCGAAAACATACAGCGTGACCGGGTTGTCGGGCTTCATCATCCGCCCGTCACCGATCGGCACGGCCCGGCGGATGTCGATTTCGACGATCTCGACGCGGAACCCTGCCAAGACGTTCTGGAGGCGTTCTTTACTGGTCAGCAGGACGGCCGAGGCGACCAGGCGGCCGCCGGGTCGCAGGGCGGAAAAAGCCTGGCTCACGATTGCGCCCACCTCTTTGCCGCCGCCACCGACAAAGACGGCTCGCGGCGCCGGGAGTCGCTCCAGGGTCTGCAGGATGTCGCCCTGGACGGCATGGCAGGAGGCCAGACCGGCGCGGCGCACGTTTTCGGCGACCATCGCCACCCGTTGCGGCTCCTTTTCCACCGCGTAGGCCGTCAATGCGGAACAGAGGCCGCAGGCCTCGACGGCCACCGAGCCACTGCCGGCCCCCAGGTCCCACAGCACCCCTCCTCCCAGACGCAATTTGGCAAGGACCACCGCCCGCACCTCGGCATGGGTGATGAGGTTATCCCGACGGAGGAAGCTCTCGTCTTCCTCCCCCAGGGACAGGCAGGGCGTGATCAGTCGGCCCTGAGCCGGGGTCGGCAACAGAACCAGCACCGCCAGGCCGGAAAACTCCCGGCCGGCGATGTCACCGAGTTTCCCCTTGACCAGATGTTCGGCGCCGCCGAGGTTTTCGGCCACCGCCGCCGCTCTTTCCCCCGCCGGGGGATAAACGGCCGCCAGTTCGGCGGCGATGACGCCGGGATGACGCTGCGGGTCGGTGTAAACGACGGCGGTTTCGGCGCCGAGGATCCGCCGCCAGGGGAGCGGAGCACGGCGTCCGTGAACCGAGAAGAAACGGGCCTCGGACCAGGGCAGGGCGAACCTCGCCAGGGCCTGCTGGGCGGCGGTGATGTTGGCCAGAAAGATCACTTCCAGACCCTCGGGAGGGTCGGTAAAATGGGCGCCGATGCCGAAAAAGAGAGGATCTCCGGAGGCCAGCAGGGCGACCTTACGGGTAGCCGCCAGGGCGTACAGCCTGGCGGCCGTTTCCGCCAGCGGCGTGCCGATTTCCACAATTTCTCCCGCGAAGCGCGGAAACCAGTCGAGCAGGCGGCGGCCGCCGGCCAGCACCTCGGCCTCGGCCAAAGCCTGCCGGTGCCGGGGGGGCAGATCGATGCGGCTGGTGCCGCAGCCGATGATGGTCAGGCGTCCCTTCATGATCCGGTGTCCTTCGAGAACAGCTCTCCGCCGGGATTGAAGACCAGGATTTCCACCTCCAGATCGGGAGCCCATTGGCGGAAAAGGCCGCCCGCTTCCCGGGCGAGGATGGCAACGGCCTGTTTTTGTTCCGGCTCGGCGAGGGATTCCAGAAATTCCCGGAAAGAACTGAAGTTCCTTCCTCCCAAGGATTGGTCATAAGAAAAACCCCGCGTGCCAAGCAGATGAAGGACTGCCGCCATGTCCAGGGCAACCTGGTGGGCATGGGTGTTGGCGTGGCCGAGGGCGTATTTGGCCAGCTTTCCCGCCATGCAGCCAATCGTGACCCTGGGGATACCCTGGCCGGCGCAGATCTCGAGGGCTTCGCGGATAAAATCGCCGATGCGGAAGATGGCGTATTCGGCAAGATGGGGATCGATACGGCGCAGCCAGCCATGGGTTCTTCCTCCCGTGACCAGGGCCAGCCGCTTTGTTCCGGCCGCCGCCGCGCCTCGTATCAACACGCGGATCGTTTCCCTGTAGGCGACGTTGGAGCAGGGAATCACCAGCCCGCTGGTGCCGAGAATGGACAGCCCGCCGTCGATGCCGAGCAGAGGATTGAGAGTGCGAATGGCCAGTTCCGCGCCGTTGTCGACGGAGATTTCGATCAGCAGGGGCTCTTTATGGTCGCCCGCGCCGGCATGGCGCAAATTATCCCCGATCATGGCCCGGGGGGTTGGGTTGATCGCCCATTTTCCCGGGGGCACGTCGAGACCGGCCCGTTTTACCAGACCCACCCCCATGCCGCCGCGGAGAATCAGTGTTGCCGCGCCGCAGTTTTCCACGAAGTCCTCGGGCCGGGGTTGGAGTCCGGCGGCGCGGCTCACCTGGGCGCGGATCAACGCCTGGTCGGTGATGTCGATGTCGTCGCCGCCGTCCTTGACCGCCCAGGACTCGGCCCTGTCCTCGGCGTGCAGGGCAACCCCGGCGACGGCGATATCCCGGGTCCGTCCGTCGGCGAAGCGTAACGGGAGCGGGGTCATGAAGGGTTGTCCCTGCAGGCGCCGCCATGCCGCCACCGCCGTGGCCGCGGCATAGGCGCCCGTGCTGAAGCCGCTGCGCAGCCCGTCGGCGCCGGCTGTTTTTATAAAGCCGGTCATGGCGTTGCGTCTCCGCTTTCCATGATGCCGTGCAGGGCCGCCACCGCCAGGGGGCTGCCGCCGCGCCGTCCGCGCACAACAATGTGGGGGATTTCCGTGGCCATGATCAGCTGTTTCGACTCCACGACATTGACGAATCCGACCGGCATGGCGATGACCAGGCGGGGGCGTACCTCCCCCGCGAGGATCATGCGGGTCAGCCCGGCGAGGGCCAGGGGCGCGTTGCCGATGAGGACGATGCCGCCGTTCAGAACGCCGGGGTTTTTTTCCAGGGCGCACAGGGCCCTGGTGCGGCCGGTTTCTTGGGCGTGGCGGGCGACGTCGGGGGCGGCGACGTGGCAATGGATGTCTTGGCGGCTGTAGCGGCTGCAGAAACGGCGCAGCTTGACGATGGAAATCCCGCTGCGGATCATGTTGGAATCGGCATAGAGGGGGACCCCCTCGCGCAGCGCCTGCAATCCCGCCTCCACGGGGTTGTGGGCGAATACCACCTGGTCCCGCAAAGAGCAATCCCCGGCGGCGTGGATCAGGCGCCGCACCACCCGCCATTGGGGAAGGGGCAGGGCGATCTCCCCTGTTTCCGCCTCGATTCTGCGGAAGCTTTCCGCTTCCACTTCGGCGCCGCTCAAGTCCCAGCGGATGCCGTTCATAATCTCTGCGCAGGGGCTGTTTTTTGGCGGGCTAGGCATCGGCGGTCCTTTTGGCGATCAGCAGGGAAAGGTAATCGGCGGGCAGGGCCGCGATGGCGCCGGGATCGGTTTCCAGAACCGCCCCGTTGTGGCCGATGCGGGCCGCGTAAAGGAGGCTGGCCGGCGCCATGGTTTCGATCACCTGGCGAATATGGTCGTCGCGGTTGCGGTAGGTTTTGAGAAGAACCGCGGTGTCGGTGTTTTTCAGCGCTTCCCGATTGGCGCCGGAGTTCTCCAGGGCCGGAATGACGGTGAGGATCTCCCGGTTTTCGACCAGCGGCTCGCCGCGCAGGGCGGCGGCCGCCTGAAAGGAGGTGATCCCCGGCACCACCTCGATGGGCGCCTCGGGCAGCCGCCTCAGGATCTGCCGGCGCAGATAACCGAAGGTGCTGTAGATCAGGGGATCGCCGAGGATAGCGATGGCCGCGTCCTCGCCGGCGGCGAGCACCTCGGTCACCCGTTGGGCGGCCTGTTCCCAGCAGGCGATCCGTTCCTCCATGGATCCGGCCATGGAGAAAAGGAGGTTTTCCCGGCGCGCCCGGCAGTCGCCCAATTCTTTGAGAATTCCCCCGGAAACGCTCTCCTGGCTGTTAGGTCCGGTGATGGCGAAGATGACCTGAACCTTGCGGAAGATGGCGACGGCTTTGAGAGTCAACAGCTGCGGGTCGCCGGGGCCGACGCCGACGCCGTAAAGTTTGCCGAGTGGGATGTTCATGGTGCTGTGCTCCATGGCGTATGCCGGGGATGGGAGAATACGGGCAAAAAAAAGCGTCCGCAACCCTGAAAAAGAGACGCGGACGCCGATTTTCGTCCCATGACAGATCCTCCCGAAACCCGGGGAGAATGCCAATGTCATCAATCCGAGCAGGTCTTCCGGCTTCCGGGTCATCCTACTGGCCGCGCCTTCCCATCCCCAAAGGGCTGCGGAAAAGATCTTTTTCCTGCACCCGGCAAGGGACAGTGGCTGTTGCGGGGTTCGTCTCCGGTTACGGCGGCGGGTCCGCGACGGATTCTCACCGTCTTCCCTATCAATCCCGAAAACGGGAACTCGTACGGAGGAAATATACAATCCCGGACAACCGGTTGTCAAAATTAATATGGGAGAAGAGGGGATGGGGACGGCGAGGATTCTGCCGTAATCGTTTTCTAGCCGTTTTCCGGGAAGCCGGCGCAGGTTCCTCTCATCTGCTCGTGCATCACCTCCAGCATGCGGCTTTCGTCGTCGAGGCCGGCGGCGGCGCGGGCGTTGATGGCCAGAGGGAGCATGCCCATCAGCATGCTTCTCAGGTTGCCGCAGCCTTCCGGCCCGCCCAGGACTTCGGCGATGCGCCGGTTGATACCGCGGGCGATTTCCGCGCCCCTGAGCAGTTGCAGGCGTTTTTCGACATCATGGCAGAAGGGGGAGGGGACGGCGCGGAAAAAGGTGTTAAGAGCGGTAATTTTCAAGAAGCGGCTGTCGACGAGGATCTCGATCTCGATGTCGTGGTAGCGGTCGCGCAGGGTTCCCATCAGGGCGATGGTTTTGTCGTCCGCCATGCTCACATGGTAGGAGATGTCGCGGTGAAAATGGTCGAGGGCGTTACCTGATGGCATGGCGATATCCGGATGCATTGTTTGGCGCAAGGTTTTTCTCTGATTGAACCTGAGTATAGTCTTTTTTTGCTCTTCCTGTCGATGTTGTCCTGTCGTTCCGGGGTCTGTGGGCAGTCATATTGTGTGGGACCATTCCCTGTCTCCCGTTGACAAATGCCGGCAGGGAACGTACAAATCGGCCTATGCTTGGCCTGCCATCCTTCGCCACGAAAAATTTTTTCGAGTTCCCATGAATTGTTTCTTTCCATACGATGAGCCGGTATTCCGCCCGCCCGCCGAGGCCGATTCCCTTATTCTTCAGGCGACCATCGGCTGTTCCCACAACCTCTGCCGCTTTTGTGGGATGTACAAGACCAAGCGCTTCCGGATCCGGCCCTTTTGGGAGCTGCTGGCGGAGGTCGAATCCATACCGGCATCCTTTCGGAATCTGGTCCGGCGGGTTTTCATCGGCGATGGTGATGGGCTGATCTATCCTCAGGGGGAGCTGGTGAGGCTTCTGGACAGTCTTGCCGCAGCCTTGCCCGGACTGACCCGCGTGGCCGCCTATGCCTCGCCGAAAAGTTTGGCAGCCAAGAGCCGGCAGGAACTGGAGCAGCTTCGCGATAGGAAATTGCGTCTTCTCTACTTCGGTCTGGAAAGCGGTGATGGTGAAACCCTTCGCTTGGCAGGCAAGGGTTTCACTGCCGGGGAAATGCTCGGGCACTGCCAAAAGGCCCAGCAGGCGGCAATGAAGCTCTCGGTCACCGCCGTTCTGGGGCTGGCCGGCAAGGCGCGCAGTGTCGAGCATGCCGAGGCCACGGCGGCATGGATCAGCGCCCTCTCACCCCGTTATTTTTCCCTGTTGACCCTGATGCGCGGCGGCAACGACGGCTATTTTTCCTTGATCGAGCCCCTCACCAACGGCGCAATCCTCGGGGAGGCACTGCATATGGTCCGCCGCCTGGAACCCCGCGGAACCATCCTGCGCTCCGATCACGTTTCCAACCTGCTGTTTCTTTCCGGCACCTATCCCAAGGATCGGCATCGCATCATCGCTCAGGCGGAAGCGGCTCTGCAAGAGGCGGCCCGCCATCCCCGCTGGTTCCGGGAGACGGCCGATGACCGGTCGGAGTTTTATTGAAAGGAGGATATTTTCATGTCCGAGGCAGGAAACGGAGAGGACATTCTGCCCATCATCCAGGGCATTTTCGACGACAAGATACCTTTCAACAGAATGCTGGGTCTCAAGGTTGACTCCCTCGATCCGGAAAATCCCCGGGTCCGCTTCGCAATGCGCGAGGAACTGGTGGGCAACTACCAGCGCGGCACCCTCCACGGCGGGGTCATTTCCACCGTCATCGATGTCACCGGCGGCCTGGTGGCTTTCATCGGCTCCCAGCGTCACCTGGCGGGAGAGCCTCTGGAGAAAAAACTGGCCCTGTTCGGCAAACTCGGCACCATCGACCTGCGGGTCGATTACCTGCGCCCCGGCCTCGGCAAGTGGTTTGTGGCCACGGGGCACATCCTGAGGATCGGCCGCAAGGTGGCGGTCAGCCGGGTCGAGCTGCACAACGACCGCGACAGCCTGATCGCCGTGGGCACGGGGGCCTATGTCATCGCCTGAAGGGTGACAGGCTGAAGAGTTTCCCCAGGAAAAAGAAACCGGCTTTCTCCCACCCGACTCCCCTCACAGGACGATCTCCCCGATCAGATAGGTCACCGCCCGGCCGGCGATTTCGACTCTCGCGCCGCAATCGCGGCAGTTCAGTTCGCCGCCCCGGGGAGAGAGCTGCCGTGCCCGCAGGCGGGTTTTCCCCAGGCGTTTGGCCCAGTAGGGAACCAGAGCGGTATGGGCGGAGCCGGTGACCGGGTCTTCGTTGATGCCGATCCGGGGGGCAAAGAAACGGGAAACGAAATCGACACCCGACCCCGGGGCGGTGACGATCACCCCCCGGCAGTGGACGGCGCTCAGACGGGCCGTGTTCGGGGCCAGGCCGGCAATTTCCTTTTCATCCCCGAGGACGGCCAGGTAATCATCTTTTCCCCGATAGATCTCACGGGGTTCGACACCGAGACCAGCGCTCAGCCCCGGCGGGATTTCCACGGCGCAAAGGGTATCGGCGGGGAAATCGAGGACCAGCAGTTCGCCGTCTTTGCGCACCTGCAAGGTACCGCTTTTGGAAGAGAAGGAGATCGTTTCCCAGGGGAAACCCCGGTGGCTGAAGAGGACATGGGCCGAAGCCAGGGTGGCGTGGCCGCACAGATCGACCTCGACCGAAGGGGTGAACCAACGAATCCGGAAGCCGTCTTCAGCGGGGAGAACAAAAGCGGTCTCGGCCAGGTTGTTCTCGGCGGCGATGGCCTGCATGGTTGCGGCAGAAAGTTCCGCGGAGGGGAAAACAACGGCGGCTGGATTGCCGGCGAAGAGTGTGCCGGTGAAGGCGTCGACCTGGTAGAGGGGGATGGTCATGGTCATCCTCTTGTCTAATGGCGTTGGCAAGCGGTTGCCGGGGAAAAGGCCCCGCGGGCGAAGGCCGCTTGCGGGGCGAGTGAACCGGCTAAGCGAAGAAGTACCGGCGCAGCGGGGGGGAGGGCCTGTCGCCCATTCAGCGGCGAAGCCGTTTTCGATCAGTCAGACAGATAATATTCCACCGTCGAGACCACGCGGACCTTTTTGATGTGCGGGGTGTCGCTGTCGCGGTCGTCGATGGAGAACTGCCCCTGGGAGGCTTTTCTGATCTTGCCGAGGCGACTGTTGGAATCCTTGGCGAATTTCTCCGCCACTTCGCGGGCGTTGCGGGTTGCTTCCTCGATCATCTCCGGCTTGAGGTCGTTCAGCTTGGTGAACAGGAATTGGGGCCTGGCCTGATAATCCTGGCCCGCCAGGGCGATTCCCTTTTCGATCAGTTCAACGATCTTTTTCATGGCCTTGCGGATTTCGTCCACCTTGGTGGAGTAGACCGAGAGGTTGGCCGTGGCCGTGTAGCGGTACTTGATGCGGCTGGTATCGCCGTAGCTTTGCGCCTCGCGGTCGACGATGTTGGGAACGGCAATGGAGATGTCCGCCTCGGTGAAGCCGTTGTCCTTGAGAAAGGTGGAGATGATGTCGGTTTTCTTCTGGATGGTCCCGTAAAGGGCGCTCAGATCATTGTCGGCCTCGCTGAAGGAAATCGGCCAGATGGCGATATCGGCCGGGGCTTCGCGCTCCGAGAGACCTTTGACGGTGACGGTCCGTTCCAATTTTTTCATCTCCAGAACGCCCTTGGAAACGAGATAGCCCAGTCCGATCAATCCTCCACAGATAAACAGGCCCAGGAGGAAGGCTTCAACGGTTCTTCGCTGATTCATGGCTCGCTCCCTTTCAAGATAGTTCATCATGGTGTCCGCTGTTCTCCCTGGCGATCGGCATTGGACATTTTTTTATCGTCGCGGCGGCGTTTCGGGCAGGAAGGCCGCCGCAGGGATCAGCCGCCGGTTTCCGGCTCTCCCCGGTTCTTTCCTCGGTTGTTCAAACAGCTTTCGGTCTCCTTGCGGAGGTCGATCCGCCGCAGGGGGAGTTCCTCGCGGCGCATCAGGGCGTGGACCTTCGAGCAGACACCCTCGATAATTTCCACCACTTCCGCAACGGACGGCATTTCTCCCCCTTGTTCGAGGAGGCGCAGCACCTCGCCTGCCACGCGGCGCTTCAGATCCTCGTCCTCCTTGGGATAGGTCAGGTCCTCCTCCATTTCATCTCCTAACAAAGTACCGCTTAAAACCACCACAGGAAACCGAAGGCAGAGGGGGCGGATAAGGTATCGGAAAATCGAGGCGGCAAAGCTTCAGTGCGGCTGTTCGGGCGCCGGCCAATTTATGAACGGTTTTCAAAGCGCGGCCATTATACTCCGCGGAGCAGAACCTCGGCCGCAAAATTTTTCGCTTTGGCAGCGAAATGATGAAGTTTTTCGGTGGAATGGGGTTCCAGCAGGCGCCAGGAGTTGTTCAGGGCGTGGCCGGGGACGTACTGCTGCAAAACCCAGCGGCGGGCGCCGCGAATGGCGCGGCCCATGGCTTCCAGATCCCTTTCTTCGACCAGGCCGGGAACACAGGTGGTGCGGAATTCATATGCCACCGAAGTTGATGGGGGACGCAAGAGCAGCCGGATGCTTCCCGCCAGGGCGGCCGCTTCGACGGGCCGGGAATGCAGCTCAGGGTAGCGGTCCAGAGAGGTTTTGATATCGACGGCGACGAAATCGACCAATTGCCGGCGCAGCAGGTTTTCCAGAACCTCCGGCCGCAGACCGTTGGTGTCGAGTTTGACGCAGAGGCCGAGATTTTTGACCTCCTGCAGGAGTTCTTCCAGGTCGGGGGCGAGGGTCGGTTCGCCGCCGGAGATCACCACGGCATCGATGAAGGGGCGCCGGGACTCC
>Ga0123328_1001497_pt1 | contig 22631 bp, 18 predicted proteins | sample BioC12SIPDNA_2_FD_89702 | JGI IMG/M metagenome (GOLD analysis project Ga0123328, IMG submission 89702) | Anaerobic biogas reactor microbial communites from Washington, USA - Biogas_R1_A C12 SIP DNA | ecosystem: Engineered > Bioreactor > Anaerobic > Unclassified | place: Washington, USA...
CTTCAAGCCCGGCCATCGAGCCGGACTTGATCCGCACCCGGTCGCCGGTGGTCAGCCGGTCTTCAACGGTCAGCGGAGCACCCGACAAGATCAGCCGCTGCAACTGCGCGAGGTCGCGTATGAGTGCCTCGGGATCGTGAACTTCGAGAATTCGGGAGATCCGGTTGGTCTTGAGGCTCTCGACGCGTTCCAGTTCTGTCACGAAGAGGAACACATAGCTGGTGAACAATGGCTTGTACGACGATACCCTGCGGCCGCGGTAAACGTTGGTAGATCGAATCAGGGGGAGATAGTAGGGAATCTTCCGAGTAAAGAGATCGCGGGCGAGCGATTTCTCCTGTCGCGACATTGTGTAAATTGCCCACCATTGCCGGTTCGACGGCTCCCGGGCGAGGTGTTCCAACAGCTCGCCGGGAAAGATATCCGGTGTCTGGCTCATGTGGACGCTCTCGTGATCGAACGCTTGATGCCCTGCTGGCCGTGTACACTCGGGGACTGGCCGGCCCCATCGAGGGCAGTCCCGAGTGCGCAGCATATGGGATCAGACTACCTTCCGGCGGGCACTTGCCGCAACCCATCTTGATGTGCGAGAATTGTCTGGAGTCCGTCGTCGTGCCGCCCGCAGAACTTTAGCCAGCTCTTTTTTGAGTTGGCTAAAGGACCGCCGGTGGCCGAAACCGATCGATGGTCGAGGGAGGCCCTTTGTGCACAGCATTGAGAAGGGTTCGTTGAGCCGATCAAGAAGACTCGTCCGTGACCGAACCGATTTGTGGCCGTGGGAGGCCCTCTACGCAGCACAGAAACGATTCTTCGGGGCGCTGCTTCCCGGGCCGTCCGCTCAGCTGATTGCTACGACTCATGGCGCACGAAATCGCCAAACTGATCCTGGAGCATGCCGATTCCGGCAAAGAGCGTGCAGCGGCGATTCGAACCGCCCTTTCTATGGGCATGCCTCTCAGCCAGATTGAGGAGTATCTGGACTGGCTCGACCAGATGCGACCACCAAAACCCTCGGAAGAGGATTAGCTTGGCGCCGTCGCGCAGAACGACATTCCTTGCCTGGTCGATTGCACGCCGGCCGCGCGGTGTTTAAGGCGAGGCGGGCGAGTCACTCTGTGCCGACCCGATGACGGCAACGGGAACGACAATCGCGGCCGCGATGCCGGTGTAGGTGAGGACGGGATGCTCGGCGGCCCAATCGTAGAGTTTTCCGCGGATAATCGGGCCGCCGACCACAATCAGCGTGGCCTTGCCGGCGGCCGGCGGCGCGGTGCCGCACTGCCAAAGCCGGCAGACTCGGATTTCGTCGCCGCATCGGAGGCCGTACGGACCGGCGTGGACATTTTTGAATCGGAAGCATCCCCTCTCGTCGGTTACGGTCGACAGCGCCGGGTGGCGGCCACCGCCACGGGTCAGTTCCAGCCGAGTCCCGGGCACGGGGATGCCCTCGGCCGTCACCACCGTGCCGGCCCAACTGCCGTCGGGCCCCAATTGGGCGTCCAAGGCGGTAGTCCGCGGCTCCGCCCAGGCGACGGATGATGCCCACAGGCTCAGGCCCAACACAGCCAGCAGGTTTGGCAGTTGGCGCGGCGAAAGCGTGTTCACTCTGGAGTCCTCCGTGCGAATCGGGCCACTCCTCTTTGGTAGCGCGTTGTGCCCGACGCTCTCTTGAACTGTTTACCGCCAATACGTGTGTCGCTCGCGTCAGCGGCGGCGGCCGAAATTGTAGTAGTGCGAGTAATTCATGAACGTGCTGCGGACCCCGGTCGGCGTCAGCACGCCGCGCGATTCGAGGGCGGTGGCCCGCTGCCGCACCGCCTGCAACTCAACCGCCTGCTGGTTGATGCGGTTCTGCTGGTCCACAAGCGTCTGTCGCAACCTTTGCTCGGGTCGCACATAGGACAGGTATGGCCCGACCGGACCGGGATCCGTGCGATACATGTTGAGCCAAGGGCTCAAGGCGGGACCTGGGGTATACGGTGTTCGCACGACCTGGCCGCTGGCAGAACTGGAGGCGATCAGCAGTAGCAGCCCAGCAGTCGCCGCGAGCGGCGGAATTCGGATTTGACGCGTCACAATGCCACACTCCGTCAAGAACAGTGATCCAAGGGGGTCTTGCAGGGAAAGACGGATCGATTTGCAGATCCGCGCAAACGGGCGGATCGGTTGCCACCCGCCTACAACAATTTATCGACAAAATGGCTCGGCCGCTTGTCCGATTCGGCGAAGTCGCCGAAATATCCCCACTCCGTCGCCAGATCGGTTCGGCGCAATCGAGACATCCGCGGGAGGACTCGGAACGCGCCATCGGAAGGCGGTGCGTGGGTCAGCCATTTCGGGTTGTTCTATTCCACCCATATAGGCTGCCTGGTTTTTCTGGCTTCCCCTCTCATTGCGTATTGCCATCGGCTCACGGATCAACTACGCTGACGAGTAAGGGCAACAGGTGCGTACTGTCCAGGACAGGCGCGGAACCGCCCGTGACGGAACGGTCGGGCCGACACGGAATCGTATCGGCCTGGCAAGTCGCCGTCAATCTGGCAAAGCTGATCTGCGCTGGTCTGCCGGAAGAGCAGCCGGGAGCGGAGAGGAGTTGTCGGGGGCAACACTTATCTTCTTCGTGCAGTTCTTTTCCTCGCTGGCCAGTTGTCTGCTTGTCTTGCAGAATCATGAGGAGTTGCACGGAGCGGATGGGTTGGAGGCCCGTTGGCGGTTCTGAAGCGACGCCGAATGTTTCTGCCATGAACGAAGAACAACGGACCGACCAGCGTCCGCGTCGTCCCCGGGTCCCGCTGGCATTGCTGCACCGAAACCGGCTGTTTTGCGACTGCCTGCGATTGGTGTTCGATGCGTTGGAGACCTTTGAGCCGATTGTTGTGGATCACCGGGAGCCGGGGTTTCTCTCGTTGATCGAGGCCAGGAGGCCGGACCTTCTCCTGGTCGACGCACGACTGCCGGACGGCATGGCGGTCCAAGTCACGCACTTCGTGTTCAACCGGGTTGGCCGGGCGAAAGTCCTGCTCCTCGGCTCGCTGGAATGCCGAGACGTCCTGTTGGAGTGCATTGGGGCGGGAGCCCAGGGCTGCGTCCTCGAGGATTCCACGCTTGCCGAACTCCAGGCAGCACTGGAGAAAATCTACCACGGCGAGCCGTATTGTTCTTCCTTCCTGCTGCACGCGATGCTCCAGCAGCTTTCCGAGGCGGCGCGCCAGCCGCGCTGGCCGGACAGCGCCCGTTCGATCAAGTTGACATTCCGGGAGCAGGAGGTTCTTCAACTCGTTTCGCAGCACCTGAGCAACAAGGAGATTGCCAAGCGGCTGCTGATCTCGGTCTATACCGTGAAAAACCACGTGCACAACATCGTGGAGAAGCTCCAGGTTGAAAGCCGCTACGAGGCAGTCGAATATGCACGGCAGCGAAACTGGATCGCTCCCCTCCAAGCGCTTTGATTTGCGGCTTGCCTGTGCATCGGGCCGCCGGCGCGGAACGCGCCGGCAGGACGATTGCCCGGGTAGCTGCTGTCCCGCCCCCCCCCGGCGGCAGTCCGGTCGGGCCTTCCGACCACCGGAAAGCATTTGAAATCCCCGGGAGAATTCATTAAAGTAACTAGGTTGGGGGGAGCGTGGAAGGTCGGCCTTGCCCGCTGGTGCGGGGCAGGTCTAGAAGGCGTGCGGGTGTTCCCGCAGGGTTCCGGAGGTCGGCGGTTCCGATGGCAGTCTCTTCAGGTTATTGGTGCGATCAGCGCTTGATCGTCACGGTCGATGGCCCGGACGGTTGCCGCTCGATCACCCTCAACAAACCCTTTGCCCGGATCGGCGGCAGAGCGCCGGCGGAGATTGTCCTGCCGGCGGAGACTTTTCCACGCCGGTGGCTCTACCTGCACGGTTCCACGCACGGGGTGTTCTGGCTGAAGCTGCCTCGTTCGTCGGCGGGGGAGAAGCACACCCACGGCTGGCTCGATGCCGGCCAATGGCTTGTCTGCGGCTCGCACCGCCTCGGCGCCCAGTTGACCGGAGGCGGCGCTGACCTCCTGCAACCGGGACCCGATTGGCTGGGCGAGGGAAGCGCCCGGCCGCCGTATCCGGTCATCGTGCTGTCAATCGGCGGCCAGGTCATCGAGCGGCAGACGCTTACGCGGCGTTTGACCATCGTCGGCCGCCACCCGCCCGCGACCGTGCAAATCGCCAATCGCTCCGTGTCGAACTGCCACTGCGCCCTGTTCATCGATGCCGGAGAGTTGTGGGTCGTCGACCTGCTGAGCAGCAACGGCACGAGGCTCTCCGACGCCCCGATCGAGTCGGCCCGGCTTTCAGAAGGGGAGACCCTGAGGCTCGGGGGGATCGACCTGACGTTCGACGGATGCTCGATCGGCGAGGAGCGATCGGCGATCGTCGAGACGCTCGCTGCCGCGGACGAGAACGACGAGCTGCCAGGGAGTGCCGCGCCCCTTGAGGATCGGCGGGCAGGGCTCGATGCGCAGAAAGCGGAGCTTGCGGCCCAGCGGGAGCAGTGGAGGCGGGAGCAGGACCGCCGGGAAGCCGCGATCGCCAAGCGGCTCTCGGAACTGGAGGCCAACCGAGCCGCGCTGGATGCCAGGTGGCTGGAATTCGAACAGCGGCAGGCGAGTCTCCAGCAGGAATTGGCGGCCCATAAGCAGCAATGGGAAGAGCAGTGCCTCGCCTGGCGCGAACGGCAGGAGGCCGCCGAGCGGCAGCTCGCCGAGGAGCGCCGGCAGCTCGCCGAGGAGCGCCGTTCCTGGCGCGCGGAGCAGCAGGGACCGGCCGCCTCGCAGCAGGCCGCCCCGCGGCGCGCGGATCAAGAGCCAGGCGAAGCCGCGGACGGACGGCTTGCCGCCGCCGATTTGACGGCGCAACCGGCAGCCCTGGAAGAATCCGCATTCGAGGGGAGCGTTGCCGGCCTCGGGCTGCTCTGCCCTCGGGCGGCCGTCGAACGCCCATCGGGACCTCGGTCCCTTGAGCCGGCAACCGCCGCGGCCGGCGCTAACGGGGATGCCGAGCGATTGGATGATCAAGCGCGGATTCGGGAAGCGTTGGCGGCCTTTCATCAGCGGAAGCAAGGTGGTATCATCGCGTCTCTCCTGCGGCTCCTCCGCCGCGGCGAGGTTTAGCCCGGCCCCCGACGATCGGACGGGCGCGGGCGGCGTCCCACCGCCAACTCCCTCGGATTGACCTTAACATCAGCAAAGACACAGGAGATGGATATGATCTGGAATCATCCTGCGATATGTCGCGATTGCCTGGGCCGCGCTCGCATCGGGATCATCGCATGGCTGTTGGCAATCACTGGAAGCATTGGATTGTCTGCCGGCGCGGCCGAATCATCCGATCGGGCGCGGATGCCCGTCATGCCCAAGTCTGGCATCTCCGCGCACCGGGGCGCCAGCACCAGCCACCCGGAGAATACGCTTCCGGCGTTTCGCGAGGCGATTCGGCTGGGCGCGCACCAGATCGAATTGGACGTCTACCTGACCAAGGACAAGCACTTGGTGATCATGCACGATTCGACGGTCGACCGCACCACGGACGGCACGGGCAAGATCGCCGACCTGACGCTGGCTGAAATCAAGCAGCTTGACGCTGGTGGCTGGAAGGGTCCGCAGTATGCCGGCGAACGCGTGCCCACGCTGGAGGAGGTTCTGGCAATCATGCCGGACAATGTCTGGCTCAACCTGCACCTCAAGGGAGGCGCCGAATTGGGGGCTGCCGTGGCCCGGCAGGTTGTCCGCGATCAGCGCACGCATCAGGCGTTTCTTGCCGCAGGGCGTTCCGTGATAGAAGCAGCGCGAAAGGTCTGCCCGGAGATCCTTGTCTGCAACATGGATCGCCGTGAGTCCTATTCGCAGTACGCGAGCGAGACAATTGCGCAGGGGGCGGATTTCATCCAGTTGCTCGGCAAGCTGGCATCGCCGGACGACATGGCCGGGCTCAAGGCGGCGCGAGTCCGGATCAACTACTGCTGCACGAATGACCCGGAATCGCTGGAGAAGCTTTATGCGGCCGGCGTCGAATTCGCCCTGGTGGACGATCTGGAAAAGATGATGCAGAAGGCCGCGGAATTGGGAATCCGTCCGCTGAAGCCGGTCTTTCGCGCCGGCGGCAACGCCACAGGGCAATGACTCTTGCCTCGCGGCCGTTGCGCTCTAGCGGGCAGGATTGTCAGCGCGGCGCGCAGAGCATCAAACCTGGCACTGTAGACCCAATCGCCGCCCCTCGGAGTGAGAGGGTGGGTTATTCGAGATCGAAGTCGAAGGTGTTGTCGGCGCCGTCGGCAACGGTGGCTTTCAAGCCGGAACGTGCGACCGACGCATACTTCTCGGGGATCAGACTCTTCAGCGGCGGCGTCTCGCCGTCCGCGACTTCGTCGGGCGGTTCCTCGTACTTGACGACCTGGACGCCGTATTCTCCGGGAATCGCTCCGTCGCCCTGCTCGAAAGTGGTCAGCGAGTAGCGGCCTGCCGAATCGGTCCGGCCCACAGCGCTGCCGGAATTGTCGGCCAACAGGAACGTGACCGAAGCGTCAGCCAGCGGCTGTCCCTCGAGGGTGATCGTGCCCTGCACGGGCACGGTCTTTGGACCATCACGATCCGATGCCCCGCCACAACCGCCAATCATCAGGATCAGCGGCGCAGCGATACCGAAGCGCCTTGCGGACACTACTTTTTCGCCGCGGGCTTTGCGGCCAGTTGCACGCCGACCAGTCCGCCCACGATGAACCCGACCACGAACACGGCGAACAACAGGAGCGAGCCGGGGAAGCCGAATCGGAACAGGAGGAACTTGACTTCAAAGCTCTGCGTGTTCTGGAAGACGAAGATCAAGACCACGGCGGCGAGGATCAGGATCGCAAGCAGCTTGACTTTGCCCATCACGGTCTCCGCGACTTCAGGATTTCCACGTTGCCGAGCAGCACCCCGGTCGCCGGCAGCGCCGCTGCTGGTGCGCTGGAAGTTGTCGAGCAGATTCCCGTCGAGACTGGGGCCGCTCCCCCTCAATCATCGATGGTTCGAAAATCGACCGTTTGCCACCGGCCGGGTTTCAACGATCCGATCCGGGAGCGGCAATTGTTCTGGCTCTTCTTCGACCGGGTCGCATGCCCGCAGGTGATCTGTCCCTTGTTCCGGAGGGTGCTCCGCGCGCCGCTTCCTCACCGTGCCGGTGAATAGTCCGTGGCCGCCATGAACACGGACTTCACGCCGTCGGTGACGGTCAACGGGCCGCCGGCCTTGTCTTCGGAGGCCTTGCGGGCGACGATCCAGTCGGGGTCGGCGCGAAATGCGTCAAAGGCGGCTTTGGCGGCCTCAACGCTCGGATGCGTCACGAGGTAAACAAGCGTCTCGCCGGCGCCGGGCTGGCCTTCCCGCGGGCACCAGTAACCGAAGCAGGTGATGCCGTGCTTCGCGAACAGTTTGACCGTGTGGTCGCGGAAGCGGGCGTTCAGATTCGCCAGATTGCCGGGCGAGGCGGTATAGGTCCGCAGCTCGAACACCCGCTTGCCGCCGGCGGCCGGCTTGACCGGGGGCGAGTAGTCGGTCAGACTGAGCACGACCGACTCGATCTTGTCCACGATCTTGCCCGCTGCCTCGCTCCGCTCGCGGACCCGCTTCCAATCGGCGTCGGCAAAGAACGCCTTCCATGCCTGCTGGCGGGCTTCCTCGCTCGGAAACGCCAGCAGGTAGACCAGCTTGTTCTCGGGATTATCGATCGGCGTCCAGTAGCCGATGCTCGTCAAGCCGTGTTTCTCGAACAGCTTGATCGTGTGGTCGCGGAAGCGGGCGTGGAGATCGTCGAGCCGGCCCGGCGGCGCGTAGTAGGTCCGCAGTTCAAACACGATCTTCTCCTGTTCCGCGGCAACGGCAGAACCGGCCAGCGCCAGCACGGCGGTTGCTGCCAGAATCCTCTTGGCCACCATGGTCTTGCTCCGGAAGTGTGGTCAGCACAGAATTAGTCTCGATCCCCGGCGTGCCGAAAAGGCAAGCCAAGCCGCTTATGACTGTACCATGCCGGCAAGCCCCTGCGTAGTCCTTTGGGGGAGAGCACGGCCATTTGCCCTGAAAGGACCGTTGCCATGAAGTGTCGACTTGCCGCCCTCTGCGTGTTGTGGATCGGATCGGCGGCGGCCCTGCCGGGCGAACCGGCCGAGTGGTGGAATCCCGAGTGGCGGCTGCGGACGACCGTGGAGCGGCCGGCGCCCTACGGCAGCGAGGTTGCCAGGCCGGTCGAAGTGGCCGTTGATTTTGCCCGGCTGCTCGAAAAGGCCGGCTTGCCGGGCAAGTTCGCCCCCGGCTCGCTCCGCGTCGTCGAACGCGATTCCTCGGGCAAGCCGAGCGAACGGCCCAGCGCGTGGCGCACGCAGTTCGACCCCGAACGAGGAACCTGGCAGGGTTACGTGGCGTGGATCGCGCAACCGCGGGCTGGCTCGGCCGGGACGGCGGACATCTACTTCGACGTCGAAGAGCGGGGCATCAAGCCGCCGGACTACGATCCGGCGCTGCTCCCTGCGGAGAATCTCCTGGCCAACCCGGGTTTTGAGAGGCTTGCCGGTCGGCTGCCGGAGGCGTGGGAAGCGGCGCCGGCCGCGCTCGTCCAATCGGATCGCTTTCGCCATACGACGGGAAAGCGGTCGCTGAAGGTGGTTGTGGACGAGTCCACTCGCGCCGATATCGGCCGGGAAATCACCCTTTCCCAGCGGGTGGATGTCAGGCGCTACGCTGGGCAGGAGATCGTCTTCGAGTGCGACCTGATGGCCGAGCGGGCGGCCTATGGCGCGCCGGTGGCGATCACGATTGAGCAGTATCGCGACGACGGTTCGAGAATCCCGGAAGACGCCGTCGAGCCGCGCTGGCTGAATATTGAACTGGCTCAAGGGCAGCTTGTCCAATTCCGCGAGCGCGGCCGGTTCAGCGAGTTGGCGGCCACGGCGCGCGTCCTGGTGCGGATGCGGTGTCTGGTCCGCGATGCGGACACGGCGACGGTCGTCACCGGTCCCGACGCCTGTTTTACCGTCTGGCTCGACCGCTTCGTGCTGCGGCCCGGTGAACGCTGGCCCTGGCCGGCGGCGACCGGCGCTGGCTTTGTCCCCGGGGCGCTGGCCGATGCCCCGCTCAATCGGGGATTCGAATTCACCGGGCTGCGGCGCGTGGCCTTCAACGGCGCCTCGGAAGCCACGCTCGCCAACGGTTACGACGATCCGGACCCCCGTTCGGTCCACTGGGGACTGGCGGCCGGCACGCTCGAGTTCTGGTGTCGCCCGGCCTGGAGCGCAGACGACGGCCAGGAGCGCGTCTTTTTCGATTCCGTGGCCTACGGCCACCGCCTGCACTCGCGCCTCCGCAAGCTCGGCGGCGGTGGGAACAGCGACCTGGAGTTTTCGATCGCCGACGCCGGCGGGACGCTCCGGTCGGTAAGGGCATTTGCCCCTTTCCAGCGGGACGCCTGGCACCACCTGGCCGCCACCTGGGATTTCTCCCAGGCCCGCCTGGCGCTGTTCTTCGACGGAAAGCGGATCGGCCAGAGCAGTCCGGGCGAGTCGCCCTGGCCGAGCAGCCTGGTTTCCAAAGGAACCACGGCAGGGATCGGCATCGCCGAGAATGACAGCCGCAGCCTGCCGATGCAGGCTTTTCTCGGCGGCGACGCCGACTGCCGCGCCGATCGGGCGGCCGAGGCGGTTCTCGACGAGGTGCGGATATCCGACTGCGCCCGCTATGACGCCGACTTCGCGCCGCAGCGCAGACAATTCACCGTCGACGAGCAGACCCGGGCGCTCTGGCACTTTGAAAACCAGTGGCACGCCGTCCACGCCGCCGACGACCGGTTTGTGCGAGGCCACCTGGCGTGCGAGTTGCCCCGGCAGCAGGAGACCGTTCCGCTCGACATGTATGCCGATGGAAAGATAGAGAGCCGGCCGGTCGCCGTCCGGCCGCGGGCGCCCGAGTCACGGCTCGCCGAGAACCGAGCCGCCAACCGATTGACTGTCACGCGGCCCTTCCAGCGGCTGCCGGACCCCCGCTTCGTCGAGTACCGATCAAGGCAGGCCGAATGGCTGATTGCTTCGCCCGACGACACGTTCACGGTCACTGCATCCGGCGATTGGGAGCCGCTGATGGAATCGCTCACGTTTGAGCCGGCGGGCGGCACGGGCGCGGCGGAAACCGCGATTCCCCATTGGCGCGCCGGTGATCGCGTTGTTCCGCTGAGCGTGGCGACCTTGAACGAAACACTTGCGCCGGGCATCGACGACGAGGCCCGGCGGGCGTTGGAAGTCTTCCGCTACGCTCTGGCGACGACCAACTACTTCGACGCCCACTATTGCGAGACGCTGCCGGCGCGGCACCGCCCGCGAGTCTCGTACACGCTGGTCAAGGCCCTGAACATCTATCCCTTCGACCAATGCGGCCCGCTGAACCACACGCTCCGCAAGCTGTTCCTCACGGCGGGGATTTCGTCGCAGGATTGCTCGGGAACGCACCATCAATTCGAGCAGGCGTTCTACTTGGGGAGTTGGCGGTTGTTCGACCTCTCGCCGCGCGTCTATTGGCTGAATCGCGACAATGCGACCGTGGCCAGCCGGCGGGCCTTTGAAGACGACCTCTATCTGAAACTCCGCGAGGGGAGCGGCGTCCAGTCGGCCTTGCGGGGCAGGCGCCATCGGCCTTCGCTGGGCACGGCCGAGCGGCCCCACTCGATGGAGTTTCCGCTTCGGGGTGGCGAACAGGTGCGATTCGGCTGGTGGAACGAGGGACGCTGGTTCGAGTTGACCGGCAACCGCGAGCCGATCCATCTCGCCAAGATCCCCCCCTATTTCGGCAACGGATCGATCCTCTACCAGCCCCGGCGCGAGGCCGGAGCCGGCGAGCTGGAGAACCTCGCCCTGGCGCCCCTTGGCGATGGCCTGGTGCTGCGGGCGATTGACCCGCAGCGGCACGCGCGACTGCTCTACCGGGTCGCCTGCCCGTACATTCTCTCCGATGCGCTGGTCCGGGGCGCCTGGCGCGCCGACCGGCCGGATGCTCTGCGGGCATCCGTTTCCTTTGATCAGGGGAAGACCTGGAAGAAGGTCTGGCGAAATGCGGAGCCCCGCGGCGAACTGGCAATTGACCTGCGGGCGCAGGCCGCGGCCCGTTACATCTATTGGCTCAAGCTCGATTTCGAGCCGGACGGCGGGGCGTCGCTCGCTGACCTCGGCGTGCGAACCACGTTCGTTGTCTCCCCCTTGTCGCTGCCGGCCACACTGAGGAGGGGAGAGAACCGGATCACCGTCGCCGGTGGACCGGCGGAGACGCCGGTCAAGTCGGTTTGCCGCTGGGTCGAGCGGCACCGGAGCGACCTGGGGATCGGAATCGACGCGATCAGCTACTATCTCGACGGCGATCGGTCGCATCGCCGCCTGCTCGTTGCGCCCGGCGGCGCCAGCCTGCCGATCGAGGTGACGATCGAGGGCCGCCGGTGCGAAGGCGAGGTGTCCGTGGAAGGCCTGCCGCCGGGCTGGACCGTCGCGCCGGAGCGGCAGGCGGTCGCGCTGGCCGGCGACGGCGGGCACGCGCGGGCCAGGTTGCTGCTCAAGCCGGCCAGCGCCCCGCCCGGCGAAATCCGCCGCCTGGAGCTGGTCTTTCGCGAGGCGGGCCAGGTCCGGCGGACGCCGTTTGAAGTGCTTGCCGCGCCGGCCGGGCTGGCGTGCGAGGCGGAGGCCTGCGCGGCGATCGAGGGCGGCGCGGAAGTGCAAGACTCAGCCGAGAACAGCCAAGGCCGGATCGTCGCGTTCACCGGCCAGGGCCGGCTCTCGTGCGCTGCGAATGTGCTGGAAGAAGGCCCGCATGCGCTCTGGCTGCGGGCACGCTGGGAGCCGGGGGGGAGCACCCAGTTGGACCTGGCCGTCGACGGGGCCGAGCCGCGCAGGCTGACGGCCGCGGCAATGATCGGTTTCACCGACTGGGACGATCCGCGCAGGGCGCACACCAAGTGTTTCGCCCATTTCGGCGAGGCCCACGGCCACTGGGCCTGGTACCGCATCGGCGATGTGCCGCTCGAGGCGGGGCAACACCGCCTGACGCTCTCCGCACAGCGCGGGGCATGCCTCGACGCCCTCGTGCTCCTGCCGCAAACGCCAGACTGCGACCGCGCCGCGATGAACCTGTTTCAGAATTGGAACTACGCGTGCGACGGCCGATGAGCCCGTCTTGGCGACGGGACACGCCGGACGTTCCCAAGCCGGAGCTTGGGAACGAGGCGTGTGCGAACCGCGCTGCCCGCTGAGAGGTTCCCAAGCCGGAGCTTGGGAACCCGCAGCGCGTTTGCAGGAATCATGCGGACGCGGCTACTGCTTGCCGCCCTGCGCTTCCTTGTACTCGGCGATCACGGCCGGGTCCGGTTCGTAGAGTTTGGCTTCCTCCGCCGTTGGCGTGCGGAGAGGGCGAATCACTCGGAAGCCGAGGAACAGCGCGTCGGTGTGATACCAGATGCTCTGCGGGATTTGTGGATCCTGCATCTTCCATGAGGGATCGGAACCTCGCCGAGCCGCACTGCGGAGCCGTTCGGCGTCGTCGTCCCACGAACCGCCGCGGACCGCGAGCGGGTAGGGCTTGGTCGGGATGGCAAACGGCGCCTTGACCTTGCCGCTCTTGAGTTGTGCATAGTAGTCGGGAATGTACTGATCGAGAACCCACTCGGTCACGTTGCCGTGCATGTCGTAGAGGCCCCAAGGATTCGGCTTTTTCGTGCCGACCTTGGCGTAGCCGTCCGGCGAGTTGTCGAAGTACCATGCGTAATCGTCCAAGTCTGCCGGATCGTCGCCGAAGGAATAGGCTGTCGTGGTCCCCGCGCGGCAGGCGTATTCCCACTCGGCCTCGGTCGGCAGGCGATAGTAGCGGCCCGTCTTGGCGGTCAGCCACTTGCAGAACATCTTGGCGGCGTAATCGGTCATGCAGATCGCCGGATAGCCGTCGTGCCCCATCTCGAAGGTCATGTCGCTATAGGGCGCGGTCGGCCGCGCCACCGCGTCGCCGAGCTTGTCCCACTTGGTCGTCTCCTGCTTGAGTTGCTCGCGGCGGGCGATGTCCAGCTTCTGGGACCAGTAGTCGTAGATGTCCCAGGTGATCTCCGTCGACATCATCCAGAAAGGCTCGATCTTGAGTTCGACTTGCGGCCCTTCGTCGGGCGAACGGTCCGGTTCGTCGTCCGGACTGCCGAGGAGGAATTTGCCGCCGGGGATTGGCACCATGTCGAAGGAGTGATCGGAGCCGACGATCTTCTCGGTATACTTCCGCATCTCGGCCTCGGACGCTGCATTCGCCCCGACAACCGGATAAGCCTCGGGAATCCACTCAACCGAGATCTTTTCCGTCGGGTCAAATCCCAGATCGCCATCCTCGCCCGCAAGAGCCGGCGAGAGCATCGAGAGGACGAGCAGCCCGGCCAACGCCACGCCGCAAAGCCAATGGAATCTCACTCGCGTTTGCGTCATTTAGGAACACCTTTCCTTTAGCACTACGAAATGGTCGAACTGGCGGTTCGCGACAGGACAGTCCGTCGGTCGGTCGACCAGAAGGCAGGACCGGCTTCCAGCGAGCCGGCCGTCTGTGAGGTTGCAGGGGGGCGAACGCATTGCCGCCGCTCCGTTTGATGGCGTCTGCACCGGCGCAGACCTGCCCGATCGACCTGGCCGCGGATGAAGCGCGCCCGGCGGCACCGATCGTTACGCGGCGTCTGCTCCCCGATCGGATTATCGCCATATTGTAATGCCTCCGCCGGCGATCTGCAAATGGTCCGCAAGGATGCGCACGGAACGCGGAGCGGCACAAGACGGTCCACGGGAAGGTCCCCGCCGATGGTGGGCCGGGGGACTGCCGGAGTGAGCCGTTCCCAGGCAGGGGCCTGGGAACCAGGGTACCGGCCGGTTCAGCCGGAAGAAGCAAGACGGCGAGGAGAGGGGGCCAATCGTCGGAATACAGATCCCGTCAGCCGACGCTCCCCACCGCAGACCGGGCCTTGCCCACTCTTGGTTTGTTGGAAAGGGAGCCTTGAACCTTGCCTCGGGAGGGCTAGGCCTTCGGAACCAAGACCCTTAAGCTAAAGGGAAGTTGTGTAGCGATCCAGGAAACACCGAACGTCTGCCCCGATGAACCCGTTGCGATTCAGTGCCGCTTGGCTGCTGTGCTTGCTCTCCGCCGGACTGGTGCACGGCAGCGGCGAAGAGAGCCGTTTCGAGTTTTCCGGGATTGAAATGGCCGTTCCCGTTCGGATGGTCCTCTACGCGCCGAGCGAGGAAGCGGCCTTGGCCGCTTCGCAAGCGGCCTTGGCGAGGATCCGCGAGTTGAACGGGATCATGAGCGACTACGATCCGGCCAGCGAGGTGCGGCGCCTCTCGGCCTCCTCGGGCAGCGGAGAAGAGTTTCCGGTCAGCGCCGATCTGTGGAATGTGCTCTCGCGGGCCAACGAAATATCGATCGCCAGCGGCGGCGCTTTCGACGTCACGATCGGTCCGGTGGTTCGCCTCTGGCGGCGCGCGCGGCGGCAAGGCGAGTTGCCGACGCCCGAGCGGATTCAGCAGCAGCTCGCCTCGGTCGGGTTCCAGGCGATCGAGATGCGCCAACCCGGTCGCAGGGTTCTCTTGACCCGGCCGGGCATGTGGATCGATCTGGGAGGGATTGCCAAGGGCTACGCAATCGATGAGGCCCTCAAGGTGCTGCGGACGCACCGAGTCTCCAGTGCCCTGGTTGACGCGGGCGGCGACATTGGCCTGGGCGACGCGCCCCCCGACCGCGATGGCTGGGTAATCGGGGTCGCCCCCCTCGACCGGGACGCCGAACCGAGCCTGTTCCTCTCGTTGTCCAACGTCTCCGTTGCCACCTCCGGCGATTCGTGGCAATTCGTGGAGATCGGCGGCCGGCGATATTCCCATCTGGTGGACCCCTGCACCGGACTCGGACTGACGGATCACAGCAGCGTGACGGTGATTGCCCGCGACGCGACGACCGCCGACGCGTTGGCCTCGGCCGCCAGCGTGCTCGGGCCGGAACGGGGCCGCGAACTGGTTGACTCAATCGCGGGCGCGGCGGCGCTGATCGTCCGCGCGGCGAACGGCGCAGCGGAGCAGGTCTCCTCGCGCAATTGGGGGGACTATCCGCGCGTGCAGCCGTCGAAATAGGCCCTTCCCCGAACGGCGCGCCATTCGGGCTATCTTAGAAGGCCGGCTTTCTCGGCCAGAAACAGGCACCCGACAAGAACCAGGATGCCCAACCAGCACGAGAGCCTGAACGCGACGAGCACCGCGGCCGCAAGCGAAACGGCGAAGGCAAGAAAATTAACGAAAAACCTTGACATCGTCCCCTTGGGGTCTTAATCGTAACGACGCCCGGACCAGCATGGATTACCGCAAGATCTCTCGCGGTTGGTGGTATCCCCGGAGCGGAATAAATAGACCGCTTTTCCAGGCAGTGTAAAGGGCAACTCCCGCGGATGCAAGCAGACCGGCAGGCCACGGCGGGGCCGGCCCGCCCGATGTCCACCGGCGGCCTTCATTCACGCAGCACGGAGCGTATTCCGTATTCAGCAATTCACGTTGCACACCATTTGCGGGGCAGTCAGTCGCCCTGCGCAAACGGACGCTCTCCGACGGCCGCAAAGCGGGTTTCGTCCAGCCACGCGAGGCGGAGGACAACCACACAGCACCTTTGGGTGGGCCGTTTCCAGGGCGAATACGGCCGATCCCTTCGGTCGGCTCCCGGACAATGGATGCAGAATCCGGGCTGGGCAAGACGGCTGTTCCGGTTGCCAAGGTCAGCCTCTCCCGATAAACTGATCTAGGCCAGAGCGGTTGGATCTGAGGGCGAACGTACGTCTGCGGACGGGCGAGTTGGGTATTTGGCGAGTAGCGGCTGGCCGGTCGGTCTCGTCGGGAGAGCTGAGCAAGATGCGGATAGCGGTCGGGAGCGACCATCGCGGCGCGGCAATGCGATCCAAGATCGTCGACCTCCTTAAGCGGCTAGGTCAGGATGTGATCGACGTGGGGGCCCACCAACAGCGAGCGGTCGATTATCCGGACATCGCCGCGGCGGTCGCCCAGCGGGTCAGCAAGGGGGACGTGGACCGCGGGATTCTGATCTGCGGCACCGGACTGGGGATGTCGATTGCGGCCAACAAGTTTCCGGGCGTTCGCGCCGCGCCCTGTCATGACGACCTGACGGCGGAGGTGAGCAGGCGCCACAACGACCTGAACGTGCTCTGCCTTTCCGGCGACATCCTTGGCGAACGGCTTGTCGATCGGCTGGTGGAGATCTGGCTCAGGACCCCATTTGAGGGGGGCAGGCATGCGCGGCGGGTGGGAAAAATCTGCCAGATGGAAAAGAGGAACGGCAAACCTCATTCCACGAGTGTTCCCTGAACGGTGGAAGTCGCCGCGGCCCCCCCGGAATGGCCGTGTTGCCGAGCGTTTCGCGCTGCCAGGAGGTTTTGTTCCGCGCTGTCAGCGCTGACGGGCCGGTCGATTCACCCACTCTTGGCGGAGGCCGGTGATCTTTGGGGGGGGGAGGACCGAGCGGCCATCAGCCGCCGACTTTGCCTCGGCAAAATTCTGCAAGAAACAGGCTGGCAAGAGGCCTCGCGGGCGCTTATATTCTGAAATGCCTGTGAACCGCCGCCTTGGGGGTGACGTGGGAGCGGCTTCGGGGCCTCCGGCCACCCGAGTCAGCGCACAGGGAAAGGATGGTCATTCGAACGGAAGATCCAGAGGGGACGACACCGCAGCCGCCACCGGCTGCCTGAAGGGAGTGCCGCATGCCCGCGCGTCGATATCCCCGACCCGGCCAGCGTCTTGCGCCGCGAACGCTTGCGGACGTGCTGCAACCTCCGCTCCCGCCGAGATACCGGGTGCGGGAGGAGCAGGGGCCAATCCGCCTTTGCGATCTGGACGAGTCGGCATGGGACCGCTTCGACGAAGAGACCTGCCGCGCTCTGGCGTCGGAGATCGTCCGCGTCGTCGGCCGCGCGGCCCGCCAGCCGGCCGCGCTGAGCGGGCGCGCCGTTCCGCCGATCCCCAAGGGAGTCACGCTGGCGGATCTGGAACTGGCACCGAGGACGTTCAATTGCCTCGTGGCGGCGGGAATCGGGGAACGCCCGCAAGATCTCAGCCGGATGACGATCGAAGGCCTGTTGAGTTTGCAGGGCTTCTGGGGAAAGTGTCTCGTCGACCTGCTGACGGCGATCGAGTACGCAACGGATCATCCTGAATCGCGGCCCGTGCGTCGGGGGCGGAGGGCGTCGACTCCGCGATGCCGCGGCAACGGCGGCCGCTACCCCCGCCGCGGCTACCGACTCGCTCCGGTCGCGCTTCGCGAAATCCTCCAGGTTCCCATCCCCGCGCAGCGGATCAAGACGCCGGAGGTCCAGGGGCTCCAGTTGTGCGACCTGGACGAGACCGTCTCCGAGCGGTTGTCGGACGCCGAACTGGCCATGCTCGGCCGCATGATCGTCGCCAGGGTCAACGTCAGCAGCCAGCGGCGGACGCTTGGGCAGTCCGCGATTCCGCAGCCACCCAAGGGAATGCGATTGCAGGAGCTGGCCCTGGAGAATCGGACGTACAACTGCCTCGTCCGCGCGGGGTTCGGCGAGCGGCTGGAGAATCTCGGCAGGTGCTCCGTCGGTGACCTGCTCGCGCTGCGGGCCTTCGGTGCAAAATGCCTGCTCGACCTGTTGTGCTCGCTGGAGACGGCCATCGCCAGGTGCGAAACGCTCGACGAGCATCTCACGCGCGAAGCGCTCGCCTTAAGCGCGATGCCCGAGGCTTCGACCATCCACTTCAGCGATCCGCGGTTGGGACCGATGCTCCGCGGCATCGACGGCGGGGCGGAGACGCTCGAGCAGCTTGCCAGCCGCGCCGTCAAGCGGCGCGTCGATCCGATCAATCCCGCCGCGTCTTGCCGCCGGATGGCCGAACTCCGCCGGCACATCGGCGATCTCGGGCAACTTCCCCTTGGCGAGGAGCTGGCGACGATCTTCGCGCCCGCACCGCCCTCCCGCGACCGCCAGATCGTCACCGAGTATTTCGGCTGGGACGGGGGGGGCAGTCGCACGCTCGAGGAGCTTGGCAAGCGCTACGGACTGAGCCGCGAGCGAATCCGCCAGATCTGCGTCCGCGCGGCCAAGCGGCACTGCAACGCGCGGGTGTTCGCGCCCGTTCTCGATCGGGTGCTCGGTCTGATCGGGTCGCGGATGCCGATCTCGTCCGCCGCGCTGCGGCGCGTGTTTGAGGCGGCGGGGCTCGGGGCGAGTTGGCTGCCGCCGAAGGTCATCCGCCAGGCCGCCCTGTTCCTCGCGCGGCCCGCGGCGTTCGACACCGCGCTGCTGGAGGGGGGGGAACTGGTCGTGCCGGAGGGGTTGGCTCACGCCCCGAAAGCGATTTCCCAGGTCGCCCGGCGGATCATCCTGGCCTCGGGAATCACCACCAGCGCCGAGGTGGCCCGGCAGGCGGCGGCTCAACTCGGCTTGGAAGTCGAGCCACCGCTGGTGCGGGTAGCGCTCGAGGCCCTCGCCGACTTCCAGTGGCTGGACGACAAGCAGACCTGGTTCCACCTGGAATCCGGCGCGCAATACGGGCTTCCCAACATGATCGACAAGGTGCTTGCCGTCTGCCCGCGGATCGCCGTTGGCCGCCTCCGCGCGGCGCTGGCGCGGCGGCGGCGGCCAGGCAGGAGGGTGCCGCCTGCGCGCGTCTTGCTGGCGTTCTGCGCCCAGCTGCCGGGGGTAAGCGTCAGGAACCACGCCGTCCTCGCCGAGCGTCCGCGGAAGAGCGCGGAGGTGCTCTCGGGCGTTGAGGCGGCCATGGTCGAGGTCCTCCGATCCCATGGCCCGGTGATGGAGAGGGGAGCCTTCGAGGAACAATGCCTGAAGCGGGGCATCAACCGCTTCAGCTTCAACGCGGCCCTCATGGCATCGCCGGTGATTTGCCAGTTCGGCCGCAGCGTGTACGGCCTGGTTGGAGCGGCGATCAGCCGCAGAAAGGTTCAGTCGATGGCCGCCAAACGCCGCGGAGCCGCGACGGATCGCGTTCTGCGAGGGGCCGGCACCTTGGGGGACGGGCGGCTGTTTCTCTGCTACAAGCTCTCGAAAGCGGCGATTGCCGGCGGCGTGACCACCGTCCCCGCGGCAATCAAGGCCCGGCTGGCCGGTCGGTTCACGATCCGCACCCCCGACGGCGCCGAGGCCGGCCAACTCGTGGCCCGCGACGGATGCGCCTGGGGTTTGGGACCCGCCCTCCGCAGCCAGCACGCTCGTCCCGGCGACCACATGGTCCTGCTGGTCGACACCGAATCGCTTCTGGCCGAGGTCTACCTGGGAGAACAGGACCTGCTCGATACCCTCGTCGAAAGCCTCCAGCTGCGGCAGACCGTAGCCGTCAGCCGCCAGCCGTCGGGTCAGCTAACGGCCAACAGCTGACGGTGGTTGGCGGTCAGCCATCGGCCAGCGCTTCGTTCCCAAGCTCCGGCTTGGGAACGCCTCAGCGGGCAGCGCGCTGCGCGTTGAACGCTTCCGCTTTCTCAATCATCTCGGCGATGGAAACCTGCTTGCCGCCTTGCTGTTTGCTCACGTCAGCGCTTGCCATGAACGCGAACAATTCGATGGTCTCTTCCTTGGGAACGGGCGCTTTGCCGGTCTTGAAGAACTTGCAGATCTCCTCAACCAGCGGCAGATAACCCTCGTAGTTTCCGCCGCTTTCGATCGCCTTCGCGCCGAACACCGTCGCCCCATAGCCCGACTTGCCGCTGCGGATGCCGCGGAACGTCCCAATCCGGCCGCCATCCCACGTTCCAACCACCAGATGGGCGCCGTCGGTCGCCGTGCACGAGACGCTCTGGCAGCCGGTGCCCATGATCGTGAAAAGGATCTCCACGCCGTGGACGCCGTACCAGAACAGGTCGGGGTGGTGCGGTTCGAGGCTGCACGGGCTGTAGGCGTCGCAGCCCTGGACCTTGCCGACGGGCGGATTGGTGCGCATCTGCTGGAACACCGAGCCGAAGCGGAGCGAAGAGCTGGAGAAGCAGGGGACCTTGGCCTCGTCGGCGAGCCGGAAGATCTCGATCACGTCGGCCAGCGACGCGGCCATCGGCTTGTCGATGAACAGCGGCTTGCCGGCGGCGATCACCGGCCTGGCCTGGTCCAGGTGCGGCCGGCCGTCGACGCTTTCCAGCAGGACGGCGTCGACATGGGGCAGCATCGCCTCAATCGTGTCGTAGATCGTGACCCCCTGCTCGCGGAGCTGCTTCGTATAGCCTTCCACGCGGTTGATGCTGCTGGGATTGTCGGCCGTGCCGCCGGGAAAGCCGGCCGTGACGAACACGTCGGCGATGTCGCCTTGCGCATCGGGTGAATTGATCGCCTTGGTGAAGGCGATCACGTGCGAAGTGTCCAGCCCGATGATGCCCGCGCGGAGTGCGCCCTCGGGGACCGTGGGCGGCTCCGCGGCCGCCAGGCGCCCGCAAGCCAGCACGCCGAGAAGAAGACACGCCGCCAGAAGTCTCTTGAACATGAAACCTGGTTCCTTCAATCTGAGTTTCCCTGGAGTCTACTTGCCCGCAATGATCAGGTCGAGGCGCTTGCTGCGCTCTTCCAGTGAGAGGCCGCCACTGCCCTCAATCGTCATGTAGTCGTTGTAGCCGATCCTTTCGATCTGTTGGCGGACCGCCGGCCAATTGACGTCGCCGTCGCGGATGTCGACGAACGCTCCGCCGTTCTTCGCTTCCCTGTCGACCCTGAAATCCTTGACGTGCAGCTTGACGATCAGCTTGCCCAGGGCCTCGAACCACTCCTCCGGCCTGGCGTACTTGACGTGATTGCCGATGTCGAAATAGGCCTTGACGAACGGGCTGTCGAAGGAGGCGACGAAATTGGCGAACAGATTCGGCTTGACCCAGAACTGGTTCCAGACGTTCTCCAGGGCGATCACCACCCCGGTCTTCTCGGCCACGGGGATCAGGGCCTCCACCGCTTTCCGCGAGGCGTCGGTCGAGCGGTTCTGTTCCGCGATGTAGTCGGCGTAGGGGGAGTTGTCGCCCTCGACGACGCGGCGGACGTGCGAGGTCTTTTCATCCAGTTCGATGTCGAACTCCCAGGGCTGGGGGACCTTGACGCTGCGCGTCAGGCGGCAGGGAACGAGCAGCAGGGCATTGGCCCCATAGGCTTGGGCGGCTTTCAGCGCCCGATCCACTTTCGCCAGTTCGCCCGTCACGTCCTCGGCCTTCTCGCTGTTGAAGTTGGCCCACCCGTAAAGCACTGAGTGAATCTCCATCGACAGCGACTCGGCCAGTTTGCGCCCTTGGGCGGCCACTTCCGGCGCGACGTCCCATTTGCCGGTCTCCATGCCGTCGAACCCGGCCGCTTTCCACGCCGCGAGCGTCTTTTCGTCCGGATTGCCGATCAGGGCCTTCTTGAGTTTCGTCTTGTATTCGGCGGCCTGGAGCCCGCCGCTGGCAAGCAGTCCGGCAGTTGCGGCCGAGGCCGCCAGGAATTGGCGTCGGTTCAAAGCATGTCTCATGGGTAGGGCTCCATTGTACTGAGTCGAGGGATGCAGGGGGCGTGATACAGGCAGGGATCAACGAGCGCTCCCCAGTATGTCACAGCCGCCGCCGCCAGTCAATTTCCGCTGGATCTGAAAAAAACGCCCGCCGCCGGCAAGGCCGAATATCACCCGGACGGATCGCCGGTCCTGGCGCTTCGAGCCACGAATCTGACCGACCGGCCCGTCGAGGCGCGGCTCCGCCTGCAAATCCTGGCAAGCAGGCGCCCTTCTCCCATGGCGCGGATACTGCCGCTGCCCGAAACCGTTTGGAGCCAAGATTGCACTGTCTTTCTTCAGCCGAACGAAATCAAGTCGCTCAAGATCGTCGCCAACGTGGAACTAGCCGCCGATACGGTCGTGACGGATGCCATGTCGGCCGGCGAGCAGGCGGCACGCAGCAGCCAGTAGCTGCCGGATGTCAGCGGTCAGGTTGCAGGTCACAAACCATCAGACACTCCCTGCTCCAACCCGAGCTGGCCCCCTGGCCCTGTGACCTGCAAGCTGGCAGGCGGCAACTCCCCACCGCAAGGATTCGAACCATGAAGATACCCTGTCCCAGCCAGGTTGCAGGCATCGTGCTCGGCTGCGCCGCATCGGCGATCGTGCTTGGCGTGTTGGCGCCGGCACCGGTCCGCTCAACGAGCGGGCGGCAGAAATCTGGGCGGGCCTCGGCTACCGCGTCGAGCGCGTGGATTGCACGACCTGCTTCCGCCATTTCGGCACGCTCCGCTGCCTGGTCAACGTGCTTGGTCGGAGCAGGAGAGAAGACGGCAAGGTCCGCGCCACCCAAGCGCAGCCGAAACTGGTCAGCGGGAGGCGGTAGAAAAGGGGAAAGCGGTGATGAATCACCGCACTCCAAAGGGGGCCTTGGGGCTGCCGGTTGCGACCTGCAACTCTACCGAGCCGCCGCCTCCGCCTGGAGCCAGTCGCCGATCTCCGCCACACCGCCGCCGGTCTTGGCTGAAAGCTGGAAGACGCGGGCCGCCGGCGCCAACCGCCTCATGTCCGCCACCACGCGGTCGACGCTGAAATCAAAATGCGGGAGCAGATCGATCTTGGTAATCGCC
>Ga0123328_1001499_pt1 | contig 22600 bp, 19 predicted proteins | sample BioC12SIPDNA_2_FD_89702 | JGI IMG/M metagenome (GOLD analysis project Ga0123328, IMG submission 89702) | Anaerobic biogas reactor microbial communites from Washington, USA - Biogas_R1_A C12 SIP DNA | ecosystem: Engineered > Bioreactor > Anaerobic > Unclassified | place: Washington, USA...
ATGATTGCCCAACTGCCTGACGACCAACGAATCGTGTTGACCGGGATCGGTTTGACCGCGCCCAACGGCAACAATCTGGCCGAGTACCGCGATGCGCTGCTCAACGGCAAGAGCGGGGTGACCCGGTACGAAATTCGTTATTTCGGCGAGACGTTGGCGGGGGTCTGCCACTACGACGAGCTCCGCTACCAGCGCCGCAAGGAGCTGCGCCGCGGGACCCGGGCCGGCAGCGTGGCGATCTACTGCGCCCGCGAGGCGGTGCTCGACTCGGGAATTGACTGGGAAAACACCGACAAATCGCGGGTCGGCGTCTACGTGGGGGTCACCGAGCACGGAAACGTCGAGACGGAAAACGAGATCTACCTGATCAAGGGGTACGACTACGACACCCAGTACTGGACCCACCACCACAACCCCCGCACCGTGGCGAACAACCCGGCGGGCGAAGTGACGCTCAACATGGGGATCACCGGCCCCCATTACACGCTGGGCGCGGCCTGCGCGGCCGGAAACGCCGGCCTGATCCAGAGCGTGCAGATGCTCAGGCTGGGCGAGTGCGATCTGGCGATCGGCGGCGGCGTGTCGGAGAGCATCCACACGTTCGGCATCTTCGCCGGGTTCAACAGCCAGGGCGCATTGGCCAAACACGAACAGCCGGCCAAGGCCAGCCGGCCGTTCGACGCGGACCGCAACGGGATCGTCGTGGCCGAAGGCGGCTGCCTTTACACCCTCGAGCGACTCAGCGACGCCAAGGCCCGCGGCGCACGGGTATATGGCGAAATCATCGGCTACGCGATGAACAGCGACGCCCACGATTTCGTCCTGCCCCATCCCGAGCGCCAGGCCGAGTGCATGAACTTGGCGCTCCGCCGGGCGGGGATCTCCCCCGGCCAGGTCGATGTCGTCAGTTCCCACGCCACCGGCACGATCTCGGGCGACATCCAGGAGTGCGCGGCGATTCGCCAGGTGTTTGGCGGCGATGCCAGCGCCCTGGTCAACAATACCAAGAGTTACATCGGGCACGCGATGGGGGCGGCCGGCGCCCTGGAGCTGGCCGGCAATTTGCCGTCGTTTCGCGACGGCGTCGTGCACCCCACGATCAACCTGGAACGCCTCGATCCCGAGTGCCAGTTGAAGGGGCTCGTGGCCAACCAGCCGCGGGAGCGAGGGAGGGTTGACGTGATCCTGAACAACTCGTTCGGGATGCTGGGCATCAATTCAGTCGTGATTGTGAGAAAGATTTAGAGGGCGCGCTGGCCGATTGGAGAGAATGATTCGCCGCCGGGACCGGCCCATCGGAGGCCCTCCGGCGGCCGCCCGCCCTGTTTTACGGAGAGTGTTGCATGACCGGCGCCGAGATCAAACAGGCAGTTGTCGAGATTCTCTCGGACATCGCGCCCGACGAAGACTGCACGAACCTCAAGGAAGACGTCGCCTTCCGCGATCAGCTGGAACTGGACAGCATGGATTTCCTCGACATCGTGATGGAATTGCGGAAGCGGTACCGCGTGCAGATTCCGGAAGAAGACTATCCCCAGTTGGCCAGCATGGCGAGCACGGTGGCCTACCTGGAACCGTTGATGAAGGAGATTGAGAAGTAGCCGGGAGGAAAGGTGGGTTCCCAAGCTGGAGCTTGGGAACCAGGTGTGAAGTTGGGACCGGTCATAAGACGGCATTTCGCCGAGGTCAGAAAGCCGGCACGGCCATGTACGACGCGATCATCATCGGCGCCGGCATGTCGGGGTTAGCGGCCGGCATCCGGCTGGCTCACTTCGATCAAAAGGTGTGCATTCTCGAGCGCCACACGACGATCGGGGGCTTGAACTCGTTTTACCGGATCAAGGGCCGCAGCTACGACGTGGGGCTCCACGCCGTCACCAACTACCTCTCGAGCCGCGCCCCCAAGCGCGGCCCGATGGTCCGCCTGCTCCGCCAGCTCCGCATCCAGTGGGAAGAGCTCAGCCTCTCGCCGCAGATCGGCTCGACGATCGCGTTTCCCGGCGTCCGCCTCGACTTCAGCAACGATTTTGAGCTCTTCCAGTCGCAGGTGGCCCGCCAGTTTCCGCGCCAGAAGGACAACCTCCGGCGGTTGCTGGCGGAATTGATCGACTACGACGACCTCGGGCGGGTGGGCAACGAGATCTCCGCCCGGGAGGTCGTCGGCCGGATCATCGATGATCCGCTGCTGGTCGAGATGATCTTCTGCCCGCTGCTCTACTACGGGGGGGCGCGCGAACGCGACATGGAATGGGGCCAGTTCTCGGTGATGTTTCGCTCGATCTTTCTGGAGGGGTTCGCGCGGCCGCTGAAGGGCGTCCGCTTGATTCTCAAGAACCTCGTCCGCAAATTCAAAGCCCTCGGCGGCGAGCTGCGGCTGAGGGCGGGAGTCGATCGGATCGTCGCCCGCGCGGGCCGCGCCGACCGGGTGGTGCTCGAAGACGGCTCCCAGGTCGAGGGCCGGCGGATCCTCTCCTCCGCCGGCTGGCACGAGACGATGCGGCTCTGCCGGCAGCCCGAACCGGAGGGCGCGCCGGCTGGGCGGCTCTCCTTCGTCGAGTCGATCTCGGTCCTCGACGCCGATCCGAAGCAGCTGGGGCACGACCGCACGATCGTCTTCTTCAACGATGCGGAGACCTTCTCCTACGAGAAGCCGGCCGGGCTGGTCGACCTGCGGAGCGGGGTGATCTGCTCGCCGAACAACTTCGCCTACGAAGAGCCGCTCGGCGAGGGGATTGTGCGGATCACCGCGCTGGCCAATTACGACCGCTGGTCCGAACTGGACGCGCCGGCCTACCGCCTGGAGAAGCTCCGCTGCTACGACCAGACCGTGGCGTCCGCCGTCCGCTTCATGCCCGACTTCCGCCGCCACGTGGTCGACGTCGACATGTTCACGCCAACCACGATCCACCGCTTCACCGGGCACGACCGCGGCGCCGTCTACGGGGCGCCGAAGAAACGCTACGACGGCCGGACCCACCTGGAAAACCTCTACGTCTGCGGGACCGACCAGGGGATGGTCGGGATCATCGGCTCGATCATCAGCGGGATCACGATCGCCAACGCCTATTGCCTGCGGCAGTGAGGGGCCGCCGCGCCGCGCAACCGGGGGCCAGCCGGCCGAACCGCAGTCGCGGAGGCCCCGACAAGACGACCAATCGCACAGGTTTGCCATGCCGAAGGACTTTCTCCGCGATGCCAAGGACGCCTACGACGTCGTGGTCATCGGATCGGGGCTGGCCGGGTTGACCGCCGCCAACACCCTGGCCCGCAACGGCCACTCCGTCCTGCTCCTCGAACAGCACTACAAGCTGGGCGGATTGGCCACCTGGTTCCGCCGCCCCGGCGGGCACATCTTCGACGTCTCCCTCCACGGCTTTCCCGTCGGCATGATCAAGAGCTGCCGCCGCTACTGGAACCGCCCGATCGCCGACTCGATCGTCCAACTCAAGCACATCCGCTTCGACAATCCGATGTTCTCGCTCGCGACGACCTTCGATCGCCAGGACTTCACCCGGCATCTCGTCGAGCGGTTCGGCGTGGCGCGCAAGACCGTCGATGGATTCTTCGACACCGCCCGGGCGATGACCCACCTCGACGATCGGTCGATGACCGCCGGCGAGCTGTTCGAGCGGTTTTTTCCCGGCCGCGAGGACATCGTCCGGCTGCTGATGGAGCCGATCACCTACGCCAACGGCTCGACCCTCGAGGACCCCGCCCTGACATACGGGATCGTCTTCTCCAATTTCATGTCCAAGGGCGTGTACACCTTCGCCGGCGGAACCGACAAGCTGATCGGCATGATGGACGCCGAGATGCGCCGCAACGGCGTCGACGTGCGGATCCGCTGCCGTGCGGAGAGAATCCATGTCGAGCGGGGCCGCGTCGCCGCGGTGACCGTCAACGGGCGGCGGATCGGTTGCCGGGCGGTCGTCTCCAACGGCAACCTCAAGGGGACGATCTTCGACCTCGTCGGCGAGGCATGTTTCGATCCCCGGTTCCTCGACGAGGCGCGCGCCGTCCGCTTGAACAACTCCAGCACCCAGGTCTACATGGCGCTGAAACCGGATGTCCGGCTGGACGAAGCGGCATGCGGCGACCTGCTGTTCACTTCGACCGCGCCGGTGTTCCGCACGGACCTGTTGCTCAGCCGCCAGGTCACCAGCCGCACGTATTCGTTCTACTATCCCAAGACGCGGCCGGAGCGAAACCGCTCGCTGATCGTCTCGAGCACCAACGCCCGGTACGAAGACTGGGCCGGCCTGGACGAGGCCGACTATCAGGCGGGCAAGCGGCGCCTGGTGGAGACGACGCTCGATGCCGTGGAGAAATACGTGCCCAAGATCCGCGAGAAGATCGACGCCACCGAGTGCGCGACGCCGCGGACGTTCGCGCGCTACACCGGGCACTGGGCGGGCTCGAGCTTCGGCACGAAGTACGAGGGCCTGGCCGTCAGCCGGCGGTTGCCGCGCGAGATCGCCGGACTCTATCACGCCGGCAGCGTGGGGATTATCATGTCGGGCTGGCTGGGGGCGGTCAACTACGGCGTGATCGTCTCCAACGACGTCGACGCGTTCCTGCTTGACTGAATCGGCCGAATGGAAATCGCATGACCCGCCAGCAGATTCTGGATGCCATCCCCCACCGCGACCCGTTCCTCCTGGTCGACGAGATCGTCGAGTGGGGAGAAGACCGGATTGTCTGCACGAAGACATTTTCGGGCGGGGAAGACTTTTTCGCCGGCCACTATCCGGGTTTTCCGCTTGTGCCCGGCGTGCTGCTCTGCGAGGCGGCGATGCAGGCGGGGGCGATCCTGCTTTCCCGCCACTTCGCTGCGGTCGAAGGCAAAGTCCCCGTCGCCACGCGGATCAACCAGGTGCGGTTCAAACGGATGGTCCGCCCCCGGGAGACCTTGCGGATGGCGGTTGAGCTGACCGAGCGCCTCGCCGATGCGTTCTTCCTCAAGGCGCGCGTCACGGTCGGCGGAAGACTCGCTGTAAGCTTCGAATTCGCCTGCACGGCGGCAAACACCTGAGGGAGGCGGCGGCGATGGACTTTCTGCAGCTCGCAGGCAAGCGGATCCTGATCTTCGGCGTGGCGAACCGGAAGAGCGTCGCCGCCCACGTCGCCAAGACCCTCCAGGCGGCCGGCGTCGAGTGCGTTTTCGTTGTCCAGAGCGAGGAGATTCGCCAGGGGCAAAAACCGCTGTTCGGCGGCGCTGCCGTGTTCGTCTGCGACGTCGAGCAGCCCGACGAGATCGCCCGGTTGAGGCAGGACGTCGCCGCGCGATTCGATCGCTTCGACGGCCTGGTCCACTCGATCGCCTACGCCGATTACTCCGAGGGAATCAAGCCGTTTCATGAGACCCCCAAGAAGGCGTTCCTTCAGGCGGTCGACATCTCGTGCTATTCGCTGATCGCGATCAGCCGCGAGCTGAAGGACCTGCTCGCCGCCAACGCGTCCGTGGTGACGATTTCGATCTCCACGACGCGGATGGCAAGCGAGAACTACGGCTTCATGGCTCCGGTGAAAGCCGCCCTGGATTCATCGATCGCGTTTCTGGCGAAGTCGTTCAGCCAGTTCTCGCGCGTGCGTTTCAACGCCGTCGCCCCGGGGCTGCTGAAGACCTCGGCCTCGGCCGGAATCCCGGGCTACGTCGACTCGTACCTTTTTGCCGAGCAAGTCACCCCCCGGAGGAAGGCTGTCCAGACCCAGGAGGCGGCCGACGTGGTGGCCTTTCTCCTCAGCCCCCGTTCGAGCGGGATCAATGCCCAGCGGATCGTCGTCGACGCCGGCATGTCGATCAACTACTTCGATCGCCAAATCATCCAGCGCGCCCTGCGGGAGGCTTGACCGGGGGTGGCGGAGCAGCGATTGCCATTCCGCCACCTGAGGGAGTAAACTAGGAGGTTGGTCTTCCTTGGATTCGATGCGCCCTGGCAGCGCCGCCCCCGCGAGCCCTCTCGAATGGCCGACGAACGGCCCGGTTTTGACGAGAGCGGGGCAATCGGCAGCGGCCCGGCTGGCTGGAATCATGGCGGGCAGGCGCGTTGATTCCGCTCTGTCGCGCGCTGCCGCTGGAGTGGGTCGCACAGTCGTTCGATTTTCCCGCAAGGCAGTCCGGCAAATCGGGCCGTTGGGGTCCTTTGGGCAGAAAGACGCGCGAGCGCGCAGAGAACCTGCGCTTGGCGGCTGGGAAGGAATTGATGAGCCAAACGATTGAGAAACGCGATGCCGCTCCGCAAGAACTGCGCACGCTGTACGCCGTGGTCCGCGAGGAGCTGGTCCAGGTCGACGAGCTGCTGCGAACGGAGCTGACGAGCGAATACCCGTTCGTCGAGGAGCTGGCCCGGCACGGCTTCCGGCTTGGGGGCAAACGCCTGCGTCCCGCCCTGGTCCTGCTCGCGGGCAAGCTTTGCGGGGGCATCGACGGCCGGCATCTGCAACTGGCGGCCGCCGTGGAGATGGTACACACCGCCTCGCTGATTCACGACGACGTCCTCGACGAGGCGACCATCCGCCGGCATCTCGACACGGTCAATGCCCGCTGGGACAACGAGGCGAGCATCCTGCTGGGCGACTACCTGTTCGCGCGGGCGTTTCGCCTGGCGGCGTCGCTCGACAATCCGTTTGCGGTCCGCCGTTTGATCGAAGCCAGCCGGCTGATGTGCGAAGGCGAGCTCCGCCAGATTCAGACGCGGGGGAACTACGATCTGACCGAGGACGGCTATCTGGAGATCATCGCCGACAAGACGGCCTCGCTCTGTGCCTGCTGCTGCGAAATCGGCGCGCACTACGCCGGCGCCGGCGAGGCCGAGCGGCAGGCCCTGACGGCTTTCGGACGCAAGCTGGGGGTCGCCTTCCAGATTGTCGACGACCTGCTCGACGTCCTCGGCGACGAGCAGACGATCGGAAAATCGCTGGGCACCGATCTGGTCAAACAGAAGCCCACGCTGCCCCTGATCCGGCTGCTCAACCAGAGCGGGCCCGAGCAACGCGCCAAAATGGTGGAGATTCTCTCGACGACGACCGCCCACCACCGCGAGGCGCTGAAGCCGTGGCTCGAAAAGTCGGATGCCATCAGCTATTCGAAGCGGAGAGCGACCGAGTTCGTCGAGTCCGCCGCCACGGAGCTGCGCGGCATTCCCGACGCGCCCTCAAAGGACTCGCTTGTCGGAATTGCCCAGTTTGTCGTCGATCGCCGTCACTGAGATTCCTGGCAGCCCGCCGGGTGGCGATCCGGCCCGGGCGGCGCGGCCGGGATCGGCAAGCATCGGCCGCAGTTCATCGACAAAGTCCCTCACGTCCTTGAATTGCCGGTAGACGCTGGCAAAACGCACGTAGGCCACCTGGTCCAGCTCGCGGAGATACTCCATCACGATCTCGCCGATATAGCGGCTCTCCACCTCCGACTCGCAGTTGGCTTCGATGTGGTTCTCCACCTCGGTGACCAACGCCTCCAGATCGGCGTCGGCGATCGGGCGCTTCCAGCAGGCCTTCTCCAGCCCCTGGATGAGCTTCGCGCGATCGAACGGCACACGGGTGCCGTCCTTCTTCACGACCCGGACGGTCGTCCGTTCCACGCGCTCGTAGGTCGTGTAGCGGCGGAGGCAAGCGTTGCATTGCCGACGCCGCCGCGTGGCGACGCCGTCCTCGCTCGCTCGCGAATCGATCACCTTGTCGTTGTCGACGTGACAGAACGGGCATTTCATAGCCGGGCAGCTCCCTATCCCGCCCTTTGTACTGTACACATTCCCGCCGTTTTAGAAAGGGGGATGGCGATAATCTCGCGATCTCGCGGAGGCGTACCCGACCCCGGCGGGATAACCGCGCGGCAGGTCGCCGCGGCACGGCCAAGGTTCAAGGCCCAATTCTCACGGGCCAGGCGTGGTCAAGACCGGGCCGTTGGTCCACGGCAGCGGACCGAGGGACCTTGAACCTGGCAGCGTGCGGCGGGCGACGGTTGGCGGTCCGCCTCTTGCAGAAGCGCCACCCCCCTCGGTGGCAGGCCATCCGCGGCCGCCCAGAGCAGCAGTTGCCGCACTCGCCGTCTTCTGCCGCCGGCGGGCGAATCGCGCGCGTCGCCGAGGCCAGTAGTCTCGGACGTCGAAAAGTTTATAATAGGCCGCACCGAGCCGGCAGAAGGCAACCCCCGCGGAAAGGACCGAACAACATGAAGTGCCCAGCGTGTCAGAACGAGGTGAATGTCGATTCCGTCTATTGTCCGAAATGCGGCGAGAAACTCGAGCAGGCCGCGGAGGGGGCGCCCGCTGCCACATCGCCTCCCCAGCCGGCAGCCGAAGACGGCGGCCAAAGCGGAAGCCAGCAACCGGCCGGCGAGGCGGCGCAGCAGACCGCCAGCGAGCGGATCATGGAAAGGGCCCGCGAGGGGGGTGCCCAGACGGCCGGGGACGCGCCCGCGGCGGGTTGGTCGAAAGGGGGCTATTCGCCCAAGGCGCTGAACTTTCGATTCTTGGCCACGTGCCTAGTCACGGCGGCCCTGTTGGCGGTCGTTGTCTGGCTATGGTGGGGGGAGAGCGGCTGGTGGAAATGGGCCGGCTACGCTTCGATCGCGACGATCGCGGCCCTGTGGATCTGGTACCTTTGCGTGCGAATCTACCGCGTCGGCACGATCAAGTACGAGTTGACCGCCCACCAGTTCTATCACGAGGAGGGCATCTTTCGCCGCGTCCGCGACGTCATCGAGGTGATCGACATCGATGATCTGAAGCTCGAGCGAACGCTCTGGGATCGCGTCATCAACGGCGGCGTCGGCACCGTGGTCGTCCAGTCGGCCGACCCGTCCGATCCGCAACTGCGGCTGGTTGGCCTGGCCAATCCCGATGAAGTGTTCCAGGCCCTCGACAACGCGCGGCGGAAGGAGCGTGTGGCTCGCGGGCTGAAGTCGGTGTAGATCCGGCCGTCGAGGAGTCGAGTGCATTCGGTGCGGCGGGGAACCGTCAGGCCCTGGCGCCGACCGGCAGGTCGTCCAGCGGAGGGCGCCAAAGGAGATGGCCGGGGAAGAGGGCCGCGGCGGTCTGGCGGGCGAGTTTTGTGGAGCCTTCGACCCCCGCCGATGCGCCCGCCCCGCCGGCGATCGCTCCGAGCAGAAGCTGCGAGAAGGCCGTGCCGTCGAGGCGCAGGTGGCTGCGGCGGACGGAACCGCCGCCAACGCTCGCCGCCGTCGGGGCGCGGCCCTTGTCGTGATCCAGCCCGCGCGGCGCGGGGGCGAGCGCGAGTTGGTACTTGCGGTTCCCGACGGCGAAGCCCAACTCCAGCGGCAATCCCAGGCCTTCGCGCCTGGCGCGATCGAGCAACTCGACCGAGAGCCGCTGGAGCATCCGATCCGGGCTGAGCAGCTTGGCCATCAGCACTTCGCAGTGGCGCGGATGGCCGACAGAGACGGCCGCGCCGGCCCGCTGGAGCATGGATCCGAGAGGGTGGCCCTCGGCCAGGTGGATGCCGAGCGTGTCGATGCCCTGCTCGATTGCCTCTCCGCAGGCGCGGCAGAGGAGTTGCACGCCGGACTTGGGATGACCGGGGGCGGTCATCAGCTCGAGGACCTGGCCGGCCTTGAGGGCGGCATAGCCGACGATTTCCGGGGGGGATGACGCCCGGCTGCGGTGTTTCCCCCAATCGATCGCCACGAGAATTTCGTCGTAGGCCCGGCGACTGACGAGCCAGTGCCAGTAGGTTTCCGACCGCTCGAGCGGCCCGTACGTGCCGTCCGTGTTGAGCCGATAGATTCTGGCCAGGTCGAGGATTTCCATCCGCCGCACGGGGCGGATGTCGAGCGGCCGGCGAATCTTCGGATAGTCGTCCGTCTGCGCGAGCACGGCGAGGATTTGCCAGACGCCGGCGACCCAGCGGTTGCGGTCCCCGCAATCGATCCAGCCGGCCCGGCGAAAGAAGGCCGGCTGCGTGGTAGAGAGCAATCCGACCGCGGCCCCTCGCTCGACCATCAGGCGTTCGGCGCGGCGGAGCAGGATTGCCCCGAATCCCCGGCCGCGGATTTCGGGCGCGGTGGCCAGCCAGCGCAGCCCGGCGGCCGGAATCAGCGCATGCCCGAAGCGGATTGCCCGCCGCGTGATCTGCACGTGGCCATAGATTTGGCGGCCCCCCTTGATCAGCAGGCGATCGCGGCTTTCGTAATACGGGTCTTCCAGCGCGGCTTTGAATTCGCCTGGCGACGGTCCGTGGAAGACCGCGTTGAGAAAGTGCAGGGCCGAGACATCATCCGCCGTCTTGGCGGAGACAATCGCCATTGGCTGACCCAACCGCCGCATCGATTTCGTCGCCGGAAGCGACCGCGTCGATGCGGAAAGAGGCGTGCTCCCGCTCATCGGCTCGAGTCCCTTCTTGGTGGAGCGTGTCCATCTTCAACCTGCTAACGGCACCCAAGATATCAAAGCGTATTCAGACGCGTTTGGGAAGCAACCCGGTAAAAAAATCGTGGAGCGTGGCGGCCGGGTAGAGGCAGAAGCCGTAATCCCTCGAAGTCAGGATGGCGCTGGCCCGGGCAGACTGCTCCGCGATGTCGAGCTCCCGGCGGAGGCACGCCGCGCGCGGCGCGACCCACCGACGAAGCTCGCGATTCAGCCCGCGGATCGCCAGAAATCGCTGCCGGCGGCTCTCCCCGGCCACCTCCCTGAAGACCCAAGCGCGTTTTTCCTCGGCCAGCCGCCGCGCGTCGGCGGGCACGGCGGGATGGACCTGGTCGAGGTAGCGCTCGGGCTGGAACTCCAGCCGGCGAAGCTCCTGGCGAATCCGCCGGGAGACCTGGCCGCGGTCGGCCGGGCGGTGGACCGGCAAATGGAGGGTCCCGGAGACGATGAAGAAGCCGGGCGGCGCGACACGGAAGAATCGCCAAATCAACGCATCGGCCACCTGGTCGTACTTGGCCCCGCCGATGCCGTGCACGAACAGATCGCCCAGCGCAAGCCGGGCCCACAGCGTGGTGATCAGCGCCCGGGATCGGATCCGGACCCCCTTGGCAGCCCAGTCGTCGAGGGCGTCGACCGCTCGCAGCGGGTCGCCCCCCGGCGCAAGCGGCAGTGCAATCTCCAGCCCGCGACGGTCCGTAAGCAGAACGGCGTTCCCCACGCGGCGGGCAAACAACCGCTGGCGGCGGGGATCGCCGGCCTGCCAGACCCAAAACGGCGCTTCCAGCCAACCGTCCTGCTCCGCCAGGTCCGGGACCGGGTGGGCCGCACTGCGGATCCGGTGGATCGCCCGATATTGGCGGACCACCTCGTTGTAGTCGCGCTGGAATCGCGGCAACTCGTCGAGCAGGTGGCAGAGAAACCACCGGTAGGCGGACGTGTCGCAGACCGCGCTCTGGGGCACTTCCAAAGTCCGCCAGCCCCACGCGCCCTCGATCGCGTGGCGGGCCTGGGCCAGGCACGCCCCCAATCGATGGCCATCGGCCGCGCGCCGGCGGACGAGCCGCCAATAGCTGCCCACCAGCGGATCCTTGACCAGGTCCGCAAGCTGCTCCGCGACGCGATCGGCGAAACTCGCAAAAACCTCCGGCTGGAGAATCCCCCGCTCCTCGAAGGGGACCGCCAGACCGGGGGCGTCAAACGGAATATTGGCCACGCGGGGCTCCGCGGGCGACCCGCCGGGCACCCGAAGCACGGCACTCCACAGGATATCGCTGTCGACGACGAGATTCACTCCGAGGGCGTGATGTTCTTCGGCCAAACGGCTGAGCGCGTAATTCTTCAGCCACACGCCCGGATGAAACATCTGCGGTTGATGACCGGCGAGAAGGACCCGCTCGGGCGACTGCTCGGCCCAGGCGTCCAGGTCGCGGTACTGGCCCGTCCAGTGCCGGGCAGCCCGGACCAGTTCCGTTCTCGCGGCGGCGGCCAGCCGCCCAAGGCACTTGCCCTGGATGTCGCAGGAGGCCGCGGCCCGCGTGCGGCGGTTGGCCCCAACCAGCGAACCAACCTCCTCCCAAGGCGGAACAAACATCCTCGCGCCGCTCTCGCGAGGAGCTCGCAAGGGCCGATACTCCAAATACTCGCGGCCCGAGGCCATTACAGGGTCTCTCCACACGCCGATCCGGCTGTCGAGAACTTGGAGACGTGCAATCCGGCAACAGTCCCACAAGCGCCCCGCGCCGCCGCAGAGGTACAGCGGCCATCGGCGACGAGACACCGCCGGATGGCACGCTCCAGGACTTCGCGGTAGACGGCTAGCCGGGTTGACGTGTCGTCGAGCGAGCCGCCGAAGGACCGCGCCTCATCCAGATAGATCAAGGGGACGGCGACTTCCAGAATCCGCAGGCGATGGAAAGCGGCTTGAACCCACAACTCCAGGGGCATTGCGTAGCCCGGGTCCGTCACCTCGATCCGCCGCAGGGCGTCGACCCGGTAGGCCTTGAAACCGCAGAATGCGTCGGTCAGATGCAGTCCAAGGCGGCGGTTGATCTCCTCGGTGATGATGCGGTTCACCCGCCGACGCTGCTCAGGGGGGCGGCTGTCGCCGGCGAACTGGGCCAGGTAGCGGCTGCCGGATACGATGTCGGCGCGGCCCGTGGCGGCCACCAGCTCCGGGATCCGTTTCGGCTCATGCTGGCCATCGCAGTCGATCGTCACCAGCACGCCGTATCCGTGGCCAATCGCGTAGTCGAACGCGCTTTTCAAAGCGGCGCCGTACCCGCGGTTCTCGCCGTGAGTGACAACGCGGATATCCTTGCGAGCGGCAAGCACCTCGGAAGTGCCGTCCGTCGATCCGTCGTCGACAACCAGCACATGGCGACTATAGCGGAGCGTCTCATCGAGGACTTTGCCGACGTGGGCTCGTTCGTTGAAAACCGGCAGTGCAGTCAGTGATTTTGTCGTCATGACCTTATTCTAGACCCGCCGGCGACGGCGGAAAGGCCCGGTGAGCGGCCCGGGATCTTCGGAAGCTTCCGCATTGACCCGGCGGAGGAGGAGACAGGAATTTCGGTGAGGTTCCCAAGCTGGAGCTTGGGAACCAGGAGAACGCTGGAGCTTGGGAACCAAGAAAGTCATCGGCGGGCGTCTGATCCGCCGAGTGCGGCGTCGGCGCGGTCGACAACCACCACCATCAGCCGCCCTTCCCGCTCAACCAGCAATTCGAGGGGCCCCGGAAGGGTGGCGATCCACTCGGCGAATTGGCCATCGTCGGCGGGACTGCGCCCGGCCACTTCGTAAATCCGATCGTCGGGTTGAAGCCCGGCCCTTGCGGCCGCCGAGCCGTCGACGACGGAATCGATGATGATCGTCCGCGGCTCCGCCTCGTCGGTCTTCCAGGTGATTCCGAGGCGGAGCGGCTTGCCGGCCAGTTCGACGACCAAAGCGCGGACATCTTGGCTTTCGGGTGGTTGGACGACGACCTCGACCGGATTGGTGGCCGAGATCACCGCTCCGGAAAGGTCCTCGCCGGATCGGATCGCGCGGCCGGCCACCTCGATCAAGCGGTCGCCGGGCCGGATTCCGGCCTTATCGGCCGCCGAACCCGGGACAACCGTTGCGATCGCCACCCCCGGCCCCTCGGCGCCGCCGGCGCGCCAGGCGGCGCCGAGTCGGAGGGGCGCCGCGCCCCGGCCGCGATCCGCCTCCGCCCCACTCGCGGCCGACTCGGCAAGGCAGGCGGTGCGAAAGGGCGGACATGCGGCTGCTTCAGCCAACTCAAAGGCAATGCCGAACAAGAGCCCGGCAATCCGGCTGATTCCCTCCACCTTGACCAGGTCGGCGTCGTCGGTCTCGCGGTGATACTGGCCATGCACGCCGGTGTGGGCGAAGAGGACGGGGATTTGACGGCCGACGAATGGGAAGTGGTCTCCGTTGGCGGCCAGTGACCTGGAGAAGTCAATCCGCAAGTCGGTCTGCCGATTGTTCCTGGCCGCCATCCGCCGGTATCCGGCCGCGGTCCGCGAGCCGAACAAGATCACCCGGTCGTCGCGGAGCCGTCCGACCATATCGAGGTTGATCACACCGACCACACTATGGAGGGGTGCGGTTGGATTGGCGAGCCAGTGCTTTGAGCCAAGGAGCCCCTGCTCTTCGGCATCCCAGAAGGCGAACAGGACGTTCCTCCGCGGGGGGGCGGGGAGGTGGCAGAAGGCCTCGGCGATTTCCAGGACGGCCGCGACCCCGCTGGCATTGTCATCAGCGCCGTTGTGGATTTCCCCGATCTTGCCGAGGCTTGTCTTCTGGCTGCCGCGGCCGATATGGTCGTAATGGGCGCAGACGACCAGTGTCTGACGATCCGGCTCCGCGGAGCGGCCGTTGAGCCGGGCGAGGACGTTCCTGTATCCGCCGGAGAAGGGCTGGAGGAAGCTGCCATCCTCTCCGCCGGCGTCGAGTTGCAGCTTGCCAAGCTGCTCGACCAGGTAGTCGGCAGCGGCATGCCCGCCCGGAGTGCCCGCCTCGCGGCCCTCGAACTGATCGTCCGCCAGATGGGTTACGTAGCCCTCGATCTGGTCCGCTTGAATCGACTCCAGCGCGGCTTGGAGGGCCGCGTTGGCCTCAGCGGCGGGCGTCTGTTGGAGAGGGCCTTGGCCGCCTGCCCAGCAGGCAACGGCAAGCAGCAGGAGTCGCAGGCGGAAGAGGCGGGTCATGGGACGTCTAATCGAAGCGGGTGCCGGAGCTTAACGTAGTATAACCCGAGGGGGGCCGGGTGTCGAAATGCCCGGCGGCGACAAGCCATTTCTCGGCGGGCTCACCATCGACAAGAGGCCGGAATTTGACTAGTTTAGAAGATTCCCTCCCCGGCGGGTGGGAGAGGGAAGATTTCGGTTATCCGAGGGAAGACATTTTTTTCAGCGACGTGCCGTCTCCGCGCCCGCTCGCGCCGGACGGTGGCACGGCAGGGCCACGGCGGTATCGTGGCAGGAGATTTTGATGAGTGCGAAGCGAATTCTGCTGTCGGAAAGTGAAATGCCCCAGGCGTGGTACAATCTCCAGGCCGACTTGCCCGGACAAATCCCGCCACCGAGGCACCCCGCCACGAGACAGCCGGTTGGTCCGGCGGACTTGGAGCCGATTTTTGCCAAGGCATTGATCGAGCAGGAGGTCAGCCGCGAGCGTTGGATCGAGATTCCCGACGAGATTCGCCGCGTGCTGGCGATCTGGCGTCCGAGCCCCCTGGTGCGGGCATTCAACCTGGAGAAAGCGCTGGGGACTTGCGCGCGGATCTACTTCAAGGACGAGAGCCACAGTCCGGCCGGCAGCCACAAGCCCAACACGGCGGTCGCTCAGGCCTATTACAACAAGATGGAGGGAATCTACCAGTTGACCACCGAGACGGGCGCCGGCCAATGGGGCGCGGCGCTGGCCTTCTCCTGCGCCCAGTTCGGCATCAAGTGCAAGGTGTTCATGGTCAAGGTCAGCTACCACCAGAAGCCCTACCGCCGCTCGATGATGCACGTCTGGGGCGGCGAAGTCACGCCGAGCCCCTCGGAGGAGACCGAGGCGGGGCGGACGATCCTGGCCGAAGACCCCGACTGCCCCGGCAGCCTGGGGATTGCGATCAGCGAGGCCGTCGAGGCGGCGATCGCGCGCGACGACACCAAGTACACGCTGGGCAGCGTCTTGAACCACGTGATGCTCCACCAGACGATCACCGGCCTGGAGGCGGAGCAGCAGATGAAGATCGCCGGCGACAGCCCCGACGTGATCATCGGGTGCGTCGGCGGCGGGAGCAACTATGCCGGCCTGGCGTTTCCCTTCCTCCGCCACAAGATCGCCGGCGCCGAGATGCGGTTCATCGCCGCCGAGCCGCAGTCGTGCCCGACGATGAGCCGCGGGCAGTATCGTTACGACTTCGGCGACACGGCCGGTCTGACGCCGCTGATGAAGATGCACACGCTCGGGCACACGTTCATTCCGGCGGGCATCCACGCCGGCGGGCTCCGCTATCACGGCATGGCGCCGAGCTTAAGTTATGCCGCCAAGCTGGGCCTGATCGAAGCGGCCGCGTTTCACCAGATCGAATGCTTCGAGGCCGCCAAGCTGTTCGCCGAGACGGAGGGGACGATTCCCGCGCCCGAGACGTCGCACGCGATCCGAGCGGCGATCGTCGAAGCCCTCCGCTGCAAGGAGACGGGCAAGGAAGAATGCATCCTCTTCAACTTCAGCGGCCACGGCATCTGCGACCTGAGTTCCTACGACCGCTTCTTCGCCGGCGCGCTGGAAGACTTCGCCTATCCCCAGGATCGCATCGAGCGGGCGTTGGCGCAACTGCCGGTGATTGAGTAACTGGCCGTCTCCGGCAGAACGCCGCCGGTTCGATTCCAGCGCGGAGGCCGCGCGCGCGTCGCTGCCGCGGGCAAAATAAGCCCGCCGGCCGTGGGGGGAGGGAGAATGGCCGGCGGGCTTTCTGGGGAAACTTGCTGGCAGGGAGCGCTGCCTAGTACATGTCGTGGGGGCCGCCGTGCCCGGCCGGGGCCTTCTCTTCCTTGCGCTTCTCGGCCACCAGGGCGTCGCTGGTCAACAGCAACGTAGCCACGCTGGCCGCGTTCTCCAGGGCGGTCCGCGTGACCTTCGTCGGGTCGATCACGCCGGCCTTGACCAGGTCTTCGAACTCGCCGGTGGCCGCGTTGTAGCCCATGCCGTTCTTCATCTCGGCCACCTTCTCGCAGATCACGCCGCCATCCTGCCCGGCGTTGGCCGCAATCTGCGTCAGCGGGGCGCGGCAGGCGCGAACGACGATCTTGTAGCCAACCAGCTCGTCCTGGACGAGCCCTTCCGGCTTCAGCGCCGCGCAAGCCCGGAGCAGGGCCACGCCGCCGCCGGGCAGGATCCCCTCTTCGACGGCCGCCCGGGTGGCGTGCAGGGCGTCCTCGACGCGGGCCTTCCTCTCCTTCATCTCGCTCTCGGTGGCCGCGCCGACGTTGACCTTCGCCACGCCGCCGGCGAGTTTCGCCAGCCGCTCCTCGAGCTTCTCGCGATCATAGTCGCTCTTGACCTTCTCGATCTCGCGGCGGAGCTGGTCGATGCGCCCCTTGATCTCGGCACTCTTGCCCGCGCCCTCGATGATCGTCGTGTTGTCCTTGTCGATGACGATCTTCTTGGCGCGCCCCAGGTCGGCGAGCGTCACGTTTTCGAGCTTCGTGCCGAGACTCTCGAAGAGGACGCTGCCGCCGGTCAGAATGCCGATGTCCTCGAGCATCGCCTTGCGGCGGTCGCCGTAGCCGGGGGCCTTGACGGCGGCCACCTTCAGCGACCCGCGGAGCTTGTTGATGACCAGCGTCGCCAGGGCTTCGCCGTCGATGTCTTCGGCGACGATCAGCAGGGGCTTGCCGGCGTTGACCACGGCCTCGAGGACCGGCACGAGGTCCTTGACGCTGGAGATCTTCTTCTCGTGGATCAGCACGTACGCGTCTTCAAGGACGCACTCCATCGCCTGGGCGTCGGTGACGAAATACGGCGACAGGTAGCCGCGGTCGAACTGCATGCCCTCGACCCACTCGACTTCCGTGGTCAGGCTCTTGCCTTCATCGACCGTGATCACGCCATCCTTGCCGACCTTCTCCATTGCCTCGGCCAGGAGGTCGCCGATTTCCCGGTCGTTGTTGGCCGCGATCGACCCGACCTGCGCCATTTCCTCCTTCGTCTTGATTGTAATCGACATCTTCCTGAGCTTGGCGATGATGTCGGCCACAGCGCGATCCACGCCGCGCTTCAGATGCACGGGGTTCACGCCGGCGACGACGGCGCGGAGGCCCTCGTTGAAAATCGCCTCGGCCATGATCGTGGCCGTCGTTGTCCCATCGCCCGCCACATCGCTCGTCTTCGAGGCGACCTCGCGGACCATGCGGGCGCCCATGTTCTCGTAAACGTCCTCCAGGTCGATCTCCTTGGCCACCGTCACGCCGTCCTTGGTGACGGTCGGGGAGCCAAAGCTCTTCTGGAGGATCACGTTGCGTCCGCGCGGACCGAGCGTGACCCGGACCGCCTGTGACAACTTGGAAACGCCCCGCCGGAGGGCATCGCGGGCTTCCTGATCAAACGCAATCATCTTTACCATCGGATGTGTTCTCCTTCAATTCTCTCGTTGCTGGACCCGCCTGCCGCGACGGGCCGCGCCGCGGGCCGGTCCCCCAGCACTCGTTCTCACACGATCACCGCCAAAACATCCTCTTCCCGCATCAACAACAACTCCCTGTCGCCGACCTTGAATTCCTCGCCGGCGTACGAAGAGAACAGCACGCGGTCTCCGACCTTGACTTGGAAGGGGGCGCGCTTCCCGTCCTTGAGCATCCGCCCGTCGCCGACGCTGACCACCCGGCCGCGCGCGGGCTTGTCCTTGGCGGTGTCCGGCAGCACGATCCCGCCTGCGGTGACCTCTTCCGATTCCTCGCGTTCAATGACCAGGCGGTCTGCCAACGGCTGGAGCTTGATCTCGCCGCCGGACGCCTTCGTTTCGGCCTTCTTCTTCGCCATTACCTGCTTGCCTCCGAAATTGCATGACTTACGAGCGTTTTTGAAATTCCGCCGTCCCGGCCAAAAACCCTCCCGCCGACCTCGCCGCACGGCCTGTTGCTGCCAGGCATAGCCAATCGGACAGCCCGAAGCGCGCTCGGTAAACGGTCTTGCCAGGCTTGGACGGCTGCCAAATCTGCGCACAACCAGCGATGTCTCCCCACGGTGACGCAACTGGCGCGCCAATCGATCGGCCAACTCGTTAAAGACTTTGTGCAAGTAGAGTTACGCCGGCATCGAGCAGACCAGCCGGGAAGACCGCCCGCAAGGATGACAGGAATCGTCCAGCGCGGAGGCCCCGGACTGCCAATTTGACAGCCCGGCAGCGCGACCAAGCACGAATCCGCAGTTCGCGGAGAGGGGAGACCGGACAGACGACTGCCGTGCTACTTCGTGTGCGCCGAGCCGCCGGCGGATTCGCCGGAGGCCCCCGCCTCCGCGGCGAGAGGCCGCCGCACGAGCGATCCGCTTCCGGCTTCGTGCCAATAGAGGATTTCCGGCTCGCCGAGCTTCCAACTCAGAAAGGCCTCCCGGCCATCGATTACCGCGGGAAAATCGACGATTCCATCCACGGCACTGGCAGGCTCGACCCCGACCTGGCGAAGCTCGTCGATATAGCCGCGGAGCCGCTCCGAGTCGCCCTGCAGCGAAACCTCCATCGCCGCCAACTCCTGCCAGTAAGGGTCGTTTTCATTCTTCCGCCGATGTTTCAGCAGATACCCGACTCGTTGGCGCCGCTCTGCCACCTCCACGGACAACTCAACCAGGTCGGAGACGATGGCCCGAACCAGCGGCAGGGTGGCGTTGGCCTGCTCGATCGTAAACGTCTTCATGCCTCTCACGCGACTCGGTTCCGATGATGCATCCGCGGGTAAGGAAACGCGAAACTGATTTGACCTCAGTTTGGCCCCTCATGGACCGTTTCCGTGATATATTTCGACATAGCGACAGCCGCCGGATTCAGCGTGCACCGGCCCCAGGCAATCTCCAGCGGCAGCCTGGCAAAATCGACCAGGCAACCATCGCGGCTATAACAGCTCAGATCATGGGTCGAGCCCATGAAGATACAGTCGACGGGGCAATTCTCCGTACACATTCCGCAGAACATGCATTTTGTGTAGTCGATTACGAAGCTGGTGACGCGAAAGCCCTTTCGTCCCTCCACCCGCTCCTTGCCGATGTAGATGCAGTCGACCGGGCAGTCGCGAGCGCAACGCTCGCAGGCGATGCATGTCGTCAAGTCGAATCGATGGAAGCCGCGGTAGCGCGGCGCGATCGGCACGGGCAACTCCGGATACTCATACTGCTCGGTGTAGGTCCTCCGCTGGGGATCGTACGTCCGCATCCAATAGCGCAGCGTCACCCACAACGACTTGGCCACCGTGCTGACGGCGATGAATATGTTCCGAAACCACCCCACCAATCCGGGCATGGTGTTCGTCCGACCAATCGACATGAAATCCTCCCGCTTGCCGCGCCCGCACGGATCGGGGTCAAACCGCCCGAACACAGCCACTACCAACGGTCCCCGGCGGGCCAAGCAGGCATCTCCTCTTGATGAATTATAGGGGACGAGGCGGGCAAGTCCTAGGTCTCTGCGCAGGATTGGGCCAGCGACCGCTTGGGATTCGCTCCGACTTCGTTTCGCGATGGTGCCTTGTTCGGCACGGTCCAGCCGCCGAGGTTCAAGGTCCCGGCTCGCTCAGTCCGGCATTTTTTTCAGCAACAGGTCCTGCCAGATCCCCTCCTGTCCATTGGGATTGAGGACCCTGCTCGCAGTTCGACCTCTTCCGCTATACTACACCGAGGGTACATAATGCCACCCGCACGCTGCACCCCACGTGACCGGAAGCGAGGCACAGCCGGTAAGTCGTTGCAGAGAAAAGGTTTACAGAGACTAGCCAGCGTTCACGACGACGCGTCGCAGACAGGACGCCGGCGGTTCGGCCACCGGTGCGGTCTGACTATTTGGCAAAATCCATACCAGAGCGGCCGCGATTTTTTTTGACGGACCAAACTTTCCTTGACTTGCCACATATGGCAGCGTATGCTGAAGCAAAGGCGGTCCCGGTACGTACGCCCACGCAGGAGCCTGAAATACCTTCAGGCACTGCCAAAAGGGGCAAGGAACGATAGGATGTTGGTACTATCCCGCAAAAAGAACGAGAGTATTGTCATCAATGATGACATTACGATCGTCGTCGTCGAGATCCGAGGAGACAAGGTCCGCCTCGGGGTGGAAGCCCCGAAGGAAGTGCCGGTCCACCGTCGCGAGGTCTTTGATGCGATTCGCCGCAACGAGGCCGCTGCCAGCGAGGGCAAGGCTGCTGATGCGGCAAAAACTCAGAACGATTCTTGACACGATCGTTCTGGACGCAAAAAAACGGACGATTCCTCGGCTGTCTGCTTCCCTCGAGCGCTGTTTGCTCTATAATAGCGCTCTTGCCCACCGCGGCCCCGTCGTCTAACCAGGTTAGGACACAGGCCTTTCAAGCCTGCAACACGGGTTCAAATCCCGTCGGGGTCACTCTCGCCCGATTCGAGGGGACAATCGTCTTGATCAAGCCGCCGCGCCGGCCAGGTTCACCGCCGGGATCCGGGTCGTGGTCTGGCTAGCCCCGCCGCGCAAGCGCGGTCCCCTCCTCTTGCCGGTGGAAGGTTCAGCCCGATGGGTCTCCCGTACGACGCCGTCCTGCTCGTCTCCTTCGGCGGCCCGGAGAGAGCCGCGGATGTCCTCCCGTTCCTCGAAAACGTGCTCCGCGGCAAGCGCGTGCCGCGCGCGCGGATGCTCGAGGTTGCCGAGCACTATTACCTCTTCGACGGCGTCAGCCCAATCAATGCCCAGCTTCGAGCCCTCCTGGCGGCATTGATCGCCGACCTGGACGCACACGGTGTGCATCTGCCGGTCTACTGGGGCAACCGCAACTGGCATCCGATGCTGGAAGACACGATCCGGCAGATGGCCGAGGACGGCATCCGCCGAGCATTGGCGTTTGTCACTTCCGCATTCGCCTCGTATTCCGGGTGCCGGCAGTATCTGGAGGACATCCAGGCAGCGCGGACGGCGATCGGCTCGGCTGCGCCGGTGGTGGAAAAGCTGCGGCTGTTCTTCAACCATCCAGGATTCATCGAGCCGATGGCCGAGCGGGTTGCCGAGGCCTTCGAGTCGATCGCCCCGGGCGACCGTCCCGCGACACGGCTGCTGTTCACGGCCCATAGCCTCCCCCTGGCGATGGCCGACCGCTGCGGATACGTGGAACAGCTTCGCGAGGCCTGTCGGCTTGTGGCGGAGCGGGCTGGCCGCGGCGCGTGGGACCTGGTCTACCAGAGCCGCAGCGGTCCCGCCGAACAGGCCTGGCTGGAACCCGACATCCGTGACCGCCTGGCCGCCCTTCGCGGCGATGCCGGCTGCCGCCACGTCGTCGTGGCGCCGATCGGATTCCTCGCCGAGCACATGGAAGTGATCTACGATCTCGACGTGGAGGTTGCCGGGCTCTGCCAGGACCTGGACATGACGATGGTCCGCGCGGCCGTCGTCGGTTGCCACCCGAGATTCGTGGCCATGATCCGCGAGTTGCTCCAGGAACGCCTCGACGACCGCCCCGTCCGGCTTGCCCTGGGCAATCTCGGACCGAGCCCCGATGTCTGCCCCGCCGGATGTTGCCCGCCGCGGTGATCGCGCCCCGGGGAGGGCTGGCCGCTACAGCCGTTCTGGTTGGCGCTTGCGCAAAACCGGCCGCGGACCGCGCGTCTTCCCCGCGTTCCGCGACGGGGCATCTCCCCCTCTCCGCTACAACGGTCCTTGATCGGAACGCAGGGTTTCACCAACCGAACTACCCTGTGCCAAGCAGGAGAAAAACGCGGCGATTTGACTGTCGCTGCGCTTGCGGGCGGCCGAGCGGCGTGTATGTTTTTTCGGTTGCCCCAAGCGGTAGTCGATCCGCCGTGGAGTCCGTCATGCCCAGAATCCCCGCCGCCATCGCAGTCGTGATGCTCGTGGCCACCTGCATCGGGTTCAACACCGCTCGATTCCCAGTGGTCCTCGAGATGGCGGCCGTTCAGGGCAGCTCCCAGCAACCCCGGCTTATCATCCGTGTCGAAGACGCCGAGCCGCCGGCAGACCTGTCGAGCGGCGACCGGGCCGG
>Ga0123328_1001501_pt1 | contig 22569 bp, 17 predicted proteins | sample BioC12SIPDNA_2_FD_89702 | JGI IMG/M metagenome (GOLD analysis project Ga0123328, IMG submission 89702) | Anaerobic biogas reactor microbial communites from Washington, USA - Biogas_R1_A C12 SIP DNA | ecosystem: Engineered > Bioreactor > Anaerobic > Unclassified | place: Washington, USA...
CAGAACATGTCCTGCTCACCGCAGTACAGCCCGTTTGCCGGCGGGTTGTCCTCGTCGCCCTGCAAGCTCATCGCCTGCTGGGCCGGCCCGAAATCCGTTGCGAATTCGCGGACCATCGACAGCAACTCGATGTTGTGCAGCCGGGTGTAGCTGGCTCCGTGAATCGAGCGGACGCTCTGGCCTTCGGTATAGACCTGCATGGGTTTGGTGCCGCCGGGCCAGGTTTCGGCAAACACGCGTGCCGCCGTCTCGGGCGACAGCTTGTTGACCGTGTCCTTGCTGACCTTGGCCAGCGTACAGGCCTGGGTGAAGCTCCAGTCGTTCATCCCCAGCCGTTCGCCCATGGTGGAGAGTTGCAGGCCTCCCTGTGCGGGATGGACTGCGATCTCACCGGGCAGGCACCAGCGATCGGATGACGTCTGCTTGCTTTCGCTGCAATGGCGATACAGGTCGTCGAGCGAAGCGAATCGCTCGTCGGGTCGCCGTCGGAACAACTCCTCACTTGCACGGGTCAGATTGACCATGTGACTTTCCTTTCTGGCATGTGATTGCCTTGTGAACCTTTGTTTGTTTCCACCAGCCTCTCGGCTCGCCGTGCTGACGCATGTCGGTCAGCCAAGGTCTGGTGGCGGTTCTTCTACCCGAGCCTGATTGTTGAAGGCGCAATGCCAGTAAGGGTTATGGTTAGCTGACTCCTCCGTGTTGCATAACGCTGAGGGGGGCGCACCTTGCGCACTGCTCCCCGCTGCCTTCTGCCGTCTCGGCCGTCGTCGTCGGGGCTCACCCACAAGGCCGCCAGGCCGATGGCCCCGGCGACGGCGGTCCGGGACGGCAGGCTCTGTTCCCCACCTGCCGGATCGGTCCCGAGTCTGAGGGGCCTCAACCCGGCCGGGCACCGGCCGGGCTGAAAGCCCGGTCATTCCGCGAGCATACCAGCCTCGACCATGAGCGGGCCGTGCTCGATCAGCATTTGCTGGGCCTTGACCAGCCGCTCTTTTTCATCGCTGGAAAGAGCGGCAAACCGCTGGCCGCGACGGCCCCAGCGGGGCCGGTCGTTCTCGAATGCGTTCAATATGCCCACGAACTTATTCAGGCCGGCGACATCCTCTTTGAGGGCGCCTGCGGCTCTTAACTGCGAGTAGGAGAGCGGGCCGGGCTGGGTCGTCTTCTTGCCGGGCTGCCAATAACCTTTGGCGAAGACAACGCTCAAAAGATCCTGTACTTCAGGGCTCTTGAGCATGGCGAGTTGCTCTTCCCGCTTGGCCTGGTCCAGTTTCTGCTGACGGGCGATATCCGATTGCGTGTCCTGGACCCGCCGTTCGGCGTCGGCATCCTTGCGGTAGCGCTCCAGTTCAGCCAGGGTGTCCTGGTAGCGTTTCTCGGCCTCAACGCGCTGGCGCTCGTTTTGGGCTTTGACACGAAGGGTCTGTGTTTCGTGTTCGAGCCTGAGCTGCGCGATTTCAAGGCGGGCCTGCTCCAGCATGCGGTCGCGCTCGGCGGCCACTGATTCGAGTTTTGCCAGCCGGGCCGCCTCGATCAGTACCTCCCTGGATTCTGCTTGTGCCAACTGTTCGCCCAGGATTCGGGCCTCGGCCAGCAGCTTGGGCAGACTCGACCGGTACTCTTCAATCGCTTTCTGCAGCGTCTTGGCCGTCTCGGCATTCTGGAGTTTCGGGGTTTCTTGGATGCGGGTCTTCAATGTCGCTCTCTGTACCTCCAGCCGGGGAAGTCGATCTTTGACCCATGCCTGAATCGTGGTGAGTTCATCAAACACTTCCGGCGAAGGCAGGTAGCCAACGTTGCTCTCCTTCCGCTCGTCCGCGATCGACTGGAGGAGAGACTGGGCGGCGGCTTGCTTTTGCTTGACCTCGGCGGGTGTCACCACCGGGTTCTCGTGCAATTGCAGGAAAGCGAAGAAGCTGATGGCGTCCGCGGCGAACGCCTTGCCCTGCTCGTTCGTGAGCAGTTCTTCCCGTTCCTTGTGGAACCTCTCCGTTTCTTCGGCCAGCGTAGCAAGTAGCTGCGTGGTCTCGGCGATCTTCATCTCGAAGCTGTCCTTGAGCCGCTCGATCCGCTGGAGTTGTTCCGCTTCGATGCGGCGCCGAAGCTCATTGGCCCGGGCGATATCCTGTTCCCTCCCGGCAGACGTGGACTGAGCGACGGTGGTGGCGCAGATGGCCAAGCATAAGGCGCTCATCATGACGGTCGCCACGAGGTTCAGTTGTTTCTGAGTCAACTGCATGTTCAGCGGCTCCTTTCTATTCTCTCAAGATCATCTTCAAAACGCCGGGCCTCCATCAGCCTGACGAGTTCCTCCACACTCCGGGATCGTTGTTGTGAAAAACGCTCTTCCTGCTCAACGTAAGTCAACAGTTCCACCAGAACCTGGCGATCCGCAGGAAGCAGCTCTTTGGTGTCGATACGCGTGCGGACCGCTTCGAGTGCAAGGCGAAGCTTCGATGGGGGATACTCTGCCATGATGGCATTGCTGACCGCGGCCCAGTGGGCTGCGATGGTCGGTGAGTCGTAGATGGCTTGGTCCAGGTACTTGGGGCGTTCTTCGGGATGTTGTGCCAGATGTTTCAGCGGGGCACCGATACACTCCTCCACTGTTGCTGCCAGGGCATTGGTATCAAGCTTGAGCTGGTTTAGACGTTCATCGATGCCCCGGATGGTCTGGATGACGTCCGACTCCAGGGCGGCGTACTGTACCTGTCGTTCAGCCTCGATCCGTTTGGTTTCCTGAATCTCGGCCCAGCCTTTGGCTTTGTCACGAATACTGTCCTGGAAGATCATGCCAAGCCAAACCACAATGATGCCGAGGACAACCAACAGGGTAATGACCTGCACTGGCGTCCAGGAGCGTGATTGAGGCTCCTCCTCGTAAGGGTGCATATGTTCCTCCTGGGTCATGAAAATCACCGAAGCACTCTCCAAACGCGATGGCCGCGTTGGCGAATCGGCTGGCGGGTGCCGAAAGTCCATGTCGGGGCCGCCCGGTTCAGAAAGGCTGATTGGCAGAGGTTGAGGACGAGCCTGAACCTCGGGCACAGCGACGCTGGGGACGCTTGGTGATGCCGTCGAATCGCCGGTGTCCGCCCGCTCAGGCAGGGGAATCTCGTCGAGCCAGTCCAATTTGCTCACAGGACGCTCCTTCCGGACGGTCCTACGCCACCTCGCCGTAGTCACGGCCCCAATCTCCATCATCTTCCCATGGCGAGGCGAGGTCGTCGAGAGATGCTCCGGTGGCCCCGCTGGGCCCGGCGGTCTCGCCGGGAGCGGTATCTTCGCCGTCATCCATGATGTACTGGTGCTCCGGCGGCCGGGGCAGGAAATTCGCGACGCGCCCCAGCCCGCACAGACGACCTGCAATGCGAACGCTTCCCCGGTACACGCCGATGCCGGGCGTGACGAAGTACCCAAAGTAGCGACGTTGATTAGCCAGGAGTAATCGCATCAACTCACAGGCCAGCATGGTAGCGCGAATGACGATCTGTTCGGCCATGGACGTGGACGAGCCGTTGCCACTGGTTTGCCGGGTCTGCCGCCACTCCCGCCACTCGGCTTCACCGATGATCTCGGCGGCCCACTTGGCGGTGATGACAGAATCGGTCCTCAGGAATGCCTTGTTGGTGCACAGTCCGGTGATGTCGTCGGCCTTGTGGTCACCGTACACCTCTCGAAAACCTTCGATGGTCTGGATGGCGATGAAGCAGCGCACACCCTTGGAACGGCCCTTGGTCATCAACTCTGCGACGCAGTCGAGCTTGCCCGCCGCCTTCAGCTCATCCAGGAAGAACCACATTCGTCTGCGTTGACTCTCGGATTGCGCCAGGGCGATCTGGGACAGTCTTTGAAGAATAGCCGCGTTCAACGCGTCGATCGGCCCTCTGAGCGATTCGTCGTTGCCCAGCACCAGGATGAACTCGCCTTGAAACCAGTCGTGAAGGCTGATGCGGTGCGTGGCCCGCGCCCATGCGGCAGCGATCGGCCGCAGCATGGACATGTGTGCGGTGATCGTCTGCTGGATATTGGCCAGCGTGCGGGGGTCGCGAGTGAAATACTCGCGGGCAATGTGCGCTGTCTCAGGGTGCTGCTGGAGAAGCCGCTTGGCGCGATCCCTGTCGGAGAGCGTCAGAACCACGTCGGCCAGCGTCCAGCCGCCGGGTCGCGACAGGTGTGATGCCACCATGACAGCCGCCAGCAGATCCCGGGCGGCCTTGACGAAGAATGCGTTGTGGCCTTGCTCTTCCGGGATGAGATTGGCGGCCACCTGCAGGGCGACGGCGTGACTGTCGATGTCCTTGGCCATGTCCCAGGCAGCCCCGCGCTGGTCCAGTGCGTTCAGTGTGACCACCGGGCACCGGAGCTTCATGCCGCTGAGGATGGGCAGGATGTCCTGTTTGGCGTCGTAGATCAGTGCTCGCCAGTCGGTATCCGCGTGAATGTACGGCAGCACGCTCTGCATGAGCAGACGCAGGCTCACGGTTTTGCCGGAACCCGGAGCCCCGACCAGCAGGAAGTGGCCGACCGCGAGCGAGTCGGGCAGCGGAATGCCGCACCAGTCCAGCACGGCTTCACCGGGGCGCCGGGCTTGCCTGGCTCGCTGGCGGGCGGTTCGCATGGTGATCATCCGGGTTCCACGCAGAAACTGGGCGCGGTAGGGATCGCTCGAAAGCCATTGCAGGACCGCCGGCGGGACGACCAGGGTAAGGATCAAGGCAATCGGATGAACCCAGTCCGGATTCCAGTCCTGGAAGGATGCGACAAGTGCGATGCCGAACATCACAAGCGGAATGTGGAGACTGAACGTGAGTCTCAACAGGCACGGGACCAATAGCGTGGTGAGGCGGGCCTGGTGTATACCGAGCCTGCCGAACAGGCTTAGCAGCGGAACGGAGAACCATACGCTCGCGCACACCGCGCATACCAACGACACCCGGGACGATTCGCCAAGTGACGGCACGACCACTGACATGGATGCCATCATCACAGTGAAGAACGCGAAGATGCTGACGATGATCGGCAGCATGAGCATCAGGTAGCGACAGACTGCTGCGCCGGTTTGTCCGATATGTGTACGGTTCATGCGTGCGCCTTTCGACTTCCCGTGTCTGGCCAGAACAGATCCTCAATCGGCTTTGTGGCTTCCCCCAGTCTGCCACCGAAGAAGATAACGATCGCAGAGGGGAAGGGTGCGGCGTTCGCGGACCCGCCGAACTTCAATCTCCTGCGGATAAAAATACACAGGCCGTGCTTCGCATAACGGTGCCACCACTCCGTATCCGTTCGGCTGGGAACGAGGCATACAACCGTTGCACCCTTGAGCGACTCCTCATACGCCTTCTTCATGAAGTCCCCGATCTGGCGCCCGTACGGGGGATTCATCCACACCGTCCCTTTCCACTCCTGTGTCAGGGCGTCGTCTTCCCGCGTGAAGTATCGCTCGCACTTGGCATTCGTGGCTGAGGCGCAGACGTCAAGGCCGAAGTGGAATACCTTGTTGAGTTCATGAAAGAACTCATCTGGGGTTTCCCAATCGTCGCTCTGGCTCGAAAAATGAACGTTCTTATTCATCGCATCTCTCCGTGTCAGCCCAGCCTCGTGGCTGGGCCTCGTGGTGTTGCTACCTCTCCAATTCCTGTGGCCGTTGGTGTTCCGCCGGCTTCGTCTGGTCGGTCAGGTCGGGCTGCCACGATCTGCCCGGATGCCGCCAGCTCGATGCAGCGCAGCGGCTCAGCAGGTTCGCGGTCGCGGGGTTCCGGCCGCGGTGGTGATCAGCACGCGGCGCCATCAGCAACACGACCTTGGCCCCGTGCCGGTCGGACTCCTCGACGATCATCCTGATCTCCTGCGGCCTGAGCGTGTCGGCACGATCGACGATGAGCACTTGCGATCTTTCAAGCGGCGGCGGACTCAGGCGTGCGGCCGGTGCTCCGAATGCGGTGCGTACCAGTCCCATTGCGTGCCATCGCAGTTGGAAGAGCAGATCGGGGCGACTCTTGAGTTCGAAGCGCCGCAGGCTGACTGTGGATATGCCGGTGTTGGCCTCCAGCCGCTTGGCATCCTTGAGCCGATGCGTGCAGGCCAAAACGACCTGGCCCGACCGGCTCCAGGCCTCGGCGGCGGCCTTGAGGGCCAGATCGCGATGTGCAGACGGCCAATCATTCATCACCACCACGCGGCCGGGCGCCTGCAAGAGGCCTCGCAGGTATACCGCCCATCGTGGATCAAGCCTCACTGCCGCCTGTTCTCGAATGCGGTTGCGATCGATGGGCCGTGTCGGTTGCCGGCGTGCAGCCCGGATGAGTTGGGCGCGGTGGTGTTTCATCTCTTCCAGCACCGGGTGGCGGGTCGTGCTGTACTGCGTGATCAATCCTTCGACCACGTGGTTGCGCATGACGAAAGTCCGATCGTGAGAGAGTCGTCTTATCTGTCGTTCGATATCCGCGAGCGTGTCGTCCGTCGCCCGAGTCATGTACCTCAACTCACGAATGACTCCCGCAACTCGCTGGCGGACCGTGGCCAGCGGGATGAAGTCGCGGCGGTTGCGAAGGTGCTCACGGGTGGCGGTGATCACCAGGTCCGCATCGAGGCCGGATGCGGTGGAGGCGTCGAGCGCGTGTTGAACGATGTCGCGCTCGACAAACACATCCTGCTCGTCGTTAAGCGTCCGCACGGCCTGGGCGAGAATGGGCTTGAACTCAGGTCTGGGTGTAACGGTGAGAGGACGTTCAATCCAGCGCTGAATGTCCTCCGGTGCGATGCCGAACTGGCGAACCTCAGCACGCCAGCGGTCCAGCATGACCTGGAGCGGTGGCTCCTGACCCTTCGGCGGGCGGCTGGCCAGAGCAACTCGGGTTGCGTCCTTCTCGGTATGGTTGGGATCAGCCAGCCGCTTTCTGATGTCCCGGGATCGCGTTGAAAAGTGCTCGCAGACCCGCACGAGAAGATCGCTCTCACGGTCGTGGCCCGCGTTTACCAACGACTGTGCGATCCGCGGCGGAAGTCGGTTGGCCAACTCGGTGCGGAAGATGCTGCCGCATACCTTCTGATGGTCAAAGAGCGGCTTGCTGACGATGGTGCCCGTGGTGCCGTCGCGGCGAAGGCCGATGTTGAATACAACCGCGTGGACGTGAAGCTGCGGGTCGCCCGCTCTGCTGGCCGGATGCGTGAACGTGGCGGCGAGGAGCCTGGCCCGTTCACGACGGGCGCCACCCTGGCCTCGTCGCGTGAACGCGGCCTCGCGCTCCAGATAGCCGATGGCCTTCTCGACCGCGTGTTCAAGGGCCGCTTCGATCTTGCGGCGTGTAGCCTCATCGGCCATGGCCCAGTAAACCGAGACGAGCTTGTCCGGGCTGAACGTAACGTCCCACCCGACGTTCTTCTGGCGAACCTTGCCGCAACCCTGGTGAACGTCGCGATACTGCTGATCCTGCACAAGGCGTTTGGTTCCGTCGGGCGACAAGCCCACGAAAAGATTGGCCAGCCCCTCCCGGGTGGTGCGGTCATCGATGCCCAGTGCGACAGCCGCGGTCCCGAGAATGCGTACCGGCCACTCACCGCCGAGGTAGTATTCGGCCGACTGCTCGCGCAGGTAGTAAGTCGGCTTGGATATTTTCGCCACTTTCATCATCAGCCGTTCTCCTCCAGGGCGGGGCCGAGCATATTCTTGGCGATCCATGCCTTGGCCTCTTGACGGTCCGTGAGCTTGCCCGCCATCAGCAGCAACACGTAGGTGCCGGTGATCGCGTCTTTGTGCAGTTGCTGGAGGTCCTGCTCGATCTTGGTCAGGGCGCTGCAGACACGTTCGCGGCCAGCATCCTTCAGGTGGTCGATGATGATCTCGCGACACAGGATGTTGGCGCTGAGTCCGGTCCGCTGCCCAGCGAGCTCCTGCAGTTCCGCGTACAGAGCATCGTCAAGCTTGAAAGAAACCGTTGCCATGGATGACACCGTAAACCTCTCCAACTTGACCGTTTACGCGGTCCTCGCCTCCCGCTGTTGACCGTCCGTAGACTCGTCTACCTGCGATGCTGCCTCGACTTGCGCGGATTTCTCTTGCACCGTAAGGTGCATGTCGTGTATGGGGTGAAGCAGAGACGGCGCCGCCCTGCAGTCAGTGCGCTCGGGCGGATGCAGGCCGAGTTCCTGGCGGACGCGCTCGGCGGCTTCTCTGGCCTGAACTTCTCGGGTCCGACTCCGGAATCGAGGCGTGTTCGAGACCGATTCTTTGCCGGCTGAGGCAAGCCGATCGCCATAGCGCTCCAAAGCTTGGATAGTTGTGTAAGAGCGGCCGCCCAGCCTAAGGGATTCGAGGACGATGCCTCGCGTCCCTTTGGTAGCCCAGCGATAGATGGCCGAAACATGCAAGTGGCGGCCGTTCGGCCGCTTCGGGAGAATCCGCGTGGCTTCCTTGAAGGTGATGAGCTGCTCCTTCGTCAAATCAATCATCCGATCTTCCTCCTGAAGTCCAATGCCGGGCTTCAAGGAAGAAGTTGCGCAGGGGCGCGCAAATCCGAAGTCGAACGGGAAGAATTGCGAGAAAATGCAACGGCCGATCGCCGGGCACAAGATACGGGGACCGGATGACGGAGAGGGCCACGTCCAATCAGCAGCTGGTCTACGGCCGCGCTGCGGGGCGAACGGGGATCAGCCGAGCACGCTTTCGGCGTGGGCATCGCACGCGGCAATCGCGTTTTGGAGTGGGTTGGGGCCGTCGGTCCAGGCGCTGTGTAGCGACGTGGCCAACGCTTCGGGAAATCCCGCCGTGACGGTCAGTTCCTCAATCCGGTCAGGCCATTCGGCCTGGGCAGGAAGGGAATGAACCATGCAGGCGAGTTCAAACAGTTCGGGTGCGGGCTGCGGGGAGTCGACCGCTACCTGACGGGCGACGTTGCCGAGTTCGTCGGTAGCCTGAATCAGCTTGCCCAGCTCCGCCGCGACAACCGGAAGCTCCTCGGCTGTGATCGGCTTGCGAATCCGACGTCGGGGGTCCAGCAATTCCCCGTGCGTCGGAAGCTCCACGGCGAGAGCCGCGAGCAGACGGCCCATGCGGTCGAATTCTTCGATGACACCGACGCCTTGCAGCAAGGCCATGGCGATGTAGTTGGGATTCAGTTTCTCGGCCGGCATCTGCTGGAGTTGTGTGAAGGCTGCGCTGGCCTGTTCCGCGTAGACGCACGCCGTTCCCGCACTGCGTCCCGCCCACCAGGCTTGCAGCGGCGTGAACGCGGCCAGCGCCCGCAGGGCTCCCGCCAGTTGGCCCGCGGTCGGGTAGCGATCCTCCTGATGGTAGGCGAAGCAGCGCTTCAGAATGGGGCGAAGGATTTCGGGAACGGTCTGTGCCTCGGCCCGCTGCTGAAGCTCGCCGGACATCCAATCGACAGCCACATTCTCAGTCGCGCGGTCTGGAAACGGCGAATGCCCGGTGACCATCTCGTACAGCATGGCGCCGACGGCGGGGACATCAGAGCGGCAGCCCAACTCGCGGCTGACGCCAAACACCTGCTCCGGGGGCATGAACCCGGGCGTACCGGCGCGCTGACCTTCATGGTCAGCACGCTGCTCGACCCCGACGGCCAAGCCGAAGTCAAAAACCTTGGTGTTGCCGGCACCGTCCAGACCGACATTGCCGAGCGAGAGATCACGATGCACGATGGCTTCAGACCGAAGGTGGTCCACGGCGTCGGCCACTTGGGCGGCCCATCGGATGGCGGCTTGAAGTTTCACGGGTTTGGCATGCGCCGCCAGGGTGCCGCCAGGGAGTATCTCCGTGACCAGGTAAACGATCTCGCCGGGCTCGGCGATCATCTCGATACAACCGACGATGCCGGGATGCTTCAGGCGGGTCAGAATTGCCGCCTCCTCGCGCAGCATCCCCACGCGATCCTCCCAGGAGTGCGGATTCTCCGTCAGCACCCACGGCGTCTTGATCGCGACGGAAGCGTCTTGGCCGTTCACGGTCGCCATCCAGACCGATCCGAATCCGCCTGCGGCCATGGCACGACTGAGCAGGTAACGCGGCGGACCTTGCCGGAACACGGGCAGGCCAAGGCCTTTGGCGGGTTCGATGTCAGCAAGGACTGCCCGGGCCGCTTCCTGAACGAGCGCGGTGTCGAATGCCGCGTACAGGTTTGGATCGATAACGCCCAGCCGGTCGAAAACGGCGGCCATGTGGTCGGCCATCAAACGCACGCCACCCCAGTATCGACGCTCCTGCGGCAACGTGTCCAGCAGGCGTGAGACATGGGCCAAGGCTTCCTGATGGCTCGACGCGAGCAGGTGCTGGAACTCGTCGGCGGCCATCTCAACCGGGTCAGGTTTCGCGTTCATGCAGTTGCTCCGCAAGTTGTTCCAGGGCCTGGTTGACGCGTCGCGTCATGACGGACACCTCCACGCCGACCGCATCGGCAGCCGCCATGATGCGCCGCTCAAACTCGCTCAGCCGTTTTCCTTGCCCCTGGCTGACGGCTGGGACGCGGGTGCGCGGGTCGAGAACAAGCTGCAGGGCCTCCCGAACGGGCGGATTCAACTCGACCTCGGCCAGCAGCGCATCGACCAGATGGTTGAGGATCGCGGCTCGTTTCTGGCCGACGCTCCGTTCGGAAAGACCCAGCGACTCACTGACCTGCTTCTGGGTCTTGCCGTTGACCACCAGTTCCCGAAATACCGTCGCCGAACCATCGCCGGACGGAAGGATGCTCAGCACCGCCTCGATGGCCGGCTCCGAGCCATCCGCTTCCGCGGGCGGCGGGGCAGGTTTCCGGTCAAGGCTTGAATTCTCGGCCATGCGAAGCACACGTGATCGAGAAGCGGATCTCCGCATGGTCGCAAGGATCTTCTTGCGGAAGTAGCCGAAAGCCAGCGCATCCCAACTGAGTTGCGGGGGAATGCGGTCGTGGCGGACGTCACTCAGGAAGGATTTGATCGCCATCTGGAGGACGTCCGAGATGTTCTCGCCGGTCGTGTCCTGACGCGGGAAATGGCGATCCTTGTACTCCCGCAGACGAACGTAGACCGCTTCCACCAAAGCGTCCAGGGCTGCAGCCCGCTCTGGATCGGAAGCGGTGCGGATGGTTTGAAGGAGTTGTTCGACAGTCGTCGGTTTCACAACCATGCCTGCGTGCCCTCTCTGAGGCTTTGGACCCCGGGGCTGCGGCCTTTGCCGTCTTGCCGGGCCGCGACACGCGGCGCTCTACCCCAATCATCGCGTGAAGTCGCTTTCCGCTCAAGCTCGGCCCGGACCTGGCGAAAAATGCTCGCCCTCGACGTTTCCCAGATGTCTCACCGCCCGCACGTGCGCGGAAGCTCTTCTACGCGGTGGCGGGCCTCGATATACTGTCGGGACACCGACCTGCTAACCGTCAAGGTGTGGTATACGCAGTCTACGAACAAGAGGAAGGCGCATGAGCCCGCGGTCCAAAGGCACTGACAAAACACGGTTTACCTTCTGGCTACCCGAGGATACCCACGCCCAGCTCACCGAGTTGCAACGGGCCACCGGCAAGGAGTCGGTCGCCGAGGTCATTCGAGAGGCCATTCGGGTCTATCAGGATCTGCTCAAGGCTTCTGAGGACGGTGTCGACCTGTACTTCGAGGACAGCAAGACGGGCAAGAAGGGGCACATCTGGCTGCTGCCGGGCCGGTTCCCCGCTTCCCGCAAGGGAAAGTGACCGCACTTCTTCGTTTTTTTGGGTTGCATGTCATACATAATATGAATATAATCATCATCGTTCCCTCTGGCGTCCGCGGCCTGTGCCGGTCTTCATCGTGTTGCTTCGCAGGTCCAGGCGGCTCGTTGGGCCGCTGGGGCCAAAGGCCCGGGCCATGAGGGACGTGACCGGAAGAAATTGGGGCCTGCTGATCGCGTATATCCTGCCGGGATTCGTGACGCTGCTGGCCGTGGGTATGGTTTCGCCGACCGTCCAGGCCTGGCTGGTGGGAGTGTCCGCTCAGCCGGCCGGGGTGACCGTGGGCGGGTTCCTGTACCTGACGCTCGCGTCGGTGATGGCCGGGCTGACGGCCAGCACCATCCGGTGGGCGGTGATTGACAGGCTGCATCACCTGACGGGCCTGGTTCGCCCGCCGTGGGACGAATCGAAGCTGCAGGAGAAGCTCGGGGCCTTCGGCTCCATCGTGGAGGACCATTACCGCTACTACCAGTTCTACTCGAACACCCTCGTCGCTCTGACCTTGCTGGCCGTCGCCAGGCTGGTTCAGCCGGTGGCGGCCATCGGACCGGAGCGGCTGCTGGATATGGGCATCGTCGTGTTGGTGATGCTGTTTGGTGCGGGCTCTCGGGATACTCTGCGGCGGTATTACTCCAGAGCCAGTGTCGTCATGGGAAGCCGCACGGAAAGCGAGGTCAAACATGACCAACGGCAGCGGAGTTCACATCGAAACGGCGCCTCAAGGGCCGTCCACCTCTCACAACGCGCCGCAACCCGACAAGGATCGCGTCCGTACGCCTCGCAAGCGTACCCGACCGGCCGGCCAGCCGGTGCGAATGAAAGAAGCCCGCGACTCGTGATCAAGACCGCGGGCTGTGTGGTATATATCCGGCCGGACTGACGGGGATGAGCAGACCCGGCAGTTCGGCCTTCATAGTGGGTCACACCGAATGTGTGATCGAAGAACAGCTCTGATGGGTGCGATGCGGGCGAACGCCTGCGATTCTCTCAATGTCAGATGTTGAGGCTTGCGCTGCGATCAGCACTCTGGACACCAGAGCTGTCTTTCGGTCACACGATCCGATCAGTAGGGCGGCCCTTCGTAAACATCCAGGTCCGCCGGATCCTCGGCCGCGTTCGTGTCTCCCTTGGGCTGACTCTGAATCCACGTGTGGGCGTCCAGGGCGGCCTTGGCCAGGATCGGCAGGTCGCGCGTGCCGAAGACGTGGGTGCTGAGCCACGCTTCGCCGTCGCGGTACCTCCGCGCGAACGACACGTCGTAGAAAACGCCCTTGGCCGTATCGTTTCGCCAGATCGCGGCCCGCACGGCCCCGTAGCTGATGGCGTGAATGGGTTTGTTCTCACTCATGACTCCCTCCTGATGAAGTGTTTACTGCGTTATGGCGCTCTGCGGTCGGAGTGTAACATTACGGGATGAACGCCGGAAAGTTGCCCCGCCGCCAACAGACAGACCGTAACGAATTCGCGCACTTGGCCGGTGTGTCTGGGGGCGGCATGATCGCGCAAGCGGGGCAACGACGGCGAGTCAACAACGAGAACGGGCACGCCAGTGCCCGTTCACCGCTGTCCCGATAGAGTCGGCCTGCACAAAGCCGACTCGGGCACGTTTGACCAGACAGGAAGGCCGCTCAGGCGGCCTGTGCATCCGTCTGCGGCTCCTCGGTGACGGCTTCGATGATCGCCGCGGCCGTGTGCTGGATTCGGTCCAGTGCCGCCGCGAGGGTCTCGGTGTTCCCGTCGTGGAACTGGATGTAATCCTGTGCCGCGGTCGAGGTCTCCAGGCCGATCGCACGACACACCACGAAGGCCACGGCTTCAGCCTCGGTTTCCCGGCTGGTGCGGGTGCTGCCGTCTCGCTTCTCGCCGTGGTGCATCATCTCGTGGGCCAGCTCATGGGCCAGCGTCGAGAACTCCGCCGCCGGCGTGAGGCCTTTGAGCAGTTCAATCCGGCCGCCGTGCGATCTGCCATCCGCGCCGCCGAGTGTGTCGGCGTACTCAAGCCGGATACCTTGAACCGCAATGAAGGCCTTCAAGCGTTCGGCGTAGCCGGCCGGATCACCTGATACCGTGCCGGGCTCGGGCAGCGGCTCGCCGTCGGTCTGCGAAACGTCGAACACGTAGGCGGCCCGGAACCACAGGCGCCGTCCTTCCTCGTCGCTTCCCGACTCGGCATCCTGCTTCTTGAACACCATCGGGGCGATGATGACAATGCCTTTCTCGCCTTTCTTGACGAAGCGGCCAAGCTTCCGCCAGGTGTTGAATCCAGCTACCCGGCAGGCGTCGGGCCGCTGCGACGCAATCAACATGATGTTGCGAAAGCTGTACTGGTGGAACTTTGCCACCATGGCCAGGTAGTCGGTCAAGGCTTCGCTCTTGCCCTGTTCCAGCGCCTCGGCCAGCGTGTTCAGAGCGTCGTCCGCGAGTTGTTTCACTTGTTCTCGTTTCATCGTGCTTTCCTCCTCAATAAGGGTTTTTGTTTTTCATTCACCCGCTTCGGGTGGAAAACAAAAACCCGATGAGGAGGAAGCCGCCGGATGCTGGACGGCGCAGGGCCGCGACGGCAAGCAACAGCCAGTGAACAGGTACCCCTGGCACGCTGTTGCTCGTCGCCACCGAAGCCGGTCAGCGCAGGCGGATTTCAAACGGAGTCGGCCCGCAGGGACGACTCACCGCATGGTCCCGCCGCCCGCGTTCGGTCCGCCAAGGGCAGCGGCGGCATGGCAACGGCCAGTGATCAGGTACGCCTGGCACGCCGTTGCCCGCCGCAACCGTGCGCGGAGCGACCAGGGCGGACATCAAACGCAGTCGACCCGTCAGGGGCGACTGACCGATTTCCCGAAGGGCGGGGTTGCCCATGATGTGAAAAAGGCCGGGGGGTGTCCCCGGCCGGAATGGACGCGGTCAGTAGTCCTCGGGCAGCAGCACCGTGGTGACGCTGCGGTCCGCCTCGGTGATGATCCAGAACTTCGTGCCGTCCTCGGCATGGTAGACCGAGAACAGCCGAAAGCCCTCCTCCAGCGAGAGTTGGTTCTCCGCCCAGTCCGCGGGGCTCACGTCGCCCCAATCGCCCGTGCTGTGACGGTTCAGGGCCTTGGTGATGTCCCGCGGGTCCAGCGTACTGGCGGCGTTGGCGGTAGCGACGGTCTGACCAAGTTCAAACGTTGTTCTCATGTTGCGTTCCTCCTTCAAAAGGGTTTTTGTTTTTCATTCACCCGCTTCGGGTGGAAAACAAAAACCCGAGAGGGAGGACGCCGCCGGGTGTTGGGCGGCGCAGGGCCGCGACGGACCGGGCAACAGCCAGTGATCAGGTACTCCTGGCACGCTGTTGCTCCGTCGCAACCGGAGCCGGTCAACCAAGGCGGAACAACACAGGGCGTCGGCCCGCAGGGACGGCGCTCCACATGGTCCACCGCCCGCGTTCGACCCGCCCAGGGCAGCGGCGGCATGGCAACGGCCAGTGATCAGGTACGCCTGGCACGCCGTTGCCCGCCGCAACCGCACGCGGGGCGACCAGGGCGGACATGAAACCGAGTCGGCTCACCAGGGACGACTCACAGCTATGCTGATCCTCTGCTGATCCCTCGCGGACGATGGGACGCGTCCAACACAACTCTCCCGGCAGTCTGGAACACTGAGAGGAACGCCGCAAGCCGTGATTACCGGGCGCTTCCTCCGATCGCTTATGAGGTGCTCCATGCCCGTCGCCATGTGTGAAATAGTCTAATGTATGGCACCATAAAGGTCCTATTTAGCCCTGGCTCGTGACTTACGCCGGGGACTTCGCAAAACGTGACAAATCGACCGGAATAGCCCGGAATCTGATTGAGTGGCAAGGCCAGATCCCGTATCCTGGAAGGTCGTCTCATGCCAGGGCTCGGGAAGGCTCTGAGGCTCAGATAGTGACCGGCTCTGATATCGGCGGGGGAAGGCAGCAACCAGCTCAACCGCTCCCCATTTCAGACAGTTCGGTCATCGGGCACGAAGTTGAATGTGCGCGGATACCCGCGGTGGTCTATGGCGGCGGCGGGCAGTCAACAGGAGACAGCCCCAGCCATGCTTTAGGTCGAGGAGGTCTAACGATGCGACATGTTGCAGGGTTGACAATCATCTTTGCGTGGCTCGCGGGTCCCGCCCTGGCGGACGTCGTGTTGCCTGGGTCGAACCACGGCACCGACGGCGTGTTCGCGCCGACGGCCAGCATTCAGATCGACCTGGGCAAGGCGCAATCCGGCCCGGGCATCACCTGGGAATCTCCCGGCGGCGACATGGATGGCGACGGCATCGGCGACGGCGTTTACGACCGGACCAAGTGGGCCGTCGTGTTCAAGTTCTCCTCCGTCAACATCCCGTCCGGCGTCACGGTGACCTTCAAGAATCATCCCTCCTGCGCCCCGGTTGTTTGGCTGGTCAGTGAATCGGTTACGATAAATGGTTCAGTTAGTGTAAACGGCAACAACGGACTTGGAGTCACTGCTCCTGAGCCCGGCCCGGGTGGCTTTCGCGGGGCTTTTCCATGGACCTCAGCTGCTGCGGTGGGTAGTGGAGGCTTTGGTCCGGGTGGTGGAATTCGATATCCGGGAGCCGGCAGTTACGGAACACTCGGTCAAGGGTCATCCGGAGGGCTGTACGGCAATGCAGCCATTGTGCCGCTTCTCGGGGGGTCGGGTGGTTCAATCAGTATGCATGATTTTATGGGAACACGTTGGCATACTGGGGGTGCGGGTGGAGGTGCGATTCTCATCGCCGCAGTAGGCGCCTGCTCCCTCAATGGCAGTGTTACGGCAAACGGCGGGAACACAAACTCCCCCGGCATAGGCCCCGGAGGCGCCGGAGGGGCGATTAGACTGATCGCTGATAGTATTGTCGGGACTGGTACTCTCCGAGCGCGCGGCGCTCGCCCGACTTACGAAACATACATTGGTGGCGAGGGCCGAATCCGAGTCGAATACCTGAGCCAGATGGCTCTTACCGATCTTGGCATCCCACTGGCCTCCGTGGCAACGCTCGCGGGGCCCCCAGTTATATGGCCGGAAGATGCGACACCTGCCGTCAAAATCATCAGTGTGGGACCTGCCACGGTCTCCAACGATCCTTTGGCAGACATGATCGAGGAGCCTGACGTACGGATCACGCCTGATCAGGCCCAAAACCTCACCATAACCATCGCTGCACAGTTTGTTCCTCTGGACTGGACGGTCTCTGTGCGCCTGGTGCCGAGGAGTGGTGCGGACTCGGTTGTGAATGCAATCTTCCAGTCTGGTGATGCAACTGCATCGGTTTGGACGGCACAACTGAGCTTGAACGACGGCTTCAGCGCCCTCCAGGCGGCAGCAGTGGCTCCTTGACGTGAACGGGGAGGTTGAAGACATGGCAACTGTAAGATGCGCATACCTGGCCTGCTGGCTGGTGGCACTCCTGTTGTTGGGGGGTCAACCGATTGCCGCCCAGGCGAATGATTTTCAGATTGACAGTGCATGGTCACGAGAGGTGTCTGCCGCAGTAGGCTGGGATCCTTTCACGGTCAGGTCAGCTTGGTCGCGGGAGGTCTCCGTTGAAGTGCGTTGGGATCCTTTTGCGGTGAGATCAGCCTGGTCGCGGGAGGTCTCCGTTGTGGTAGCCGACGTGCCGCATATCACGCTGGACCATCAGTTCTTGTGTCCCGGCATGTCTACGGAGATGACGGTCTCTATCGGCAGCCTGCCGCCGTCCTCCACCTATCAGTGGCACCGCTCCGGCGTTCCGCTGGTGAACGGTCCGACATCCGGCGGTTCAAGCATCAGCGGGGCTACCGCGGACAAACTCCAGATCAGTGGCGTCTCGGCCGAGGATGCCGGGCAGTATCTGTGCGTGGTAACCGGGGATGAGGGCGAGGTCGCCAGTATTCCCGCAACGCTCGAAGTCTACTGCTCGTGCAGTTCCGTCTCGCAGACGGCCGGCGTGGACGACAACTTCGCGCCGCCACCCGATGCCGCTGATCCCAGCGACGCCCTTGTCGCGGCATTCGAGCACCCGACCATTGATTTCGACGAAGTGCCCGGCTCCGGTTCCATACCGGAACAGGTGCATGCCGCCCACACGTTCGCCGGCTTGCCTCCCGGCCACCTGGTTGAGGGCATTCTTGAGCTTCGCGCTCGGGCAGGGACCGGTTTCACTCAGAGCGACCGGCTGCGTCTGGCATTTGCAACGACGTCGGGGCTCAACCAGTGCTGGTCGGAGAAGCTGGAGGTTTATCTCGATCCGCCCCCTCAGGGCGAGCCGCCGCCGCAGTGGGACAATGGGGAGGAAGCCGACATTGAAGTCCGGCTCAGCAAGTTGAACTCCAATTCGGGCGGTACGGTCCTTCAGGCTGTCGAGAACCTCCAGTCAGACCAGCGCTTTATTGATGTGATCGTCAGTGACGACAGCGGCGTGGATTACATGAAGCTGACGATGACCCACTCCGCGGGCGACACGGTGGCTTTCATCGGCAGCCCACCTGAGCCGGTCGCGACATCGTGCGGGTTGGATGCATCGTTTGAAGTCACCGCCGGCGGCACCGGACCGTTGAGCTACACCTGGCGAAAAGACGGGATTGACCTGGCCGATGGGCCAACCGGCACCGGCTCCACCATCGAGGGAGCCAACTCGCCCGTGCTGGCTATACGCAGCGTGACGGCTGAGGATGTCGGAGCCTATGACTGCCTTGTGTCCAATACCTGCCACATCGCGACCAGCGAATCGGCCGCACTCAGCCTCTCGTTCGGCTTCTGCGATTTCGATGAAGATTGCGACGTCGACCTGGATGACTTCGCCATCTGGGTACCGTGCGCTTTCGGTCCGGCGGTACTGGTTGCTCCTGAATGCGAGTTCGCCGACCTGGACAACGACGGCGACGTGGACCAGGCCGACTTCGGCATATTCCAGCGGGCGTACACAGGGCCACGGGAGCCGTGACGGTGGACGGGGTGACTGCTGCCAGAGTTATGTGCGGGCCGCTGGTGTCCGTGATTGCCCAATCATACGAGTGGAGCCAGCGCAATTTGGTCGGAAGGATTAGCCTTATGTTGACATATGCCAAGCCGTTTCCGGTCCGATTCGTTCTGGCAACCACCGTTCTTTTCGGCGACTTGTCGTTAACGGCTACAGCCATTTGTCCACCGAATGCTGATGAGCACACTGTAGCTCTCTACTATCTGAACGGAACAACTCAGGATGCCGTTGGCAATCACCATGCGACCCTCCACGGCGATGCGCGGCTAGTAAGTGACAGCCTCTTCGGTGGTGGCGTTCTCACTGACGGCAATGGCGACTACATGCGGCTAGGCAACGTACATGCCAGCCCACCTCGCACGACGACAATGGGCACTATTGAAATGTGGGTTAAGCTGACTCAGGCTCCGAACCCATATTTCGTTTTGTCCTCTTCAGGTCGAGAGTATGGGCAACAGTTTGACGACGGGTGGTATCTGGGACGACACAGCAAGGACGGCAACACTCTCATGTTTGGCATCTGGCGAGGCTTCCCTAGTGGTTGGGCATTTGCAGTCAGTACGATTGATCCTGCTCAGTTGGTCGGCAGTTGGCATCATGTAGCAGGAACCTGGGGTCCAAGGGGAGTGGAGCTGTGGATCGATCGACAATTGGTGGCCACGCACCCGTTTGTCGGCGGCCTACCTAACCGAAGCTACAGGACCGTGCTCATTGGCACAGACTCTTGGAGGTTTGATACCCCTTGCGTTATCACTGGGGTTCGTATCTCCGACGTGCAGCGCAATCTTTCAGAACTCTCTACTCCCGGCGTGTGGTACTCGCCACTGGACCCGAAGGCGACGTATCTTCGAACATGCGTGGCCCCAGCGGCAATCAGCGCACCAATTGCTGCTCTCGATCATTTCTGTGCTCGCCCCAGTGACTGGCTTCGCATCTCCTCCCTCGGCGACTACTCTTCCACCGGCTCGGCTGGCCCGGAAGACCAATCGGGCATACTTGCCCTGTTCAGCAGCAGCAGTGAGTTCGTATCTGATGCGGGGCAGCTTCATCGTGTTCCCGGGGCCATCGATGCCGGCGAGGATCATGTCTCGGCGGAGTGCGTTCCGCTCAGCGTAATCGTGAGCGCTTCAGAGTCTATCGAGGTACTGCCCGCAGCCCCGAGCGACGTGACCGATGGGGCGATGCGGCACGACACGCGGTTTCGGGTGTTTCTGGAACGGGAGAATCACACCCTGACGGCCGACGTCACGGCGGACATCAGCGGCCAGTGCGCATCCTGGCCCTGCATGTACGCCGCGTCCGTGGACCTGCCGGAACCCCTGCCGACGATTCCCAGTGGCACGGTGGTGGACAGCTACATGATCCACTTCGACCCGGTGAACACGCCGAGGGGTCTGACGGGTCAGATCACCTTCAGCAGTGACATCCTCGGGCTGGTGGCCCGGGCCAGCAGTATGCAGGATTGCGATAGCCAACTGGGAGCAGCGGGCACAACCTACGGCCAATCCGGCGGGCGGGCCTGGGATTTCGATGACGGCGGCTGGGTCAGGCTGATCGACTCGCGAACGGTGGAGTTCTACGGTTACGTGGGCGAGTGGTTCGACCAGATGCGTGTGGTGCTGGCGGCCTGTGGTCCGCAACCCACTGATATCCCGCAGGACTTCTTCATCCCCGGCGACAGCTATGTGGATATCCAAGTGCCCAACGGGGCCACACACCTGTTCTTCTCGCCGGACGATGACTACTTCAGCAACAATGTCGATCTGAACGGCGACTACGCCGTACAGATCCAGTTGCTGCGCGACAGTGACGGGGACGGCGTCTGGGACATTGACGACAACTGCATTTACGCCTCCAATCCCGGCCAGCAGGACGGCGACAACGATGAAATCGGAGACGCCTGCGACAACTGCCCTGAGCACGACAACCCTGAGCAGGCGGACGCGGATGGCGACTTTGTAGGGGATCTGTGCGACAACTGCCCGGCGATTTTCAACCCCGACCAGAACGACTGGAACAACAACAGCATTGGCGACGTCTGCGAGATTGAGACGGATCCGAGCCTGGACTGCAACCGCAACGGTCGGTTGGACGCGCAGGACTTGGCTGAAGATCCGTCTCTGGACGCAGACCAGAACGGCGTCATCGACGCATGCGAAACCGACTCCGATGGCGACGGGATCACTGACGCCGAAGACAACGCACCCGATGTGCCGAACCCCGATCAGACGGACACTGACGGGGATGGCGTGGCTGACGTGATCGACAACTGCCCCGCGGTGCCCAACCCCCGCCAGACGGATACGGACGGTGACGGGGTTGGTGACGCCTGCGACAACTGCTTCTACATCTACAACCCCTTGCAGGAAGACGCTAACGGCGACGGGACGGGCGATGCGTGTGAGGAGTGTTTTATCGCCCAGCCGATGATGATGATGGAGTCGGGCTCGGGACCGACCGGAAGCTGCTCCGGCAAGCCGATTGTCGATGTCGATGTGCAGTTTGAGTACACGACGGGCAATCAAGTTCATCCGATTACTACACCCTTTGGCTGGGCCGCTCTCGTAGATGGTCTTGTCCGTGACTGTGTTCGGGCCGAGTGGCTGAACTGGTCATGGGAAGGCGGCTTTGCCAACGGTAACGTGCGGGGGCAGGCAGAGGTCGATGCCTCGGCGGCCGGGGCGGCGGGCACGGTCATCGACACTATCAAGGACGGCAGTATCGATATGGGAGACTTTGTGCCCAGTGTTGGCTCGTGTGGCGAGACGTTCATTAAGGATCTTGCCAAGATCACTGGCAATGTGAACCTGTATTCGTTCCACATGGGCTATGGGGGGCCGACGACGCTGCGGGCCAAAGGCAGCCTGTCCTGGTGCGACACGGTGAGCATCACCAACCATCGCGAGGAAGCCGTGACGCTTGAGGTTCCGCTCTACTTGTCCGGTGACGGGGTGGTTGCGGAGTCCTTTGGCGATCCCTCGGTGACCAAAGCGACGATACGTGCAGAGTTGTCCGGCAGTATAGGCGGCAGCGCGGTGAAGCTCAGTTATGAACTTGAGTCGGTCAGTGCGGTGCCGATCCTCTCGGACACAGCTCAGGTTCTGGTCGTGCCGGTCCCCGTTCCAGCGGGGGGGCAAGTCACCTTGAATGCCAATGTGAATGGCGAGGTCGAAGTTGTCGTAACAGCGCAAGCCGCGGGCATGTGGGGGCTGCTCTCGAGCGCCGCCACCGCGGGATTCGACTTCCGGCCAGGAGCGGGTGGGACCTACCGCGGCCTGGGTATCGGGAACTTCACCGGCCCGGATGGCGGTCCGGTGCCACTTGGCATCGTGATCGAGAGTTGCCGTGGTCCATTCGACTACATCCCACGCCCGAGTGACTTCAATAGGGATGGCGATGTCGATTCCGATGACTACGGCTTGTGGGCAGACTGCGCTTCCGGCCCGGCCGTACCGGTCGCTCCTGAATGCGAGTTCGCCGACCTGGACAATGACGGCGACGTGGATCAGTCCGACTTCGGCCTGTTCCAGGCAGCGTACACGGGACCACGGGAGCCGTGACGACGGCGGAGTAGCTGTGCTCTGACGAGGGCCGTGATCCTCCAGAGCGGAAGATAACAGGGTGATACTCGCACAGTATTCTGTACTTCTGTGGTCGAGGGCCGAAGCACATGAACATTTTTAAGGGAGTTGCATCGGTCGCTGTGACCATTAGCCTGCTTGTGGGTACAGCCTGGGCGGGACTTGGCGTTCCAACGGGATACCCATCCGACTATATAGCATTAGGAGAGAATTACCCTTGTGTGGGGCAACTCAATGGAATTGGTCCAGGCTCAGGAACGCTCATCAGCCCAATCTGGGTGCTCACGGCTGCGCACAATGTGGTCGATCCCGAAGGCAACGGAACG
>Ga0123328_1001517_pt1 | contig 22435 bp, 16 predicted proteins | sample BioC12SIPDNA_2_FD_89702 | JGI IMG/M metagenome (GOLD analysis project Ga0123328, IMG submission 89702) | Anaerobic biogas reactor microbial communites from Washington, USA - Biogas_R1_A C12 SIP DNA | ecosystem: Engineered > Bioreactor > Anaerobic > Unclassified | place: Washington, USA...
CGCGGCGATCGTCGCCAAGGAACGGTAGTGCGGCTCATTCCAGGCGGGCGCTCGCCCAGGGAAGCGCCGGATTTCCGTGCACGTCTCGGCGTCCCAGACGGCGACTTCGTTGTCCCCCACGGTCAACAGGAACCTCCCGTCCGCGCTGAAACAGGCCGACACGAATCGATCCGTCCAGGCGTGCAACCTGTTGCCCGATTCGAGATCATAGAGAATCGTCTCGCAGCCGGCCGTGACTACGACCTGCCGGCCGTCCGGCCGAACCGCTCGGGGTTCGGGCGCCGCCATGCGGACGTCGAGCCACCTTTCGGGCGTGGCAGGCTTCGCATCGGTCACCGGCGCCGTCATGTCGGCCTCGGGCGCCTCGCCGGCACATCCTGTTTGAAACGCTACACCGGCCAGGAGATAGCCCGTCGCAAGGGCAACCAGTATCCGTTGCATCGGCCGAGCCTCTTGACGAACAGGTGGCACCTCGTTTCCACAATCTGACCGCGCCTGTATTGTCTACCAGACAAGCGCTGGCGGGTCAAACGTGAGCGAAGGGCATTGCCGCGCGGTCGCCGGCCTCCACGGAACATCCCCTCAACCGGCGATAAGGGTGCAGCACGGCAAGTGAAACGAGCCATGCGCGCGCCCTACGGCAATCTGGGAGCATCGGGTGCGACTCCTAAAAAGGTGCCACCCACAAACTGCTGCTCTTCCCGAACAACGTGTCAAAAGGTGCCACGTTCGCATTCCCTGATCGGCCGACTCTCTTCGCAACCGACTAATTTCGCAATCGGCCAACTACGTCGCCAAAATCGGCCAGAATACCCAATTGTGTCCGCATTTCCGTCCCTCAGATCACCAAGAAACCGTTTCCAGTGTCCGCAAACCTTGACCTCCCGAGCCGATTCAACCCCCGTCTGCCAACTCCAATCCGAACCCGGGTTTCCCCTTCCTTCGCCCCTTCGCCGCCTCCCTTCCACATCCTTGTTGGGCCCTTGCGTGCGCATCTCTTCGTTTCCCGCCACATCCGCCTCAGGAACACTTGCCCCTCGAGAAGACTCCTCCTTCATCAACTCCAGGAATTTCCCCTCGTCGAGCACAACGACGACGATCGACAAACGCCTGCCACGGCGCTGGCCCCGGCCGACGCTTCGCGGTAGTATGGTCGGATGCAGCCCTACAGGGGTAAGAACACTGCGAAGCTTCACGGCACGTGGACGACGAGCACACGCGAACAGCCGCCTGAGACAAGGAGCCAGCGAATGCGACGGGAACCGAAACCATCAACGATGCCGGATCGCACGGTTTCACGCGTTTTCAAGTCGGGGCGACTCGTAGCACTGGCGATCGTCGCTGCCCTGTCGGCAGGCGTGGCCTATGCCGACACGCGGCTGCTCGAAAGCCCTGCCATGCGGGTCGAAATCGATTCGCAAACTGGCAAGTGGTCGCTCGTCGACAAGGCCTCGGGCATCCGATGGCCCTCCGCGGGCGCGGCTGGCGCGGGCGCGGCCAGCGGCCTGGCGTCCGAGTTTGCCAAGACCGCGGCCGCGTCGCACCGCGTGCGTCTGGAAACGGCGGCCGGCGCGGCGGTGACCTTCGAACTGGTCGACGACGGCCGCGCGCTGGAAATTCGCTACGAGGGCCAGACAGTCGGCGACGTCCGCGTGCTCGACGACGCGCTGGCCGTGACCGCGGCGGAAGAGGGCTACGCCGTCGTCCCCTGCCGCGCGGGGCTGCTCATTCCGGCCGCGAGCGGCGTGGCCTTCTCGCAGACCTTCGGCACCTCGGACTACGAGGGCTGCCACATGAACATGATCGGCCTGGTCAAACGCGGGTCGGCGATCCTGGCAACCTGGGACGACGCCTACGTGTTCGCCGAGCTGAAGAGCGCGCTCGAGGCCGGCAGCGATGGCTCGCAGCGGCTCACGGCCGGCTTCAACCTCCGCCGCTCGGCACGCGCGATCCGCCTTGCCCCGCTCGGCAACGGCGACTGGAACACGCTGGCGGCCGGCTATCGGCGAATCGCCGAACAGAAAGGCCTGGCCGTCACTCTCCGCGAGAAGATCAAACGGAATCCCCATGTGCGGCGGATGGTGGGCGCGGCGGATTTCAAGCTCTGGACGTGCCTGGCACGGCGGATGAACGAGGAGAGCACCGCCGAGGAATCGGTCCGCGTCCGCTGGACCTTCGACGAGGCTGCGACAATCGCCGAGCACCTCCACCGCGACCTCGGCATCCGGAACTGCCTGTTCATGCTCGGCGGCTGGACGGCGGGCGGCTACGACTGCCGCCATCCCGACAACCTGCCCGCCAACCCCGAGTGCGGCGGCAACGACGCGTTGGCCGACGCGGTCCGGCGGATCCAGAAGCTTGGCTTCGTCGCCTCGCTGCACGACAACTACCAGGACATGTACCGCGACGCCGCGAGCTGGAACCCGGCCCTGATCGAGAAGAAGCCCGACGGCTCGCTGGTCACCGGCGGGCGGTGGCTGGGCGGTCGGGCGTACATGGTCTGCGCGCCGAAGCAGGTCGAGCTGGCGATGCGCCCGCAGAACCTCCCTGAGATCCAGCGGCTGTTTGCCCCCTGGAGCTATTTCATCGACACGACCTACGCCGTCGGGCCGCGCGAGTGCTTCGATCCCGCCCACCCGATCGGCCGCAACGACGACATCGCCTGGAAGATCCGCCTCAGCGACGAAGCCCGCAAACTGTTCGGCATCTTCGGCAGCGAGTGCGGCCGCGAGTGGGCCCTGCCGCACAGCGACTTTTTCGAGGGGCTGGTGGGCGTGTCGGGCAAGTACTACCACAACCTCGATCCCGCTAAGCTCGGCGCGATGGTGATCCCGCTCTGGGAAATGGTCTATCACGACTGCCAGATTTGCTGGGGCAAATATGGCTATTCCGCCAACGAGGCCGCCGAGTTCGTCGCCCACCACGCCATCTGCGCCCGGCCGCTCTACTACCACTCCGTGCCGGATCATCTCTACTGGAAGGAGAAACCGGCCGAGGCCGCTGCGCCGTCGGGCGACCGGGCCAGCTACGCGCGGACCGACGGCGGCTGGGCCGAGGGGCTGCACCCGCTCGACGCCTTCATAAAAAACACCCAGGAGTTGCTCGGACCGCTGCACGCGGCGACTGTCCACGACCGGCTCGGCCGGCTGGAGTTCCTCACGCCCGACCGCCAGGTCCGCCGCGCCCAGTATGGCGAAGGCCAGACGGCAACGACGGTGGTGGTCAACTTCGGCGAGGGCGACGCGGCGGTGACGACCGCGCTGGGCGGCGAGGTGCTGCTGCCTCCCTTCGGGCTGGTTATTGAAGGCCCGCGGTTTGCCGCCTTCTATGCTAAGAAGTGGGGCGGAAGGGACTATCCCGGCGGGGCCCTGTTCACGCTCCAGCCGGTGGAGGGCGAAAGCCTTCAGACGGCCGGCAAGCTGCGGGTGTTTCACGGTTTCGGCGATCCGGAGATCACGTGGAAAGGCGCGAAATACGAGGTCGCCAGGGAGAAAGTGATTGCGCCGGGTGGGTAAAGACATCATTCCAGCGGCGCGACGCCCCCTTCAGACGTTCGATCCTATTTCTGGAATACGCCCCAGTTATTCTTGTACTCCGCGATGTCCTTCAAGGACACGGAGTGCCAAGTTGTCTTTCCTGACTTTGATGTTTCCGACACGACCTTCTCCACAACAACAGCGTTTGGAACAAGGAAGAACTCCGTTTCGTTCTTTCACAGATTCACAAACGCGTAGATGAGCGTGTCGGACTTGATTTGGGAAGTGCTCGGCCCAGTGAGCCAGAAGCTGAAGGTTTGAGCGTTCGTCTTGACTTGAACTGCATACGTGTGTTTGCACATAGGATCGGTGACCAGCAAGTCGGCGGCCTCGGCACTCCGAGAGGTTGGGGATAGAATGAAGTTCCGTCTCGATAGTTCGGCGGCGACCAGGTACAGTCCAACCATCCCAGTAAACTGCTGCTTTGATGCCACGCGTTGGCCCTCGTCCCGCGATGATTTTCGTAAAGTCGTCACCAGCATCTCAAACCACACCAGGCTACTCGTGTCCACGACCACTGCATTCTGCGGCAGGCTGCGGCCCAAGTCTTCGTAGGTCTCGATGACGGCCGCCAAAGCGTCCCGCACGTTGGCAAGGGCGTTCTCAACGGCATGCCGGTCGGCGGCTAGATGCCCAAGTCTTCCAGCTTGACGCCTTTGCCGGCTTGCAGGCTCTGCCGCGCGCGTGCTACCCGCTGAAGGAAACGCGGATCATGGTCAAGCCGATAGTCGAACCAATCGTCTTCTGAGGCAAACCCCACGAGAAGGCCTGCGGGCTTGCCATGCTTGGTGATCACGATCTCCTCGTGTTCCGCCATCCGCAAGTACCTTGACAGGTCATCCTTGAGTTCCGATAGCGCCACCTGTTTCATCGCCCTCACCATACCTCTTGAGCCACGTGTCAACCTCGGATTTCGGCACAATCGAGAGCACCTCAACCGCAGTCTCGGTAACGTCGTAGAAAACCCGAATGTCATCTTTCGAGTCGTCCCACAGCTAGGCAACCAAGTCTATCCGTTTGGCGCCGCTTTGTATCCTATCCAGACGGCTGTACCCTTCTTAAGAGGGGGGCAATCCGTTCGCTGCCGCCTTTTCTGATCCAGAGGTGTCAAAGACTTTATATGCCTTGATTCGCGCCAACTGATCGCGATGGCGTTTCGCGATCTGGCCGACAATGTCGCCAAGGTGGGCAACCTGAACATATCGCCGGACCTCCTGGGCGCGCTGCTCGGCGCTGGAACCGGGGAGCCCGCCGGCGAGGTCGCCGAGCGCAACGCTCCCGCGCAGACTCGCGGCAAACGGAATTGATGGCAGTCTCGCCCCAATCGGGATAGGATCGTCATGGGACTTGGGCACCCGATTATCGCCGTGGTGACGCGCGAAACGCGACTCGCCGGGCTGAAGGCACGCTGGGCGACGGCCAGGCAGGCGGCGTTTCGCCTGCAACTGACGGCTGCTCTTCGAATGCCACCCCGTGGGATGACTGCCTCACCTCCCCGGCTTTCCGCTTTCCGCTTTCCGCTTTCCGCTTTCGTCTCAGTCACTCGAGTCCGGAGACACCTCGCGCAGTTCGCCGTTCACGCGGACCTTGACCTTCGCCTCCTTGTCCCGCGCCTTGTCGGCGACGATCCGGAAGCTGGTCACCCGGCCGTCCTGCCAGGCGCAGTCCACGCGGTAGCCGCCGCGAGCCCGCAGGCCGGCAAAGGAGCCCTGCCGGGCCCAAGCCTGGGGCAATGCGGGCACGAGCGCGATCTCGCCCGCGTGGCTTCCAAGCAGCATCTCGGCGATCGCCCCGGTGATCCCGAAGTTGCCGTCCATCTGAAACGGCGGGTGATTGCAGAACAGGTTTGGCAGCGTGTTGTACGTCAGCAGCCCGCGGACCATGATGCCGGCCCGCTCGGCTTCGCCCAGCCGCGCCCACATCCCGCAGCGCCACGGCCACGTCCACGACCGGCGGCTGTCGCCGATCGTTGTCTCCACGGTGAACGGCTCGCCCGTCGTCTCCTCGTGGTCGTTGCTGCGGGCCTTGAGGCTCTTGATCGCCGCCCGTGCCAGCTCCGGCGTCCGCGTCAGGCTGATCTGCCGGCCGGGATACACCGCGAACAGGTGCGAGGTGTGCCGGTGCGTGTCCTGCGGATCGTCGCGGTCCACCTGCCATTCCTGGAGCTGGCCCCAGCGCCCGATCTTGTTCGGCGCCAGCCGCGCCTGCATCCCCGCGATCTTCACCTGGTAATCCGCGTCTACATTCAGCGCCCGGGCCATCTCCAGATAGTTCTCGAACAGCTCCCAGATGATCTGCTGATCGTGCATCACGCCGTCCTCGCGCGGGCCGTGTTCGGGCGACCAACCGTTGGGGGCGACCAGCGTGCCGTCCGGAAGCTGCTTGAGGTGGTCTTCCCAGAAGTGGCAGATTTCCTTGACCATCGGGTAGCCTTGGCGGCGGAGGAAATCCTCATCCTGCGTAAAGGCGTAGTGCCAGGCCATGTGCTGGGCGTACCACGCGCTAGCGGGGATATTCCACTGCCAACCGTTGCCGCCGAAGATGCTCTGGCTGGTCCGCGCGGTCCAGCCGCGCGTGTTTTCCCCAAACTCCTTCCGCGTGGCGATCCGGCACGGCTCGGCCGACGCGCTGACGAAGTCCAGTAGCGGCTCATGGCACTCCGCCAGTGCGGTCGGCTCGGCGCCCCAGTAGTTCATCTGGACGTTGATGTTGTTGTGGTAGTCGCTCGCCCACGGGGGCTTGTTGCTGTCGTTCCACAGCCCCTGTAGATTCGCCGGCAGGCCGCCGGGGCGCGAGCAGCTTGCCAGCAGGTACCGCCCATACTGGAAGATCGTCTCTTCCAGGTCCGGATCGGCGCCCCCCTGGGCATAGGCGGCCAGCCGCTCGTCCGTCGGCAGGGCCAGCCTGGCCGGATCGGAGCGGCCCCAGTCGACCCGAACGCGGCCCAAGAGCGGCGCAAGATCGTCCAAATGCCTCTTCCGCAACGCCTCCAGCGGCTTCGCTTCCGCCGCCGCGATCTCCTTGGCGATCGCCGGAGCCGGCGGCCGGCCCCGCCAGTTCGCCTTCCAGTCCGGGGCGTAATCGGTCCGCGCCGCCAGCAGCAGCGTCACGCGCTGGCAACCGCTGAAGACCAGCCCTTCCCCCTGGGCCTCGACGCGGCCGCCCGTGTGAAGCAGGCGCACGCGGCAAGCGTGCTTGAGCTGGTTGGGCATTACGGCATCCCAGCAGAGCGCTCCGGCCTCGCCGGCGACCTGGACATTCGGCTGCCCCGGCTGGAGACGCAGTCTGCCGCGGAGCGCCGGGGCCGGTTCGCCGCCCTTGTCAGCCGCGTAGTGGAAGACCAGGACCTGGTCCGGCCGGCTCGCGAACGCTTCCCGGGTAAACGCGACACCGCCGGCGGAAAACACCGTGCGGTGCATGCCCGAGGAGATGTCCAACTCGCGACGATAGCCGGTGGGCGCGTCCAGGCCGTCCCCCTCGAACTCGACCAGCAGGTCGCCAAAGTTGCGGTAGCTCCCGAAGCCGCGGTCGCCCGTCTCGTACTCGCCGTCCCAGTTGTTGTCGCCGGACCAGAGGGAACTCTCGTTGAACTGGATCCGCTCGACCCTCGCGCCGCCCAGCAGCATCGCGCCCAACCGCCCGTTGCCGATCGGCAGGCCCCCCTTCGACCAGTCGGTTGCCGGCCCGGCATACCACAGCGTTCGCTGCGCGGCGGACGAGCCGCTTCCGGTCTCCGGCCCGCGACGGAGTTGATCACCCTTGGCCGCCGACGAGCCTGGACAACACAGGGCCACGACGGGCAGCAGCAACAATCCGAGAGCGAAGACATGCTTCATCGAGACATTCCTTTGCAGCGTACACGCTGATTCTCACCCCAATCGGCTCCCTCTCCCACGCCAGCCCAAATCTTCCGCGATCGCCACGGGCAACGGCTCTGCGGCAACCAGCTGTCTGAACGGCGGGAGCTGGCGGCGGCGGGGGGGGCCGCTGATTTTCACCGCTCCTAAGTCTACGGTGGGCAAACCCGGCCAACAAGCAAGCCGGGCACGGTCCGCGGCGTCGAATGGGCCTGCCGGGCGGCGGGCTTCACGCCTCGGGAGGGGCCCGAGAAGCTGGTCCGAAAGACCGCGCAGGCGGTCCCGTGGATCGACACGAAGTGGAATCGGCGGCGTGTTTTCCGGTCCGGTCGAAGAATATGCTACGCTTTCAGTGGACGCGGCTTTTTTGACTGCCGCATCGTCTCCTCTTCCACCGGCCAGGAGCCGTGCTCTTGAAGTCGGGCATCCGTGGGGCACGCACCATGAAGCATCAAACACCGTCGTTCATCCGAGAGTTCATCCGCGAGTTGACGGCTTGCCGCGAGTGCGGAGATCCGGCAAACCTGCTGGACCCGATCTGCCCCCATTGCGGGGCGGGCTATCCCGTCAGAATCCCCGTTTCGGCGAGCGTCGTGGTGACGGCCATCGCCGCGCAGATCGCGATCATGGTCCTGCAGATCGCTTGACCGAACGGACCGACTGGTCTATTCACAAGCCGGCAGAACCGCTATAGTCCGCGCGAAGTGCCACGGCGTCTCGGGCCGTTGGGAGATGGCTGGCCGGACTTCTTTTGGGTTGCCAAACACGGGCGATTCGCGAGACTCCGGTGATTCCTCAAGCCCGTGCGACATGGCCCTGCGGGATGAAGGTGGCGGGGACTGACCAGCGATGCGAGACGGACCAGGGACATCCGTAATGACGACGCGGGGGCCTAGCGCCTTCGACGGTCCGATCTCCAACATCCTGGTCTATCGCCCGCGTTACATTGGCGATGTGCTGTTGACGATTCCGACCCTGCGGCAACTCCGCGAGTCGTTCCCGGCGGCGCGGATCACCTTCCTCGCATCGCCTTCGGTGCGCGAGATCGTGGACCACTGCCCCTACGTCGACGAGACGCTGATCTTCGACCGTGGCGGCAGGCACAAGGGTCTTGCCGGCAAGTGGCGGCTGGTCGCCGAGCTGCGGAGACGGAGATTCGATCTGGCCCTGGTTCTCATGCGATCGCTCTCCAGCGCGGTGATCAGTTGCCTGGCCGGAGCGCGGTACCGGGCGGGTTTTGGCACCGAATTTCGCGGCCCCCTGCTGACCCATTCGGTCCCCTACAGCCAGAACACGCACGAAGCCTCGTGCTTCCTTCAGGTGCTCGAGTCGCTCGGCATCGATTGTCCACCCCCCAAGCTACAGGTCTGGATTCCTCCGCAAGCCCACCGCTATGTCGCGGATTGGTTTCGGGCCAGGTCGATCCAGCCTGGGGAGCCGGTGCTGTTCGTCAACCCCGGTGGCCAGTCGGACGCCAGATGCCTCCATCCGGCCCGAATGGCATTCCTTGCCGACAGGGTCTCGGAAGAATACGGTTATCGAGCGATTGTGACTTGGGGACCCGGCGAGCAGTCCGTGGCGCGGCAGGTGATCGGCGCGATGCGGAGCGGCGCGGAGCTGGCGCCGCCGACCTCGCTGCTCCAGCTTGCGGCGCTCTTCGCCCGGGGCACGACGCTGCTGACCCACGACTCCGGTCCGCTTCACCTGGCGGCAGCGGTCGAAATCGCGACCGTGGCCATCTTCGGACCGACAAACCCGGCCAAGTGGAACCCCCTGGGCGACCGCAACCTCTTCGTCCAGACGGCCAGGCGGTGCACAGCATGCAGGCTCAAGACATGCCGTTACGGTCGGCCCTGTATCAACCAGGTCGATGACGAGGCGGTCTTCCAAGCGTTCGACCGGCTCCGCGAGCGTCAACGGGACCGCCGCGCGGCCTGACGTGCCCTCCTCCAACATGAATCGCTTTCCCCTCTTCAGAGTGCAGCATTTCCTTGCCGCGTTGGCTTTCTTTTATCCCGGGTTATCCATGAGCCGGGGATTCTCCGATGTGTCGCACGCGCCATCACAACCCGGCGCGTCAGCGAGGCCACAACCCGACGCGTCAGCGGCGCCATTGCCCGCCGCGCAAGCGGCGCCCACTCGGATTATCCGTCCTCGCTTGCGCTTCGGCATGCCGATCGGCCCATGAATGATCCGGGTTAGCGGGCCAGGGGACGCCAGTTGGCCCGTCGCCAGGCCGCGCCTTGACAACCGCCTCGTGGCATCGGATGCTGGTTTGAACGGGCCGGCCAACGGCTTTTCTTTCCCCGCAGGTTGGCCATGCGTTGGTACGACGAGCAGCCCAACCAGGCATTTCATACAACGAAAGAAGAGACTAGTGATGCCCCGCCAGCGGACATTCTTGCTCCCTGTGTCTATTGCAGTGAGCGTAATCTGCGGGGCAGTGTCAAACGCATCCGCCGAAGACTGGCCGATGTGGCGATTCGATTCCGCCCGGAGCGGCCAATCGCCCCAGACCCTGCCGGAAGATCTCGGCCTCGCTTGGGTCCGCCAGTTTCCCGCCCCGAAGCCGGCCTATCGGACCAGGCGGATTCAGTTCGATGCCGGCCACGAGCCGGTCGTCTTGGGTAAGACGATGTATGTGGCGTCGTCGCACAACGATAGTGTAACCGCGCTCGACACGGAGACGGGCAAAACGAGGTGGCGGTTCTTGACGGAAGGGCCGGTGCGCTTGGCCCCGGTGGCCTGGAAGGACCGCGTGCTTTTCGGGTCCGACGACGGACATCTCGACTGTCTGGCGGCGGCCGACGGCCGCCTGTTGTGGAAGTTCCGTGCCGTGCCGTCGAGCCGCAAGGTCTTGGGCAACGGGCGGCTGATCTCGCTCTGGCCGGTCCGCGGCGGCCCTGTTCTCCATCAAGGCAAGGTCTACTTCGCGGCTGGAGTCTGGCCCTTTGAAGGCATCTTCCTCTATTCACTCGACGCCGAAACCGGCGAGGTGGTTTGGTTGAACGACGGCAGCGGGCATCTCGACGCGCCGCACCCGCAGAATACCCAGGCGCTTGGCGGGCTGACCCCGCACGGCTACCTGGTTGTCAACGGCGGCGAGCTGGTCGTCCCTTGCGGCCAGGCCGTGCCCGCCCGGTTCGATTTGGATCAAGGGCGGAAACGGCTGGCCTTGGGTGGCCGCCTCAGGCCTGGAAGGAGCGTCGACCGTCACGCTATCCGGTCTCCGACCGGCCGCCTATACCGTTCGCCTCTACTTTGCCGAGCCCGATCAGAATCAGCCGGGCCAAAGGGTGTTCGACATCCTGCTCAACGGCAACGCAGTTGCCGAGCGATTCGACGTCGTCAAGACGGCTGGCGGCCGCAGGCGGGGCACGATCCAGCAGTTCGAGAACATTTCGATGAAAGACGCTCTTGAAGTCACGCTCAAACCGCACCGCGGCAGGGCGATCCTAAGTGGAATCGAGTTGATCGCCAACAGCCAATAATGGCCGGGGCGGGATCGGCATCCAATCGTTGCCAACCTGGTCAGGCTGACTTTTAAGGTGGGAGACAACCATGCGAAACAGACTCAGTCGGCGCGCATTTCTGGCCGCCGCGGGCGGAACCGGTCTGACGATCCTCGCGAACGGCCGGTCGGCCTACGGTTACCATGCCAACGAGAAGCTGGGCGTTGCCGTGATCGGGGCGGGCGGCCGAGGCGGCGACAACTTGAAGGCCATCGCGGCGGCGGGCGAGAACATCGTGGCCCTCTGCGATGTCGACGAGCGCCGCGCCGCCGACTCCTTCGCCGGATTTCCGGAAGCGAAGAAGTATCGCGACTACCGCAAGCTTCTCGACGAAACGGACCGCCTGGTGGATGCCGTGGTCGTCAGCACCCCGAACCATGTTCATGCCCCGGCCAGCGTGATGGCGATGCGGATGGGCAAGCATGCCTACTGCGAGAAGCCGCTGGCGCACTCGGTGTACGAAGCGCGGCTGGCCGCCCGAGTCGCCCGGGAAAACGGCGTGGCCACGCAGATGGGCACCCAGATCCACGCCACGGAGAACTATCGGCGGATTGTCGAGTTGATCCGCGCGGGGGCGATCGGCGAGGTGAGCGAGTGCCACTGCTGGCTTTCCGGCGGGGGCAGCGCGGGGGATCGCCCCGCGGAGACTCCGCCCGTGCCGGCCGGCCTCGACTGGGACCTTTGGCTCGGCCCGGCGCCCTACCGGCCGTACCATCCCTGCTACGTGCCGCACGATTGGCACTTCTGGTGGGACTTTGGCGGCGGCGCGCTCGGCAACATGGGCTGCCACTACTTCGACCTTGCCTTCTGGGCCCTCGATCTTCGCTCCCCCGCGATGGTGGAAGCCGAGGGGCCGCCGCCCCACGCGGAGAGCACGCCGGCCTGGCAGCATGTCCGCTGCCGGTTCGATCCGCGGGGCGCACTGCCGGCAGTCACGCTGACCTGGACCCACGGCAGCCAGCGGCCGGCCCTGTTCGTCGAAAACGACATCCCCGCCTGGGCCTGGGGAGTCTTCGTGGGCAGCAAGGGAATGCTGCTGGCCAACTATTCCAGGCACGTGCTTTGGCCCGAAGCGAAGTTCGAAGGCTACCCGCGGCCGGAGAAGAGCATCCCTCCCTCGCCCGGCCATCACGAGGAATGGATCATCGCCTGCAAGACGGGCAGTCCCACCACGTGCAACTTCGACTATTCCGGCGCTGTGACCGAGGCGGTGCTGCTGGGCAACCTCGCCTACCGCAGCGGCCGATCGCTCGAGTGGAACGCCGACGCGATGCAGATCACCAATTACCCCGAGGCCAGCGATCTGCTTCAGAGGAAATACCGCGAAGGCTGGACGATTTAAGACGCCGCCGGCTCTCCCGGCCGTTGCCGCGGCCGCAACGGCGGCGGGGCCCCGCGCCGCGGATGGCTCATGCCTTGGCAGGCTGCTTGGGGTGCGTCCAGACCTTTTGGAAGGCCTCCTTCGATGGCCGGCAAGGGTCGGCTGGCTTGGAAGCTGAAGCAGCCGATCCCTGGCCAGGTTCCCATCGGCCTGCCGTGGAGCGAGGCGCCCTGGGCGTGGCAGGCGTCTTCCAGTGCGATCAGCCACTTCTCCTCGGCGCGAGCCGGCCTTTTCAGCCGCCTTTGATCAAGCTAGACTGGTCGTCATCGAGCCGAGGATTCGCCCGGCGCGGGGCAGGCCGCAGCAACCGGCGGGTTCCCATTTTCTTCCGGCGACTTTTCGTGAAGCAGGTGATTGCCGTCGTCAAGCCGTACCTCGTGGAGCGCGTGCTGGAAAACCTCAAGCACGCTCCGCTCGAGGTGTGCTGTGTTTCGGAGGTAAAGGGGTACGGGAGGCAGAAGTCCTATCTCGACGAATACAAGGGGAGCGAGTACTCAGCGGCCTTCCTGCCGAAAGTCGAGATCGCGCTCTGGGTCGATGATCTGCGGGTGGACGAGGTTGTGCGGACGATCGTCGAGGTGGCGCGGACCGGCCGGATGGGCGACGGCAAGATCTTCGTGCTCCCGTCCGAAATCCCCGGCGGGCGCGAAATCGACCTGGCCTAGGCCGGATGGTTCTCGCAGAACGGACTTCATTCCGCCCCCGGCCGCATTCCGCGGCGGTCGCTCCGCAGCCGCAGTCGATGCCGGACCGTGGAGGAATGATCCGGCCGGGTTTCCGCCGCCGATTCCCCGATTTGGCCTGGCAGCGCCGGCCACGCCCCCAGGGGCCTGTTCTCATGGCGCGGCAACTCGATTGGGCGTCCCGGCGTTCAGCCGGCGGCCGGGCTAGCCCGCCTGGGCATCGAATATCCGGTCGAAGCGTTCCCGGGTGCCGGCCAGGCAGCGCTCGAAATCGACCAGCAGCGCTCCGCCGCTGGGCCAGCGAAGCAGGTGGGAAAGCTTTGTCAGCTCGGTCGGGTCTTCGGGCAGCCGGCTCTGGTCCGTCATATTCATCAGCCGAAGGCGGCCTTCCAGCGTCCGCAGGAACTGGTAGCTTTCGGTGAAGAAGCGCCAGTCGTCCTCGGCAAGAAGTCCCGCCCGATGCAGAGCCCGCAGCCCCTCGAGGGTATTGGGCGTTCGTATCGTGGCGTCATCCCGGCCGTATTTGAGCTGGAGCGTCTGGACAAGGAATTCAATGTCGACGATGCCGCCGGGGCCGCGTTTCAGATTCGCGCCGGCGGCGGTTCCTTCCATGCGGCGGCGCATTTGCCGGATCGCCTCCGCATCCGACCGAGTAAAGGGGCGGTCGAACGCGGCGGCGGCGGCGACTCGGGCGGTCTTCTCGGCCATCTCCGGCGAGGTGCAGACCACCCGCGCTTTCGTCAGCGCCTGGCGCTCCCAGAGTTGGCCGTCGCCCGAGGCGAAATACCGCGCGAACTCGACAAGCGAGGTGGCAAGCATCCCGCTCTTGCCGGTCGGCCGCAGGCGGGCATCGATCTCGTAAAGCCGGCCATGGGAGCTCAGCCGACTGGTGACCTTGATGATTCGCTGGCCGAGCTCCCCGAAAAAATGCTGGTTCGATGTGGTCTCTTTTCCGCCGAACTCCGCGTGCGCGGTCTGCCCCTCTTCCTCATAGAGGAAAACGACGTCCAAGTCGCTATGATAATTCATTTCCCGGCCGCCGAATTTGCCCAGGGCGAGAATCGCCATTTCGCACCGCGCGCCCCGCCGCGCGCCGCAGGCGAGCGTCGGATGGCCGAACTTCTTGGCGAGCCGCTCGTATTCCCTGGCGGCGATCTGCTCCAGGCACGCCTCGGCAATGTCGGAGAGTGTGCCCGTGATCGCCGATATCTCCTCCTTGCCGAGCACGTCGCGGACCCCCACGCCAAGCTGCTGATCATTCTTGAAGCTGTGCAGGACCGGCGCGGTGTCCTCCGCCCGGTGGCAAAGGCCCGAGAGCGTGTCGCGGAGGGCTTGCCGCGAGGGGAGGCGGTCCAGCACCAGGCTGTCCATCAGCCCGTCGATCATGCCCGGATTGCTCGTCAGGATTCCACACAGATATGGGGCGTATGCACAGAGCCGCACGTAGAGCTGAAGCGAGGGGGGATTGAAGCTGAACAGCTCCCACAAGACGCCTTTGCCGCCCAGCGAGTCGGCGACCTTGCCGAGATTCATCAGGGTGAAATCGGGATCGGGCGTCGTGGCGATGGCGGCCAGCAGGTCGGGCGCGATGGAAGCCAGGAAATGGCGGCAGCGGCGCGTCGAGAGGAAGCGGATCCGCTCTTCGGCCAGCGCCATCAGATTCCGGTAGGCGACTCTCACGTCGCGAAAAGGGTATTTGCCCAAGACTTCGCGGACGCGGTCCTCCGGGGGGGCTGGGTCGAGAACCAGGTCGACCTCGGCGGCGGTCTGCGTGTCGCCGCGGAACGCGTCGTGGAGCAGGTGGTCGAGAATTCGCCGGTTGACCACCGCGCTGCGGTCGTAGTCTCTCTGGAACGCCTCCAGCGCCGTGCGGCCGGCCGAGTCGCGGTAGCCCATCCGCAGCGCCAGTTTGCGCACCTCGCCGGGTTCCTCCGGGGCGGTGTGGGTCTGCAGATCAAACATGATTTGCAGGCGGTGTTCGAGCTTCCGCAGAAACGCGTAGTTCTTTGCCAGCAGGGAGCTCTCCTGGTCCGTCAGGCAGCCGACTTCGGCCAGCCGGGCGATGCCTTCGAGCGTGTTTCCGGTGCGGACTTCGGGCAGGTCGGCGCCGTGGAGGAGTTGCAGGAACTGGATCACGAACTCGATGTCGCGAATCCCGCCGTGCCCGCACTTCACATCGCGATGGTCGCCCCCCTCCTGCTGGGCGCGGCGCTCGATCCGCCGTTTGAGGGCCTTGATGCCGCTGATGTCCGCAGTGTTCAGATAGCGGCGGTAGATCCACGGGGCCAACTGCTCGAGGAATTCCTCGCCGAGGCGCAAATCCCCCGCCACCGGCCGAGCCTTGATCAGCGCCTGGCGTTCCCAGGTCCGTCCGCGGAGATCGTAATACCGCATCGCGCCGTCGGCGCTGATCACGATCGGTCCCTGCTCCCCCTCGGGCCGGAGGCGGAGGTCGACCCGGTAGGCCGATCCCATGTCGGTCTGCTCGGTCAGCACGCGGACCAATTCGCGCGCGAGCAACTCGAAGAACTCGCGGTTGCTGATGCTTCGCGGCCGATCGGTCCGCCCCTCGCCGTCGTAGAGGAAGATCAGATCGATGTCGCTCGAATAGTTCAGCTCCGTTCCGCCCAGCTTCCCCAGCCCGAGGACCACGAATCGCGCGCGGCCGCCATTCGGGCCCAGCGGCATCCCCCGGCGCTGGCTTGTCCGCCGCCAGGCGGCCTTCAGGGCGGCCTCGACAACCGCGTCGGCCAGGTGCGAAATCTGCGCGGTGACTGTCTTCAGCGGCTGCTCGCGAATGATGTCGCCGTAAGAGATTCGCAAGGTCTCGCGGCGCTTGAATCGCCGCACCGCGCGAGACACTGCCTGGTCGTGCTCGAGGGCGTCGATCTCGCTCAGCAGGTCCTGGACCAACCGGTCCCTGGACACCGGTTCGCCCTCGGTCAGCCGCAACAGGTCGAAGGCCTCCGGGTCGGTCGCCAGCGAGTCGGCCAGATGCTGGCTCGTCGTGCAGATCTGGAGCAGTGTGGCGAGCGACTCGGGATCGCGCTGGAACAGGGCGCCCAGAGACAGGGGGTTGCGGGCGGCGGCGACGAACCGGTCCAGGTTGTTCAGCGCCATGTCGGGATCGGCGCACGTGGGCAGGCGCTTGTGGAGCTGGCCGCAGAGCGACGCCATCAGGTCAAGCGTGATCCCGCTCGTCGCCAGCCCCAGCAGGTTGCCATGCGCGCGGCGCGGATTCGCCAGGTTCAGGTCGCGCAGCCAAGCTTCCGCCCGGCCAAAGTCATCCAGGTAGCTTCGCAGTTGGTCGGGTTTCATGTTCGTGCCGAGTCTTCGTGTGGGGCGCCGCCTGCATGGATTTTGCCATCCAGCAGCGGTTTCCACAATCACGGCCAGTCTCCGCTCGGGCCGAGGCGGCCATCCGAGCCGCGACCGCGGGCGGCGGCCCGAGCTCTGGCAAGCGGAATGGAACGGCCAGCGGATTCAGCGTCCAGCGGCGCCCGGCCTGCCGGCCGGGCGCGCGAAAAGGGTGAACGAATTGGCCGACTCGATCTCAACCTGGAGCATGCGGCCGGCGAGGCTCGGGGCGCCGTCAAAGACAACGATCCGGTCGCAGGCCGTTCGACCCGTCAATTGGACGAACGCGCCCTGCCCGGCGTGCCGCTGGGCGGCCTTGCTCGGACCCTCGACGAGAATCTCGACCGTGCGGCCGACGAACGGCTCGTTCTCCTCCTGGCTGATCGCGTTCTGCACGGCAAGCAGTTCGTTGTTCCGCCTCCGCTTGACGTCCTCGGGCACGTCGTCGTCGAAAAGCTCGTCGGCTTTGGTGCCGGTTCTCGGACTGTACTTGAAAATGAAGCTGTTCTTGAAACGCCCGAAACGCACCAGGTCCACCGTCTGCTCGAAGTCCCGCTCCGTCTCGCCGCAGAAACCGACAATGAAATCGCTCGTCACGGCGGCGCCGGGCACCGTTGCGCGGATTCTCTCCAGGAGCTGGCGGTATTCCTCCACGGTGTAGCCGCGCTTCATCCGCTTGAGGATCGCGTTGGAGCCGCTCTGAGCCGGCACATGCAGGTAGGGGGCGACCTTGTGCAGATCGCGGACCGCCTGGAGCAGGTCGTCGCCCACGCCCCGCGGAAAGTTGGTGACGAACTTGATCCGCCGGAGTCCCGCGACGGAATCGAGCCGGTCGAGCAGGTCCGCCAGGCCGACTCTCCTACCGTCGGCCATCGCCTGGTAGCTGTTGACGGTCTGGCCGAGCAGCGTCACCTCGACGCAGCCCTGATCGGCCAACTGGCGGACCTCGGATTCAATCTGCTCGATCGGGCGGCTTTGCTCCGGGCCGCGGACGCTGGGCACGATGCAGTAGGTGCAGAATTGGTCGCAGCCGAACATCACGCGGACCATCGCCTGGTGGACGGAGTGCCTGGCCCGGACGATGCGGATCGGGTCGAACGCCTCGAAGCTTTGCTCGACCTCCGCGCGGGAGGCCGCGCGGCGGCCGAGGCTGACCTCCACGAGCGGCCGGCGCTCGGCGGTCACCTGGGCCAAGAGGAGGGGCAACCGGCCGATCTGGCCTGGCCCAACCACCAGGTCGACGTGCGGGGCCCGCTTGAAAATCCCCGCCTGGTCCTTCTGGGCCATGCAACCGAGGACCGCGATGACCTTCTGGGGATGCTGGTCCTTGAGGTGCTTCAGACGTCCCAAGGCGCTGTAGATCTTGTCCTCGGCGTGCTGGCGGACACTACAGGTGTTGAACAGGATTATGTCGGCCTCGCGCCGGCTTGTCGCCGCCTCGTAGCCCGCCGCCAGCAGACTGGCGGTGACCAGTTCGCTGTCGAGCACGTTCATCTGGCAGCCGACGGTCTCGATGTGGAAGCGTCTTGGCATGGGAGAGGGATCGGGAGCGGAACGGGTGGGGCCGGTTGCCCACTGGGTCAGGCGTCGCGCCGCGCCTCCGGCTCATCCGCAGGGCTGCCTGGCATCGCCCTCGTCGACGCGCCCGCCCGTCTCGTCGAGCAACTGGCTGCGGCGGCGGTGGTTCATCAGTTGCGCCAGGTCCCAGGTGGCCACGGGGGCGGCAGCGGTCCACAAGACGATGCCGCCTCTGTCCATCGTTTCGGATCCGCGTTTTTTTGACAAGGGGCGTTGTAAGAAATTGCGCTGCTTGGTCATCGTCCGCGCGACCGGCTGGGGACGCGCAGCGGCCGGGCTTCCGGCCGCCTGCCCTACAGACTGGAGCCGAAATCCTCCTTGAACCTGGCAATCAGGCGGCTCGTCCAGTCGCTGGTCGGCGCGAGCCGTCCGAGGAAGAACCGCAGGACCTTCGGCTCCTCGACGAATTGCAGCCCGCCGACCAGCTGGCGGTTTTCATACAACCAGTTGACCCGGTCTTCGACGAACTTGATCTGCGACAGCGTGAACACCCTGCGCGGGAACGCCAGCCGCAAGAGCTCCACGTCGGAGGGCACGTCGTTTCCATCCTCGTCGCGATCCATCGAGATCGTGCCGCGTTCCATGCCCCGCACGCCGGAGACGATATAGAGCGCTGCGGCCAGCGCCCCGGCGGGGTATTTCGTCTGGGGAACATGGGGAAGGAACCCCATCGCATCGAGGTGGCAGCCCAGTCCACCGGCCGGAGTCACCACGGGGATCCCCTTGCTGTCCAGCGCATCGACCAGGAACTTGATGAATTGCGGCGAATGGCTGATCACCGTCTCGTCGAGCGTCTCCCGCAATCCCACGGCCATCGCCTCGATCTCGCGGACCGACATGCCGCCGTAGGTCAGGAAGCCCTCAAACAGCGGGACCATGTCGCGCATCGCCAGATACAGGTCCTTGTTGTTCGTGGCGATCCCGCCACCCCGCGTGCAACTCACCTTGCGGCTGGAGAAGTAGCAGATGTCGGCCAGCTCGCACATCGCCAGGAGGATTTCGTGGATGCTCTTGTCCATGAATTCCTCCTCGCGCAGCTTGACAAAATACACGTTCTCGCCGATCAGGCTCAGGTCCAGCACGATCATCAGCCCGTGTTCATCGGCCACCTTGCGGACTTCCCGCATGTTGGCGATGGAAAACGGCTGGCCGCCGATCAGGTTGGTGCCGGCCTCCAGGCGGATGTAGGGGATGTTCTCTCTGCCGACCTTGGCGATCAAGGCGCGGAGCTTGGCGATGTCGATGTTGCCCTTGAATGGGGCATCGCTCTTGATCTTCAGGGCTTCGTCGGTGAAAATCTCCGCGACCTTGCCGCCCGCCAACTCGATGTGCGCCTTGGTCGTGGTGAAATGGTAGTTCATCGGCACGACGGTGTTGTTCTTCACGAACGCCTGCGAGATGATGTGCTCGGCGGCGCGGCCCTGGTGCACCGGCAGGAAGTACTTCTGTCCGAAGACCTCTGCCACGGCCTCCTGGAGCCTGGCAAACGACTCCGAACCGGCGTAGGCGTCGTCGGCGACCTGCATCGACGCCATCTGCTGGTCGCTCATCGCATTTGTTCCGCTGTCCGTCAGCATGTCGAGAAACACGTCCCGGTTTTGCAGCAGAAAGCTGTTGAAGCCTGCTCCCTCCACCGCCGCCAACCGCTGGTCGATCGGCAGCAGGTTCAGCTTCTGCACCACCTTCACCTTGTGCATCTCAAGAGGAACGTATTCTCCGCTGGCAAACTTGATCATCGTCTCGGACATTCGTGGCATCCCTTTGCGAACGCTCTATTAGGAAAACGCTTTCCGGCATCGATCGGATATTCGGCGACCCATCAGTCAATCGAGCGACTGGCAGAGCGCCCGATCCCGCGCGGCGGCCTCCGCGCTGGGAGCCGCGGCGTGCAGCGGCCGCGCCTGCCTTGCCGGCGGACGGGAGTGCCGGCCCTGTGGCCGCTGGCGCTCTCGCCTGGCGAGGATAAGACGGAATGCCCTGGTCGCCTGCCGGTTCACCGCCCGTCACCGCGAGAACGCCTTGGCAGGCGGCCCCGGCTGGTGGTCACCTTCTCAGCAGGCGGATTGGCACTCGTGGAGGACACTTTCCCGGTCAATCCCAAGAATCGTCGCCAATCCCTCAAGCATACCAGGATCGCCGCTGACTTGGTAGCCTCACACGTGGGATTGGCCGCGCCGGTTGGAGGCGATCCGCTTGCCGCCGCCCCGTAAATCCGTCTCGAGACGCGCCCTCCCCCGGCCGGCCGTTCGTGCCGGACTTGCCTGGCGGTCGTTCGGGAGGCGGCCGCGGGGACGGCCGCAAACCGCCGCTTGCAGCCGGGCAATTCTGCTGCAACAACCGATTCCCCAAGGACTTAGCGTGAAAGACAGGCTTCGCGAACAGGCGCCCAGAGAAATCGGAATCTGGTGGATTCCGGCGCTCGGCCCTCCACCCGTTTGACCTAGGGCGGTTCACGCTCGATAATACACGGCCTTGCGGGCCGGGGGCGGCTGCGTGCGCGCCCCACCTGGAAATTCGCCTGCCTTTGGGGAAGAGCAACCGTGGAACGTCTGCCTGCATGTGCGTTGCGATCTGCCGTAGCCGCGGTGATCGTGGTCCTCGCCACGGTCGGCTGCGATCGGCGCGATTCGTCCGATGGCCGGCCTCTGCCGGCCACGGAGCGCGCCGGTTCGCCAGAGGCCGCCGACCTGGCCGCAGCCTCCGCGCCGCCAGAAAATTCCGGTCCGGACCTGACAGGCCGGCCGGCGGACAAGACCGGCCTTGGGGCCCCTGGCGGACCGCCCGAAGAGGCGGCAGCAGCGGAAGAAAGTCCGCCGGCTCGCGGCGCCGAAGCCGAAAGGCCGGCGGTCGAGGCCCTGGAGAGGCTCGCAGCGCGCCTCGAGCGAAACGATCGGGGCCTGGTGTACAGGATCGAGGCGGTTGGCCTCCAGATCAGCGCCTCGCAATTGCAGTGCCTGGCCGATCTGCCGGCCCTGGAGTCGCTGGAGATCGGCGATACGCCGTTGGACGGCGGCGCGCTGAAATGCCTTTCCGGCCTGGTGGGGCTCAAGCGGCTCTATCTGCGCAACGTGGGGCTTACGGACGACGCTCTGGAGATCCTCAAGGGCCTGAGCCAGATCGAGGTCCTTTCGCTCGCCCATAACCAGATCAGCGGGGCGGGCCTGGTCCATCTTCGCGGGCTGGAGAGGCTGGAGGTGCTCAACCTGAGCACAAATCCCCTGATGGATGACGGCTTGGCCCATCTGGCCAACCTCAAACAACTCAATACGCTCACGCTGGCCGACACCGGGGTGACCGGCGCGGGCCTGACCCACCTCAAACCGCTTGAAAAACTCCGGGTGCTCAACCTCGATCGTACGGACCTGGTTGACGGCGACTTGGATCAACTTGCCGGTTTCAAGAACATGCGGATGCTGTACCTCCGCGGGTGCAAGGTCAGCGAGGAGAGCGTGTCGCAACTCGACGATGCGGTTTCCGGGCTGTCGGTCTATTACTAGGAGATGCAAGTGCCTGTAGTCGATCAACTTCAGCGACGAGCAGTGACCTCGGTGTTTCGGGCGGTGGCGATGCTACCGGTCGCGGTAGGCCTGGTTCTGGCCGTTTCGGCGGCCGGTCGGGCGGCGTTCCAAGAGGCTAGCGCACCGCCGGCCAAGGCGGCCCGCGCGCCGGACGTGGTCTATGTGCCCACGCCGCACGACGTCGTCGACAAGATGTTGGAGATGGCGCGGGTGAAGAAGGAGGACGTGGTCTATGACCTCGGCTGCGGTGACGGCCGGATCGTCGTGGCGGCCGCCAAGAAAGGGGCCAAGGCGATCGGCTACGACCTCAGCCGCGAACGGGTCGAGGAGGCAAGGGCGAACGTCAAGAAGAACAAGGTCGAGAAGTTGGCCGAGATCTTCGAGAAAGACATCTTCACGCTCGACCTGAGCGAGGCAAATGTGATCACCTTGTATCTGCTGCCGAAGTTGAACGTGAAACTGATCCCGCAGTTGGAGAAGCTCAAACCCGGCTCGCGGATTGTCTCGCACGATTTCGACATGAAGGGCGTCCAACCCGACCGCATGGTGCACATGACCTCTCAGGAGGATGGCGAGAGCCACACAATCTATCTCTGGACCGTGCCGCTGAAGAAGGAGCCTGGCCACGAACCAACGGGGCAACAGTAGGCATGCGGCGTCCCGCCCGGATCGCCATTGGGCCAGCGTGTCGGTGGGCGTCCCGTCGTCCGGGGCATCGTCCACCCGCTCCGCGGTGCGGCCAGGTTCGCCCCATCGCCTGGGTTTTCTTCCCCTTGCCCCTGCGGCGATGCAGTGTTAGTCTTGATGGCAGGCTCAAGGAGCCCCCTAGATTTCGTGATATTCCGCCGATTCGTGGCACGGTGGCAGAAAATGCCGGGCACTCGCCCTGGCGACAAACGGTCGGCCTTGGCGGGCCGGCAATGCCGGTCAAATCCGGGGGGGCAGATCGCGGAATCCTCGTCTTTGAGGCGTTTGGATGGGTGGCCGAGTGGTCTAAGGCGGCAGTCTTGAAA
>Ga0123328_1001524_pt1 | contig 22398 bp, 21 predicted proteins | sample BioC12SIPDNA_2_FD_89702 | JGI IMG/M metagenome (GOLD analysis project Ga0123328, IMG submission 89702) | Anaerobic biogas reactor microbial communites from Washington, USA - Biogas_R1_A C12 SIP DNA | ecosystem: Engineered > Bioreactor > Anaerobic > Unclassified | place: Washington, USA...
AAGGCAAGGAAACTTGCCCATGCCTGACGGGGCAGGCATGGCACCCAGCTCTGACTCGCCGCAGGCACACGCCTCTGCCACATGCAAGCACGTACCTCATCGAATTGTCGGACAGCCTGACGGGGCAGGCATGGCACCCCGGCCACCCGTCACAGTCCGCGTGGGTCCGGTGGACCCACCCTACCCACTCGCGGCCGCTTACATGGTCGCGCCGTGCTGTTTGAGGATCTCGATGACGGCTTCGCGGCGGCCGCGTGTGGCGGCTCCCAGCGGCGTGATGCCGTTGGAGTCGCGCGCGTTGACGGCCGCGCCTTTCTCGATCAGCAGGCGAACGCCCTCGGCGTTGCCCGCGCCGGAGGCTTTCAACAGGCTCGATGCCCCGGCTTCGTCCACGGCGTTGACGTCGGCGCCCTTCTCAATGAGCAGGGCCGCCGTGGGCGTCATGCTCGACCAGGTGGCGGCGTACTGGAGCGGCGTCCAGCCCTTCTTGTCCTTCGGGTCCACGGCGGCGCCGCGCTCCAGCAGCAGGGCGGCCGTTTCGGCCTGCTCCTTGGCGACGGCCAGGTGGAGCGGCGTCAGTTCGTACTTGTCGCGTGCGTTGACATCGAGGCCGCGGTCGATCAGGAGGCCGGCCATCTCGCTGCGGCCGTACATGCCCGCGGTGTGCAGGGCGGTGCGTCCCGCCAGGTCGCACACGCGCAGGTCGGCCCCGCCGGCGAGGAGTTTGTCGAACGCGGGGCGTGCGCCGCGAAGTACTGCCAGGTGCAGCGGCGCGCCGCCGCGCTGGACCACCTGATTCAGGTCCGCCTTCTTCGCGATCAGGAAATCCAGCATCGGCCACTGGTCGGTGAGCACCGCGTGATGCACGAGCGAGTTTCCGCTGCGGTCGCGTGCATTGAGCTCGGCCGGGTCGGCGCCGCGGGCCAGCAGCAGCTCCGCCACGTCGAGCTTGCCGCGCTGGACGGCCGAGAAGAACGGGGACCTGCCTCCGCTGTCTCGGACATCGACGGCCGCGCCGCGGCCCAGGAGGAGTTCGGCCACGGCGACGCTCGACGCCACGTGCAGGCTGGTCCGCTCGGCGTTGTCGCGCAGGGTGGCCACGGCCCCCTTGTCGAGGAGCAGCGCCGCCGTGGGCGCGCGGTCGTGAACGGATGCGAGCATCAGGGGGGTTCGGCCCATGCGGTCGCGCGGATCGATCTTGGCGCCGGCCTCGATGAGCATGGCGGCCACGGTCGTGTGGCCGGCCTCGGCGGCCTTGTGCAGGCGCGTCTGGAGATTCACCGAGGCCTCGTTGACGTCGCCGTAGGCGTCGAGGAAGCGCCGCGTGCGGATCCAGGCGGCGCGCTCGGCCTCGTCCAGGCCGTCGGGCGGAAGCTGGACCTGCGGCACGTCGTCCGCGGGCGTCATCTCGCCCATGGGCGGCTCGGTGCCGGGCGACGGGGTGGTGGTCGGCGTCTCGTCGCCGGCGACGGGGGCCGGAGCGGTCGGGTCGCGCGGCGGGACGCAGCCGCACCATCCTGTACACATCACGATAGTCAGAAGCAGGCTTGCCAGGGGGGTCTGTTTCATGGGAACGTCTCCTCAACAGAAGCGCGGCGGCCCCCGGCCCCTTGGTGGGCCCGAGACCGTGTGTACGTCGGTCGGAGGAAGCCCCGCCCCCGCCCGGTCAATCCAACGGGTGCTGCGCGCAGATGGCCTGAATGTCGTCCTTGGCCTTCAGGAACTTCGGGTCCGACTCGCCGTCGCTGGTCAGCACGGCGTCGAGCAGCCGCGCCACGCGGCGCATGTCGTCTTCCTTCAGTCCTCGGGTGGTCAGCGCCGGCGAGCCGACGCGGATGCCGCTGGTTTCCTGGGCCGGGAGCTTGTCGAAGGGGATCAGGTTCTTGTTGACGATGATGCCGGCCTTCTCGAGGGCGACCTCGGCCTGGCGTCCGGTAATGCCCTTGGGCGTCAGGTCCACCAGGAACAGGTGGTTGTCGGTGCCGCCGGTGACCAGGCGATAGCCCAGGCGGCACATCTCGTCGGCCATGGCGGCGGCGTTGGCGACGATCTGCCGCTGGTAGCCCTTGAACTCCGGGCGCAACGCCTCGGCGAAGGCGGCGGCCTTGCCGGCGATGACGTGCTCGAGCGGGCCGCCCTGCATGCCGGGGAAGACCGCCGAATCGACTTTCTTCGCCCATCGGGCCTTGCACAGGATGCTTCCGGCCCGCGGGCCGCGCAGCGTCTTGTGGGTCGTGGTCGTCACGAAATCGCACACCGGCACCGGGTCCGGGTGGAGCTTCGCCGCCACCAGCCCCGCGATGTGGGCCATGTCGGTCATCATCAGGGACCCGACTTCGGCGCCGATCTCCGCGAACCGGTCGAAGTCGATCTTCCGCGGGTAGGCGCTGGCGCCCATCAGGATCATCTTCGGCTTGTGCTCGCGCACCAGGCGCGACACCTCGTCGAAATCAATCATCTCGGTCTTCGGGCTCACGCCGTAATGGATGCACTTGTACAGCTTGCCCGAGAAGTTCAGCTTGTACCCGTGCGTCAGGTGGCCGCCGGTGGCCAGATCCATCGCCATCAGCGTGTCGCCCTGCTCCAGTGCGGCGAAGTACACAGCCATGTTGGCCTGGCTGCCGCTGTGGGGCTGCACGTTCACGTGCTCGGCCCCGAAGAGCTGCTTGGCGCGGTCGATCGCGAGTTGTTCCACCTTGTCGACGATCTGGCAGCCGCCGTAGTACCGGCGTCCGGGGTACCCCTCGGCGTACTTGTTCGTCAGGAGGCTTCCGGTGGCCTCCATGACGGCGCGGCTCACGTGGTTCTCGGAGGCGATCAGCTCCAGCGTGTGTTGCTGCCGGTCCCATTCCAGGTCCAGCAACTCGGCCAGGTACGGATCGGTCTTGCGCAACGTGTCGTAGCGGGCGCTCGACCTGTCGTTAACGGCTGCTTCTTGCGGATTCATCCAACACTCCTTCTCTCTATGGGGTCCGGCGTCCACCACGGCGCCGGTTTTCTGCGAACGACTCGTCACCACACGACCAGCGAATCCAGAATCGCCGTCGCCTCGGGCAGCCACTGTGCCTGGGCGTCGGCCGCCGGCCCCATGGCCGTGATGATGTACTGCTTGCCGCCGTGCAGCATGGCGTACTGCACGAATCGCTTCTTCGGCCCGCCGGGGGCCCCGGCCGCCGTGTCGGCGTCGCCGCGGCCGATCCGCTCGAACGTCGCGTCGATCAGGCAGGCTTTCTGCCCGCTCGGATGATCCACCACCGCCGCCCGCAACTCGTCGTAGCCGACGGCGCGGCGGGCGAACAGGGCCTGGTTCTCGCGAAGGTAGTCCGACAGGCCAGTCGTTCCCGGCGCCGTGTCCACGGTCACGTTGATGGTCGCCTGGCCCACGCCCTCGGGCAAGCCGCGCACGAACATGGCCGCATCCTTGCCGCCCGCGGGAAGCGCCTTCGCCGGCATCCGCTCCCACGACGGCAGCAGATTCAGCGCGAAGTGCTTCTGGCGGTCGGTATAGGACATGCCGTCCACGCGATCGGGCGCCCCGGAGCCGCAACCGGCCCATGCCCAGCACAGCGACACCACCAACGGACCCACAACGAGTCGGCGACGCATCATGGCGACGTTCTCACCACACGCGAAAACTGTTTCGAATCTCGTCCATGGCCGCGCGATGAGTCTCCTGCTCGGCCACGGGCACGCTCAGCATCAGGGCCCAGACCTGTTTGCCCAGAGCCACGACGGTCAGCTCCTGGCTCACGGCGGTCGGGCCTTCATACGTCGTCCGGACCAGGCGCACGGCCTGTGCCCCCGGCGGCAGGCCGCTCACCTCGGCCGCCACCACGGCCGGCGACGTCTCGCCCAGCCCGAATCGCAACTCCTGCTTCATCAGCGCCAGCACCTCGGCGACGGCGCCGCTGGTGGCGTCGCCCAGAACCACCGGCCGGGCTTCGCGGCGGCTGAAGACGTGGGCCACGGCGCGGCGGTTGGCCTCGCCGGGCTCGGCCGACAACTCCACCAGCAGGTCGCCCGGCAACTCCTCGACCGTCCACCCGCGGGGGACCGCCACCGCGAAGTTCATCCCGCAGTGCGTGTAAGTGGCGCCGCCGGAATCGGATACGGCGGTTTCCGAAGCGCCGCCGCAACCGGCCAGGGCAGTCGCCAATGTGACCGTCGTCACAAATACCACGCCGTACCACCGTTGTCCAGTCATCGTCGGATCCGTCACGGGCATACAGGGTGTCGCTCCGGGCTGCCGGCGGCAGAACGCGTCGCCGCCGGGCCACGAGAATCGAGGCATCGTGGCCGCTATCGTAGTGTGCCGCACGGGATAATGCAAAGGTTTTGGCGGGTTTTGGCGGTGACCACCCGTGTGGCGGCTGCGTTCCGTCCCCATGGGATTCTTGCCTTGACCGCCGGATCGTGCTAACCTGTTGGCATCCAGGATGCAAGGGGCCCGATAACAGATCCCCGCAGATGTGGGGCATTGCGGTTGAGCGGCCTACGGGTTCTGTGCGTTTCAACTCGTGCGTGACGCCTGATTCGGAAAGGAGACGGCCACGATGGGACTGGGTGCACAGGAAATGCCATTTGCCCTGGCGGAGTACAAGGCCGTTCGGGACGAGATTGTGCACCTGAAGAACTGCCAGGTGCGCCTTGTCGAGATCGGGCTCGTGATCATAGGGGCCGTTGGCACCGTGTTGGGGTTCCACACGCTTTCGGCGGAGACAAGCGCCGAAGGGGGAACCCCTGAGTGCGCCACAACGTTCTGGATCGTTCTGGTCATCCCTGCCGTTTTTCCGGTGCTGGGCTGGCTCATCGTTCACAAGTGCAGGAGCGCCTTTCGAGCGATCGCCTGGTGCCGAGTGATCGAGGAATTCGTCAACGACGCGCCTGCCGTGAAGGGCATGACCTATCGCGGATACGAATCATGCTACGCCCAGTTGCGGAATTGCAGTTGGCTTGTTGAGCGAGAGACGAAGTCTCCGGGCTGGATCAGAATCCTGAAGGAGTGGATTCTTCCATCAAAAGGAAAGGTCCAGGTATCAACGACATTGGCGATGAGCCCCGATGCGGCAACGCGTGTTGAACAGCCAGGGTACATCGGGACGTACTATTCGGTGATCCTCTCGATCCTGATGGTGTTCGCTCTGTTGGGGTGGGTGGCCTTCGTGGCCCTCATGTTCATCACGGGATGCGTACCTCCAAGCGTAGGGCTCGGCTGGGTGGCCAGCGTCGTTGCGGTGACCATGGGGATCTACTTCTCGCTGTCGTTCCGGTACCTGATGCACCACTGTGTGAGAGAGCTTGGCGGACAACCGTTCTCCATCCAGGCACACTACGAGATGTTCAAGCAGGTGCTTTCACAGAAGACACCACCATCTTCAGTTCAGGGCGGATCGCGGCCGGCGGCTGAGGCTGTCTGACCGGTCGACCCACCACCGAGCCTGCACGGGGTTGGTGCATCAGGCGCCCGCCCCGGGCCTCCACACCGCATGAGCCGCACCGGGCGTGCATCAGCACACGCCGCGTGGGTCCGGGGGAGCCACGCTACCCGCTCAGCGAACACTAAGCCCTGGCATGTCACACACAACGGCGTTCAGGACCGCATCGCCTTGTGTCATGGCAACTCGTCGAAGGCGAGTGTCATGCGGCAGCAGAACCCATGCTGTGCCGTCCGCATCCAGAACAACCAGCATCCCATTGCCGGCCAGTGCTACACCGTGTGGCCTCAGGCGTCTGTTGCCACTCCATCGTCGCACCTCCTCCTGCGATCCCTCCTCGCCAAGCCGCAACACGCGCCACTGCGAGGCCCCGTCTCTGCACAGTCTCACGGCCCCCCCGCGTGCCGATGGCCCTATGGCATCTCCGTGACTCCTCGCCCACAAGCCAACGGGCTGTCTGTTATCCACGAACACGAGGCTGCGCTCTTCTTCGTTGGCGAGTGCCAGCCGGTCTTCGATCAGGTGCAGAGGCAACGTCATGGGATCCAGCACGGCGTGCAGATCGCTCCATCCAAGCATCTCGTGACTGTAGCAGTCGCCGCCTGCATCGTATGTGGCAATCGCTTTTGGAAGATATCCTTGCCCCGTGCTCTCCAGGGCAAGTATATGCACCCCGCGCGAACTCCACACGGCACTGCCGGGCAGAAGGTGACGAAACGGCCAAGGCACACGGATCGGTTCTCTCGAAGCCTGTCCCCATGGTGCGTAGATCAGCAGCCCCGTCCAAAACAGAGGATGGCCCCACACGCAATCTGGAACCCAGCGAACGACCACAAACTGCGAACCGTCAGGGCTGCCCGCCGCGCCGCCGTCAAATGATGACTGCCCGGTCAGTGGTGACGCCACGAGGCTCTCAAAGCGCACTGCGCCCGCCACCTCGTCCCACATCAGCAGGGACACTATCCCAAGCCTCACGTATACGACCACATCGCCACACGCCGCAATCGACCCCCGCAGTGGCTGCGCTGTGCGGCCCAGTATGTGGCGCATCGCGCACCTGATGCGATCCCAGAGGCTTCTGGAAAGGCCGTTGAAGGCGCAGATAGGCGTAATCTGCTCAGTCCCCATCCTTCACTCCCGTTGCGCCGCGGGGCGTCCCTTCCCGGCGGCCAGAACAGCACTTGCGACTCCTCGCATGAGAAGGATTTCCGGATCACGCTGCATTTCCACATCATGACACGCCGCGTGGGTCCGGGGGACCCACCCTACCCACTTCCGCGTGGCTGCAAGCAGCCACCCTACGCGCTTGCCCATGCCTGACGGGGCAGGCATGGCACCCGGCTTCCGCGTGGCTGCAAGCAGCCACCCTACGCGCTGCGTCAAGCGGTCACCCTACGCGAGAGCCATCACGCACCGGCCACGGCGATGTCCCGGCTTCACTGGCCCCGGCGCTCGGCGGCGCGCTGGCGCAGGTAGGCTTCGATGAATTCCTGAAGGTCGCCGTCGAGCACGTCCTGGACCTTGCCGGTTTCGTGGTCGGTGCGATGGTCCTTGACCAGGGTATAGGGTTGAAGGACGTAGGAGCGGATCTGGTTGCCCCAGGCGATTTCGCCTTTGGGTCCATAGAGGCCCTGGAGCTCCTTGTTCCGCTTCTCTTCCTCCAGGCGCAGGAGCTTCGCCTTGAGCATCATCATGCAGACGTGGCGGTTCTGGTGCTGCGACCGCTCGTTCTGGCACTGCACCACGATGTTCGTCGGCAGGTGGGTGATGCGCACCGCGCTGGAGGTTTTGTTCACGTGCTGGCCGCCGGCGCCGCCGGCCCGGAACGTGTCCACGCGCAGTTCCTCCGGGTCGATCTCGACCTGGACGTCGTCAGTCATCTCGGGGATGCAGTCGATGCTGGCAAACGACGTGTGCCGCCGCGCGGCCGAATCGAACGGGCTGATCCGCACGAGGCGGTGGACGCCCACCTCGGCCCCCAGGTACCCGCAGGCGTACGGGCCCACGATGTGCAGGGTCACGCTGTTGTAGCCGGCGTCCTCGCCTTCCACGGCGTCCACGACCGTCACGGTGTAGCCTTGCCGCTCGGCGTACCGGGTGTACATGCGCATGAGCATCGACGCCCAGTCGCGCGACTCGGTGCCGCCGCTGCCGGCGTGAATCGCCAGGTAGCAGTTGCCTGCGTCGAACTTGCCTGTCATCAGCGTCAGCAGCTCGAACTGGTCGAACTTCGCCTGGATCTCGGTCAGCTCCGACGACAGATCCTCCAGGGCCGAGGCGTCGCCTTCCTCGCGGGCCAGCTCGCACATGGTCGCCGCATCGTCCAGCCGGACGCCCAGCTCCTGGAGCGGGTTGACGGCCGCATTGAGCTCCTTGAGCTGGCCGACGATGCGCTGGGCCGATTCCTGGTTGTCCCAGAAGCCGGGGGCGGACATCTTCTGCTCGATTTCCTGGCGAGCCGCTAGCTTGGCGGGCAAGTCAAAGACTGTCCTTGAGGAGTTGCAGTTTCCCCCTCAAGGCCTCGATGGCATGTTCGACTTCCGACGTGGTCAGCATGAGCGCCGCACTCCTCCAAGGTTCTTCAACGCCGCGATTATACCGAGGCCGGGCTGACTGTCAACGCCACTGGATGGCGCGGAGATCGGCGGCGGTGACGGGGTCGATGCCGGGGCGCGTGGCCTGGAGGGCGGCGGCGAGGACGGCTTCGCGCATGGCGTCGTCGTCGGCTTGTGGGTCGAGGGCCAGGTGGGCGCACAGGACGGCCATGAACTGGTCGCCGCAACCGGTGGTGTCGGCGACGCGGGGCACGCGGCAGGCGGGGTAGAACGTGGTGCGTGGCGTGGCGGCGGTTTCGGTGGCGCCGGCGGCCGGTGGCGTCGCGCGGGTCTGGGTGCGGACGAGCCACGCGCCGCGGGCCCCGGCGGTGATGATCGTGCAGGGGATGCCGTAGCGTGAGCGGAGCACCTCGGCGGCGCGGGTGGCGGAGGCGTCGTCGGTGACGTCGATGCCGGTGAGGAGTCGGGCCTCGTGCTCGTTGGGTTTGACGATGTCCACCAGGGGAAGCACCTGGGCGGCGTCTTCGGCGTCGGCGAGTCCGCCGGGATCGAGGACGACGGTCATGCCGGCGTCGCGAGCTTTGCGTGCGGCGTGGGCGGCGGTGGCGGGCGGGATTTCCAGGGCGAGCGGCAGGACGGCGGCGCCGCGGCGTCGGCGAGCGGCGTCAAAGAGCGGCTCGGCGGCATCGATGTCGGCGGGGGCGAAGTCGGCGTTCAGGCCGGGCGCGAGGTAGATGGTGTTCTGGCCGTCGGGGGAGACGAGAATCTGGGCGATGCCGGCGGGCGTGCCTGCGTAGGGGAGCTGTTGCACGAAGTCGGTGACGACGCCCGCGCGGCGCAGGGCTTCGAGCGGCACCTGGGCGAGCAGGGCGTGGACCGTGGGCACGAGGTCGTCGCGGGTTGCGATGGCGGCGTCGGCCCCGGTGGGCGTCCTCGCGTGCTTATCAGTGGGCCGGGGTTGCGCGTCGCGCGGCGTCGCGGCGACCTCGCTGCGTGGCGGGGGCGGGGCGAGCGTGCGACCGAGGAACGCGACGCGGCCGGGGCCGAGGTAGGCGGCCATCATCTGGGCGACGTTGCGGCTCTTGCCGCCGGGGCCGATCGCGAAGCGTCCGCCCGAGGACAATTCGCCCGGCGCGACGGTCCGCGCGCCCGAGAGGATGAGGTCCGTGTTCGATCCGCCGGGGACGATGGCGAGGATGTCGGCGTAGTCGGCCATGGCGCGTTCAGGGTATCGCCACGGCGCGCCGCGGGCAACAGGAAACGGCTTGCTGCGCGGGGCGAGGGGTTGGCGGAGTGATCGCAACGGGAGCGCACACCGCGTGGGTCCGGGGGACCCACCCTACGGGCTGAGACGGTTTCCACGAAGAGGCCCGTAGATGGCTGTCTGAACGACTACCTACTGAGACGGGATGCACCCTCAGGGTTTGGGGGGCCTCGTTTTTCCTTTATGGGTGCGGGGGCAGGGGCTATAATTCCCTCTTTTCCGGCTGGAATGCGAGACCCAAAGGAGCGAGTGGAGCCATGGCGTTTGAGCGTGCGCAGCGGTTGCAGGTGTTGCCTCCGTACCTGTTTGCGGAGATCGACCGGAAGAAGAAGGCGGCGCTTGCCGCGGGTCGGCCGATCCTGAACCTGGGCATCGGCGACCCCGACCAGCCGACGCCGCAGTTCATCATCGATGCGCTGAACGAGGCCGTGCGCGACCCGGCGACGCACCAGTACGCCTTGGACGAGGGCGATCCGACGTTGCGGCAGACCATCGCCGACTGGTTCAAGGGCCGCTTCGGCATGTCGCTGAACCCGAAGACCGAGGTGCTGCCGACGATTGGCTCGAAGGAAGCCATCGCGCATCTGCCGCTGGCGGTGGTGAACCCCGGCGACGTGGTGCTGGTGCCTGATCCGGGGTACCCGGTGTACCGGGCGAGCACGATTTTCGCGGGCGCGGAGCCGTACATCATGCCGCTGACGGCGGCCAACGGGTTCCTGCCCGATCTGGAGGCGATCCCGGCGGAGATTCGGCGTCGTGCGCGGCTGATGTTCATCAATTACCCGAACAACCCGACGTCGGCGTGCGCGACGCGGGAGTTCTTCGTGCGGGCGGTGGAGTTCGCCCGGCGGCACGACGTGGTGCTGGCCCAGGACGCGGCCTACACGGAACTGTACTTCGAAGAGGCGCCGATGAGCATCCTGGAGGTGCCGGGCGCGTCGGACGTGGCTATCGAGCTGCACAGCTTCTCGAAGACCTTTAACATGACGGGCTGGCGGCTCGGGTGGGCGTGCGGCAACGCCGAGATCGTGGGGTCGCTGCAGAAGCTCAAGAGCAACCTCGACAGCGGCATCTTCACGGCGGTGCAGAAGGCGGGCGTGGCGGCCCTGAAGGGATACCAACGGCCCGAGGTCGCGGGGCTGCGGGAGATGTACCGCCAGCGGCGCGACGCCCTGGTGAGCGGCTTGCGGAGCGTGGGCTTGGAGCCGAACGTGCCGAATGCGACGTTCTACGTCTGGGTGAAGTGTCCCGAGGGCAAGAGCAGCCTGGAGATGGCGGGGCTGTTGCTGGAGAAGTGCGATATCGTGGCGACGCCGGGCGTCGGGTTCGGCCAGTGCGGCGACGGGTATTTCCGATTCGCCCTGACGCAGACCACGGACCGGATCGCGGAGGCGGTCGAGCGAATCCGGAAGCTTGGGCTGTAGCGTCCGAGTGGCGCGGCACTCGTCCATGCCTGACGGGGCAGGCATGGCACCCGGCGAGCGGAGAGAACGTGGCGAGTTCATAGGGTTTGTTGGCGTTCGACCCTCACCGCCCCTCGACTGCGCTCGGGGCACCTCCCCCTGGAAGGGGGAGGGGTTGGACGACGGCCACGGACAAAAGGGCCGTGCCACGGGACGATAACGTCCATGCCTGACGGGGCAGGCATGGCACCCGGCCACGCTACGGGTTGGGTGTCGGGTCTGTTGACCCGACCTACGCGTTCCTGAGCGTGACCCCCCGGACGGGCGAGGGACAACCTCGGGGAGGCCCTGGCCGTGGCGAAGGTGTTCATCGGCATCGGCAGCAACGAGGGCGACCGCCGCGCGACGATCGAGCGGGCGGTGGCCTTGTTGCGGTTGCGGTCGGGGATCGAGGTTCGGGCCGTCAGTTCGCTGGCGGAGACCGATCCGGTCGGCGGGCCGCCGGGGCAGGGGCGGTTTCTGAATGCCGCGGCCGAGCTGGCCACGGCGCTGGAGCCCGAGGCGCTGCTGGACGTGTTGCAGGGCATCGAGCATCAGTTGGGCCGGCGGCGCACGGTGCGCTGGGGCCCGCGCACGCTGGACCTGGACGTGCTGCTGTGGGACGACCGGGTGATTGCGAACGGTCGGCTCCGGGTGCCGCACCCGCGGCTGCGCGAGCGGCGGTTCGTGCTGGAGCCTCTGGCCGAGATCGCGCCGGGGGCGGTGGACCCGGTGACGGGGCGGACGGTCGGCGAGCTGTTGAGCGAGTTGCCCTCGGACGAGGGCGGAGACGCGACGTGACGGACGTGGCGACGACCAAACAGGAGATTCGTTCCCGCGTGGCGGCAGCCCGTTCGGCGGGCCGGTCCGTGGGCCTGGTGCCGACGATGGGCGCGCTGCACGTCGGGCACCGCGCGCTGTTGGACCGGAGCGTGGCCGAGAACGGCTTCACGGTGTGCAGCGTATTCGTGAACCCGACGCAGTTCGGGCCGAGCGAGGATTTCGAGCGTTACCCGCGGCAACTGGAGCAGGACCGCCTGCTGTGCGAGGCGGCCGGGGCGGACGTGGTGTTCGCGCCGTCGCCGCAGGAGATGTATGCGTCGGATCATACGACGTGGGTGAACGAGGAGCGGCTGACCGAGGGGATGTGCGGCGCGCGGCGGCCCGGGCACTTCCGCGGCGTGACGACCGTGTGCATGAAACTGTTCCACGTGGTGGTTCCGGATCGGGCGTACTTCGGGTGCAAGGATTATCAGCAACTGAAGGTCATCCAGCGAATGGTGCGCGACCTGGACCTGCCGCTGGAGATCGTGCCGGTGGAGACGGTTCGGGACGCCGACGGGCTGGCGGTGTCGAGCCGCAACCAGTATCTCAGCGCGGACGACCGCGTGGCGAGCCTGGCGTTGCGTCGGGGGCTGCTGGCGGGTCGCGAGGCGGTGCGCGGCGGCGAGCGCAGCGCGCGGGCGGTGGCCGAGACGGTGCGCGGGGAGATCGTGGGCCAGGGTCGGCTCCAGGTGGATTACATCGAGGTGGTGGACGCCGAGACGCTGGAGCCGTCGGCGCCGCTGTCCGGGCGCGTGGTCGTGGCCGCGGCGGTCTATTGCGGCGACACGCGGCTGATTGATAACATCGTGATCGACGTAGAGTCGAAGGAGTGACGCGAGATGTGGATCAAAGTGCTCAGAAGCAAGATTCATCGGGCGACCGTGACCGAGAAGAACCTCAACTACAGCGGCAGCATCACGATTGACCCGGACCTGCTGGAGAAGGTGGGCCTGGTGGCGGGCCAGTGTGTGCTGGTGGCCAACGTGAACAACGGGACGCGACACGAGACGTACATCCAGATCGGCAAGCGCGGGACAGGCCAGGTGCGGCTGAACGGCGCGGCGGCGCGGCTGGGCGAGCTGGGCGACCTGGTGATTGTGATGGGCTACGCGTACATGACGCCCGAGGAAGCGGCCGGGCACGAGCCGCGCATCGCGCTGGTGGACGAGAAGAATGCGTTCGTGAAGTACATCTAGTTTTGCAGCGCCGCGGAGAAGCATGAGACCGATCCTCTTCGAGATTCCGCTGCCCGAGTGGATGCCGTGGGACGCGCTGCCGGTGCGCGGGTACGGGGCGATGCTGGCGTTGGGGTTCCTGCTGGCCATTCTGATGGCCGCATGGCGTGCCCGGCGCGAGAGCGAGAACCCCGACCACATGTACAACATGGGCATGCTCGCGCTGGTGGGCGGCATCCTGGGGGCCCGGGTGATGGACGTGATGGCCCACAGCGCGGACTACCCCGGCTGGACGCGCGGGTTGAACGTGTTCGAAGGGCTCCACTGGACGTATGCGGCCATCGGCCTGGCCGTGGGCGCGGTGCTGTCGCTGGTGGAGCTGTTGCCGGGATCGCAGGGGCGCGGCCGCCAACGCTGGATCGCCGCCGGCGCCTGGGGCGCCGTGGCCGCTCTCGTCGCGGGGCGCGCCGGGTTCATCCTGGCCGCCCGTTACGCCGCCGAGGCCAAGGGCCTCACGGGCGCCTTGTTGCCGTACCACGGATTCGTCGAGGCCATGAAGATCACCAGCGGCGGACTGACCGTGATGGGCGGGTTGCTCCTGGCCACGGCGATGGTGGTGCCGTACATCCTCTGGATGCGGTACCGCTGGGGCGTCAACCCGCTGAAGATCTGCGACATCGTCGCGCCGAGCCTGGCGCTGGGGCTGGCCTTCGGTCGCATGGGGTGTCTGCTGAACGGGTGCTGCTTCGGCGCGCCGAGCGATCTGCCGTGGTGCCACACGTGGCCCGCGCACAGCATTCCCTACGGCCACTACCTGGCGCAGGGATTCAAGGTCATGCCGCCGATTCATCCGGCCCAGGTCTACGCGATCGTCAACGCCCTGCTCCTGCTGGCCGTCCTGCATCTGGCCGGTCGGTGGAAGCGCCGCCATGGGGTGCTGCTGGGCGCGTTCTTCGGCCTCTACGGCTTGAGCCGCTTCCTGCTCGAAATGATCCGCGCCGGCGAACCCACGACGTCGCTGGGCGGCCTGACCGTCTGGCAGGTGACGTCGCTGGCGATTGCGGCCGCGGCCGGCGTGTACCTGCTGATTCTGCCGAAGCTTCCCATGTCGGACCTGCTCTGGAATCCTCCGCTGCGCAACGGCCCCTCCGCGACGAAGAAACCCAGGCCCTGAGAGGACGCCCCGTGGCCCGGCGACAGGTGCTGCAACTTCTTCCCGAGCTGGACCCCGGCGGCGCGGAGCGTGTCGTTCTGACGCTCGCGCGACACTTGCCCCACGACCGCTTCGACGTGTCGGTAGCGGCGCTGGACGGCCGCGGGCCGCTGGCCGAGTCGTTCCGCGCGGCTGGGTGTGCGGTGCACGACCTGGGCGGCCGCGGGCGGGTGGCCGCCGGCGGCGCGATGGGCCTGCGACGGTTGCTGCGAACGCTGCGGCCGGACATTGTTCACTCGCATTTGCTGCGCGCTCACCTGGCTGTGGCGTGGGCTCCGTGCCGGGCGCACGCCGGCGCGATCGTGATGACCGAGCACCAGGCGGACCCGCGCGGCTGGGCGGTGCGATTGCTTCGCCATGCGTCCCGGCGCGCCGCTGCCCTGACGGCCGTCAGCGAGGGCGTGCGGCGGCGCCTGGTGGCATGCGGCGTGCCGGCCGAGCGCGTCGTCACGGTGCCCAACGGTATCGAGATCGAGCCGTTCGCGACGGCCGAGCCGCTGCCCGCCGGCGCCATGGGTCTGCCGCACGGAGTGCACGCGGCGCTCTTCGTGGGTCGCCTTGCGCACCAGAAGGGGCTGGACGTGCTGTTGCGCGCGATGGCGTTGCCGGGCGCGGCCGATGCGTCGTGTCATCTGCTCGTCGCCGGCGAAGGGCCGGAGCGTCCGGCGCTGGAGTCGCTCGGCGAGCGGCTGGGCGTGGCGTCGCGTGTACACTGGCTCGGCCGCCGCGACGACGTGGCGGCCCTGATGAAGGCGGCCGCGGTGGTGGTGCTGCCCAGCCGCTGGGAAGGCTTGGCGCTGACGTTGCTGGAGGCGATGGCCGCGGGCCGCCCCGTCGTGGCGACGCGCGTCGAGGGGCAGGCCGACGCGATCGACCACGAGCGGACGGGGCTGCTGGTGGAGCCCGAATCGCCTGAGGCGCTGGCCGCGGCGCTGCGGCGCGTGCTCGAGGACCGCGCGGCCGCCGACGCCATGGGCCGCGAGGCGGCGGCGCACGTGGCGGCGCACTTCACGGCCGCGGGCATGGCGGCTCGCTATGCCGCCGTGTACGATGGGTGTTGACCAGGCAGAGGCGCGTGCCTGCGGCGAGGGCGTAGGGTGGGTCCCCCGGACCCACGCGGTTCCTGCGAACCTCTCTCCCTGCAAGCAGGGAGAGGTGCCCCGAGCACAGTCGAGGGGCGGTGAGGGTCGATCGGAAACGCAGGGCGGCTGCTTACGCAAGAGATGTATTGAGCGGGAGGGAAGACAATGAGCGCGGGCGAGCTTGCCGGGGGGCATTGCGACGGACATCGGCCGGTGCGTCTGGTGGCGCTGGAGACCTCCGGTCGCGTCGGGAGCATTGCCCTGACCGACGACGGGTGCGTGGCTGCCGAGCGGACGCTGGCCGAAGGGATGCGCCATGGGCGCGAGATCGTGCCGCTGGTGGCCGCGACGGTGGCGGCGGTCGGCTGGTCGCCGCGCGACGTGGACGTGCTGGCGCTGAGCATCGGGCCGGGCAGCTTCACGGGACTGCGCATCGGCGTGACGATCGCACGGACGTGGGCGTCGCAGCAACCGTCGCTGGCGGTGGTCGCCGTGCCGACGCTGGAGGCCATCGCGTCGAACGCGCCGGAGGCCGAGCGGCTGATCGGCGTGGTCTGCTACGCGCAGCGCGACGGCGTGTACTGGGCGGCGTATCGTCGCGACGACGACGGCGCGCTCCGCCGCACGGCAGCCGAGAGCGTGGGCTCGCCGCAGGAGGCCGCCGCCGGGATTCCGCAGGATGCGCTGCTGATCGGCGACGGGCTGGGACGGTGCGGCGAGGCGTTCGCCGGGCGTCGGTGGGCCGAGGCGCCGCTCTGGACGCCGCGCGCGGCGGTGGTGGCGTCGCTGGGCTTGCGGCTGCATCGGGCCGGGCAGCACGTCGCGCCGGAACTGCTCGAGCCGCTCTACGTGCGCCGTCCGGCCCCCGTCGAGACCGCCGAGCGCCGCCGCCAGGGCGGACGGTGACGAACCAGCCCGCCGGATTCGTTGACCCGACCTGAACGTGCCATCCTCCGTGCCAGATCTACCGCATCAGGCTTTGGCGGCCGGTGAGGAATAAATAGTATACTGTCCCCGGATAGTTCCCGGATAGTTGGTGAGGAATAAATAGTATACTGTCCCCGGATAGTTACACCGCATCAGGCTTTGGCGGCCGGCGAGGAATAAATAGTATACTGTCCCCGCATAGTCGTCCCCCGCATAGTCGTCCCCGCATAGTCCCCCGCATAGTCCCCGCATAGTCTGTCCCCGCATAGTCGTCCCCGCATAGTCCCGCATAGTTGTTCGCGGATGGTGTGGCGTGTGGCCGGATCAGGGGCGGAGGGGGGCGAGGAGGTCGGCCATGTGGAGGCAGGCGTTCTCGATGAGCAGGGCGTTGTGAACGTTGCGGTCGACGTAGGTCTGGTACTCGATCATGCGTCGCAGGCCGCGTTCGAGGGCGTCCGGGGCGAGGCGCTGAGCGATGCGTTGCACGAGCGGCGTCGCGTCGGCGTTGATCAGATCGGCCTCGGGGCCGGCGGTGGCGGCGACCAGGGCGTCGCGCAGCAGGCTGCCCATCAGGTCGAGCGCCCGCTTCAGATGGGTTCGGCGCAGTTCGTTCTCTTCGACCTTCTTGCCGGTGGTCTGCTGCTCGCCGGCCTGACGCGAAGCCCATTCCATCACGGCGTCGGCGATGACGAGAGCCTCGGCGCGGCCGGCGGCGGGCAGCGCCGCCAGCACGTCGCGGCGCAGGGCCAGGAAATCGCTTCGTGCCAGGGCGGCGGCGCGCTGGATGCTGCCTTCGCTGAACCGGGCCAGCACGGCCGCCTCGTCGGCGCCCAGGCCCGTGTCGCGCGCAAGCAGGTCGGCCACAAACCGGTGCGGCAGCGACCGGAAGCGGACCAGTTGCCCGCGGCTGCGGATCGTCGGCAGCAGGGTGTCCAGCGACGTCACCAGCAGCACCAGGTACGACCCCTGCGGCGATTCCTCGAACGTCTTCAGGAATGCGTTGGCGGCCGAGGCGTTCATCTCTTCGGCGTCCTCGATCACCGTGACGCGGCACGCGGCCTGCATGGGCTTCAGTTGCACCGACTCGTTGATCGTCAGGCCTTGCGGCGAGTCGTCGCGCCGGGTGACGAGGCTGATCGGCAGCTCGGCGCGGTCGGCGGGCTTGGCGAACCAGTTGAGGTCGGGATGGGTGCCGGCGTCGCAGAGGAGGCACTGCGGACACGAGCCGCAGGCCGCGACGGTCGGGTGCTTGCCGCGGCCGGTCTTGGGTCGCTCGCACAGGAGCGTCCGGGCCAGGAGTCGCGCCGCCAGGGCCTTGCCGACGCCGGCGGGGCCGCAGAAGATGAAGGCGTGCGGCACGCGCTCGGCGGCCAGGGCGGCCTCGAGCGCCGCCGCGGCGGACGGCTGATGCTGAAGCTCAGCAAACGACACGCTTGACCACCCTCCAGATGCGACGCGCCACCGTCTCCACGGGGCCGCGCGCGCTGACGAGCACGTGGCGCCGCGGCTCGGCGCGGGCCAACTCGCGGAACCCGCGGGCGACTGCCTCGTGAAAGGCCTCGCCCTTGAGCTCCATGCGGTCGTGGGCGCGTTTGATGCGCGCGAAGCCCTCGCGGGCCGGCAGGTCGAGCAGAACGACCAGATCGGGCCAGACGTCCTGGCAGGCGATGCGGCCGACGCGGAGAATCTGCTTCGGGTCCAGGCCGCCGGCGTAGCCCTGGTACGCGACGGTGCTCGACAGGAATCGGTCGCTGACGATGGTGAGGCCCGACTCGACGGCCGGTCGCACGACGCGGGCCACCATCTCGGCGCGGCTGGCCATGTAGAGGAACATCTCGGTGCGTGCGTCCACGTCGGGCAGCGACGGGTCGAGCAGGATGCCGCGGATGCGTTCGCTGACGACGGTGCCGCCGGGGTCGCGGACGCCGGAGGCCTCGATGCCCTCGCGCCGCAGGCGCTGCGTGAGCAACTCGACCTGCGTCGATTTGCCCGAGCCATCGGGCCCGTCAAGCACGATGAAGAAGCCTCGTTTGCGGCGGCGCGGAGCCATGGTCACTCGCTCGTTTCCAGAAGGCAGATCACGTCGCCGACGGTGACGCGGTCGCCTTCAGCGCATTTGTGCGCCGTGACGGTGCCGGCGGCCGGACTGGGCACGTCGAACGTGGCCTTGTCGGTGAGCATCTGGAGCAGGCTGTCGCCTTCGCCGACGGCGTCGCCGGGATCGACGTACCAGAAACTGACTTCGGCGTGGTCGCCGGCGTCGTCGCCGAGGGACGGCAAGGTGACTTCGATTTCGGCCATGGTGTGTTCCTTGTGCAGGGCGGATCCTGCGGACCCGCGCGGACTCTGTTGGAGGGCGGGTGCAAACCACCCGTCCTGCGAGTCAGATCGACTCGAAAAGCGACTGCGCATTATAGCTGGAGCGGACGAACGGGCCAGAGGCAACCGCCAGGAATCCGCGGCGGCGGGCTTCGGCCTCGTGGTCGGCGAATTCCTCCGGAGGCACGAACCGATCCACCGGGTAATGGCCGCCGCTGGGGGCCAGGTACTGGCCGATGGTCAGAATCTCGCAGCCGGCGGCGCGCAGGTCGTCGAACACGGCGTGCAGCTCGTCGGCCCGCTCGCCGCAACCGACCATGAGGCCGCTCTTGGTGAAGATGCGACGGCTGCGCGACGCGGCCATCTGGCGGGCCCAGCGGAGCACGTCGAGGCTGCGGCCGTAGTCGGCCTGCGGGCGCAGGGCAGGGTACATCCGGGGCACGGTCTCGACATTGTGGTTGAAGACGGCGGGCTCGGCCTCGATGACGGTGGCCAGGGCGTCGCGGTCGCCCTGAAAATCGGGCGTGAGCACCTCGATGACGGCTTCGGGCAAGCGGCTGCGCACCGCGCGGATCACCCGCGCGAAGTGTCCCGCGCCACCGTCGGGCAGATCGTCGCGCGTCACGCTCGTCACGACCACGTGCCGCAACTTCATCCGCGCCGACGCCTCGGCCACGGCCTCCGGCTCGTCATCGCGCACGGCGTCGGGCGCGGCGTGATCCACGGCGCAGAACCGGCAGTTCCGCGTGCAGCGGGAGCCCAGGATCATGAACGTCGCCGTGTGCCGCGCGAAACACTCCGGCAGGTTCGGACAGTGGGCCGAGCGGCAGACCGTCTCGAGGCCCAGCTCGTCGAGGATGGCCCGCGTCTGGGCCACGGCGCCTCCGTGCGGCAAGCGTTTCTTCAGCCAGGGCGGCAACCGCCGCCGCGGGGCGGGTGCACTGTCGGGTGCGGGTTCAGTCATGGTGACCTCGTCAACCGGCCGAGGGCGTAGGGTGGGTCCACCGGACCCACGCGGACCCTGGCCTCTGTTCCATCAAGCAGCTGTAGGGTGGGTCCACCGGACCCACGCGAGTTCTCCCCTCACGCGGGAGGCGTTCACAGATCGTCGGGCGCCAGCTCCGTGGCGCCGTCGAAGCCGAACACCCGGACGAATTCGCCCACGAGCGCGTCGGCTGTCTCCGCCAGCGGCACGTCGCGGCCCAGGAGCCTGGCCAGACTCGTCACGCCGCGCTCGCGAATGCCGCACGGAACGATCAGGCCGAAGTAATCCAGGTCGGTGCTGACGTTCAGCGCCAGGCCGTGGTACGACACCCAGCGCGTGATGGCCACGCCGATGGCGCAGACCTTGTCGTTGCCGACCCAGACGCCGGTGTACCGCTCGTCGCGGCGGCCGTCGAGCCCCAGGCCGCCCAACAGCCCGAGCACCGTCTGTTCCACGTCGCGCAGGTACCGGTGCACATCGCGGCCGTGGCGGTTCAGGTCCAGCACGGGATAGGCCACCAACTGGCCCGGCCCGTGGTAGGTCACGTCGCCGCCGCGCGACGACTCGTAGTACTCGATGCCCAGGGCGGCCAGACGCTCGGGCGTGGCGAGCAAATGCTCGTCCTTGCCGCTGCGGCCCAGGGTGATCACCGGCGGATCGTGCTCGACCAGGAGCAGGTACTCGACGTGCCGTCCGTCCTCGCGGCCGCGACGGACGCGCTCGACGGCTCGCCTCTGCGTGTCGAGGGCCGGCCCGTAGGCCATGCGGCCGAGCCGCACTACCGCGAGGTTGTCGCCCTGGAGTTCCACGACACGACCTTCCACTCACACGACAACGCCACATCATGGCCGTGACATCCGGCGCGGGCGCCCCACACGCGCGACACCCCGTGGACGAAACGCGCGCCGCAGGGCCAGGATGGCCCTGCGACTCACGGGCAAGATGCCCGTGCCACGGCGAGACGAGGCTACGCCACCGTGTGCACGGGTTTGCCGAGCCACAGCTCCGCCGCTTCGAGCACGCCCTCGGAGAACGTCGGATGCGCGTGGATCGTGTCGGCCACTTCGTCGATCGTCAACTCGTTCCGCATGGCGATGGCCAGCTCGTGGACGACGTCCGTGGCGTGCTGCCCGACGCAGACGGCGCCGAGGATCTCGCCCGTCCTGGCGTCGGCGACCAGCTTGATCATGCCGTCGGTTTCGCCGTAGGCCTGGGCCATGCCGGAGGCCCGCAGGGGGAACTTCACGACGCGAATGTTGAGACCCTTGTCCTTGGCCTGCGCCTCGCTGAGGCCCACGGTCGCAATCTCCGGGTGCGTGTAGACGCCCGCCGGAATCACGCTCAGGTCGTCCGAGGCGCGGTGCCCGCAGGCCGTCTCGGCGGCCACGGTGCCCATGCGGCTGGCGACGTGGGCATACTGAATCCGCGTCGCGCAGTCGCCGATGGCGTACACGCCCGGCACGTTCGTTTTGCACTGCGAATCCACCGGAATCAGACCGCCCTCGGTCTTCACGCCCGCGGCCTCCAGGCCCAGACCCTGGGTCATCGGCATCCGGCCCACGGCAATCAGGGCCATGCCCGCCCGCACCTCGTCGCCGCCTTCCAGCTTCGCCGTCACGACGTCGCCCGAGACGGTCATCTCGGTGATCTTCGTCTTGACCTTGACGGTCACGCCGCGCTTCTTCAGGCTTCGGGTGATCTCGCGGCCCACGTCGGGGTCGATCCCCGGGCACAGCGTGTCGAGCATCTCGACCAGCGTGACCTTGCGCCCCAGCTCGCTGTAGACCGTGGCGAACTCGCAGCCGATGACGCCGCCGCCGACGATCAGAATCTCCTCCGGAAGGTAATCGCTCGTGGTCGCCTCGTCGGTCGTCACGACGTGGCGGCCGTCGAACGGGAACATCTTCGGCCGCACCGGCGCCGAGCCTGTGGCGATGATAATGCTGTCGGCCTGGACGGTCTGTTTGCCGCCCTGGCCGTCGTCGATCTCCACGGCTCCGTCGCCCAGGAGCTTGCCCGTGCCCATCAGCGTGTCCACCTTGCGGGCCTTCAGCAGCTGCTGCACGCCGCCGGTCAGCCCGGCCACGACCTTGCGCGTGCGGGCCATCACGTCGGCGTAGTCGAACGACGGCTGCCCGCCGGTCGAGAGGCCGTACTCCTGGGCGCGGCACATGTGGTAGAAGATCTCGCTGGTGTGCAGCAGGGCCTTGGTCGGGATGCACCCGACGTTCAGGCACGTGCCGCCGAAGTACCGTTTCTCGATCAGGCAGACCTTCGCGCCCAGCACCGCGGCGCGCAACGCCGCCACATAGCCCCCCGGCCCGGCCCCCAACACCGCCACATCGTACCTTGCCACGATCGTTTCTCCTTCCACGGTTCAGCCTGCGGCGGCCGCCATGGCGACCGCCTGTCCGACAGTCAGACCCCTCAGTGTACAGGCATCGTTCCTCCAAGTCAACGCCGCCACCAGGGGGGCGACATGAGGGGAGGTTTGTTCCGTTCGAACCTCACCGCCCCGAGCGGCGCTCGGGGCACCTCTCCCTGCGAGCAGGGAGAGGGGTTGAAGGGGCGTGCTTCGCACGCGGCGATTGACGGGACGCGTGGCTGCGAGCAGCCACCCTACGCGCGGGAAGGGGGAGGGGTTGGTGCCGGGGCTTCCTGGCAACGGTGCAGGAGTGCGGAAACGCGGGCGAGAAACCGCCGGAATTTGACTCGCGTCAAGGACTCGCCCGTCGCGATGGCCTATAGTTGTTTCAGAGCGTTGGTTGGGGAACAGGCCCGGCGGTCCGGCTGGAGAAGGAGGCGACCATGGCGGTGCGGAATATCGTGAGCATCGACGAGTCGAAGTGCGACGGGTGCGGGCTGTGCGTGCCGAACTGCGCCGAGGGGGCGCTGGCCGTGGTGAACGGCAAGGCGCGGCTCGTCAAGGAGAGCTACTGCGACGGTCTCGGGGCGTGCCTCGGCGAGTGTCCGCGCGGGGCGATCAGCATCCAGCGTCGCGAGGCCGACGAGTTTGACGAGGCGGCAGCCCTGGCGGCCAAGGCGGCGGCCGAGGGCCAGCCGGCTTCCGCGTGCGCGGCATCCGATGCTCCGTCGCCGGCGGCCCATCCGGCATCGCCTCCCAGCGCGCCGGGCGGCGGATGCCCCGGTATGCGCGTCATGCAATTCGGCGCCGC
>Ga0123328_1001527_pt1 | contig 22368 bp, 11 predicted proteins | sample BioC12SIPDNA_2_FD_89702 | JGI IMG/M metagenome (GOLD analysis project Ga0123328, IMG submission 89702) | Anaerobic biogas reactor microbial communites from Washington, USA - Biogas_R1_A C12 SIP DNA | ecosystem: Engineered > Bioreactor > Anaerobic > Unclassified | place: Washington, USA...
CATCGGCATCCCGCCGACCCACCCGTCCACCGGCTACGGCTACATCCAGACGGACACCAAGCCGGGGCAGCTGAGCACGGCCCGGGTGCTGGCCTTCCACGAGAAACCCGACCTCCCCACGGCGGAGCGCTACATCACCGCCGGGGGGTATTTCTGGAACAGCGGCATGTTTTTCTGGCGGCTCGACGTGTTCCTGCGCGAGCTGGAGGCCGCCGCGCCGGAGCACGCCCGCGCCGTCCGCGAGATGGCCGCCGCCCTCCGCCAGAACGACCGCAACACCGCCGCCGAGCTCTTCTCCCGGCTCCCCTCCATCTCCATTGACTACGCGCTCATGGAGAAGACCCGCAGGGTGTCCATGATCCTCGCCGCCTTCGACTGGGACGACGTCGGGTCCTGGCCCGCACTGGCCCGCCTGCGCGGCGCGGACAAGCACGGCAACGTCACCCAGGGCGACCCGCTGCTGGCGGACTGCAAGGACTGCGTTGTCTACCACGAGGCCGGGGGGGACGACCGGGCCGTGGCCGTTCTCGGCGCGAAAGACCTCGTGGTGGTCGTCACGCCCGACGCCGTCCTCGTCATGCCCAAGGACCGCGCCGAGGAACTCCGCACGGTCATCGAGCAGCTCCGGAAGCGCGGCGCAAAACAGCTTTAGAACATTTCCCAATGAAGCGAATCCGCTCCTGTGTGCGGGTGGTACTTCCCCGGAGGGGATGAACGTGAATAGCCGGAGGTGACCGAAGGGAACCTCCGGACAGAGGCCCCAGAGAAAACCAACCCCGAAGGGGGTTGAATGTGCGCTCCCGGCATACCTGTCCGCGAACTCGTTCACATTCAACCCCCTTCGGGGTTGAGTTCTGTCAGTGCCCGCCTACCGGAGGTTCCCTTCGGTCACCTCCGGCTACTCACATTTGTCCCCTGCGGGGACGCCTGCCCGGAACGCCTCACCGATAAGCACCGAAACCGTGCCCCCGAGCCTTCTAATGGGACGCGAAGTCGGCCGCAGTTCTTCTTTGCCTGCTCTGGAGCGTTTCAAGGCTGAGACGCCGGGGGCGCGCTATTCCTCCGGGGCGAGAATCACGCGGTTTCTTCCCTGCGCTTTCGCCCGGTACAGGGCGCGGTCGGCGGCCTCGACCAGTCCGTCCACGGTGCTTTTTCCCGACCCGTCCGCCACGCCGATGCTGACGGTGAGACTCACGTCCCCGGCGCGGGTGGGAATGGGCGCGCGCTCCACTTCGGCGCGCAGGCGCTCATAGATGCATCTGGGGTCGGGCTTTCCCCCGGCCGGGGTGATGACCAGAAACTCCTCCCCCCCGTAGCGGCCGACACTGTCGTAGACCCGGAGCTTCGCGGTAATCCGCCGTGTGAACACCGCCAGCACGTCGTCCCCGGCCTGATGCCCCAGAGTGTCGTTTATCCCCTTGAAATGGTCCAGGTCGCACATCCCGACAAAGAGCCTTCCCCCCTCACGGGCGGCGCGGGCGACTTCCTGCTCGAGACGCTCCAGGATGGCGCGGCGGTTGAACACCCCCGTCAGGGAGTCATGCACGGCGAGATGGTGCAGGGCGTCGCGGGCCTCCACGAGCCCCTGCTGAAGGTCCAGCATGCGGCAGGCGACACGCAGGCGCGCCCGCAGCTCGTCCGGGTCGTAGGGCTTGGAAAGATAGTCGTTCGCCCCGGCGTCCAGGCCGAGGATGATGTCCCCCTTTTCCGCGCGCCCGGTGAGCATGATGACGAAGGGCGGATCGGAGGTCTCAACGGCGCGCAGGCGCCGGCAGACCTCCGGACCGTCCAGCCCGGGCATGACCCAGTCCAGCAGCACGAGCCGGGGGGCGTCGGCCTGACGCAGCACGTCCCAAGCCTCCAGGCCGTCGGCGACGCAGACGGGCTCATGCCCCCATTTCTTCAGCATGGACGCGAGCAGCACCCGCGAGGTGGGATCATCCTCGGCAACCAGCACCCTCATGCACCGTCCTCCTGCAAAAGCGCCTTCAAGCGCGAAAACTCCTGCTCGGCGGCGGGGAGCAGCCGGGCCACGGCGTCCAAATCCCCATCGCGCCCCGCGGCCTCCAGGGCGCGGGCCGCCTCGGCGAGGGCCTCCGCGCCCACATTGGCCGAGGCCCCCTTGAGGGTGTGGGCCTCGCGCCCGGCCTGCGCGGCGTCCCCGCGGGCCATGCAGTCCGCAATGCGGGCGAGCTGCTCCGGGGCGCTTTCGAGATACTGGCCCAGCACCTCGCGCACCGCGTCCCCGTCGCCCGACAGCATGTCGAGCAGCCGTTCACGGACGAAGGCCGGCAGATCGGGGGATTCGCCGGGGGCCTGGGCCGGAACGGTCTCCGCCGCCGGGGCGGCCGGGGCGGCCGGCGCGGGCGGGGGGGACAGTCCGACGGCGGGCTCGGGCGACAGCCACTTCTCCAGCACCTCCAGGAGCAGCGCCGGGTCTATGGGCTTGGTCACATAGTCGTCCATGCCTGCCCCCAGGCAGCGGTCCCGGTCGCCCTTCAGGGCGTGGGCGGTCATGGCGATGATGGGCAGGCCCGGGTTGGGCACGCCGGACTCCCCCGAGCGGATAATGCGGGTCGCCTCCAGCCCGTCGAGTTCCGGCATCTGCAAATCCATGAGAACGAGGTCGTAGGGTTCGCCGGCAAGGGCGTCCACGGCCTCCCTTCCGTTCGAGACAACGTCGGCGTGGAACCCCAGCTTCTCCAGCACGCGCTGGATGACGAGCTGGTTGACGGGGTTGTCCTCCGCCGCGAGGATGCGCGCCCGCCCGCGGCGGGCCTCGCTGAGGCGGTGCCGGGTGATCAGGGGGGCATTCTCCCCGCCGCCCGGCGTTCCGAGCACGGAGGCCAGGCAGTCGTAGAGGTCCGACTGCTTGACGGGCTTGGTGAGGTAGGCGGAGAAGCCCGATTTCCGGAGCCGCCGCGCGTCGCCGCGCTGCCCGATGGAGGTCATCATGATGAGCCGGGTTTCCCGGAGTTCGGGGACCGCCTTGACGGCCTCACCAAACTGCTCCCCGTTCATGGCGGGCATCTGCATGTCCGTGATCACCAGGCTGAAGGGGTCTCCGGAGGAAGCGGCCCCGCGCAGCCGGTCGAGGGCGGTTTGGGCGTCGGCCACCTCCTCGTGGCGCACCCCCCACGCCTCCAGTTGTTCGGACAGGACGATCCGGTTGGTCCGGTTGTCATCCAGCACCAGCACATGGGTGCCCCGGACCTCCGCGGAAGTCAGCGCGGACGCGGCGTCCCCCGCCTGCCGCCCCAGCATGACAGTAAACCAGAAGAGGGACCCGGTCCCCGGGGCGGACTCCACCCCGATTTCCCCGCCCATCAGCTCCACCAGGCGGCGGCTGATGGCCAGGCCGAGACCGGTGCCGCCGAAACGGCGCGTGGTCGAGGCGTCGGCCTGCTCGAAAACGTTGAAGATGCTTCCGGCCTTCTCCTCCGGAATGCCGATGCCCGTGTCGCGCACCTCCGCCCGCAGGCGGACCGTTCCGTCGGGAAGCTCCACGCCGGAGAAGGTCAGACTCACCTCCCCGGTGTCGGTGAACTTGACGGCGTTGCCGCCGAGGTTGTTCAGGATTTGGCGGATGCGGCCGGGATCCCCCCGGAGGAGGGTCGGCGTGCCCGGGGCGATGCGGCAGATGAACTCCAGCCCCTTTTCCTGCGCGCGCAGGCCGAGCAGCTCCGCAACGTCCTCCACGGCGGCGCGCAGGTCGAAGTCAATCGCCTCCAGCTCCAGTTTCTCCGCCTCGATCTTGGAAAAGTCCAGAATGTCGTTGATCAGCGCCAGCAGGGCCTCGCCGCTGCGGTGGATGACCTCCGCGTACCGGCGCTGTTCGGCGTTCAGCTCCGTGTCCAGCAGCACGCCCGTCATGCCGATGACGCCGTTCATGGGCGTGCGGATTTCGTGGCTCATGTTCGCCAGGAACAGGCTTTTCGCGAGGGAGGCGGCCTGCGCCTCCCGGGCCAGGGCGTTTGCCCGGGCGATGGCGGCGGCCAGGTCGCGGTTCACCCGCTCCAGACTCTCGTGGGCCTGCCGCCGCTCCGTGATGTCTGTGTCGCTGCCCTGGTATCCCGTAAGATTCCCGTCCCCGTCCAGCACGGGTATGCCGCTGGTGGACACCCAAATCACACTCCCGTCCTTCTTCAGGATGAGGTTTTCGATGCCCTGCATGGGCTCCTTGCACCTGAAAATGTCGCGGATGAGTTCGGCAAACTCAGCGCGGCCCTCCTCGGGGTGCAGGGCCTCGAAGTGCATGCGGCCCGCGATCTCGCCGGGCTGATAGCCGTAGACCAGAACGGACACCGGGCTGACGTAAGTGAACATCCCCTCCGCGTCCACCTCCCAGACCACGGTGCGCCCCTGCTCCGCGAGCTCGTTCATGCGCTGCTCGCTCTTGCGCAGGGCCTGCTCCGCGTTCTTGCGCGCCGTGATGTCGTAGCAGACGCCCATGGTGCGAATGGGGCGGCCGGTCCCGTCGGTGAAGATGATCCCCTTGGCCGCAATGTGGCGGATGCCGCCGCCGCGGTCCACTATGGGATATTCCAGGTAGATGCCGTTGCCCTGGGCGATCTGCCGCTCAAGCTCCTGCTCGACCGTTTCGCGGGCCTCCGGGGCCACGCGGCGCGCCCAGTCGGAGATATGCCGGGTGAGCTCCTCGGGCGCCACGTCGTAGACCACCAGCATCTGCTCGTCCCAGTACAGGGAGTTGTCTTCGAGGAAGTGCTCCCAGATGCCCGTCCCCATGCCCTTCGTGGCGACCACAAGGCGCTCGCGGTTCCGTTCCAGCTCCTCCTCGGCGCGCTTCTGCTCCGTGATGTCGCGGCACACCGCGTGAAGCATCGTCCTCCCCTGATGAACGATGCGCAGCAGGGACACCTCCACGAAGACCTCCCCCCCGTCCTTCCTGAGGTGTACCCACTCGAAGCGGTGGAATCCCTGCTTCAGCGCCGCCGTTATCATGGCGTTGGACTTCTCCTTGGACGACTGCCCGTCCGGCTGGACGGGCGGGGAAAGATCGGCAGGGTACGTCTGGAGCAGCTCCCCCCGCGAAACGCGGCCGAAGAGCCGCGCGGCGGAGTCGTTGCAGTCCACGAAGGCCCCGTCGGCAATGAGCAGGACGGGGTCGTCGGAGGCGTAGAGCACCTCCATGAAGCGCTCCTCGTTCTCGCGCACCGCCGCCTCGGCGGCCTTCAGCCGGCTGATGTCCACAAAGGACTCAAGCAGGCATTCCTTGCCCCCGAAGGGAATGGAGCTGACCGTCTTCAGGATGGGCACGCGGCTTCCGTCCTTGGTGAGCAGTACCCGCTCGGCGGACTCAATCTCCATGCCCAGGTCGGTGATGGGACACTGGCCGCGCTGCGCCGGGCAGACGAACTCATGGCAGAGTTTTCCGCAGACCTCCTCCTCCGGTCCCCCGAAGAGCGAAAGGGCTGTCAGGTTGGCAAACTCGATGAGGTGCGTTTTGCGGTCCACAATGATCACGCCCACGTTGGCGCTGTCGAGGATCAGGCGCAACTGGGCCTCGCTGGCGGCCAGGGTCTCCTGCGCCCGGCGCAGCTCCGTGATGTCGGTGAACGTCTCAATGAGGCACTTCGTCCCATGGAACATGATCGGTGCCACGGTCTTGTGGATCGGAATGCGCCCGCCATCCGCCGTGAGCAGGTCGCAGTCTTTGGTCTCCCCGGGCAGCCCGAGGTCCTTGATCGGACACTTCCCCTCCTCGGCGGCGGAAAACAGGTCCCAGCATCGGAGCGCGGTCATGTCCCCCTCGGACACCCCGGCCAGGTCAAGGGCCTTCTTGTTGGCGAACCGCACCTGGTGTGTTTCCCAGTCCGCGATGACCACCCCCACGTCCTCGGCGTCGAGAATCCGCTGGAGGCGGCGCAGGCTCTCCCTCAGCTCCACGGCCATGCGCCGGCTTTCGGTGATGTCCCGGACGATGCCCACGCCGTGCCATCCGTCCTGCATGCGCACGGCGGAAAGCGCGAGGGAGACGGGAAACTCCGACCCGTCCTTTCTCCGGGCCTCCAGTTCCAGCGTCTTGCCGACGGCATTGCCCCGGCCGGTCTGCAAAAAATGGGGGAAGGCCGCCTTGTGCGCGGCATGGTAGCGGTCCGGGGCGATAAGCTTGTGGAGGTCGCCTCCCAGCGCCTCTTCGCGCGTGTATCCGAACATCCGCACCGCGGCGGGGTTCCAGAAGGTGATTTTGCCGGAGGGGTTCATCATGAGGATGGCGTCGCCGGCGGCGTCCATGAGGGCGGCGAGCCGCGCCCGGCTCTCCTCCAGTTCCCGGCGGACGCGGTATTGCTCGGTGACATCGCGGAAAACGATGATCACGCCGCGGAGGCGCCCGCCCGCGTCGGTGATGGGGGCCGCGCTGTCCGCGATCTGGCGCTCCAGGCCGCCGCGGGCGATGAGGATCGTGTGGTTTTCCAGCCCCACCACGGCCCGCGTCTCCATCACCCGGCGCGCGGGGCTGGGCTCGGGCTGGCGCGTCTCAGCGTTGACAATGCGGAACGCCCGCTCCAGGGGGAAGCCCGCCGCCTCCTCCGCCGTCCATCCGGTCAGGTTCTCGGCGACGGGGTTCATCCGCGCGACGGCCCCCTCCCGGTCCGTGGTGATGACGGCGTCACCGATGGAGTACAGCGTCAGTTCCAGGTCCTTCTCCCGCGCGCGCATCCGGGCGAAGGCGGCCGCGATCAGCCGTTCGGCGCGGCGGGTGATGCTGTGGATCAGGGCAACGGCCGCGAAGAAGAGCACCAAGGCCAGTCCGCCCTGCAAGACGAGGGAATTAATCGTGGCCCAGTACCGGTCCGTGACATCCTGGAAGAACACCAGGGAGGCCATGTTCTCCCCCTGGCCGTCCGCCAGATGGATGGGCAGCAGGAGAAACCTCCGGCCCTCCTCCCAGAACATCGTCACCGAGGACGCCTCAAAGGAGGAATGGGGCTTTTCCAGCCAGTCCCTTACCCCGCCGGGAAGAGATGCGGCGGTCTGGCTGACCAGGATGTACTGGGAAAGGTCCTCCCAGTTCCCGGGGTATTGAAACATTTGCCTGCCCGTCTCATAGGCCTCCCGGGAAACCAGCCGTTTTGGCACCACGGCCGCGATGTTTCCCCGGAGGTTTCTGGAAAAGCGGGGCAGAATCGCGCCGATATCCTTTCCCACAACGAGATAGCCCAGCAACGCATCCTGGTCAAGGACGGGCATGCAATACCGCACCGAGAAATTGCCCCAGCGTCCGAGATCAAGCCCCCACTGTGGTATCCCCGTTTCGGCGGCCGCTTCGAGGGAGGCCCAGGACAGGGGATCCCCGTGCACCCCGGGAAGATGGGCGCGGAGGAAATTCGTCTTGTCTGGACCGACGAAATGCAGAATGGCCATGCTCTGCGTCTGCCGCATGTGGGTGAATATCGGCCCGGCAACGGCCAGAAGGCGTTCACGGTCCCCCGCCCGCCACGCGTCCATGACCTCTGCGTTTTCCCGCACCCGGTGCGCCCACACATCCAGCACCTGGGCCTCCGTCGCCACCGTGTGGTTCCAGTCGAGCAGGGTGGTCTGCGCCACCCACCGGCCCTCCGTCAGGCGCGTCTTCCGGTACTCACTCGCCTGATGCGCCGTCAACACGGCCAGCCCGCAGAAGAAGAGCACCCCAAGGGGGACGCTCACCCATCGGCGCAGGTCCACGCCGCTCCGGCCCCCGCCGCCCCGGCGGCCATTCCGCTGCAGCAGGACAAAGCCCGCAACAAAGGAAAGCAGGAGCCCCACCGTGAGCAGGAAGGGGGCCAGCCGGGCGCTGTTGACGCTCTTGTCCCAGTCCTCTGCCAGGATGTCTATCGCCACCACCATCAGCACCTGATTGGAGATGGGGTCCATCACCGGCGCTTCGGCGGTGACGAAGGTGCCGTACTCGTCCGTAGTGGGGCCCACGACGAAGGGGGTGCCTGTGATGTAGACGGCGAAGTCTGCCGGCGCCGGCTCCAGATATTCGGTCCCCGGGGGGCTGGCCATCGGATCTTCGGGGGGATAGTTCTCGGGGCCGAAGTACAGCTTGCCCTCCCGCTGCGCCATGCTGTAGATGCCCCGGTTCGGGATGTTGCGCCCGAAGGCCGTCATGACTTGGCGGACACGGCGGTACGCCGGGGAATCCGCGTCGTCTTCGGTGAAGGTGAGCTGCGCGGCGAGGTGGGGGTTGATGTTTCCCGCCAGCGTGGTGGCCTGCTCCAAAAGCGCCGCGCGCATCTCGGCGTCGCGCTCCTGCACCCGGATGTGGGCCCCCCAGAAACCCACCGCGCAGGTGCCCGCCAAAAGAAGCAGCATGGGCATGACGCTGGACAAGGAAAGGCCGCCGACCTCCTCCGCAATATCGGGGGTCAGACTGCTCTGAGAGGAGTAAAGCTCGCTCATCGCCGCTCCTGCCGGACAGAACCCGCACACGTTCGGCACCGCACCAACATCGCCCCCGCCGCCATTATCGTTCATCGCAGCAAAAACGTAAAGTGTTTTCTGTCTTTCCTGATCGCCGGGTAAGAGAATCCGTGGATGCGTGCTGGGAACGGCCGTCCTGTGAACATGCTCCGAAAGTGTCGGCGGCGCCAAAGGGGCCCCTTCACCCGCGAGATGTGGAGACCTGGGGCTTTCCGACAGGAGATTGCCGCGTCGGCCGGGACGGCCTCCTCGCAATGACCGCGAAAACACACATCATTGCAGTGACGGTGGAAATGCGCGTCATCGCGAAGGAGCGCAGCGACTGCGGCGACCTCGTGCCCGCCACGGCTTCGGTTCTCACAACGCCTTATCCGGCGGGCCGGTCAGGACAGCGCCTGCCGCGCGGCCTCCAGGGTCCGGTCCAGGTGGACGTCCCCGTGCGCCGCGCTCATGAAGCAGGCCTCGAACTGCGAGGGCGCGAAGTAGACACCCCGCTCCAGCATGCCGCGGAAGAACCGCGCGTGCAGGGCCGTGTCGGATTTCCTGGCGTCCGCGTAATTGCGGACGGGGCCTTCGTTGAAGAACAGGCAACCCATGGACCCCGCCTGCGTGACTGTCACGGGAATGCCCCGTTCGCGCGCGATCTCCGCCAGCCCCGCGCCCAGCCGCGCCAGCGCGGCCTCCATGCCCTCCGCCACGCCGGGCCGCTCCAGCTCCTCCAGCGTGGCGAGCCCGGCGGCGGTGGCCAGGGGATTCCCCGCCAGCGTGCCCGCCTGATAGACGGGGCCCAGCGGGGCCAGATGGTCCATCAGGGCCGCCGGGCCGCCGTAGGCCCCCACGGGCAGCCCGCCGCCGATGACCTTGCCCAGCATGACCAGGTCGGGCCGCACGCCATACCGTCCCTGCGCCCCGCCCAGGGACACGCGGAACCCCGACATCACCTCGTCGAACACCAGCAGCGCGCCGTGGCGCGCGGTGATTTCCCGCAGCCCCTCCAAATACCCCGGTTCGGGGAGCACGACGCCCATGTTCCCCGGCACGGGCTCCACAATGAGGCAGGCGATCTCCGCGCCATGGGTGTCGAACAACGCGCGGACCGCCTCCAGATCGTTGTAGGGCACCGTGTGCGTGAGGGCGGCAAAAGATGCCGGAATGCCGGGGCTGTCCTGGATGCCCAGCGTGGCGACGCCGCTGCCCGCCGACACCAGCAGGCTGTCCACATGGCCGTGGTAGCAGCCGTCCATCTTGACAATCCGGTTGCGCCCCGTGACGCCGCGCGCGAGGCGCAGCACGCTCATGGCGGCCTCGGTGCCGCTGTTCACCAGCCGCACCTTCTCCATGACGGGGTAGTGCGTCCGGATTTTCTCCGCCAGCAGAATTTCCGCCTCCGTGGGAATGCCGAAGGAGGACCCGGCCTCCATCGCGCGGTGCACCGCCTCGACCACCCGCGGATGGGCGTGCCCCAGCACCAGCGGCCCCCAGGAGAGCACATAGTCCACATACTCGTTGCCGTCCTCATCCACCACCAGCGCGCCCTTCCCCGACTTCGCGAAGAACGGCGAGCCGCCCACGGCCTTGAACGCGCGCACGGGGCTGTTCACCCCGCCCACCAGCACCTGCTGCGCCCTGCGCCACAACTCTTCCGATCGCGTGTGCATCATCGTGTCGTCCTTCCGTTTGGCGTGATGTTCTTGCGGTGACCCGTCAAACCACCCACGACGGGGCATGGCATTTGGGCCTGCGGTGGCCGGCACTCTTGGTCCCCCCTTGAGGGGGGTGGTTCGCGGGAGCGAACCGGGGGATGTTCCGGATTCCGCCTTGACGACCGGGGGGAAGAACATCCCCCGGCCGCGAAGACGCGGCCACCCCCCTCAAGGGGGGACCTGGAGTGCGCCCGCAGCCTAGTGTATTCACCGGCGGCGCGGCGCGGCAAGATTCGCGCGCCGCCGCCGGGTTGCGGTACCCTGTGCCCATGACACGCCCCCTCACCCATGTGCTGGTCATCAACTGGAACGGCCTCGCCCATCTGGAGGACAGTTTCCGTTCCCTGACCGCATGTCCGGGGGACCATCTCCGGTTCGTGCTGGTGGACAACGCCAGTGCCGACGGATCGGTGGACTTCGTGCGCGACCGGTTCGGCGCGGACCAACGGGTGGAGTTTCTGACGTTGGAACGGAACCGGGGCTGGAGCGGGGGCAACAATGCGGGCATCCGCCGCGCGCTGGACACCGGCGCGGACTATGTCTTTCTGCTGAACAACGACACGCGGGTGCGCCCGGACGTTTTCGACCGCTGCCTGGATCTCGCCGAATCCGACCCGAAAATTGGCGTGGTCGCGCCGAAGATGGTCTTGTTCGACCAGCCCTTTGTCCTGAACTCCGTGGGGGTGGTGTGCAGCCGCGCCGGGGCCTGCTGGGACCTGGGCGCGGGGCGCGCGGACGGCCCCCGCTGGAACGGGACGGCTCCGGTGCTGGCCGCCTGCGGCGGGGCCTGTCTGATCCGCGCGGAGACCCTGCGCCGCGCGGGGCTCCTGCCGGAGGAGTTTGACATCTACCTGGACGATGTGGACCTGTGCGTGCGCGCGTGGGATGCCGGATACTCGGTGGTGCCGTGTCCGGAGGCGGTGGTGGAGCACAAGTTCAGTGCCTCCATGGGCGCGGGGGACCGCGCCCGGCGCAAGTACTTCCTCGCCACGCGCAACCGCTTCCGCCTGCTCCTGCGCAACCTGTCCCCCGGGCAGTTTCTGCGGGTGCTGCCGTGGGTGATCCTGGGCGAGGCCCGCGCCGTGGGGCGCGCCTGCCTCGACGGAGAGGGGTGGCGTGTGGCGGCGCACCTGCGGGCGTGGGCCGGGGCGCTGGCATATCTTCCCGCCGCCCGGCGGCACCGCGCGGAGCGGACCCGCGCAGGCGCGCCGCCCCGCACCCTGGCCCGCCGTTTTTTCGCGGAGCGGCTTTTCTGCGCCGCCGTGACGCTCCCCGAGGACGGATGGTATCCGCCGCAGACCGCCGACGGCATTGAAGTGCGCCCCCTGGCCGCGCGCGCCCGGCTGCATGTCGCGCCGGGATGGTTGCGGGTCATTTCCGTGAATTGCTATCCTTCGTGCGGGCCGTCACGGGTCCGCATTTCCGCGGGCGGGGGCGGCCCCGTTGTGCTGGAGGCGCCGCTCCGGGCCGAGACGCGGATATTTTCGACGGAGGGACGGCTGGAGTTTGAAGCGGAGCGCCTCTTCATGGCGGAGGAGACGGGCGAGGCCGCCGACTTTGGGGGATGGATCGCCGTCGTTCCCGAAGAGACAGAGCAACCCCGTGAAAAGGACACCCCCTGAACAGTGGGCACGTTTCTGGACAATGAGCGGTGGACGGGCGCGCGCGCGCGGGTGGACGCCGCCCTCGCCGAACGGATCCCCGCCGGGGGGCCGGACGCCCTGTGCGCAGCCCTGCGCGCCGCCGTGTTCCCGGGCGGGAAGCGGCTGCGCCCCCTGCTGGCGCTGGCGGTTGCGGAGATGCTCGGCCATCCCCCGGAGCGCGTGCTTGACGCCGCCTGCGCCGTGGAAATGGCCCACGCCGCGTCGCTCATTCTGGACGACCTCCCCTGCATGGACGATGCCGAGGAACGGCGCGGCCACCCCCCCGTCCACCGCGCCTTCGGCGAGGCCACGGCGCTGCTGGCCGCCGTGTCGCTCCTTGCGGAGGCCTTCCACCTGACGGCGCGAAACGCCGAGACGGCGGGACAGCCCCAGGCCGCCCCCGCCGCCGTCGCACGGCTGCGCTGCGCCCTCGGGGTGGGCGGCCTCTGCGGCGGACAGTACCTCGACCTGCACGCGGGAACGGCAGGGCCGGAAACCGCGGAGCACCTTCTGCGCATACATAGGGAGAAGTCCGGGGCGCTGTTTGTCGCGGCCGCCGTGCTGCCGGCCGTGCTGCTCGGAGAGCCGGAGGATGTCTGCGGCCGTCTGGAGCGGTACGCCGAGGCCCTTGGCCTCGCGTTCCAGATTTCGGACGATCTCATTGACGCGGCGCGCCCCGCGGACGGGGACGGCGGCAGCAGTTTTGCCGGCCTCGGCGGAACGCGCGCGGCGGAGGAAAAGGCGCGGCTCGTGGCCGCGGCGAAGGACTGTCTGGCCCCGTGGGGCGACGCCGCCCGAACGCTGACAGGAATGGCTGAGTATGTCAGAACCCGGAAAAGTTAAGAACACAGGCCTCTACCTGCGGCTGCTGGGGCTTGCCGCCGTCATGGCGCTTGCCGCGGCGGCGGGGCTCTGGGTGGGCAAGTGGTCGGTGCCCGGCGAGACGGCGCCCGCGCTCGCGCCGGCGCCCGGGGCCGGGGCAAACGGCCCCCAGGCCGCCGCCGAGGGCGCGGAGGGCGAGCCGGACACGGACGGGCCGCCGCTCTATTTCTCCGCGCGGCCCGACGCGCCGGAGGACTGGAAAACCGTGATGGAGGAGGCCGCCCTGGCGGCCGAAGCGGGAATCACCCGCCATATTGTGCCGGTGGCGCCCGCATGGTCGGACGAGGACCCGCCGGACGATGTGACCGCGCGGCTGAAACAGTACATGGCGGCGAACCCCCGCGCCTCGTTTCTGCTCCAGGTGGACATGAACCCGCCCGCCGCCTGGGCCAAGGCGCACGAAAGCGAGATGATGCTCGTGAACGGCTCCGCCGGGCCCCTGCCGTCCGCCGCCTCCCAGCAGTGGATCGAGGACGGGCGGGCGGCCCTGCGAAAACTGCTGGCCTCGGTGGAGGGCGGGGAGGTCAGCCGACGGATTGAGGGGTATATCCTCTGCGCCATGGAAGGCGGGCACTGGATGCTTCCGGAGGCGGGGGACCGCTCGGAGACCAACCGGCAGGGCTTCCGCGACTGGCTGGTGCGGCATTACCAGAGCGAGGCGGCGCTGGGGGAGGCTTGGGGACGTCCCGGCATGTCGGCCGACGAGGTGACGCTTCCGGAGCTGCCGGACTTCAATGACACCGGGCAGGTCTTTGTCCGGTTCCCGGAGGAACGGCCCCTGTCGGACTACCTGCGGTACACGTCGGAAAGCACCGCGGACGCGCTGGCGGCGTTCACGGCGCATCTGGCGGAAGTTTCCATGATTTCCCCGAAAATCCTGGCCCCCTACGGGTTCAGCCTGGAGATGGCCGGGAACGCCTCGGGCCATTTCGCCCTGGGCAACCTGCTCGAAAGCGACCTGAGCGGCGTGGTCAGCCCCGTCTCGCAGACAGACCGGGGGCTGGGGGGCGCCGGGGGCTATGCGGGGCCGGTGCATTCCCTGCTCGCCCGGGGAAAGACCTGGACGGTGCTGGACGACACCCGCACGGGCATGGAGCGCGACCCGGCCGCGGGAACGGTCGCCCGGATGCGCGGCGTCCGCGCGGAGGACATCTTCGAGGTGCAGAAGCGGAATTTCGCCTCCGCCCTCGTGGACGGCCTGGGGCTGGCCTGGGCGGACCCGCTGGGCGACGGCTGGCTGCTGGACGGCGACCAGTGGCGGCTGTTCGGCAAAATGCGCGAGATTTACGCCGCCCGCGCCGAGGAAGGCGGCGCGTCGCCGGAGGAGAACGCCGCGCCGGGGCTGACCGTGGTGGTGGACGAGGCCGCCCGCGCGGTGCAGCGCTGCGCCGGGCCGCTGAACGCGCTGCTGGTTTCCGGCGGGCGCGACGCGGCCCTGCGGGCGGGCGTCCGCACCCGTTTTGTCCTCCTGCAGGATGTGCTGGAGGAGCGCGTGGGGCCGTCGCGGACCTGGCTCTTCCTGAACGCCTTCCGGCTGGACGCCGACGCCCGGGAACGGCTGCACGACCGCTTCGCGCGGGAGCGCGCCAGCGTGGTCTGGCTCTATGCGCCGGGATATTTCGACGGGGACACGGCGTCGGCGGAGAATATCTCCGCCGTCACGGGAATGGAGGTGCGCGCCTTTGACGGCCCCGCCGCCGCGGGATCGCTCTTCAGCCTGTCCGGCCAGTTCCTGGCGCAGGACGCGCCCTTCGGCGCGGCGGGCATGTGGAGCCCCGTCTTCCACATCGAGGATGCCGGGGCGGACGCGCTCGCGCGCTACGCCGACAGCGGCAAGACGAGCCTGGCCGTCAAGTCCATAAACGGGGAGTGGACCTCCATCTATGTTGCCGAGCCCGGCGTGACGCCGGGCCTGCTGGCGGAGATTCTGCGCATCCTGGAAGAGCCCCTGTTCGTCGCCCCCGGGGAGACGAACTATTTTGACCCGGTGTACGCGGGGCGGGGCCTGCTGGCGCTGCACGCCACGGAGCCGGGCAAGCGCGCGGTGGTCCTTCCAGACTACTGCGACGTTCAGGATCTGTTTGACCCTTCGGCGGGATGGACGCAGAAAGACGAGTTCGTCCTGCCCCTGCGCACCGGGGAAACACGGGTGTTTTCCCTGAAACCCATGGGGGCGGCGGCGCCCCCGCGGTGAAAGGGTTGCATTTCTTTCCTAGAACGGGTATGCTAAAAGTGCGGCGGACAAAGTGGACGCGCGCCGGCGGACAGCACTCCGCTGAAGCGCTTCGCGGGGATGTCCGGCACTCGGCAGAGGAAGACGAGAGGGAGTGAAGTATGACGGGTGAGCACGAGCGGCTGAGCGAGAAGGATCCCCTGCGGCTGTGTCCCGAGTGCCGCATGCCCATCAGCATCCTGGCCAACCGGTGCCGGTTCTGCGGGGCGGCGGTCGGCAAACCCCGCAAGGAGGTGGAAACGCTGACGGTGCAGGATCTTGGGGGGGATGACGCCTCCACCTACACCGTTTCCGGAAACGTCATGGAGGCCCTCAAGAGCTTCATGACGGAGGAGCAGGCCGCGACGGACAAGGCCCGCGAGGAGGAGGATGCCCGGAAGGCCTCGTGGCTCGGACGAAGGCGGTCCGGCCAGGAGACCGCGCCGGAGGAGTCCGGACTGCCCCCGCTGGACCCCGCGCACAGCAACCTCGCCGATCTGGGCGCCCGCCCCTCCACCCCGTCGCAGATCAAGGCGCGCAGGCAGGCCGCCGCGCGCTCGCGCGAAATCGGACGGAAGATATTCCTCTTTGGCGCCATCACTGCGGGCCTGGTGCTCCTGTTTCTCGGCACAAACTTCGCCGTGGCCCGCATCAAGGAGATGCGCGCGCGGAACACGCCGGAGGGGTTTGTGTACCCCAACAAGGCGATGGAGATGCTGGCCGCGGGGACGCCGTCGGCCGACTGCATCGAGGAGGCCCTGACCGCGGTCCGGCACAACGACACCCCGGAAAACCGCGCCATCCTGGAAAAGGTGCGGCTTCAGGTGATCAGCGAGGTGGAGGCCGGGCTGAGCTGCGTGCCGTTTGCGCAGGAGAAGCTCGACAAGGCCTCCGCCCTCATCAACCGTGTGGGGATGAAGGACTCGGACACGAAGACCACCGAGCTCCTTGACCGGGTCAACCGCGAGCTGGCCTACTTCAAGTTCGTGCTCGTGAGCACGGAGGGCGAGGGCGGGAAGGCGGTCTTCCGCCTGAACAACTCCTACCTTTCGGAAAAGGAGCAGACCGTCGCCGAGGGCGAGCTGCTGCAGGACCGCTTCCTCGTGAAGAAGGTCGGCTCCACCTTCGTCCGCCTGGAGGACACCAAGGTCGCCTCGGAGAACGGCGCGCCGCGCGCCCTGATGGCGCGCAAGATGTCCCCGGTCGGCAGCATGTGAGGGGTTCCGCGTTTCCGGGGCCGCCGCGCCGGGGAGGGGGGCGTGTTTTTCAAACTATCCACCGTTTCTGTCATAATGTCGGCCGTGGGTGACCGGACAGACAAGGGCGGTTTTCGGGCCATGCCCGGGAAAGGATGAATGGCAATGGGTTTTCGTGCTGCGGCGGGATTGCTGGCTGTGACGATGGCCGTCGTGCTTTCGGCGTGCTTTGGAGGCGGACGGGGCCTTGTGCAGGACGACCCCTCCGCCGAGGCGGTGTCCGGCGCGTCCAGGGAAGAGGCGGAGACGGCGCTGCGCGGGCTTGTCGGGAAGCATTTGCGCGCGGAGGCTTCCAGAGGGGCCAGCGGAAGCCCCGACCTGGTGCGCCGCCGCCCCTATTACTTCCGCGAGTATGTGGCGTATCCGGACGGTGCGGAAAGCATGGAAATCGTGCTGCGGGACAATGACTCCCGCATCCGGCCGCTCTCCGGCGAGGTTCGCGTGGCGAAGGTGCGGCACAGCACCCGCATGCACCGCAGCCGGGGCGAGGCGGAGGAGGACGCGAACTTCTTCCGCGACACGGGCACCGAAATCCTGAACTACGAGCTGCGCAACGGGCGCTGGCGCCGGGTCGGAAGCCTGTTCGTCGCCGACAAGACCGAGGAGTTCCTGAACGGGGAATGGGTCGCGCGCCGCGAGGAGGAGAAGCGCGTTGCCCCGGAGGCGCAGCCCGGATGGTTTTCCCGGACGCTTTCCAAGATCACCGGCCGGGACACGGAATAGCCCGGTGGCGGACGGCGCGGCGTGCGGAACGGGGCAGGGGCCGGCACGGGGGCATCTGGCCGCCGCCGTACTGCTGGCGGTGTCTGCCCTGGCGGCCCAGTGCGCCCTGAGACCGGGGGTTTTCGCCGGGGAGACGGTGAACAGCCGCCTCGCCACGGTGTACGCCCTGGTGCACGACCACTCCTGGAGGATTGACCGCCCGCCGGAATCACCGCCCAACCCCTTCGAGCAGACGGTGGACCGGGTGCGCGTGGACGGAAGAATCCTCTCCAGCAAGCCGCCGTTGCTGCCCGCGCTGATGACCGCCGAATACGCCGTCCTGCGGGCGCTGGCCGGGTGGGATCTGGCGGACCCGGACACCCTCAAGCCCTTTCTCCTGCTGGTGATCTTCTCGCTCTGCCAGCTGCCCTTCGCGGCGGCGGTGGTGCTGTTCGCCATGGCCCTGCGCTTTTTCCTGCCCGACCGGGTTTCCTGGCTGTTTCTTGTCGCGGTCTTCGCCTTCGCGACGCCGTTGTTTGGGTACGCGGCCCAGTTGAACAACCATGTCCCGGCGGTGGCCGCGCTGTGCGCGTGCTTCTATGTGGCCGCCGGGGTTGTCACGGGGGGCATCCTCCCGGCGGGGCCGCATTACCTTCTCTTCGGGTTCTGCTGGGGGCTTGCCTTCGCCCTTGACCTTCCCTCTGCCGTCTTCCCCGCGATGCTTCTGCCCTTTCTTCTGCTCCGGGGCGGAATGCGCGCGGCGGTTTGGACGGGGATGGGGCTGGCACCGCCCCTGGCGGCGCATTTCGGCATGATGCTGGCGGCCACGGGCAGCCTGATGCCGGTCCAGACGCGCCCGGAGGCCTATATGTTTGAGGCGTCGCTCTGGCGGCATCCCCTGGGCATTGACGGGTTGAACGAGCCGCGCGCGGTGTATCTGTTTCACGCGGTGGCGGGCCGGTTCGGCCTGTTCTCGCTGTTTCCGGTGACGCTGCTCGGACTGTGCGGGGCCGCGGCGTCCCTGCGCGGAAGGGGCCGCCCCGCCTTTGTCTGGGCGTGCATGGCCGCCTTCGCCGCGCTGACGGCCTACTACGTCACCTCCACGAACAACTACGGCGGGGCGAGTTACGGGTTCCGCTGGCATCTGTGCGCCGTGCCCGCGCTGCTGCTGGCGGCCGCGCCGGCGCTGGCGCGGCCCCGGGGCTGGCGCTTCTGGGGGACAGTGGCGCTGCTGTGCGCCGTGTCCCTGTGGTCCTCATGGGAATGCCTGCAGGCGCCGTGGGGGGTGTGCCACGAATGGACCTGCCGCTGGGTGTTTGGTCCGGCGGTCTGAGGGGTCAGAACTCGATCGCCGTGTCCGGGAAGGCGGTGAGGCTGATTTCCATGTTCACGTCGAAGCCGCTCTGCCGGTCGCGGAAGCGGAGGGCCGTCTCCCAGCACTTGAAACTGCGGCGGATCTCGTAGGTCTGGCTGCGCATCTCGTCGCCGTTCAGGTCGTAGATGTGCTCGAAACTCACGCCCCAGTTCTCCGAGAGGCGGTATCCCAGACCGTACAGCACGTCGCGGTTGTAGATGTTGCCGTCCGTGTCCGAATACGCGAAGCCGATGCGCGTGTTGAAGCGCCCGCCGACCACCGTGTTGTCGTAATAGAGCTGCGTCAGAATCCGGGAGTAGTCGGCGTAGCGCAGGTTGAGGTCGGCGGCGCGCTCGTTGAGCACCTTTCCGGTGGCCCGCTCGTAGGCCTTGTAGAAACGGCTCTCGAGGTAGTTCTCCTCCAGCAGCGACTCCGGCCGGCGCGTGTCATGGCGCTCGCCGGCCAGCTGCATGCCCCACCAGGGCCGGGGTCGCAGGTCCAGTTCGGCCTCGTAGTCGTCCGCCTTGCGGGTTTCGTTCCAGAAGTCGTTGCCCTGGTACAGGGTCAGGCGGGCGGCCTGCCACACATCGTTGGTCTCGGCGTCCCGCCCGTAAATGACGTTGGTCAGCTTGGTCTCCAGGCGGCTGCGCCCGTACACGTTGTCCAGGGCGTCAAAGCGCGGGGCGTCCTCCGCCGCAAGGGTGGGTTCCGGCCGGTAGGAGTAGGTGACCGAGGGGAGGATGACGTGCTTGAAGGCGGAGAAGCCCCAGAATCCGGGGAACTCGCGGTGCAGGCGGGTTTGCAGGGTCACCCCCGCCAGATTGGACACGCGGGTCGCGCTGTCCTCACTGGTCCGCTCGCGCTGGTACCAGGCCCCCTCCAATTCGTAGAAGGGGGTCACAGAGAGCCAGGACGCCGGATCCCAGTCGTAGGACATCCGCGCAATGTTGACGGACCGGGTGCCGTACTCGCGGCCGGGGTTCCGGTCGTTGTAGCCGTTCACCGTGTCAAAGGAGAACATCAGCCGGTCCACCAGGGGCCGCTCGACCAGATGGAAGGTGGCCTCCGGCAGGCGCTCGGTCTCGCCGGCCCAGGAGTGCGTGTTGATCCGCGCGGTGCCCGTGGCGATGAATTCCTCCTTGCGGAGGGTCAGGTTGGCGAAGGTGCGCGGGTCGCTCCGGTGGCGGTACTGCTCGTAGAAGAAGTCCTTGAAAAACTCCTCGTCGGACCACTGCTCGGCCTGCATCCGCAGCACGAGGTCCCTGTTCGGCTCGAAGCGGTTGTACCAGGCCAGGTATCCCCGGTTTTCGGTGGTCTGGAGGCCGTGGAACTCGCCGGCGGTCCGGTACAGGCGCGACGAGGGGGTCTCCATGTGGTCGTAGTAGATGTCGCCGCCCAGCCCGACCCCCTCTTTCTCCGTCGGCATGATCCGCGGGCCGAGGGAAAGCTCCTTGGAAACCTGGAACTGCTGGCCCAGGTTGAGATAGTAGCCCGTCTCCGCGTAGCGTCCCGAGTCAAAGTCCACCGACCAGGGGTAGGGGCCCGCGGTGCTGCCCCAGATGGGGAGGAGGAAGGGGGCCTTGACGTTGCCCAGGGCAAGACGCGCCCCCTTGCCCGTGACAACCTCCCCCTTCTCCACGTGGAGTTCCTTGACCATGATCCGGTAACCCGGCGGGTCGCCCGGACAGGTGGTGAACCACGCGTTCTCTGCGATGAACTCCTCCGGACCCAGAATGTGCAGTTTCTCGGCGGAGTAATAGAAGTAGGCGGCGCGGCCGCGGGCGTTGGTGAGCGTGCCCTTCTGCGCCGCGAAGTCGTAGTCCACCTCCTCCACCAGCAACTCGCGCGTCGGCTCGTTCATATGGAAGTTGCGCCCCGTGATGCGCCCCATGGAGAGCCGCTTCTTCGCCATGTTCTGCTCGTCGCGGGGCTCCAGGACAAAGGAGCGCTCCACCACCGCCGCGTCCGGCGTCGCGTAGGACAGGTAGTCGGCGGTGAGGGAGGACGCGTGCTGGCTCACCTCCACATGCCCCTCCGCGCTGTAGCTGCCCTGCTCGTCGGAATAGGAGAACTGGTCGCTGCGGAAGGCCATCTCGCCCAGGCGCAGCCGGACATTGTCGCGCATCACGGTCTTGCCCGTGGTCAGGTCCGTGGTCATGGAGTCGGCCTCCAGATCGCGCAGGGGCTCGGTCCAGTCGGGGGGCGTGAAGCCCAGCCCGGGCTCGCCAAACTCCATGGGCCGTGTCAGGGCGTCCCGCAGCCCCTTCTGCTCCCCGCCCCCGATCAGCTTGTGCGTGGCCGTGTTCAGCGACGGAGCGCGCAGGGAACTGGTGAACATGGGGAAGCTGCGGTACCGCCCCTGGGGCTTCTCTGCGGGGGCGGCGGGGGCGGCCGCCGTCTCTTCGGCAGGCGCGGCTTCTTCCGCGGGAACGCCGACTTCCGGGGCCGGGACTGCCGCGGGGCTTTCGGGGGCCTCGGGTTCCTGCGCGGGCGGCGCCGCAACGGGGGCCGTCTCGGGGACCTGTTCCCCGGGCGCAGGGGCGGGTTCAGGGGAGGGCGCCGCGGCGGCCGCCTCAACGATCTCAACGCCGTTTTCAGACGCGACGGCTTCGGGGGGCTCAACGGCCTCCGGCCCGCTTTCGGCCGGGGCTGTTTCTGCGGCGGCCTGCGGTTTGCGGTTCCAGACGACCGCCCGCTGCTGCCCCTCCTGCGGGGCCATGGCGACAAGCACCGGTCCGCAGGCCCGGATGAGCCTCGCGGGCATCTCCAGCGGCACGCGGCCGGTTTCGTTGAGTTCCCCATCCAGCATGACCACATCGCCGCCGCTGAGGACCACCAGCCCCTCCCCGTCCTTCGCCATGTCCGTGACAGGCAGCGCCTTCTCCGCGCAGGGCTCAATGCCGCCCGCCCGGCACAAGAGGATGCCTGAAGGAGTGGCGACCGCGAAGACCTCCCCGGCGAGCCACACCAGCGCCAGAGGCTTCCCGGGAAGCGCGCACGCGGTCAGTCTGCCGTTCTTGTCGGAGAGATTCATGGTCGTGAGGGCGTTGGAGGAAAGTCCGACCCAGGCCACCCAGTTTGCCTCGCTGCCATTGTCCGTGACGGCCACACGGAAGGGACGCCCCGCGCCTTGCAGGAGGGTCTCCGGATTGCCGGCAAGGTCGCCAAGGGGGTTGATCCGGAGAATGCAGTCCCCGAAGGGATCGGCAAGGAGGAGGCTGTTGTCCCCTGTCATGACGGCCGACAAAAGCGTTTTGCTGTTGACCAGGGAAGTGTGCGCGGCAACGCCGGGGGCGGGGTACTGTTGAACATGCAGGAAGCAGGGCATTTCCTCGCCGGACACGGCACTGTGCTGCCCCCCCACGCAGGCGACAAAGGGGGTCAATCCGCCTTGATTTGTCAGCAGGGCGGTTGGCCGGGGAACGGATCCGGTCATGCTCAGGGCAAGGGCCTCCGTTGACCCACCGGTGGCGGGGTCCACCTGAATGACCCGGCTCCGCGCGTAGTCGGCCAGCAGCACCCTGTTTTCAGGCCCGTCCGCCGGGCGGGGGTCCAGAACCGCGTCCCGGTAGACGCCGCCGGGGGTTATGGGCACCCATGGGCTCTGCGCAAAGGCCGGACACAGGGCGAGAAGAATGCTTGTCATAATTCCTGCGGCGCGCGCTGAATTCACCTGTGGTTGCTCCTGTTGTTTCTAACGGGGCGGCAAAATAACCCAGAACGCGGCGACCCGGCGTCCCCCCGCCTTCTGCTGCGGGACGGGCTCCCTCTTCTCCACCTCCTTCGGGGACGGCGTGTCCGCCTCGGGCTTCCGGGGCGCCGGCTGCGGTCTGCTCTGCGTCTCCGGCGGTTTGGGAACGGTCTTCTTCTCCTCCGCCGGGGCGGCCTCCTCCACCGTGACGGGGGACGGAGTCGTGGGCTGCACGGCGGACGGGGCCGGCGTCGTGGGCTGTGCGGCGGTTGGGACGGCCGTTTCCGGGGGGCTTCCGATCTCGCGAAGCTCCCCGGCGGGCGGGGTCGCGGGGGCTGCAGGGGCCGCGCCCAGGCCCGGGGGCGGCGCGAGCTCCCTGGCGGAGATGGACTCCTGCGCCTGGGCCAGGGCAAGCATCCCGGCGGCCAGCGCGAGCACCGCGCTATACATCAAGAGTCTCCGCGAATTTCAGGGTCGCCTCCAGGGACTCGACGG